>Ga0335396_10000440_pt1 | contig 57020 bp, 81 predicted proteins | sample FRY02_FD_205743 | JGI IMG/M metagenome (GOLD analysis project Ga0335396, IMG submission 205743) | Freshwater microbial communities from Lake Fryxell liftoff mats and glacier meltwater in Antarctica - FRY-02 (spades assembly) (version 2) | ecosystem: Environmental > Aquatic > Freshwater > Ice >...
ACGAAATATTTGACGTAGCTGATCGCCTTAATAAGAAAACAGGAACCATATTAACAGATAGTGATATGTCTGATATAAGGTGAGCAACATAATGTTAACAAAAACTTATGATGTGGTGTATTGGGGCGAAAGTGGAAAGAAAGAAATTGTTAACTCGTTCTCAACAATGGAAGAAGCTCAACAGGTATTCTTTAAATGTACAGAAGGTGATAAAGAAGCCCAAATTAATTCTAGCTACGACATTGAAGAAGGATACGTCGGAGTACCTGGATACTAACATGAGTATGCACATGGAAGGTCCTGCCCTAACTACAACCAGGACTAAAAAATACAAACTTAATTTAACTAAATCTAAACGTGCTGAGTTAGAAATGGACATGTTTCACTACAATAAAAAACAAAAACGTAATGGAGTATCTAAAGTTACATTTGAGGAATACCTAGACTTTAGATGTGGGCGTATTGTTAAAAAGAAATTGCACCCAAGTGAGCAAGGCACATTAAGAGCTGACTATTTAGAGCTACCGCCGCATAGACAAAATGATGTAAGGATACCGAGCAGAGACAGTGGTGCAGGTATTGCTGTTAAACGAGAAGTTACTTACTATACAGGTGAGAACATGCTAGGCATTGGACAACTACACAAGTCAAATTCAGTGCCTGTATTCCGTCAGCAAGATGCTGAAGATCAAGCCAAAATGAGGAGAGGATAATATGAAAAACATAATTTATGCGTTGTTGACATTAAGTGTATTAGGTCTGTTCTGTTGGTCATTGGTAGAAAATGTTAGTGCGGAAGAACCAACCAGGGTCAACATGGAAAGGTTTAACAGAACTACATTGTTTTATCAAGAAGGAATAAAGCAATACATGGGCAATAGTAAGTTCCAAGGGTGTGGATATTTACGATTAGCATTGCAAGAGAGCCGATGGATTGGTGATAAAGGACAAACTGAATCGCAGATAAGGCCCATGTATGAAAAACTTTGTTATTCTGGTAAGTAGTCTTATCTCATTATCTGCGTATGCTGGTGGGTATGGGTTTGACCCAAATTTAGTAAATGCTCAGAACGACTACCTAATTGCCACACAGTATTTTGCTGAAGGTGATGATCACTCTATATATAGAGGATGCTATCATTTAAATTCAGCTCATAAATTTGCAGAATTTGCAGAAACAGATCACGGTACAGCAATGGGAAAGATATTAATATTAAAAAAGAAATATAATTGTAAATTCACTGAGGATCTTCAAAAATGAGCGACATTAAAGTACATTGCACTGATAAAGGAAAAGACGTTGATGGGTTTATTTTAAATCTAAGACCCCAAGTGTTCATGGAGGTTGCAATCAACACTGTCAAAGTTAAATTCCAATACGATCCAACTTTTGATCAGTATGTTGGTAACATGGCAGGGCTTGAATGGATAGTTAAAGGAGCAGACTTACCAGACGATTCAGGACAATTTAGGAGATAATATGTCAAAAGATTATATTGATGGATGGCCAAATGAAAAACAATTTGACAATCAAACAACGGTCATTGATAAAATTCAATCTAAATTAGATCATTTACGGATGAGTATGGAAGGCCAACTGCATATAGATCGTCCTGACTACACTAATGATCTAATTGAAAGCATTACTAAATTTTGGTCGGTACTCAAAGAAGATGATAGAGAGTATGTTGAGGCTGCCAAATACGCCTTAGTAAACAAAATGTCTTGGGACAGTTAACTATAAATACTTGTTTACAAACATATAGGAAAGATTAATTGGCAAAAGAAGACGTTATACAGATGTCAGGGAAAGTTACTGAAGTATTGGGCAATAGCATGTTTAGGGTTGAATTAGAAAATGGCCACTTGGTCACCGCATATATAGGTGGCAGACTGCGTATGCATACTATTAAGATCATCCTTGGAGATGTAGTAGACGTTGAAATGACACCATATGACCTTACCAAAGCCAGGATAACCTACAGAAGATGATAAGACGATTGATCACGCTAGTTGAGGAAAAGAGCAAGAATGAGCTCGCCCTAAACAAACTGCCATACAAGAAAACAGATCTTGAGCCCGTGATGAGTCAAGCTACCATCGATTATCATTACAGTGAGTTAGCCGCTGGATATGTAAAGCGATATAATGCTGGAGAAGGCGATGCTGGCTTCAATGAAGCGGGCGCATATCTACACAATATATTCTTTCCACAGTTGATGCCGCCTAAGGGCAGAAATAAACCCTCCGGAGCCAGTGAATCATTGATCAACAAGAAGTACGGTAGTTTTGACGATTTTAAAAAAGAATTTACGAGCGTGGCCATGTCGATACAGGGATCAGGTTGGGTTTATATGTCACGCACCGGTGATATCAAGACCATCAAGAATCATCAAATCAAGTCCGACATCGCACTATTAGTAGATTGGTGGGAACACAGTTTTGTCTTAGACTACCAAGCAGACAAAGCAGGATACTTGACTAACATGTGGAAAATTATCAATTGGGAAACCGTTAATCAGAGGATGTAATATGGAAGATATATTAGAACAACCAAAACTTGTAACAATGAAACCGGGTGCTATTGCAAAGATTAAAGATCTGATAGCAGAAGAAGACAATCCCAACTTAAAACTACGGATGTTTGTAAGTGGTGGAGGATGCTCAGGCATGCAGTACGGCTTTACCTTTGAAGAAGAATCAAACGATGATGATTTTGATCTAGAGTTTGAAGGCATACATTTATTGATCGATTCAATGAGTTCACAATATCTACAAGGCGCAGAAGTAGACTACACCGAATCACTACAAGGTAGTCAATTTAGTATTAAAAATCCAACTGCAGAAACAACATGTGGATGTGGATCTAGCTTTAGTCCTGGTTAAGCAATGAAGATTGCGTTATGTTTTAGCGGCCAAAATCGTACCGGACATGTCACAGCAGATAATATCAAACGTTACGTGGGCGATCTATTGCCCGACTGTGATGTGTTCGCACACTTCTGGGACAGTGAAACACGTGGCACGGGCTATGCCAATCGCATAGGTGCAGTTAGCACAGACACAGAATGGCACAGTCCTAAACTATCTGATCACGAGAAGTTTGTGGAGTTTTATCGCCAATGGGCACCCCGTACCATAATGGTTGAAGAATATGACCTACAACCTAATCGTCCTAAATGGGGTGGGCGTAGGTTTGACCCAGTTGAACAAAAATGGCATGTCAGCATGTGGCGCAGTTTGTATGAAGCAAACAAATTAAAGCAAGATTACGCCCAGAAGAATCAGATTACGTACGACTATACCGTGCGTTTAAGAAGTGATCTAGTGTTTGATGCCGGCAAGAGCCTAGCAGAAGACCTAGCATTAATACAAAATCCTAACATGTTCCTCTTTGGTGATCACTATGCTATATGGCCTATCCATGGCATGGGCCGGATCGAAGATATCCTTTGGATCGGTCCTAGTAAACTTATGGATCAGATATCTACATATTATGCCACATACACAAATACTGTAACTAACATAGATGACCCACATCAACCTGGTTATCAAGATTGGCAATGGCATTCAGCCAATTGGGTCGTTAATCAATTGGGTTATCAATTCTACGCATTGCAAAACAACCAGATGCGTATCTATACCGAACAGGACATAGACGACAACATTGATCCAATGGATCCTGGCTTTGGTCCTGGCAATAGACCCGGCGCATTCCACAACAAGAATATCTAACAATCCGATAAATACTTGCATAAGAAATTACAAAGGTGCAAGAAATGTTATTATCAAACATTAGCGTTGGTTCCGGACCCGGAGCAAATGATGGAGAATCCCTCTATTCAGCATTTACCAAGGTAAATGAAAACTTCGCAAACATAGAATCCAATGTTAATTCATTATCTAATTCAGTAACTTCAGTTGCTGGACGCACTGGCAACATAACATTAACTATAGCTGACGTAGTTGGATTTAACGGACTATCTTTGGTTAGTGACTCTGCTCCCGCAAGTAACAGTAGCGTTGGAATCAGAGGTCAGGTAGTTGTTAGTGGAGCATACATGTATTTGTGTACCGCAACTAATGTATGGGTTCGGGGCGACCTAACTACATCGTTCTAATCTTAAAAATTTAAAGTTTAAATCGTGATAAATACTAGATATAACAGTATCTAGAGATTAATCATGACAATAACAACAGAATCTTTCTTAGCAGTAAGTGTAGGGGCTAGTGCCAATGATGGTACCGGTGACAGCTTACGTGCCGCTTTCGTCAAAGTAAACAGCAACTTTAGTAACATTGGTGCTATAGGGTTTGACGCTGGAAACGTTAATATTACTGGCTCTGTTGACATAGCCGGCTACGTTGACATAGGTGGAGCAACTGTTTACAGTGGATATCAACACTATCAACCAACTGGAAATATCACACTCACAGCTAACACAAATGTTAGCCATGTAACTATAGCACCAACATCAGACCCTGTTCTAAGTTTTTGGGTAGATGCTACATTACCTAATACTAATGTTGACGGTACAACTATTTCTTTTTCATCAAACGTAGCGGTTGAAACATTCCGTGCATTATCTGGGTGGGGAATATACTCTGTAGATCCAAGTGCAAATACCGCAATCGCCGCAGGAGAGGGTGTTACTTACTTGTTAAACACTACCGCTGGCAAATGGTTTAAAATAAGATAGGATAAACAATGGCCCTACCAAAGTGGATAACACCAGCTGGTGATTTAGGCACAGTACCTGAGCTAGAGTACTATGAGTACCTGCTTGATGCCTACGACCCCAGTGCAGGCACGTTGGTATACAGTCGAATATCAGGAAAACTACCACTAGGTATCCAAATAACCACAGCAGGAACGCTTCGCGGAATACCCGTAAGTGAGCTCGGTGGGGACAAAAACGTTACATACACGTTTACTATTAGAGCTAAAAATTCCTCAACAAATGGATTAGCAGATAGAACCTTTAGTCTTACTATTACCAATATTCAACCACCAGTTATTACTGCACCTACCAGGAATTCTTTCTTAGGCGTTTTCCTTGATGGGGCAGAATACGAAGAGCAACTTCAAGCAGTTGAATCAACTCCAGGAGCCGCACTTACCTGGACATTAAAAAGTGGCGAACTGCCGCCTGGACTTACTCTTAATACTGCTGGACTGTTGTCTGGTTACTTTATTCCGATTGAAAGTATAGTTCCAGGGCAAGATGCTGATTGGGATCAGAGTGCTTGGAATTACCTTGGATGGGATTCGTCACTGTATGCTATTAAGAAACGATTTACATTTACTGTAGATGTTTCAGATGGGGTTAACAGCGATCTCAGCACATATACTCTAGATGTTTATCCTCGAGGGTCACTAACAGCAGATCGTGACGACATTACTGTTGACTTAACTCTATTAGGAACTGGACAGACACTAACTGTTGATACTGGTAACAAACATAACCCAATCATAACATCTAAACAAACAGATATGGGCAATGTTCGTGAAGGAACTTTTTACTCATTTAAATTTCGAGGTATTGATCTTGACGGGGATGCTATAACTTGGTCAGTTCCGGCAATAAGTACCGGTGCATATGATGAACAGACATCACCACTATACGATTATGTAGCTGGCAGGTTAACTGATGGCAGGCTTTCTGCAGGCATATTCCCTGATGTTAATACAGTAATAAATTCTAATACAAATACCAGTACCAGTACATTAGATTATACCCAGGCTTTCCTTGAACCAGGAACAACGGTTAAAGTAATAAACTCAGATAACGTTTGGAATCTTGGAACCATAAGCAGTTCGGTAACAGTAAGGATAACCGGAAATGCTCAAATTAGTGCGACGGCTGGGCAATGGTTAACACAAGACAGCAGTGGAGCCAATGCTACAATAACATCAGCTTCAACAACCACTGGTAATATCACCATAGCCGGTGAGGATTGGACAGGATTCATTAATACCCTGTTACCAACGTATCGTGTAACATTTTCTAGTAATGTATTAGCTAATGTAGGTGACTATATAACTCAAACAGTTAGTGGTGGTAATGCTAGGGTAACTGCATTAGTAAATGGTACTAATACAGCTAATGTTATATTCATTAGTAACACATTTACCAACGGCACAGCAATATCAGGCAGTAACATCGCTATACGTGGATTAACTGTGTCGGCATACCCAACTGCTAATGTTAAAGACATTTATAATGTAACCATAACTGCTAATATAGGAGAGTACGTAACGCAAACTGGATTCAGTGGTAACGCAGTAATCACCCAAAATATCAGTGACGCTATTAAAATTCCTGTTAGATTATTGTCGGGTGAATTTAGTGGGCGGAGCGGAAATATTAAAATTGGCGGCGTGGATAAAGGTACTCGTGTTCAGAACACCCAACTTACATCAACAGCCATCGGAGCTCCTGCTACAATAGGAGATTACATCTATCAATATAGTACTGGAGCAAACGCAATAGTAACCTCTAACGTTGCTTATAGCACCGTAATTCCGGTTAGATATATTACTGCTAATCGATTTGCTACAAACTCAAATATAAATTTAAGAAATTCTAATGTTAACGCTTATGTAACGAATGTATTTTCTTCTACAGAAATAACTGCTACGTACAATGACAGTAACTATTTTGATATAAATGGAAACTTGGCTACAGCTATACCAAAAATTAACGCAACATCATTGGCTATTACAAATAGTAACATCTCTGCAATAACCAGCGTAGGGGTCACACTTGGCTCGTTGGCCACAGAAGGTACTGTTGGCTTTGACGCAGACAAGTTTGATCAAGGAACATTGACCTTACCACCAGGACTAACACTAGTAGAGGACAGTGGATGGTTGTATGGAGATTTACCACAGTTAACATCCTCTCTAACCACTTACGAATTTGAGGTTATAGCGACCAAGGCATCAGACCCTACCTATCGAGACACGCAAATATTTACCTTGACCCTATTAGGTGACCTAGACAATAGAATTGATTGGATAACTCCAAGCGAGTTAACTTACATAACTACAGGTGAAGTTAGTGATCTATCGGTCTATGCTGTTAGTTCGGTGGGTAAAACATTATTTTATGAGCTAACTCCTACGTATTCACAGAGATTGCCACAAGGATTAGATCTATTAACTACTGGCGTTATTAGTGGTCGAGTTAGTTTCCAAATGTTCAGTTTAGATCTTGGAACAACTACAACAGATAAAGAACTAACAACATATGATAGGGTCTATACGTTTAGCGTGACTGCCAGAGACGGGTCGTCGACAGTAACAGCGATTAGAACCTTTACACTTACAGTTAGACAGTTTGATAAAATACCATATGAGAATTTATATCTTAAAGCATTTACATCGTTGGAACAAAGAGCGTCATTCCAAAATATTGTCAATGACAGTGAGATATTTCCAACTGATAAAATCTATAGAATAGAAGATCCGTGGTACGGAATATCTAAAGATATTAAAACACTATTCCTAGCTGGATTAAGTCCTAGCACGTTAGCGGAATACTTTGCATCAATTGACACCAATCACTTTACTAAAAGATTAACGTTTGGTAATATTAAGACTGCACGAGCAGTTGACACTAACTTTAATACCAAATATGAAGTTGTTTATCTAGAAATATCAGACCCCGCAGAAAACAAAAGTGGCAATGTTATAACAACAGCCTCCGATACCTTGTACTTAGACAGCGTCATTGACAATCCATATTATGATGCGGAGGGCACTGAATATACCACTGCTTATCCAAATGGATTAAAGAACATGAGTAATGTTGTTGTTAACAGTATTACCTACCAGGACAAGGGAGTATTACCAGACTGGATGACTAGTAGACAGGCCGATGGCCGGCAGTTAGGATTTGTACGTGCAGTAGTATTAGCCTACGTAAAACCTGGCGAAAGTGACCTCATAGCTTATAGATTAAAAGAGCGAGGATTTAATTTTAATACCATTGACTTCAGTATTGATCGATATCAACTTGACAATGTATTAACAACCAATTATGATATTACTGGCAATGTGTTTATTGCCAGTACCGAAACAACATTTGATCGTTATCCAGCATTGTCAAGTACGTTAACCAGTGCAACCACTGTTGACTATGCATTGTCTACACAATTTGAAGATATTAACGGACATTATGTACAAGATATTAAAGATGCTGGTGGATTAGATGGTATAAAAACATTTAAAACAGGAGATACCTTAGTATTTGCTAAACAAGAATATGCTGATCCAGGGTCCACAGCAATAACGTACGAAAACGGTTGGAGCAATGTAGTAGTTGCCTGGGATGAGGTGTCATTTGACGATGATGTAGATGCACTTCCAGACAGTGAGTGGGACCAAGCTAACTATGTTCCAGGATACAACGAATACCTAGTAGGCACTTCCTATGCGCCCGGTGCAGGTGGAACACCTAGCACAGGACTAACAGATGGTAATCTTGCTGTAGTTGGAGATACTATATACTCATATGATGAGGACGTTAATAGATGGCAAGTTACTAATCAACGTGTAGCAGTATGGAAAGTCAATATCACCAGTGAGAATATAGTTAATCTAACTTTGGTTAGAGGTATGGATTATTATGATACTACCTATGTACGTAATGGATTTACCTATGGCGGCACTAACATCTACTTTGATCCTGTGGTTAAGGAAGGGAATCTAGTACCAAATTATAGCATAGTCCCACAAGAAATTAGAACCACGTATACAACCTATGACGGTAATGGAACACGCTTCTATAATCATCGAGATAATTACGTTGTACCGGAGCAAGGAGATAAATATATTAAATTCGTACAAACTGGAGTATTTACATAATGAGCAGTATAAACCCAAATAACATTGACGGAACATATCCTATTGCTGGGCAGGACAATGACAGCCAAGGCTTCCGTGATAATTTTACCAACATCAAGAACAATTTTACGTTCGCCTACAATGAATTAGTTGATCTTCAGGCTAAAGCTGTTCTTAAGTCTGCGCTCAATGGGTCAACTCTCAGCAATGACATGAGTTATGCTCAACTGATTTCACCGCAATTAATTAAAGCAGTTGAAACAGTAAACAATCTTGGTACTAAAACAGGTACATTTGCAATTAGTTGGGCAGATGCACATTTCCAATACTATACTACCAGTGGTAATACAACTCTGTCATTTACTAGTTGGCCAACTAGTGCATATTGGACTAAACTCAGACTCCAAATTACAACAGATACAACCAACAGAACTGTAACATTGCCATCAGCAGTTTCAGTTAATATAAGTAACATCAATGGTGCCAGTGGACAAGTGATTACACTGCCAACAGCTGGTGTATATCTATTTGAACTTACATCATATGATAACGGTACAACTATTGCCATCCAAGATCTATTGCGTAACTATGATTCTGCAATTGACTTTAGTGATTTAAATGCAAGTGGCAACATTGTTGCTGGTGGCACAGTAATTTCAGGTTACCAAGTTGAAAAGCCAACAGGCAACGTTGGGATTACAATAGCACACAATGTTAACAGATTGCACATAGCACCAACAGGAACTGCTCCGACTAGTTTCTACACTTCCATTGCACTACCAAATGTTGCTGTAGATGGTACAGTGGTTACTGTATCAAGTAACGTGGCAGTACAGTTTGCTAGGACAGTGTCAAGCTGGGGAATATATTCAGTTGATTCAGGCGCAAACACTGCTATTGCCGCTGGAAGTAGTATAAGTTTCCTACTAAGCACTACAGAAAACAAATGGTTTAAAGTAGGTTAATACTACCAAAACTGTTTGACAAGAGCTCCTAGTTACTATATAATAATATATAGACTAGGAGTTTTTTATGCACCCATTATCACCAGATCTAACTAATTTAACTGCTGAAGAACTGCATCAGAAGCATGCAGAGCTACAGAATCGGATGTCCTTTGCGTATAAGATTGGTAACGGAGATATGGTACAGCAATTGGCACTGTTAATTGGTGACTACAATATGGAAGTACAGCGTAGGAATCAAGAGATTATGGATCAAATTGAGAAAAAAAGCAAGAATTTTGGTAACATAATTAACATATCACGATGAAATACGATGCATATGGACAAGGGTATTCTGACAGCAAAGAACTTTGCGAGCTGTTGTATGCTAAACCAAATTTAGATCTAAGTCTATTTAAGGTTGAGGATAGTTTAGAATACAATGCCAGCGTGGCCAGCTTGCATGCTGAATTAGATCTATTAAGCAGTCATCAGGAATTAGATGTCAGCGTAGAAGAGTTTGATCAATTGCTACAAAGTAATTGGCACATGCCTCCTGAGTATCGAGAATTAGATATTTCGGCACATCTGTTAGAGTTATGTAAGGAAGACCATGAGCTACAGAGAGTTGCTGAAGAGTTAATTTTGTATCAAGAACGTAATTTATTTGATTTATTAAGATACCTAAAATATCTAGTAGACACCTTGAGAAAGAATAACATAGTGTGGGGAGTAGGTCGTGGAAGTAGTGTGGCTAGCTATGTGTTATTTTTGTTAGGAGTGCATAAGATAGATTCCGTGTACTATGAATTATCTATCGAAGAATTCCTGAAATAAATACGTATATAATAGGAGAAACACAAAATGTCTAAAACACATAGAACAGCCAGAGGTGAAATAGTCGATATGGACATGGTCAGATTGGCTAATGAAGAAACTATAGCTATCGGAAATATGAAGACCAATGCTAGAGGTGATCGATTAGGGGCAGGTGGACAAGTAATTAAAACAAAATCAGAAATCATGCAAGAATATCATAGGTTAAACACAGACATTGTGCAACATGACGAACCTGTTGGAACTTCATCTAAGGTTCCACAACCTGTTATGGTGCCAGGGTTATCTGACGTTGACGACTGGGAAGAACCCAACGTAGTTACTCCGATAGCTGAAGAAGCTCCGGTAACAGCAACAGCTGGGCCAGTAGTAGAAACTACTCCTGTGGCTGAAGCGGTCCCTGCACCATATGTTAAACCGCGTGGTAGTTTTGCTGAAGCAGTGGCAAAGGACAGCAAAGTTGTAGAGCAAGAGTTATTACCACCAGCCGGCGGGTTACCTAAATCTTCCGGAATATCAAGAATCTAAGGAGTATCAATGAGTAGTTTTGACCCAAGAAAAATTAAATCTATTAGAGCAATTAGAGATCATGTTATAGTTACTGAAATGAACTTTAAGGAAAAGTTGTCGCATGCGGGTATTATCATTCCACATAGTGACGGTAAGCTAGAAGGGGTACATCCTAGATGGGCTCGTGTGTATGCCATTGGTTCAGAACAACAAGATATTAAAGTTGGGCAATACATACTAGTTAAACATGGTCGGTGGACTAGAGGGGTAGAAGTCGAAGATGACAGCGGGGAAGTTACTACTATCCGTCGAATTGATGATGCTGATATTTTACTAGTCAGTGACGAACCGATGGAAGACGAAACTGCTGGATCTGGCATATAATTGAATTGAACAAGAAGAAATATAAGAAGGATGTGTCATTTGACGATTATGTTGAGATGGTCAAAGACGATCTTAAGATAATTCCACCACAAAAATGGGATTCAGTAGGGGTCGCACGATACATCAATGACCTAGCCAACTACGCACAATCCAGCCGCACAGACGGCTCCACAGCCTGTGGTTGCAAGAAAGAACTATACCTGTTAAAATGTTTCATTGAAAATCTACTTATAAACTGCCCAACGTTTAATGAAGAACGAGAGTGGGAACAAGAAAGATTGATCGACATCCTAAAGAGAACCCATTGACAACTAAACAAATACTAACGTTAACAGGATGCGGCATTGCTCTATACATAGGATATAAACTAGCACTAGAAGCCTGGTGTGTCCTATACGGAATATTCATGTGATCACTGTTTTGAAGCTTTTTGCACTTGCATTATTATTCTATCTCATATATAATATACTTTACATGATTGGAAAAGGCCGCTAATGTCTGATGAAGAAATACGTGACATGTTCAAACTACCTAAAGTTAGTAGTTTTAGGATGTATTGCATTGACAAATGGTTTGAGTACAAGGAAGAAGTATTGGACTGGGAGCATCGTGAAGTAACAGAGTCCCCAGAAGAGTATTTTCAAAAGTACAGGTGGTTCCTAAAAGAAAAGTTTAAAGTGGAGAATAAATGAAACAACTCTGGGTAGAACAATATCGTCCAAAAGACATAGATGGATATGTGTTCCGGGATGAAGCACAACGTGATCAAGTTAAACAATGGATTAAAGAAGCCACTATCCCACACTTACTATTCAGTGGTGCGGCGGGCATTGGTAAGACTACACTAGCTAAGATTTTAATCAATGCCTTAAACATCGACGAATATGATGTGTTAGAAATCAATGCGTCAAGAACAAATTCAGTTGACGATGTTCGTGACAAGATAACTAACTTTGTTAGCACTATGCCATTTGGCAATTTTAAGATTGTGTTGTTAGATGAAGCAGATTATCTAAGTCCAAATGCTCAAGCGGCATTGCGTGGAGTTATGGAAGAATACAGCCAAACAGCACGTTTTATAATGACCTGTAACTATCCGCACAAGATCATTCCAGCACTGCATTCTAGATGTCAAGGATTCCACATTGAAAAAATTGATCACACCGAATTTACGGCACGTGCGGCAACTGTGTTAGTTACTGAAGCTGTGGAGTTTGATATCGATACCCTAGACAGCTATGTCAAGGCAACATATCCAGACTTGCGTAAATGTCTAAACTTGTTACAGATGAATACTGTAGACAGTGTTCTTAAACGCCCAAGCGAAACAGGCACTGGAACCGCTGACTACAAACTTGCGATGGTTGATTTATTCAAGTCAGGTAAGATACGTGAAGCACGTACACTATTGGCGGCACAGGCACGCCCAGAAGAAATGGATGAGATATTCCGCTGGATGTATGACAACTTAGACATGTGGGCTAAAACTGATGAAGGACAAGATGAAGCAATCCTAATTATTAGAAAAGGGTTAGTTAACCATGTGTCATGTGCTGATGCTGAAATAAATCTGAGTGCCACGCTCGTGGAGTTAAGTCAAATTGTCTAAGAATAATATCTATCTAATTGCCAAATATATAGCAAGACCTAAAGATCCTAAAAAGACATCTACAGCAGGTTACGTGACCAACATGGATAATGTTCAATATGATGAGCAAGTGTACATTGCTAGAGGAATGAGAACAAAATACCTCCAAAACCATGTGGTAATGGATCTAACTGAAGAGAAAATCATCAAAAACAGCTTCAAATCAGGTACTAAATTTAAAGAACTGTTCGCCCACTTTTATGAAGGCTATGCTGACTATATCAATGATTGCGTTACTACATTAAATGAAGACCTACAAGTTAAGTGACAGTGGAGCACGTGGATGGTTTGTTGGGGACTTTCCAGAGGCTGTACTTAAGACCAAAGAGTTTGAAGTTTGCTATCAGACAAACCAGCGTGGGCATGCTGTAAGCCACGTCCATAATATAATCACGGAAATTACTTTGGTAGTGAGTGGGCGGATATTAACTAACGGTAAGATCTATACAGCCGGGGATATATACGTTTTAGAACCCGGGGATATTAGCCAAACAGAATATCTAGAAGAGACTTCAGTTGTAACAGTTAAAACACCCAGCGTTCCAACAGATAAAGAACTGCTTTAGTTGGGTAAAGCATCACCATTAGCGCCAAAGTAATTGCCATCAGCGTCAATTGTAACTGAAACTGCGGTAACAGCATCGGTATTACCTAACCCGTCTGTGGTATCAAAGTTAATTACACACGCACCATAACTAGTTATAGTTGTAACGGCAGGTCTCAAAGTAATCTCAGTTCCGGCATTTTCACCACTTGGCACAGTGTGTAACACTTCGGCCTGCGGTAGCACGCTCACCCAAGTTGCTCCATCATCAACGGAGTAATCAATGGCTGCGATTGTAGCTGTTGTGGTTTCGCCTACGTCATTCATGTCACTATCATCATTTAAGTCGGTAGCAACCGCGTTAGTTACAGCAACGTTTAAGACGTTATTGGCGTCTGTTAATACGGTAACGTCATATTCGACTGTAGCTGTTGATGCACTTAGCTGTACATCTTCAGCAAGCACAACGTCGTTGAATGTGATATCTACCATAGCGTATACGTCACCCATCGGATCATTACATACCGGTGCTGATAGTTGTAGTTTAAGTTTGTCTGACATGTTCGGACTCCGAGTTAAATTCTATAATTGTTCTTCATATTATTTATCAATTATCTCCGTAGATGTCTAGTATCTCCCTTACTGCTGGATGTCGTGCGATATCTCTGGCTTCAAATTCTACACCGGCCACGTACTTACTCTGTTGGTAACGTTCAACAAGACCTTTAAAGTCCAGTAGACCGTTGTCACTATCACTGCGGTCAGCCTGACGTGTATCACCTGTTACCACTATTTTAGAACCTTCGCCGAGTCGCGTTAATAGCATCTTTATTTGCCCAGGAGTGGCGTTTTGCATTTCATCTGCAACTATCCAGCTGTCCTTAAATGTGCGACCTCTCATATATGCTAGGGGAGATATCTCAATTACTTGTTCTTCTAGCATCCGTGCTACTTCTTTTGGACTGTAGTACTCATTTATTACATCAAACAAGGGCCGAGTCCATGGTTCCATCTTAGCGTTTATATCACCTGGTAGGAAGCCGTGCCGTTCATCGTCCACCCCTACCGCCGGACGTGTTAGAATTATTCTTTTAACAGTACCTTCTTTAAATGCCTTAATACCAGCTAGCATAGCCAACCAGGTTTTCCCTGTTCCTGCTGGGCCGGTAGCAAAGACAATATGTTTTCTTTGATCTGTAAGTAATTCAATGTAGTGTTCTTGGTTAAGGCTTTTGGGTATTAGATGTACTGTTTTTCTTTTTTGAACGTATTGGTTAAAACTAAGTGTATTATCTGGAGTCGATGGGGTTTCTGCTACTGCTAGGTTTCTGCTACTTCTACGTTTTGACAAGTGGGTTACTCCTCAGTAAATTGATTATAGATTAAAGTGCTCTACAAAGATATTTAATGTGAAGGATTACATTTTTTAGTGGCTAGTTTAATCTGAGATTATGCAACTAAATAATAGACTGTCTCGTCCATTCGGCAAAGATCCTATTATTGCTGTCTTCTTTAAACTCACTCAACTGGTAATTAAATTTTGAACTAAGTCTGGTGTGCTTTTCCAGATCCCAGGGATAAAAATCTATATCTTTACATTCAATATTACCGTGATCTTGAAGTCCTGGGTTACATCGCCAATATATACGTGACTGTGGTTTTAGTAAATTAACTACACACTCAATTTGTTTAATAATAGTTTCTTCACTGCCAAAATTGATACTACCCAAACAGAATGCTACATCAAATTTAATATCTGAATGAAATTCTTCTATGGTACATTTATGGTCAGCTTCGTCATGGGCAGGATCAATCCCCACCAGATGTTCTATCTTGCCCTTAAATGGATTTGGTCCGCACCCAACATCTAGCACCAACTCGCCTAAGGCGATCTTCTCGATGAGACTCCGCCCACTATATTGATATTGATTGATATTTGAAGTCCATTTGGAACTAAAATAATTATCTAGGTCTTGTTGTTTCATAAGTAATAATATATGTACATTATAACTATTTATGAATAACAATTTACCCGATAGAATTTGGAAACTAAGTATTAAGCTGTCCGATCAAGCAGTGACATTAAATGGGAGGTATTAGATGGAAATGTGTTTAAATCGTAACACTGTAGGTCAAATCCGGCTACTCTTAAGTTATGTTGTATTAACGCTTCTGCTACAATATTTAATTCTCCCCAAAAGATTTCTTTCTCTACAATCACACTATTGACTATATTTTCCACTACAGAATACTCATCTAAGATGTATTGTTGTTTTTTCCTCCAATGGTCTGCAAACTCATTTAATTCGTCATCAACAAAAGTTAATTCTAAATAACTAATTATATTTTTTATTGTTTCTGTAAAATTAAATAATATATTATCAGCAGTTATAGTAAGCCAATCGATATTATTGTAGTTTTTTGCACTGAAAATATCATCTATTATATTAGTAAAAAGTAAACTTAAAAGTTCTCGTTTTTCCCATAATTGCATATCATCTGATGACTTATAATTCTTGTTCCATTTTTGAATGTCGTCGATGTCTCTAAGGCGGCTCAACATGCTCTGTGGTATTTTGTGATGAACAAACAACTCATTTCTCTGAACTGAACTTTTGTTATTGTGAGTAATAAAAATTACTTTATCAGCAGGTGTTAGAATTTTTTTAAATTCGTTTATAGTTTCTTTGACCGGTAACCGATCTAGATTCGGATACACCGGAGTTACAATTTTAAAGTTACTGCAATCAATCAAGTTTAACTCATGTGTGTAGATCGGATGACATTCTTTCTCATACAAGTGCATGCTCCCATCATCAAGTATATTAGCATTCACTGATTCAAATTCTTTAGTAAATCTTTTAATAGAATATTCTATTGTGGTCCCAAACGCCCCGGAGGTAAAATATATATATATCATCCCCTACTCCATTTGGTGGCCGCATAAACTGAACTAAAATAATTATCTAGGTCTTGTTGTTTCATAAGTAATAATATATGTACATTATAACTATTTATGAATAACAATTTACCCGATAGAATTTGGTTTACAGGAGTTCCTGGTAGTCGCTGGAGTGGTATAGCACAAACACTTGAACAGTTGCCAGGTATGAATGTTAGTGACCGCACACCCGAACGTGAATACACCCACCATCAATACAGTGGACACAAAGGTGCTTACTTTGGACGAGGCATGGAATTTCCTGCAGACCCCACTCAAGTTGATCAAGCATGGACAGAGCAAGCGGGATGCCAATTGGTTAAAAGCCATGAGTGGATAGATCATGTTGACGAACTGCCTAAAGAAGATTGGAAGTTGTTGGTGTATCGTCCAGACCAAACAAGTTTTGCGTGGTGGCACGAAGCAGGTGGCTTTCAGATAGGATATCCCAACTACTCAGCATACAAAAATTCAGCTAACATGCTAGCAGAAATCGTTCGTACAAATCAATTGATATTAGAATATGGATGTCAACGTAACGCAAAATGGGAATACTTTACTACAGCGTGGATACAAGAAAACTTTAACACAACGGTAGAAGTACCTCAAACTTTCTCAGACATACTCGTAACCTTAATTAAATGAAAAATATTTTAGTATCAGCACCTATAGGCGGCTTTGCTAATCACATACGTTGGCTTTTATTATTAGATAAACAATACCAAATCAGTATTAGTTATAGTCATGATCATTATGACGCCTGTAAAGAAGAGCATTGGCCTACTAAAGAATATTTAGAAAACAACTTTTTGACTATGTCTTTTGATATAAGGCAAGAGATTATAGATCGCTTAGGTCAGCCATTTATTCTGCCATTTAGAGAGCTCAAAGATAAAACTAGATTTATTGAAAACAATGTATATCCGCAATCCAGAACGCATAATAATTGGTTAGATTTTGAATGGAGATATCGTGAGGCTCTTGATCCATTTATTCATGTTGGCCACATGTTTTCAAACAATGGCAATCATTACCTATTAGGTAATGATCAAAACGAAATCATATTTGACAAATATGATAAAATAGTTCTGGCAACAACTGATCCAACTCTTGCTCATAGTGTTTATAAAAAATTTAATCCGCACGGTAGTTCTGATGATGAGTTTATAGATCTGGTTTTACTGCAAAATCAATCTGCTATAGAGCTGGCAAGTACAAATAAAGAAAAATTTAAACTAATTGATTCTACGCTATTATTTGATAGCAAGTTAGATTATAATTTGTACACAGATATAGTATCATTTTTACATTTGGATAACAACTATGAGTCAGCTGAAGATATACATAAACTATGGTATCTAAGGCAAGAGCAAGCATTAAATGATTACAGTAGATAAAAAACCCAACAACTTTATTATTATAGGGCATAAAGGTAGCTTTGGCAATCATATCCGCCAGTTGTTATTACTCAGTAAACAGTTTGAATGGAATCAATTAACCACGGTCGACAGTAAGCTAGAGTTTATCATTGACAAAATATATCCTGCTACACGAACATGGAACAATTGGTTATACCATGAAGCCAACTGGCGTAAACATTTAGAAAAACTAATACCCTTTGCTCATAATATCCGAAGCAAAAGCCAACTCAAGCGGGTGATATTGTTATCGGATCCAGAGTTGGCCTATAGATCTTACATTAAATTTAGTTCTAATTTAGACGTTGCAACAAAGGAAACTTTTTTAAGTTACTGTGTGTTATACAATGCTAATGTAGAGAAGATGGCAAACAGTCGAGATATTGTGTTATCTAGCAGTAACCTGTTTCAGGAAGAATTAGAACAGGAATGGTACACTGCATTGGTAACAAAACTAAATTTAAGAAACGAATACGAACATGCTCGTCAGCTACATGCACATTGGTATCAGTTACATCGCAATGCAGAAAAGACTATGTTGGTAGACTTAACACATTTGTTTTTGGATAAATAATTGTGCAGTACTTGATTAATGGTGGTTAATCCGGATAGCAGTCTAACTACATTAATAAACATAACGTTATTAAAGGAAATTATAACATGGACTCAAAACAGTTTGTAAAAAAAATGCAGGAAGACAATAAAGCATTGTTCACTGCTTCAGAAATGCAAGTTGAAGCTTACTTCAACAGCAATCCCAGCCAAGAAAAACTAGTTAATCACTTCATTGGCCGTATGGTTAATGAAAGAATGAACATGACTGAAATCTCAGCTAAAATCGCTAATATGCCTGCATCTACTCCAGTAGAAGAGCTTGTACTATTAACAAAACAAGCACAAGATGAAGCTAAACACTTTGGTATGGTTAAAAATGTAATTGAACATATCACAGGTGAAACTCTAGATGTTGAAGCGGCTATTTTAGCTGAAGAAGCAAATCCAACAGCAAAAGGTGCGGCTCTATTAGAAAAATATGAAGCGGCTACTGATCCTCTTGCAATGGCGGCATATCAGTTTATTGCTGAAGGTCGTGCAGAAGCAGTTTGGAATAAAATGGCAGAATGCATTCAAGACGAATACGTTTCTACAACTTATGCTAAAATTGCTAAAGATGAAGGATTCCACGCTAGCATTGGTGCACGTTCACTAGCACTATTAGCAACAGACGAAGCAACTCAAGCACGAGTAGAACAAATTGCTCGTACAATGAGAATGGATCTGTTTGCAGTTAGTTGCATGAACACAACAGCATTACCAGAAGCACAAAAATTAATTGACGAAGCTTACTCAGCATAATTAATTATATAGTTTCAATAAAAAGGGACTTAGGTCCCTTTTTTATTCTCTGAGGATTCAATGAAAGATTATACAGCAATAGTCAAATACTGTAGTGCCGTTACTATCCTAGTTGCAATGGTATTCCATACCCTAGGAATTACTCCTTGGAATTCAATCCTACAGCTAATAGGTATTGCAGGCTGGACGTATGTTGCACTTAAATGGAATGAGCGAGCCTTGTTATTAAACTTCTTACCTCAAGTATTAATTATAGTTCCGGGTTTAATTTATCTATCTTATTTTAAATGAAGATTGCGATAACACAAAGACAAACTGAGATCAATGGCATAGTCCACGACTGTCTAGATCCAAATTGGTACACCATGTTAAGCCAGCACGAAGTCATAGCAGTGCCTAATCTAGTCGGATTAGATCTACAAGTTGACATGTTAATAATCAGCGGGGGAGAAAACACCCAGGCTAGATCATTGACAGAATTAATATGTTGGAGTGAAGCATTGAAAAAAGGGTTACCAGTGGTAGGTATATGTCACGGTGCGTTCCTTTTAAACTATTTACATGACGGTCTCAACAAAGAGTTAGCCGGACATAGGGGCGGTGATCATACGGTATACATGGAAGGGGGGACGCACACAGTCAACAGCTTTCATGATGTTGGCATATACACGTTAGGAGAAGAACTAGCACCTGTAGCTATCGGAGAGGATGGTAGCTGTGAAGCCTTTAAACATTGCATGTTACCCATATGGGGATTAGTATGGCATCCAGAACGTATGGAATTACCTGTATTTCCTAAAGAACTAAAAGAGTTATTATACGATGTCTAAACAAATGTTGATCTTAACAGGACCACAAGGAGCAGGTAATCACTTATGGTCAAAAGTGTTTAGCCAACATCCAGATGTGTTTGGCTGGAAAACTCTATTGGAAAACTATTGGGAGGCACATCGCACTGCTGAACCCTTTGCTAAGTATTGGCGCGACCCTAGTCTACTAAGTCAATTTGATTGGTCACAAAGCGACAACTACTTTACATCAATATCAGTTCCGTTAGGCATACCCAATGATACTGTTAACCCATTATGGGAACCTAATTTAGATTTATTCAAACGTGTTGTTGAACGTCAAGGAGTCAAAGTTAAGTTTGCAGTGGTTGGGAGAGACCAAAATATACTGCATGAACAACAAACAAGAATACGTAAAGAAAGCACACTGCCTATGCTATTAAATCAATTGCGTGGTATAGATAACCCCATATTTCTAAGCTATGAATTATTATATATGTACAAGAATGATTATGTAAAGAGTTTAGATGTAAACATTCCTGTAGACTCAAATGTCAAACACTTGTTGGAAGATGATGCCAATCGTAAGTATGTGCATGCTGTTGAACATAACGAACTTGACATGGGTAATCGACTGGGTGTAACATTTAAAGAGAAACCATGAAGAAACTCTTAATCATTACAGGGCCGCAAGGGTCAGGCAATCATTTGTTTAGTAGACTACTGAGCCTACATCCTGATGTTGGTGGTTGGAAAGATCTATTAGATGAGTATTGGGTTCCTAGTGATCAAGAACCGTTTGCTGACTATTGGGTTAACCCTGATAAACTAACTCTAGACCAATTTGAAGGGCATGATTACTGGTTAGCTAATGTAAGTGTACCCTTTGTATACGATGGTGTAAAACAGGTGCCTAAAATTAACAAAATGGCGTCTGTAGCACGAGATCTTGGCGTTAATGTGCAGATATGTGTCATAGTTAGAGACCAATATGTAAACGCACTACAACAAGAAAGAGTACGCAAAGAAACAACATTGCCTATTGCTGTTGACTACTTTGACACATTGGGTGATGTACACTATTTAGATCATGAAGCATTCTTCCTGTACAAAGATAGATACCTAAAATGGTTAAGCAAGATATTAGATTTTCCTATAGCCCATGATAACCCAGACATTATGAAGTTTATTGAGGAAGGTCCTAACAAGAAGTATGTCAAATACGTACAAGAACATTGGTTAGATCAGCAGGTATGGCAAGGAATTAAGTCATACAAGGACCGTGGAATCGATAAATAATAAAAAAGAGTAGGAAACTATGGCTAAACCAATTTCAGATGTAATAGACAATACCAAAGAAATATTCATGACAGATTCTGCCCTAACCAGCTTGCTAGATTTTGAGCGTGTGTTAGATGAGCTTGATCTCTATGTTTTTGCCAATTGGAAAGATGGCGAACTGGTGGAAGGACCTGTATATGAGAAATATTTCGTAACCTGCACATTCATGTGGCCCTATAAGCTGATGCCAGATCCCAGGGGCGGTGAAAGACTATTGGACTACGATTGCGAAATTTATTATAGCAAAGATCTACTTGAGTATCCTGTGGAACTTAAATCTCCAGATGATTTTGAAGAAGGCACCAAAATGCCAAAGATGGCTAAAAAATCAGTTTGGTTAGTTAAGATAGTTATGCCCAAAAAATTAATGCAAGAAATACAACAAGGCAGTTTAGAGTTAGAAAGTGCAAACTTAGATTTAGAAGATGTCGAAGCGGCTTACGAAGAAGGCAATGACTCTTCAACTGAATTTAATCCAGACGAAGAGCAAGCAAATGAAATTTAATCGCATCCTCAGAGAGAATTTAGAAATGGGCGACTTAAAACGCCTGGTTAATACGTCACTACATATTGACGAATATAAAAGCAAGATGGGCGATGACGCTGATGTCAGCGTACTCAGCTTTAAAGTTACTGGCAAGGAAGCCGGAGCTGATATGGTCGGATTTATTGAAAAAGGCTTTGATTTTGTTCTTGATGCTGACGTTAGCTCGGGCGAAAAAGAAGGTGGAGACTATCTGATATTTGTTGAACTACAACGCACAGAAAAATTACCTGAACAGATTATGACTATGATGAATGACATTATGAATCTGACAGAACAAGAAATCACTGATTGGACTTTTAAGTATTATAGGAATCCAGCTGAATATGAGTTAACTGAAGAGGTATTAGCATCTACAGTCTCATTGACTTCAGAAGACTATAACAAAAGGTACAAGAAGGATCAGGAAGAAATCGATCAACTAAAAACATCCGCTGGAGTTGAAGTAACAACTACTGCGCCTGTAAATGAATTTACAGAAAGCCTGCGTATTGCGGCTGGACTTAAATAGGAGAACGTGAAATGGATTTATTAAAAGTATGGATCAAGAAACGTTGGGCTGAAAGAAGCTCACAAAACGGTGTAGCACTAGTAGCAATTGGTGTTGTGGCTATTGTATTCAAACCATTACTGTCAATTGCGGCTTATGTGGCTATTATTTACGGTGGTTATCAGATCTGGAAGAAAGAGGGTAAGTAAAACTCCTCTCTTTTTTCAATTATTTACGAGGATATTCAAATGCAGTTATCAAAAAACTTTACCCTAGCTGAGTATACTAAAAGTCAAACAGCTCTCAGACACGATATAGACAACACACCAAACGACCAGCATCTAGAAGCGGCTAAAGCCTTATTTGAAAAAGTAGTACAGCCAGTACGTGAACGCTTTGGACCAACAGTAATCAACTCAGGTTACAGAGGCCCAGAACTCAATGAGAAAGTAGGTGGCTCGCCCACAAGTCAACATTGTTATGGCGAAGCAGTAGACATTGAATGCCCTGGAGTTGCAAACGCTGATGTGGCACAATGGATTGTAGACCATACAGAGTTTGATCAAGTTATCTTAGAATTTTACACTCCTGGTATTCCAGACTCAGGATGGGTACATGTAAGTTATAAAGCTAACGGTGATAATCGTAAGTTAGCATTAACGGCAATGAAAGAAAATGGCAGAACTGTATATAAAACAGGTCTTATAGCCTAACATGTGGTTATTAAACTTTATTCCTGATAGTTTCCTAGTCTGGGTAATTAATATTGCCTTGATAGGGGGAGCTAGTGCATTTGTGTTAGGACACCTAACCAAGTGGATACCTTTTGCTGGTAAACAGGCCTTGATATTAAGGTTAGTTGGGCTAGCGGTATTGATCCCGGCATTGTACTTCAAAGGTGGTTACGGTGTTGAAATGGAATACCGCGCTCGCATTGCTGAAATGCAAGCAAAGATTGAAATAGCTGAACAAAAATCACAAGAAGAAAATGTTAAGATTGTAACTAAAATCGAAACAGAAACTAAAATTATTAAAGAAGACACACAAGGCACACTATATCTCATCGAACAAATGAAAGAGCAAATTAATCGGCAAGGTTGTGAGTTGACACCTGGGGTAATTGACCTGTATAATGAGGGTATTACTGGGAGAGGCAAATAATGGATAGAACACAATGGGCGATTGCAGTAGTAATTATTGCTATGATGTTTATACTATCAGGCTGTGCATCAACAAAGACTGTTCCTGTAACTATGAACTTTCCGCAAGCACCTGAACCATTATTAATGGAACCAGAAAAATTAGAAACATTACCAGAAGATGCAACTCAGTTATCTGAGATATTAGATAACTCAACTGTAAACTATGGCAAGTATCGTGAATTACAATTGAAGTATGAACAGTGGCAACGATGGTACGATAGCAACCGATTGATACACAAAGAAACTCAGGAAAAATAAAATGGGCTGGTTAGACGGAATACTAGGTAAAAAAGAACAGCCTAAAGAAACACCAAAAGTTAAAAAAACCAGTAAAGTCGCCGCATTACTTGCGCCTAAACCTAAAAAAGTTCCTAAGAAAGGAAAATAAAATGAAAAAACTATTAATAACATTATCGATGCTACTGACTATGTCGGGGTGTGCTACCTTAAATGAAGCATGGGACTACTTTGACATGGCACGCTTTGATAACAATGAATACTTGTTAGCTGTACAAGTAAGAACACAAGCCAACCTAGGTGCTCGTAAATGTGGAACTCCAGAAGTTAATGCCGAGGTAAGTAGGCTATGGGGCACTACACTAGAATTAAAAAATTATGCAGAATCAATTCCTCGTAACGAGGAAACCGTGACCATGACCGCCGAGCTTTTAGAAATTGTTAGAGGTTTAGATAAACGTTATAACATTGACAAGAAAGATGTTAGCATGGGTTACTGTACCAGCAAGTTCGGCAACATTGAAAAGAATGCTACAATAATCACTAACGTAATTGGTGACAAACCTAGATAAGGAGACGGACATGAACGTAGAACAAGAATTAGAAGAATGGGTAGGTAACGACAATACTAAATTAGCTAACTGGGCCGAAGATATTCTTAACCTTAAAAAACAACACGCTAACGGTGCGTTAAGCGATGATGAATACAAAGAACTATTAGAAGACATCAAACGTTCAGAAAAGATTTCACAGGCCGCTGATGATCTAGCAGTTAGATCACGGGCCAACGAAGTGTTAGACAATTTAATCACAGGCATTGGCGCAGTTCTGTAAAAATATTTTTTGGCAGGTTTTTTCAATTAAATACTAGGGTAAGCATTGACGCTTACCCTTTTTTATTGTATACTGTATATAACACCAACACAGGATTAATATGGCAGAAAAACAAATATTTGTTGAAGAGCATCGACCATTATTACAATCTCTTATATACCTAAACCAATGTAGGACCATTGTAGAGATTGGCGTAGCAAATGCATACACCACTGAGTGGCTTTGTATGGGAGCAAGAACAATTGTTACAATCCCAGACACCTCCGAAAAAGGTAAAGTTTACGGGTACGATATATGGGACACACATGGGCTAAACAACCAATTTGAACATTGGTCTAGTAAGGAAGAATGTGAAGAATACCTGCGCAGTAAGGGCATAGACAATTTTGAACTTACTAAAATCGATAGTAAGACACAGGAATTTAGAGATTTAATTAAGAGCAGGCACGGTGGCTGCATTGACTTAGCTTTCATTGACGGGTGTCATAGTTACGAAGGTATTAAGAATGATTTTGATGTGATATATCCAGAATTAAGCCAAAACGGAATCATTGTATTCCATGACACTATGCGGATCGATGGCTGTAGACGATTTGTAGCCGAGTTACGTGAAGAGCTTTATGATGGCACGTTTGACGTTGTTACTTTTCCATATGGATGTTTACAAATTGGTGAAGGCGCAAATGACGCTAGGACTGGAATAAGTGTTTTAGTTAAAAGAGGATATGCTACGAGCGGGCAACTAATTACTGAGCAGTGTGATCTTGAGGAAGATTTTGAATCAATCTACACCAAAGAAAGAGCATGGTACAAAAATGAACTTGCTAGAGGTAACAAGAAATAATGGCTGATGCATATCAAACATTAGGAGTTCCTAGGGAAGCCTCCGAGTCCGATATTAAGCGAGCTTACCGCAAGTTGGCTAGTCAACACCATCCTGACAAAGGTGGCGATACACAAAGATTCCAGGAGATACAGTCAGCATACGAAACACTCACTGACCCAGCAAAACGACAGCAACACGACAATCCAAATCTATTTCAACAATCAGGCCCAAATGGTAGTCATTTTGAATTCCAATTTGGTGGGGGCGACCCAAATGACATATTTGCCCAATTCTTCAATCAGGGATTTGGTGGTAATCCATTTAGGAAAACACAACAGCCTAGACGTAATAAAGATCTTCGAATTAATCTACAGATTAATCTAGCTGACACACTTGAGCTTCATACTAGATCAATTAGTGTACAAACTACAAAAGGTGAGAGATTTAATGTAGAAGTAAAAATACCAAAAGGTGTTAGCAACGGCACTACTATCAAATATACTGGCCTTGGTGATAACATGTTTGAGTCATTGACACGAGGAGATTTGTATGTTATAATAAGTTTATTGCGTGATGAAAGATTTGAACTTGACGGTATAAATTTAGTAAGTACATTAGAAATTAATTCTATTGAAGCAATGACAGGATGTGATCGAACTGTTACCGGAATCGATAATAGAGAATACAGTATTAAGATCCCCAAGGGATGTCAACATAATACAAAATTTAGATTACAGGGTCAAGGACTATACCAAATGAACAGCAATGTTAGGGGAGATTTAATAGTAGCAGTAAACATCAAAACTCCAATATTATCAGATGAACAGTTAAACATACTTAGAAACCTGTGATATATAAACTAAATATTTTTATAAGGGAGATTTATTAGTGTCAATACATTCAAATCCAGAAATTGAAAGAATAGTCGACACCGCAACCACCATTGCCAAGGACTACAATCACCAATACGTGACCTTGGAACACCTGTTGATAGCATTAGTTGAATATCCAGAATTTAATAAGACTCTTGTAAACTACGGAGTTGAGGTTGAAGAACTATTACGAGACCTTTACGAATACATCGGCAAGCAAGAATATTTGGTTACCATTGTTCCACCTGCAGACTCTGCAGGATTAGTTGAAACATTGGTACCACAACGCACACATAGTTTAGAGAGAGTATTTAATCGTGCGTTTACCCAAGTATTGTTCAGTGCTCGCGAGCAAATGGAAACCATTGATCTATATCTAAGCATAAGTCAAGAGACTAACAGTCATGCCGCATATTTCTTACTCAAATGGGGAATTAACAGACGTGGTCTGGTTGAGTATTACACACAGGTACATGGCATCTTTAAGAAATCTAAAGAAATTAAATCTAATTACAGCGACAAGATCCTAGAGGAATACTGTACTAATCTTAACAATCAAGTGACTGACGGTAAGATTGATCCAGTTATAGGCAGGGCTACTGAGTTAGAAGAGATAGCACAGGTCCTTGCACGAAGACAAAAGAGCAACGTGTTAATGATTGGTGATCCAGGTGTGGGCAAGACAGCTATTGCTGAAGGACTGGCACACAAGATTGTTGACGGTGATGTACCTGAATATCTATTACCTTACACGATATATAATTTAGAAATTGGTAGTTTACTTGCTGGTAGTAAGTATCGAGGTGAGTTTGAAGAAAAACTAAAAGATGTGTTAGGTGCATTGAACCAAAAAGGTAACACTATCCTATTCATTGACGAAGCCCATCAAATGCAAGGAGCTGGATCAGGTGGATCAGGTTCAGTAGACTTTGCTAACATGTTGAAACCAGCATTGGCTAAAGGCAACATCAAAGTTATCGCATCAACAACATATGAAGAATACACACAGTCGTTTGAAAAAGATCGTGCCTTAATGCGTAGATTCTATAAACTCAACATTGATGAGCCAACACCAGACATTACCAAAGACATCTTGCGTGGACTTCGTGTGCATTTTGAAAAGTTCCATGGTGGCAAAATCACCGATGACGCTATAGATGCATCAGTTGAACTGTCAGTTCGATACCAACCTGACAAGAAACTTCCAGATAAAGCTATAGACTTAATTGACATGAGTTGCGCTCGACTTAAGATTGTTGATCCTAAATTTACAGTAGAGAAATTAGATATCGTTGACACTATCAGCAAGGCAACTAAGATTCCAAGAGAAAACTTACTTACTGAAAAAGCCAACGAAAATTTAACTAATTTAGACTCAACAATTAAAGATAACTTATACGGGCAAGACTCAGCAGTTGACCAAATACTAGAAAAGATATACGTTGCTAAAGCAGGTATGAAAGCACATAACAAACCTGTAGGTAACTTCTTATTCCTTGGACCAACTGGTACTGGTAAGACAGAGCTTTGTAAACTACTCTCTAAAGCATTAAGCATGAAGTTGTTGCGTTTTGACATGAGTGAATATCAAGAGAAGCATTCTATGGCTAAGTTGATTGGCGCACCTCCGGGCTATGTTGGATATGAAGATGGTAATCTAGGTGGTGGTTTATTGATCAGTGAAATTGAACGTAACCCACATGCAATTATCTTGTTAGATGAAATTGAAAAAGCACATCCAGACATCTCAAACTTATTATTACAGATCATGGATGAGGGTACTATCACTGGGTCAAACGGTAAGAAAGCTGATTGCCGACACGCTATATTGATACTAACAAGTAACCTAGGATCTGCAGATGGCGAGAACAATGCAATTGGATTTGGCCGTGACCTACAAAAAACGGGTACCGATGACGAAGCTGCCAAGAAGTTCTTCAAACCAGAGTTCCGCAATCGTCTTGATGCTGTGATTAAGTTTGCTAAACTAGACAAGATCTCAATGAAGAAAATTGTAGTTAAATTCTTACACGAATTAAATGGGCTATTAGAAGAAAAGGGCATACGAGTTCGACCTAGCGAACAACTAATAGACCATTTAACTGATGTTGGTTTTGATCCAGCTATGGGCGCTAGACCATTGGCACGTAAGATCAACGATCTTATTAAAGTTCCGTTGAGTAAGAAGATATTATTTGAACAAGTAGATCCAGGTAGCATTGTGTCCATTGATTGGAACGGTGAAAAAGTTACATTTGTTATCATTCTACCCGAGCTTGACTTATTAGAAGATAAAACCGTTGACAAAGACGGCTTTATTGTGTTAGGATAAATTTTAAGTAAAAAGTTCTTGATAAATAATATGAGTATATTATTTAGGAAACATAATCAATGGCACAATTACATGAAGAAATATTGCAAATCAAAGTTAGCAAACTGGTTAAAGATAATGACCAAGCAGAAAACTTCCTAACAGATGACACTGTTGCTAGTCTAGAAGCAGTAGTTCAAGAGCTTGCTGGTAGTGGGTCGCTAGTAGAAATACATAAAGGGTAATTACATAATTCAATTAAAAGAGAGAGTTTCGATGGCAAAAGCTAAAACTAATAAAAAGAAAGTATCAAAACGTATTAAACCTACAGGTGCACCAATGGTAACCCCTCAACAAGCACCAGTACCAGTAGACGGGGTTCCGCTTCAATCAGATCAACCAGATTGGAGTAAGATGCATATACATTTTGGTATTCCTTGTTATGGTGGACAAATTACCGAACCTTGCTTTACTAGTTTCCTAAGATTTATCTTAATGGCTAATAAGATGGGCTTACAATGGTCGTTAGATACCATGGTCAATGAAAGTTTGGTTACTAGGGCACGTAACAACTTAATGGCCAAGATGATGACTAATCCTGCCGCAACACATTTTATGTTCATTGATGCCGATATCCGTTTCCAACCAGAAAGTGTTTTCCAAATGTTAGCCGCTGACAAAGCTGTCATTGGTGGACTTTACCCTAAGAAAGCATTGCCAATCCAATACGTTATCAATGTAAAACCAGGCACAACAATTGAAAATGATATTTTTCCAGTAGACACAATGGGCACTGGCTTTATGATGTTCAAACGTCATGTATATGAAGAACTATGTGCCGCATATCCAGAATGCAAGTACGTAGATGATGTTGGTCTAGGTAAACAGTTTGAGCCATTTATGTACTCAATATTTGACACTGAGATTGATGAAGCAGGCCACTATCTGTCAGAGGATTGGACATTCTGCAGACGCTGGGCTAAACAGGGTGGTCAAATATTTGCACACTCCAAAGTATTGCTAAATCATTCAGGACATTATGAGTTTGCGGGTGACTTAGATGTGTTGACTGGCAAGAAACAAGCAGAACATCCTAACGAGCACCAACCTAAGTAGTATAGCCATGCATGAGGAAAAATTAAGTTTTGTTGTTACCCTTAGCGGAACATTCTGGGAAAAGCGTCCACAATTCTCCATCTGGTTAGACCAGCAACAAGTAGTGTCTAGCGAGCTTGCCAATGAAGGTCAACAAGAGTTTAAATTTGAACATACCATCAATGAAGGTCCACACTCCTTAACAATTCGTTTGGAAAATAAAGCTGTCGCTGATACGGTTATAGAAAATAGCGAAGTAGTTAAAGACATGCTGTTAAATATTAACGATATCACTATTGACGATATCAGTTTAGGCAATCTCCTGTGGTCAGCTGAATACATCCTAGATGAAAAACAGATGTATAACGGTAAAGAAATAGATCATTTAGATGGCTGTGTCAACCTTGGGTGGAATGGTGCATACACTCTCAAATTTACTAGTCCGTTTTATATTTGGTTGCTTGAGAAACTTTAAGATAAATATAGTAATATAAGCACTAGAGATTACTATGTTTTTAACACAATTATTTGAAGCAGTAGACAACAATAAACATGCCGCCTTTTGTTTTGGCCGTATGAATCCACCTACCGTTGGACACGAACAACTATTAAACACTGTGGCTAAAGCCGCTCAAGGTGGTGATTATTTTATATTCACCAGCCAAACACAAGATCCCAAAAAGAATCCGTTAGACTATGACACTAAAGTTAAGTTCCTAGCGGCTATGTTCCCACAGCAGGCCAAACATATCGTAGCAAATAGAGACCTAAATACCATAATGAAAGTAGCTGGTTGGCTTTACAATCAAGGATATAGATCAGTAACATTTGTTGCTGGTAGCGATAGACTAGACAGTTTCAAAACATTATTAACAGATTATAATGGCAATGAGATGAATAAGAGCTATTATAATTTTAAAAACATTAACTTTGTATCCAGTGGTGAACGTGAAGACGGTGTTGAAGGATTAGCTGGAGTAAGTGCTAGTGGAGCAAGGCAAGCGGCCGCTGAGGGGAATTTTGAAGAGTTTGAAAAAGCAACAGGAGCAGGTAAACTAGCGCCAGCACTGTATGACGCTGTACGCAAAGGCATGAATGTCACTGAAAATGCTAGTGGATATATTCCAAAGAATAAGAAAGAAGCAAATGACCCTCGATGGAGCCATGCATTAACTGTCGATGTTGGTACAACTACAGCATCCGATAACATGAAGGCTATGGGCTTAGGCGGAAAACCAACACCATTACGTAAAAAATAGTATGGTCGACCCTAATCTCAGAGTTGAAGTTAATCTAAGTTTTAATGTACACTGCCTTAGGCCGGATTGGGTAAAATATATTAAGGATTGTATAGAATCTTCTGTAATAAATGAGCAAGAGTTTGTTGATCATTTTTCTAATATAGTCTACTATAGCAGGTATCGAATATATGTTAACGACGATCTGATCACTGAGAGAAATTGGATATGGGACAACAACACGTATCTTAAAGAAAGCATATGGATCCAGACAGAAAAAGACCAAAATAATGTTGTTAGGTTGGAGCCAGCATTAGAAAATCACCAACGTGCCCGATTTAGGATTGATAACCTAGCAGTAAAAACGCACACGTTGTCTGAGCTTTATCAAATTGATGATTTAACTGTAAACTTTAGAGTAGATAAATACATTGATACACAACTGGAATCACAACAATGAAGGTAGCAGAAGTTCTTAAAGAAGATGATCACGAAGCCAGCATGGCCAAGGCAGAACTATTACAGATCGCCAAGAATGCCATGGCGGTATATAAAATGTTTGACGAAGGTGACGATCTCCCAGGATGGGTCAGCAGTTATGTCAGTGTCGCCAATGATCATATGAATTCAGTGCATGAACACATGGTATATAACAATCTTAAGAAAAATGAGCGTCCAGAACCGACAATGGCAGAAACTGCTAGCTCGGGTGGTACTAGTTCAGGTAGCGTTGCTACATCAATGGGCGGTGGTGCTGGGTTTGGTAGAAGTATCTTTATGAGCAGACAGCAACCAAAAAAGAAGGATAAAAAGAAATAATGGATAAGTTTACTAACCAATTAAAAATAGCATTTGCTAGTCAATACACATTTGCAATCAAAGCACAGAACTTTCATTGGAATGTAGAAGGTTCAGACTTCTATCAATTGCATCAATTGTTTGACACTATCTATACAGAAGTGTATGCTAGTATAGATGACTTTGCTGAAAACATTCGTAAAATAAAATCATATGCGCCTGCCAGTTTATATAGATTTAGTACATTGACTAACATTGATGATGAAATTGAAGTATTAGATCCTCAAAGCATGGTAGCAGAGTTATTGGCTGATGCCGAAAAAATGCAAGAGATCATGAAAGTATTATTTGTTGAGTCAGAAGCTATAAAAGAATATGGAATTAGTGATTTTATAGCAGGGCGTCAGGACGCTTTTGCAAAACACGCATGGTTCCTCCGTGCAACATCTAAGGTTTAGGTATTATGGATATTAAAAACATATTAGAGAAATTTAATACAATTACAGAAGATCCAAAATTTACTGGATATTACAAAGGTACAGATAAAGGACCTGTTGGTGATAAACTAGTTGGTGAAGAGGAAGAAAGCATAATTAAAGATCTTAGCAAAGGCAAAACTCCTAAGACACTAGAAGAAGAACTTGCTGAAAAATGGGCAGAGTTCAAAGATACCCTTGACCGTCGACCAGCACGTGAAGGCTCTAGGCATGCCAGAGGGCACAAACCGCAAGAACAATATACTATCATAAAAGACGATGAAGAAGAGTCCACAGACTGGAAACTTGAACAATGGCAAGAACAAGATGATGATAGATCAACATGGTTTCACCAAGCAGTTAAAGGCGACGAAAAAGTATCAATTGATTGGAACTCTTGGGCAAAAATGACAGACAAAGAATTTAAAATCTGGCTTGCATTAGATATGCCAACACGTAAAGATGTTGATTCAATTGGGCCATTGTATCCTAAAGATTTACAAACGTTATTAAAGACCAAGCAAGGCACACATGCTATGCTAAAATTAGATGAATATAAAGTTCTTCCATTGAAAGATAAAGAAGAATACGATGCCAAAATGAAGGCATTGCAGGACATCCAGATAGATCCAAACATGCACAAAGACCCTGAATTGAAAAGTCAGGTGATAAAGCGCATGGCAGAACTACAGGCACAAGCAAAACAGCAAGGTATAGTAGCTGACGAAAGCAAAGCATCCAAAACATTAGACACTTGGTTTAAGAACAAAGAAACCCGGGATAAGTTTGCCAAGGGTGAGATCAAAGTGCCAGATTATTCAAAAGTACCAAGAAACAAACCATATGACATGAGTAAGTTTAAGAAAATAGTTGACGAATATGGAACAGAAGGTACTACAGGAACCGTAGGTACTACAGGTACTGTTGGAACCGACGGTGAAAAACCAGATGCGGAGCAATTAAAAAACGTAGCACAAGCCACTAGTACCTTAAAACAAGCGACTGGAAGTGTGGTACAACCTGGAGTATTAGCTAAAGCAATTGATGCCGCAAGCCAAGGAAAGACGACCACTCAACAGGATATGAAGGCTTTAGAACCTATGATGGACATCATCAAGACTACCGCTGAAAATCCAGAATTGGCCAATCAAATGAAACCATTGATCCAACGGGCAAAACAGCTACAACAAAAACCTTAGTCATCTAAATCTTCTGGCTCAGTAGCGGCTGCCTGCATTTCCTTATCTAACTTGTTGATTGCTGTCTTTATTGTTGACATTTTAGAAAATACTTTAGCATTACGTTTTCCGTTGATGTACAGGAAAAATTCTCCCTGTTCACTTTTGCGCACTTGCGTCAATATATCGCCCTTGAATCCAATCTTTGCTGTATAAACTGGTGCAGTGCTACCAAGAGAGTCAAATGCTAACATTATACTATCTCCCTTTGTGCCTATTTTAACTAGTTTTTTATCAAACTTACCACTTAAATTCACTTTACGCAAGATTGTTCCAGCTAATCTAACATTATTTTCGCCCACTTGTATAACACCTTTGCTATCAACCCAAAAATCCTCTCCTTCATATGGTCCTTCTATTGGATCTGCTATCATTTTGTTTAATTTTTCACCTAAATTTTGCATATTTTTAGACCTTGAGCTGTTATAAGAAGTTGTATTATACACTCATTAGTGAAAGTTGTCAAGTGTTAAAAAGGTGATAAATATATTTAATATTAAGAGCATTACGGATATAATCTATGTTACTAACAGAATTTTTTGACTCCATTGAGTGGACATATAATCAAAAAAACACAACTGAAGAAGTGTTAGATCAATTGATTCCTGTAGAACCAAAGGAAGATAATTAATGGCCACAAATCAAGTACTATTCCAATATCTATCACCAGGTAGTCACCGTGTAACAGTGCCAGCTGGTTTTAGCAATCAACTCCTAGTGTACGCATGGGGAGCAGGTGGAGGCGCAGGTGCTAGACATTCTGGCGCTAATGGTCAACTTGGTGGTGGTGCAGGATTTGCACAAGGTATAGTTACTATATCTTCTGGTGATGTTATAACTGTTTCTGTAGGCACACGTGGACAAAACGGTAGAGCAGGCACAGGAACTACTTCATTAGGTGGTGACGGAACTAATCCTATAATATCATTTACAGGCGGATCTGCTGGAGCAAGCAATTCATACGACGAAGGATATAATGGCGCAGGTGGTGGAGGTGGTGGAGCAAGTGCTGTTCTAATAGGCAGTGTTCCTATGATAGTAGCCGCAGGCGGCGGCGGCGCTGGGGGCGGTGCTAGTTACCAACTTGGCGCAGTAGGATATGCGGGTGGTGTTGCTACATCAGTTACTAGTATACCAAGAGGACAAAATTCTACAACAGCATACGCTACAGGCGGTGGTGGGGGTGCTGGATATCCGTTTGGTGGTTCCGCAGGACTTTCGGTAGCAGATGATGTAGGAGCTCCTGGTGGTGGATATGGTGGACAAAATTATGCTAATGCTTTAGTTGCTAGTTCAACATTAACAGCAGGATCAAATACAACTCCGGGTGGACTAACTAATGCAGTTTATCCACGTGGTAAGAAAGGCTATGCTGGATATGATGGTGCAATAATTTTAATATTTACTAAAAATTTCCAAACTTGGATTAAAGATTCAACATGGAAAGAAGTCACTAATGCTTGGGTTAAGACTAGTGGTCTCTGGAAACAGATTACAGCAGGGTGGATTAAAGCAGATGGTGTTTGGGAACCAATACAAAGTGGTGTTAACCTAACTCCTACTAGAACAGCAACATTGCCAGCATCTCCGGTACAAGTTAACATAACTATTGCGGCTAGTGCAAACAACTACGTGTTATCTGATTATCTTAGTGCAACAAGTTATTATCCAGGAAGATCAAATATTGCTCTCACAGTTAACAGTAATGTAATAGTCAGTAGTTCGTCAAGTGGGCAATCAGCATTGCTTGTCAATGGATTAACAGCTGGTGATACTGTATGGCTAATAAACAACGGAACAGTCCAGGGTCGTGGTGGTGACGGTGGGCCTGCAGGTAGTTATACTAGCACTGGTGGTACCGAACTCGACAGTAAAGGTAGACCAGTATACGGCACTAGCAAAGGCCGTACAGTAAGAACAACATCAATTCCAGGACGTCCTGGCGCTTCGGGTGGTACTGCATTAGATATAGCATATCCAATCAAATTAGTAAACAACAACATCATTGCCGGTGGCGGTGGTGGTGGTGGTGGTGGTGGCGGACCTACCGGAGGTCAAGGTGGTGGGGGTGCTGGGTATGGTGCTGGTGCTAACAATGGTACCGTAAGTGCCGCAGGTGCAGGTGCAGGTCTTGGTGGAGCTGGTGGGGCTCGTGGATCAGCAGGGATAGCAGGAACAGCTGATACCAATCCAGGTGGCGTAGGTGGGTTAGCAGGTCCAGCAATAAATGGAAATGATAACGTTGTTATAATAACAGAAGGTACTATAGCAGGGCCTCGACGAGCAGGAACAGCTTACGTTGACCCACATTCAATATAATATAAAGAGTATCAATGAGTAATATCAATATCAAAATTGTGGAAGTTGACCAAGACTCTCACACCGTACTAGTAAAATATAGTTCAGAAAACAGCAAGAAATCCATAGACGAATATCCTGCTGTAGCATTCCAAACTACAAATTTTATAGTGAATAATCTAGAGGAATTCATTGAGGCTATCCGGCCACAGATCAGCATGTATGTTCAACAAAGAGATCTAGCAGAAAATCCCCCAACCCCTTTAGACATGTCTAACTGGAGTGGACATGTTGCTACGGTAGTTGCCACTGAGTTACCTACATTGCAACCACAACCAGTTGAAGGATTAGCAAATCCTGAAGTCATACTATGATATTAAATAATGCTGTTAATGCAGGCAATTTTATCTACTGTATGGCTTATTTTGGGCCGCACGAAACTAATGTATATCATAATAATGGCAACGGACACTACCATCAATGTACATACATTGTAGAAGGAAAGGGAACAGGAACTATCAAAGACAAAGACGGTAATATCGTATCGCAAAGAGATGACGATAGTGCTGGACAATTAATAGATCTTAAAGATTTCAAAGCAATGGAACATGTGACACAAACACAAGATCAAAGCCTAAGCCTAATGTTGTTTAACCCTATTCCAGACACTAGAACGTTAGACGTTGAAATTATCAAAGGTCCTACAACCAAAACAGTTAATGCTATAGACAAACGTATCACTGTTGTCTGCATAACCGGGCCGATCACAGCCAATGACAAACCTCTAGTCAGTCTCCAACACGCTAAAATTTTTCCTGGAAAAACTGTTAACCTAAATCTGCCAGAAAACACAGTCTGTGCCTTAGTTTCTGATAATTAGTTATATACTACTATAATTTAGGAAGTTGATGGAACAGTACGTTATAACCGGAATAGGTATCCATAATGGATTAGGCACAACAGCAGAATCAAGTTGGCAAAATCTATTATCCGGAAAATCAGCAATTTGTCCAATCATCTGGCCCGATGATGATGACACAAAGTTTCCTAACACACACTCAGCATTAAAAATAAAAATAGCAGGCATAAGTCCAAAGCTACAAGAAAGTGACCAACATCCAGACTATTTTAATTACGGATGGCCAAATTGGGATCCAAATACTCGTGCTTGTTTAATGTCAGTTGATGAAGCAATCAATGATAGTAACCTTACTAGTAAAAACGTAGGCGTTGTAGTTAGCACGTTTGGGTCAGGCACTAGTTTGAGATTAGAAATATTCTCAGCACTAAACAACGGTGTTAAAAAAATAAGTCCTAGGAAAAGTCTAAACATTGGATTAGATTTTCCTGCCGCACAAGTGAGTGCAATCTATAAAGTACAAGGACCTAACACTGCATTAGACAGTGCTTGCACTACAGGATTAACTAGTATAGAGCATGCAATTAATACACTAAAAGCAAATCCTGAATTAGATGCTATGATAGTAGGTGGCAGTGACCATATAGCAGAACCAATTTATATGTATTGGTTTCAAAGCCTCGGAGCATTAAGTTCTGAAGGCAGTTTCCCTTTTGACAAAAGCCGCAATGGATTTGTTATGGGAGAAGGTGCCGCAACAATTATCATCGAGCCATTAAGCAAGGCCCGAGCAAGAAATAGTAAAATATACGGCATTGTTAAAGGTACAGGATTTGTTACATTATTTGACAGTGATACTAGTCCTGACCCCGAGGGGCATGGTGCTAGACAATGTGTTAACATGGCGTTAAGTAAAGCAGGCATTCCGGCTAGTAGTATTGACCTTGTTAATGCCCACGCAACTAGCACTCCTGTTGGTGATCAAGTTGAGTTTGATGCTATGAAAGATATTACTCCAGGTCGTACAATGGTCAGTAACAAAGGGCAACTTGGACATACCATGGCTGGTGCTGGAATAGTAGAAACAATATACACATTACAAGGTATGCGTGATAGCCAGGTCCCTGGTAATGCTAATCTAATAGATCCATGTGGAGATGGAATGTTGCTACCAACAACTAGGACTAATTTAGATATTAAATACGCTATAAAGAATAGTTTTGGATTTGGGGGACGTAACGCTAGTATAGTGTTAGAAAGATATGATGGATAAGATATTAAAATATATGGCTCCCAGTACAGCCGCAACTGGATTACTACAACTAAGTTTACCATTGGGTATTTACTTAGGCATACAATCAGGTGCTAGTTGGCATTGGTGGGCTATAGCAGTATTTTTCTATACCATTGTGTATTCAATGATTGGTAACAACATTGCCTTACATAGATATTTTACCCATGCACATTTTAAAGTCGCAAAGCCTGTAGAGTATTTCTTCCTATGGACAGGGTCAATGATTGGACTAGGCGAACCTTTAAGTTATGCTATGACACACATCATTCATCACAAACATTCAGATACAAAATATGATCCACACGGACCACAACGTGGTAAGCGTTCATGGTTGATATGGTTTCAAAAAACAGTAGACCCAAAAGAAACTCCTGTGTTTAGTAAACATATCGCACAGTTAGGTAGAAAGTACGGATTACTACATAAATTTTATATTCCATTTGTGTTTGCTAATGCAGGCATATTGTGGTTGATAGATTACAAGTTATTTTTGTTTGTGTGGTTAATTCCTGCTAGTGCGGCATGCTGGGGTATTGGTTGGGCAGTATGGCGTCAGCATTGGCACATGGAACCTAACAATTCACCTTTACATCGTTGGGACTACTTGTACGAAGGACTACATCTCAATCATCATTTACACCCTGGGGCTCCTGACACCGCAGTCAACTCAGGTGAAATAGATTGGACCTATCAGACCAGTAAATTCTTTATGCCAAAATACAATTGGCAAGGACAACCAGATCGTGATTGACTATCTAATAAAACCTAATTATGTCTGGATGACTCTGTTACAGATATTGTTACCAGTGTTTATTTTTGTTGGGTTAGATGCAGAGTGGACATGGTGGTTGGTATCATTTGTATTTTACTTTTTATATTTGTGTATAGGTAACAACATTGGCATGCACAGATATTTCAGTCATAGGTATTTTGAAATGAGCAAACCAGTAGAATGGTTTGTGGCTTGGTGTGCGTTTATGCCAGGGCTGGGTTCTCCGTTAAGTTATGTCAGCGTACACAACATCCATCACAGATACAGTGATACCAAACATGATGTTCATGGTCCTGCTAGGGGGTGGCGTAGTTTACTCTACTGTTACCATAAATTTGTACACGCAGAAGATGTTGTGTTTAGTAAAAATCTAATTAGTTTAATGAAAAGATATCATTGGGTACATGATTACTACTGGTTGTTTGTGTTTGCTAATGCAGGCATAATGTATTTGATTAGTTGGAAACTGTTCTTGTTTGCCTGGGCGATACCAGCCAGCTTGACACTGTGGGCAGTAGCTTTTGTATTATTACTACAACACGACAAGAAAGGGCCAAGCAACACTAGAAGTTATATGTGGTTTGGATTTGGAGAAACATGGCACGGTAATCACCATGCAAACCCACAGTGGGACGACCACGCAAGCGACGGCGGCATTGATTGGACTTATCAGTTAACAAGGTTATTGAGAAAATGAGGATCGTTGAAACTCAGTTAGATCTAGAACAGCTCAAGAAAGATTGCCGACGGATTAACAACAAGGTTGTAAGGACCTATGCCAACCAGGAAATTCCTAATGACAAGGGATATCAAAATATATTAGCTGAACAACTGGAACAGGCACCCACAAGTTCAAAATTGCATGACTTCTACAACGTATTTACATTTCCCTATACCAGCATAAACCAATTGTATCAAGAAGTCTGCCAAGCATTTAGAGAAATCAATGAATACGAACACAACTACTATGTACATGCTTGGTTAAATTATCAGCAAAAAGGTGAAATTATACCATGGCATCATCATTGGAAGGGTCTGAGTGATTTAGATGAGACTTATGTCTGTACCTATTATATTAATGCTGAACCAAGTATCACCCGATACAAATACATAGACGGAAAGATATTTGATCATGACACTAAAAATAATACCTTAAGCATATATGAAGACGAAGGAGATACTCATATGGTTCAACTGTGGACCCAAGATGCTCCTAGGATATCTATATCTATGGATTTTGTTCCTATGCATTATATACAATCAACTCCCTATCTTCTTAACACCTGGGTGCCTGTGATATAAATATAATATTAGCAGTTAACCTAAGGAAAATTCAATGAAATATGTTTTATCAATATTAGCAATAGCATTCAGTCTGGCGGTACAAGCCAATCCTATAGATGACAAATGTTCACAATTTACTAAAAGTAGCGCTCCAACAGCTACAGATGCGGCTGGTGATCAATACCTATGTAAAACAAATTATGCTGTATTGCATAGTTGTGAAACACGTACAGCTAGATATGTCTTAGATCATATAACTAAAGATACTGTTAACGGTCCCGCAAAAAGGAAGAATAATTTCCGTGAAGATCCAACAGTAACAGAGAACTGTAGGGCGTCAATGGATGACTACAAAGGTGCCGGATACGATAGAGGCCACCTAAGCCCAGCCGCGGTAAACACAGTAAATGATGACGTGATGAGTGAGAGCTTCTTGCTGTCAAACATGATTCCACAGGACCCAGGAAACAATCGCGGCATATGGCGCATGTTAGAACTGTGGGTTAGAGATCAAGTTAGAGCAGGCAATGATGTATATGTTGTTAGTGGTACCATATATGAAGCTGGATACAAAAAAGTAGGGGCGACAGGTGTTCCGACTAAAGTATACAAGATAGTAACAGATGCTACTACCGGAAAGACTATAGCATTCCTGTTTCCTAACAGCAAATTATCAGCGAAAGAATGGCCTAACCATACTGTATCTGTAAAAGAACTTGAACAACTAACCGGCATCGATTTCAAAACAACTGGTGTTGACGAATCCGTCAAGTACACTGTTGACAACTGGAAAAACTAGGAGATAATTCAATGAGTACAATGTATTGGGGTTACCACCTCACTTTAGATTGCCACGATTGCACCCGAGAAGCAATCAAAGATCCACGAACAGTCCAAGACTTCATTGATGCCTTATTGCATCGCATAGACATGAAACCGATTGGTTCTACACACATAGAATACACTGCCGCAGAGTTTCCGGACAAAGCTGGATTGACTGCTGTGCAGATTATCGTTACGTCAACTATCGTCGCACACTTTATCGATTCAACTGGTGACTTGTACCTAGACGTGTTTTCATGCAAACAGTTTGATGTTGAAACTGTAGCAGAAACTGTAGACGAATTTTTCAAACCCACAAAGACTAGGATTAACTATCTCACTAGGCAAGCTGGATAATCAAACTACGATAAATACTAGTTATGAAAGCAAACGAACTAGTAAGAGCCACAAAGAATACCGTAATCTACCTAGACATGGATGGTGTTCTTGCGGATTTCTTCTCCGAATACGCTAAGATGGCAGGTGTTAAGTCATATCGAGATATTCCGCCAGCCAAAGCAGACCCTATATTAAACCAAATGGTGGGTACTGATTTCTTTTCACGCTTACCTAAGTTCCCTACATCAGATGCACTAGTAAAACTTGCTATTAGTTATGCTGGTGGATACAGTATCTGTTCAAGTCCGTTACGTAACGACTTCGCTAATTCTGCATATTGGAAAAAGATTTGGATTCGAGCCAAACTAACTCCACAACCACAAACAATTCAAATTGCTAGCAACAAAGCGCAATATGCAATTAATACCCGTGATGGCAGTCCCAATATCCTAATAGATGACAAGGGATCTAATATACAATCCTGGAGAGACGCGGGTGGGATTGGAATTAAATACCAAGCAGATGAAGATAGTTTACAAAAAGTATCAGACAGTTTGGCTATGTCATACGGGCAACTGAGCGAAAGCGTTGAGGAGGGGTCAAGAGCATGATATTACTAGAAGGCGGTAATGTTTTTAAAAATGAAAAGGGTGAACCTCTTACCCAACGTATCAATCTTGCTGATGTCGTTCCTACAGTCAAATGGTTAGAAAAACTAACGGGTCTTAACCTAGTGGACAACATGCTAGGGTCAACAGGTCGTAAAGCAACATCGGGTGATTTAGATCTTGGCATCGACGAAACTAAAATAGACAAACAAACATTGATTACCCAACTGCTACGTAACGGTGTTAACCAAGAAGACTTACGCAAGAGCGGAGACAGTGTACACTATAAAGCACCTATCTTAGGTGATGCTAATAATGGATTTGTACAAGTAGACTTTATGTTTGGTGATCCTAAGTGGCAACAGTTTAGCCTAATGGGCTCGCCGGAAGGCTCACCGTTTAAAGGATTGCATAGGCACATATTATTGTCAAGCATAGCTAAACACTTGGGATTAAAATGGAGCCAAAAGTACGGATTAATTAGTCGTGCCAGTAACGAAGTTATCACTAAAGACCCTGCAGAGATAGCAGACAAACTGTTAGGTGGGACCGTAAAGGACATGCAGTCAGTTGAGACCATTATAAATAAAATTAAGAACGATCCTAACTATGAAGCACTGGTCAAGGACGCAAAAGACTCATTTGAGAAAGACAATCTAGTATTGCCCGAAAGCGATAAAAATATATTACCAGGTACTGGTGCATGGTACAAACAGTGGACTTATAAACTATGAGAGTTGAAGAATTTACAATAGAAGAAGGATTGAAATCTAATGCCGCAATAGCCGCATTGGTTGCCGCGCTAACTGCTACTCCAGCATCAGCTGACAGTATTACTGACAATCCAATGGGTGAGCCTGTGCCACAAACTCAAGAACAAGAAAAAGACGCATGGAAATCTGCATTAACTATATTTAGATCAATACAAAATGTTAAAGATTTAAGTAAAGAAGGAATGTCAGAAGAAGCTAGAGTAGAGTTTAATAACATATTAAGATTTCTTCAGGGTATGCCAAATCAGAGCAAGACGTATCCCGTAGTAAAAGATATATTTAGAGACCGAACTATATAATGAGAGCAAGAAACTTTATAACGGAATATTCAAGAGAAAAGACTGCACAAGTTCACGGTGCTAATATCCTTACCGCTCTTAATAAAAACAAGACTCCTGGACGTGATTTAGATGTGTGGAATCTAATGACTAGTTCTAAAGACGCAATAAACCTTTACAATGCTCAAGAGCGTGCAGACTTTATGAATAAAGTAATGGCACAAATTGAGCAAGGTGATCCAACAAAGAATAAAGAATACAGCCAATGGATAGCACGTATGTACAGTCGTGGTGGCTATGAATTAGAAGACATAAAGTCTACGCTGAGAGATGCTTTAGAAACATATCACAAGCTGAAACTTAAAAAGAAACTAGAAGCAGACGATAAACAAATTGACAAGTTTACATCGTTCAACGATCTAATAACACGAGTTGAACAGTATCCAAAAATAGACGATGACACTCCTACAAACAAAGGTGATTCTAAACAAATATATGATGACGAGCATATACGTGTAATAGTTCCCAAGGACGAAGAAGCCGCATGCTACTACGGACAAGGCACACGTTGGTGTACAGCAAGTAAAAATAACAACATGTTCAAGCACTATCATAAAACAGGCGATATGTACATTATCCTTCCTAAGAAACCTCAGACTCCAGGAGAGAAATATCAATTCCATTTCCATACTGGACAGTTTATGGATGCCTCTGATTCAGAAGTTGATATGTATGCAGTAGTTAAACGTTACCCAACACTGCGTAATGTTAGCTCAATGACAGAATGGGCTAAACGTAAAATGGTTCCGGCGATGATGTCAGATGAAGATTATGCCAAGTGGAAGAAAGAAAGTGACGGGGCTATACTATATTCTCAAGGCAAGCACGGTGATATGTATACTTTAAGTTTAAATGCGGCTACTGGCAGTTATGATAGTTGGCCAATAAGTGGTAGAACTCTTAGAACCCTGATAGAAAAGGGTATGATGGATCAAGAGGACTGGGGCAACTTTGAAGGACAAGCAGAGGCTGGAATAGCGTATGGTTGGTTTGATGCGGTATCAAATAAATGTTTAGGTGTAACATACTGTGAGCTTGGTGCATCGTCATCACTGTATGCTGTAACTGTAGATTCTGATATGTTTGTCAGCATTGAATACAGTAACGATGACAGTCTGAGTAAAGAGCCTAAAGTACAGAAGCTAGAGAAATTTTTAAATGGCTTGTCAAGAATAGAAAAAGAAAGAAATTCAAGTGGGTTAGCTGATGATCAGTTTAAGAAAGGTATAGATCAAATGTTAGATGAGTACGGATACCCAGTGTCATTAACAGGATATTCAGGTGGGGAGCCACAGAGGGCATAATGAGATATCTACTGATAGCACTAATGTTTTTTGCATCTACAGCAGTTGCTTATGATGCTAAGAATTTTAACGATGATGTATGGCCCTATGTTAAAGAACGATTGTTTGGCACGAGACCAGTTGTTGAGTTAGCAGACAATGATGAACTAACAATATCAGGTCCTGTAAGAGCGTCAAGTGGTGCACAGGTACCTATAACTATTACTGTTGCCACTGATCGTTTTGTTGCCCTACATTTAATCATTGATGGCAATCCTACACAGCATGCGGCAACATTTAAGTTAACAAAGCGTACACAAACAACTGAAATATCAACACGTATTAGAATGGAAACAGACAGTTATGTTCGTATAGTTGGAGAAACAATCCAAGGTCAACTGTTTGCACACAAAACTGGCATTAGAGCTAGCGGTGGGTGTTCAGGATACATGGATGTACATGATCCAGAACTTACTCTAGACTTAGGTAAGATATTATATAAATCAAAAGATGGATATCAGACTACTAGGATTAAACATCCTATGTTTACTGGGTTACAAAAAGATTTAGATTCGGGTGGGTATATACCTGAATGGATTATTAAAACTATTACCTGGGTTGACGACAATGACATGATTGTTATGCAAGCAGATACAGAAATATCAATTGCACAAGATCCTTACATAAAGTTTAAATACAATGGCGATGTAAATATCATTGCTAACGATAATAAAGGCAACGAGTTTACGAAATGAGAGCGAGACACTTTATAACGGAATACGACAGAACCAAGACAGCCAGAGCCTTTGCGGCCAAATTGGTTAATATAGCCTTGAGAGATCCAACAACGCCTGGTGCTGTTAGAAGCAACATCAATAGTATGGAAGATCCCATAAAGGCCGCTGAAATGATTTTACAAAATCAGATCGAAGTTGGTGATCCTACCAAACAGAAAAAGTATACACAAGCCTTAGCAAAGATGTATGCTAACGGTTTAATCAAATGGGAAGACATTGGTAGCACCATGCGTGACTACCTGACCAAGTTTGCTACCCTAGGCATCAAGAAACAGCTCAAACCAGAACACGCGGACTTCAATGCCTACAAAGATTTAAAAACATTCTATGACGCCGTAGATCAGTATGCTGACCCCGAAGCAAAAGAGCAAAAGTCAAAAGGTGATGCTAAAGAAGTTTACAAGGATGCCAATGTGCGTATCATACGTCCAGATGACGTAAATGCCGCATGCTACTACGGACAGGGTACACGTTGGTGTACTGCCGCAGACAGCAACAACATGTTTGATCGTTATAATCAAGACGGCCCAATGTATATACTACTACCTACACCAGCTAAATACGAGGGTGAGAAGTATCAGATACACCCTGAGTCAAGCCAGTACATGGATGAAGACGACCGCTCTGTGACACCCAAAGATTTAATGGATCGCTTTGGCGAGAACTTTGAGAAATGGATGTTAAAGGCAGATCCATACCTAGGTGGTAAGATCATCCACTTCCTCAATGAGGACGAGCTTAGAAGTGCGATAGAAAAGATTAAACAACTAGCTCAAGATAAGATGATGGATATTTTAACAGATTGGGAAATGCAAGATGACACATATTATCAGTATCTTCAGGACGAGGGCTATGTTGATGAAGAAGGTGAGTACAAAGATGATTATCCTGCCTATACAGATTATAATGATGAGGCACAAATCTTTTACAATCGTGCCTATGGCGCATTAGATATCACAGTGGATGAACTACGTGAGCTGGCACAAGAACTAGAAGATAATGACGGTCGTGATCAAATGGTAAGCAATTTAGAAGATGTCATAAGCTGGAGTGTAGAGAAAACACTAGGTGATGAAGATGGTGGACTTACTAAATTTATATTCCAACGTATACAAACTAAATTAGATAAAGAAACTGGCAAGATTGACGTAGAATCTACGTTAACGTAGAACTATTAAAAGAACAACCTAAGCGATAACAGAACACTCCTACCTTAGGACCGTGTAGCTTCGCCCCTGGCTTTAATTATTTGGAACAATAATTTAAAAGGGGCACCGGACAATATTATGAGAGCAAAAGAGTTTATAACAGAACATAGAGCGGTTTTTAGAAGAAACCCCAACACTGGTCACATCAACCTTTTCTGGAGATGTGAGACTGGTCAGCGCAAGGGAAGGACAGTGCCTAATGTTTCTGATTGTAACCAAGCATTGGACGTAGCACAATCAAACAGGTTCAAAAAGGTCAGAGCTAGGACACATAAGATGCAGGCCTTTAAAAGTAATCGTACTAAAACTCGATCACGGGCCAGCAGGTTAGTTAAAAAATTAAATGTGTGGCGTAAACCACCAATGAGGGTAACATCAAAAGCTAAAACCAAACCAACAAGGATGCGGACCCCAAAAAGAATACGCACAATAAAAGCAAAATGATAGTCATTGAACTTTTTGAAGACAGTCCAGACACTCCGGCAGGTAGCAAGAGTCAAGACCTTAATCTAGGTAAGCTATGGTTATGTCGCACTCTTAAGCGACTAGGACTTGATAAATTTGACAATGCCTATGCTTTAGGCAGTTGGTACGGAAGTATAGCCCAGTACATGTTAGCACGTGATATTGCATGCGATCAGTTGTTTTTGATTGATATTGACCCTAAAAACACCGAATACGTTAAGGCAAATGCAGTTTCTAAACACATAGTACCCGTTACACAAGATTGTAACGACACAGTGTTTGAAGGCAAAGACATTTTAGTAATCAATACCAGCACCAACGACATACACAGTCAAGCGTGGTACGATCATATCCCCCCAGGTAGCATAGTTGCCCTTCAAGGTAGAGACGAACAATGGGACAATAAAGAAAACCAATATCAAACTCTAGAAGCATTTAACAAAGCATATACGATGTCAGAAACTTATTTCCTTGAAGAAATACCATTGACCTGCGTCGAAGGTACACAATACAATCGTTTTATGAAGATAGGTCTTAAATAAATACTATTATGTTAGCATTAGACCTATTTGAACAATTAGACAATCCCACTCCTAGTGTAGAAACTTTAGCGAAAAAGTATAACGTAAGTGTTCGTGCAGTAAACCAACAATTACTTAAAGGCGTACAAGTTGAACTAGAGCATACTAGCGACCCTGAAGTGGCTGAAGAAATTGCGTTAGATCACCTAAGCGAAAAATTAGATTACTATACCCAACTTAGCAAAGTAGGACTAGAAGAAAGCACATTATCATTAATGGATGGCTTCCGCGAACTATTACCTATCGCTGTCAAACATTTAAACCTACCGCACTTGCCAAAAATACATCTTAAAAAAGAACAATCAGGCACACATCAGGCCAGCTTTGGCGGATACGACCCTGAGACTGATGAAATCCATCTTACAATATCAAATAGACATCCTGTTGACGTCTTACGCACCTTAGCACATGAGCTTGTACACTACAAACAAAAATTAGATGGCAAGTTAGTTGATGACAGTTGGAAGACCGGAAGTTCTGCTGAAAACGAAGCCAATAGCGAAGCAGGGATTATTCTGCGTATGTTCAGCAAGCAGTCACCTGAGTTTATGAATGTAAAACCAATAATGGCAGAAAACATTAATGAAGCAAAATGTCCTCCGGCAACACAGGACATAGCTATTAACACGTCCAACAGAAATTCAACTATTAAGAATTATATGTATGGACCATTAAACTTTGAGTATCCAGATGACTATTGGACTAAAGCCGCAAAGCTATGGAATACATCTAAAGAATCTGCTAAACAGAGTCTATGTGGTAATTGTGTAGCATTTGATATTTCCCCAAGGATGGAAAAATGTATGCCTGGCAAGGTCAGTGATGAATATGGTAAATTAGGCTACTGTTGGATGCACCATTTTAAATGTCATTCAGCACGCACATGCGAAACTTGGGCCGCTGGTGGTCCTATTACAGACGATGCCATCAGTTTAGACTGGGGTAAGCGTGCTAGCATGAACGAGAACTTTGTGGAAGGGTCCGATAAAAAAGAAGCGATTCTACGCATACAAAAAATGTTAAATAACAAGTATAACGCTAACCTAGATCTTGATGGCATATTAGGGCCACTTACACGTAAATCCATAAACAAATTTATGCCTAATGCTAAGATAGGATTGGCAGACGAGCCTAACAAAACTACTGCAGTACAAGGCAAAAAAATGAAGGAAAACTTTGCTGATGGCAAGAAGCCAGGACGTAAAGGATTGAGTAAACGTGTAGGAATACCTAAGGGTGCCTCAATAGCACAGTTAGAAAAGATTGCTAAAAGCTCTTCAGGTGAGAAAAGAAGAATGGCACAATGGCAGTTGAATATGAAATCAGGAAAAAACAAATGAAGATAAATGAAATTATTCTAGAAGAGAAACAAAAAGGCGTTGACGGCAAAGTGTGTTGGGATGGCTATAAACGCATGGGCACCAAGAAAAAAGGTGGCAAGACCGTAGACAACTGCGTGCCAATGGAAGAGAGCTATGATGACGATGATGACTTCTATGAAGCATATGGTGACATAGAAGAAACCTTACAAGAAGCAGAATACCAAGGACGTAAAGTTGAATTAAACAAACCAATGCAGGGCGATGTTAAAAAATTTAAGGTCTACGTAAAAGACCCCAAAACAGGCAATGTTAAAAAAGTAAACTTTGGTCACGGTGGGTCAAGTGTAAAAGGTAAAGCAATGCGCATCAGGAAAAATAATCCTAAAGCACGTAAGAGTTTCCGTGCAAGACACAATTGTGATAATCCCGGACCTAAGACATCTGCTCGTTATTGGAGCTGTCGTAAGTGGTAATCAATGACTAACTACGAACATTATCTGCAACACAGTTATGAAGCTGTTAAGCGGGCAGAGAATATGTTACTAATTGATCTTGAGGACGAGCTTGAAGCATACCTAGTGCATCTATTTGCCAAGTACATGGACAAACCAATCGTTAACACCGAACCAGTTTGTATTAAACTATTAGAAAGCACAAACAAACCAATTAAACAACGTATTCCAATCTTAAAAGAAGTAGGCGATGAATGTCTATTAGTTCACTCAATGGATTGGGGGAAGTCAAGATGGCCCACAGATACTTATTATTTAGAAATGGGACAATCAGCGTATGTTACTAGAGCCTTTATCAAAAGACCCCCAGAAATGTTATATGATGAGTTAGCTGTCGAATTCAATACAGTGTCAAAAATTTTACGAAACTGTAGACAAGCATAATTAATTATAGTATAATGTATTTTTATCAAGGAGACTATTATGTCAGTGGTATTTTCAACAGAACACAAAGCAAAGCTAACTCAGCTAATTAACGAAGGAATTCAAGTACTTACAGAAGTAGAAGATCTAAGTGCCGGACTTAACGACACCGTCAAGGCAATAGCAGAAGAATTACAAGTCAAACCTGCAATACTTAAAAAAGCGATTAAAATTGCTCAAAAATCTAAATTTGGTGAAACTAATCAAGATCATGAAACATTGTCAGACATCTTACAAACTGTTGGTCGCACACTATAAAGACAGTTGAGTTAATTCGTAAATTCTATAATAAAAATCCTTTTCCAGGATCATATGATGTCTCTCAACTTGAAGATTATCATGTAGAATCTAACAGGTATCTAGCAATCATTGACCAATATCTTAAAGATGGGTTGCACATCTTAGATGTTGGGTGCGGCACTGGAGTAGTTACTAATCTTTTTGCTTTGAAATACAAAAGTAATTTTGTTGGTATTGATTTTTCAGATGCGGCGGTATATGCTAATGATTTTGCCAAACGTAATAACATCACCAATGCCAAATTTATTAAAACAGATTTATTTGATTATACCCCCAAACAGGGTTATGATATTATAATCTGCCAAAGTGTATTAACACATATTCCAGACCATCTAGATGCTATAGAAAAACTTAAAGCCCTATTATCGCCCAATGGAGTTATTATAGTTTCAATTTATAATCCATGGGGGAAAATTGTTAAAAAATTCCTTAACATCAATTATAAGAATGATCGATTAAAATTAGACCAAGAATCAAATCCATACGAAGTAACATTTTCACATATCCAGATGTTAGACATGTGGAATGGATACAAGTTACTGCAAGTTTATCCGTCAATAAAATCAAAATTCGTTAAATTATTAAATCTGTTTAATTTTAAGAACGGTGGATTAACTTCCTATGTATTTAAACAAGATCCAATCATTGATCTTGTTGGCAATGACATCTGGGATTGGATTAAAAATTATATCGAAGCCAAACACGAATTTTATGATTATAAATTTCCTATTTGCCCTTACGCTAAATCAGCAAGATTAGAAGGAATATTTGATATCAAAGTCTTTAGTTCTGGCAATGTTAAAAAATTTATCAATGACAATATCATTGGATTAACTAAAGATACAAAATATACCATGCGTGGATTAGTTATGCCTCCAAGGACACGGTGGAATTTTGGGGTCAAAAGATTAATTAACAAACTCAATAATAAGTTAATATCGCAAGGGTATTACATACAATTTGGTACTGCTAAAATGACCAACAGTAAATACCCTGGTTTCTTTAATAAAGGGCCTTATTTTGTTCTTCTTATTAACAAGATTGACAGAATCCTAGACGGTCATAAACAATTATTGAAGACAGATTATTATAAAGATTGGCCTAAAGAGCATTATGATGCTATAGTTGTACGAAGACAAAAATTGATTAATAAACACAAAGATGGTAATAAAAAACGTTGTCCATTCCATTTTTAGATAGTATAATATAGTATAAGTAACACGCCTACCGTGGGCATGAAGAGTGTGTGTGAGCTAGAAGTCGCACAAAAGGAAAAAGAATGAGTTGCACTAATCCCATTTCGTTACGAGATGATGTTTTAATTTTAGAATTTTTTCTTTGGTTAAAGTATCATTATACAGTTGTCCAAACGTTTTTCCTACAACAGTATTCATATTATTTAGGTTATATCTTACTGGATTTCCGTGCCAAAAAGACCCATAAAATTCATACACAGTATTTGATTGCGGGTCAAATCCATCTACTAAAAAGGTTTTCCCTTCAATGATAAGTTTATGTTGGCGCAATGGAACGTTTAATGAATCTAACCATTTTGTTTCTAATTTGCTAATGTTTCCTGGTTTTAGATTTTCTAATCTTCCATTGCGCCAACAGATCGGGCATCCTCCATTCCGTTCTAAATGTTTTTCTGCCATTTTAAGAGTAAAGATACTGTGATCGATACATTGAATAGTAATAGAATGTTTCATACCTTTGTAATCAGAAATAATTTTAAATTTATTATTATACTTTTCTTGGCTTTTTTTAACAAAATCAGTATGGGTATAAGGAAAATTATGAGAACATTTAGGACATCCTTGTTTTTGATTAATATGATCGCATGCACGTTGAGTAAAAATGCCATGAATTGGACAACCTATTTCAATTTTTGTGAAAGAATTTTTATAATCAACAAGAGAGTAATCATACATACCTTGGTGTATTTCTCTTGCTTTTTCTATATAAGATCGTGTATTATAACGTATACCAAATTTTTTATTAGACATACAGAGTCCTGTAAAGTGAATCAATATAACTATTTATACCAAGAAGGTGATTTTTATGTCATACATTGATGCTCTCTTTGATCGAAATAAAGATCGCATTTACATCGTTGAGCGTGTAAATGGACAAAGGGAATACACTGAATATCCAGCAGAGTATGTATTCTACTATGATGACCCTCGCGGTAAGTATCGTACTATATATAATACTCCGGTAGATAAATTTCAAACCAAACACGGTAAAGAGTTCCACAGAGAACTAAAGATTAACTCAGGCAAACAAACTTGGGAAAGCGACATCAATCCTGTGTTCCGTTGCCTAGAGAACAACTATCTAGGCAAACCATCACCCAAACTGCAAACGGCATTTTTTGACATTGAGGTTGATTTTGACCCCGTCAGAGGATTCAGTCGTCCAGAAGATCCATTTAATCCAATCACAGCAGTGTCAGTATATCTTGACTGGATGGACAAACTAGTTACCATGGTAGTTCCACCTAAGGCAATGAGTTGGGAAACGGCACAAGAGATTGCCAACAAGTATGACAACTGTTTCTTAATGGAACGTGAGGAAGATCTTCTTGCTACATTCTTAGATCTAATTCAAGATGCCGACATACTGTCAGGATGGAATTCAGAAGGATATGATATACCCTATTGCGTAAATAGAGTGACACGTGTATTATCAAAAGACGACACTCGTCGTTTCTGCTTATGGAATCAATTTCCCAAGAAGCGTGAGTTTGAACGCTTTGGTGCTAGTAATTTAACGTTCGATTTGATTGGTCGTGTGCATTTAGATTATATGCAACTGTATAGGAAATACACCTACGAAGAACGACATTCATACAGTTTAGATGCTATTTGTGAATATGAGCTGTCAGAAAGCAAAACAGTTTATGAAGGTACGTTAGATCAACTGTATAACAAAGACTTTGAAAAGTTCATTGAGTATAATAGACAAGACACTGCCCTATTAGACAAACTTGATAAGAAGTTAAGATTTATCGATCTCGCTAACGAACTAGCCCATGACAATACAGTATTGCTACAAACAACAATGGGTGCGGTTGCTGTTACTGAACAAGCTATTATCAATGAAGCACATCAGTTAGGCATGGTTGTACCTAATAGAAAATTTGGCGATGAAGGTAGCACACAGGCCGCTGGTGCTTATGTAGCATTTCCAAAAAAAGGCATGCATGATTACATAGGGGCGATTGATATTAACTCACTGTACCCATCAGCTATTCGTGCGTTGAACATGGGACCAGAAACTATCGTAGGCCAATTGAAACCCGTAATGACTGATCATTATATCAAAACTAAACTTGATGAAGGGAAGTCATTTGCTGATGCGTGGGAAAATATATTTGGTAGTTTAGAATATACTGCCGTCATGAATGGTGAAGTGGGAACTGAAATTACTATAGATTGGGCTAATGGAGAAACTGACGTGCTCAGCGCCGCTGATGTGTGGCGACTAATATTTGACAGCAACAAGCCGTGGATATTGAGTGCCAATGGAACTATCTTTAGCAACGAGACCAAAGGCATTATCCCTGGCTTGTTGGAACGTTGGTACGCTGAACGTAAGGACATGCAGGCCAAGATGCGTGAAAGCATCAAAGAAGAAAATAAAGTAGACACTGCATTTTGGGACAAGCGACAACTGGTTAAAAAGATTAACTTGAACAGTTTGTATGGTGCATTGCTTAATCCGGGATGTCGTTTCTTTGATCATCGTATTGGACAATCAACTACATTGACAGGACGTGTTATCGCGCGCCATATGGATGCTTATATCAATGAATGTATCATGGGGGTGTATGATCACACTGGAGAATCGATTGTCTATGGTGATACTGACTCCTGTTACTTTACTGCGTGGCCAGCTGTCAAAGAAGATGTTGAAGCAGGTAAGATGGAATGGAATAAAGACATAGCTGTACAACTGTATGACACTATCTCTGATCAAGTCAATGCCAGTTTCCCAGCATTCTGTGAAAAATCATTCCATGTGTCACGTAAGCAGGGCGAATTGATCAAGGGTGGTAGAGAACTTGTAGCACTCAAAGGATTGTTCATTAAGAAGAAACGTTATGCTGTGTTGATTTATGACATGGAGGGTAACCGTCTTGACAGTCACGGATATCCGGGTAAAGTAAAAGCGATGGGCTTGGATTTGAAACGTTCAGACACACCTAAGGTGGTACAGGACTTCTTGAGTGAACTACTGCTAGAAACCTTGACTGGTGCCGACAGAGAAAAACTAATTGCCAAAGTGCGAGAGTTTAAATTGCTGTTTACAGAACGCCCAGCATGGGAAAAAGGTACTCCCAAGCGTGTGAACAACTTGACCAAGTACAGCAAGGAAGAAGAACGCCTGGGCAAAGCCAACATGCCAGGACACGTGCGTGCCGCAATGAATTGGAACAACCTAAGACGTATGCACGGTGACAACTATTCAATGGGCATAGTTGACGGAATGAAAACCATTGTGTGTAAACTAAGAGACAATCCATTAGGGTATACGTCAGTGGGGTATCCAATTGATGAAACACATATCCCCGCGTGGTTTAAAGACTTGCCGTTTGATGATGCATCAATGGAAACGGGTATTGTAGATCAAAAAGTAGAGAACTTGTTAGGTGTGTTGAATTGGAAGATATCAGAGAATACACAAATATCAACGACCTTCGACGATCTGTTTACATTTGAATAAGATGAAGCTGAGAGACTTAGTCATATATCGGAACCACTTAATTAACACACTGCAAGTGAGGTTGAATCCAACTCCATTGTCAGATAATAGTGGCATCATTGACAAATTAAGTAGAACAACAGCAAAAGGGTTTGAGCAGTATGTTGATGATATCGACGGCATGTCAGAACAATGTAAAAGCATTGCCTCAGCTTACAACAATGTCACTGAAGATTTTAAAGTTCTCATTGAACGGGTAGAAAAAGATATAGACACTTGGTCTGATGAGATGTTTGATGAGTATCAAGAGATCTTTGCGTTTGAGACCATGGCGATCAGACTTAGTACCCTAAAATTATCTGATGAGATAACCACTCGATTAAAGGATAAGATTGCCCTACACGGGGATAACTGGCGGTATCCAGGATTACAATTTTTTCCGACCAATGTGGAATGGGTAAAATCAATGGTAAGTATGGATCCGCTATATCTAGCAGGAACGTCGTTAACTTATTTAGAAACCCTTGTTAAGGACTATCCACAACAATATCAGAATAGGCTTAGGTTATACCAACTGCCAACTTTAAATTTTGCAAGACTCCCTCAACAGCAGTTTGGGTTCATATTCTGTTTAGCAGTATTGAAGTTCTTACACAGCACGTATTTAGAAGATTTTATTACCCGAGCATTTGATCTATTAAGGCCAGGCGGAGTTTTTATCTTTGGATATAATAACTGCGAAACAGATGTATTAGTTGACAGTGCTGAATTCCAAGAGATCAGTTATTACAGCAATAGAAAACTTAGGGCATTGTGTGATAAGGTGGGATATGAGATCATCTCATTGGAGGACCTTGAGGGATTTGGTGGTCTCGCAGAGATTAAGAAACCAGGGACATTAACTACAGTAAAGATACACCAGGCATCGGCACAAATATTAGTAAAATAAATTCATCAAATTGATTGCAAAACCTAAATAAATCATATATAATGACATATCAAAGGAGAAATACATGAGAGACCATCTATTAGACATCGTTAAAAACACTTACGGGTTAGGCATCATTGACCTAGTTAAGATCATAGGAACAGATACAGAAACTGCAATTGAAGCATTGGCAGAAGATCGCTCGGTTATTGTACAAGCACAGTTAAACACAGCAGTGCCAGAGTTTAAAGGTACATTTGGCATGCCTAATCTAGGTAAACTAAGCACTATTTTAGGTATCAGTGAATATAAAGACAATGCCAAGATCACATTAGCAACACAAGAGCGTAATGGGGAACAAGTGGCAGTGGGTTTACATTTTGAGAATGCCGCGGGCGACTTTAAAAACGATTACCGATTTATGAGCCAAGAGATAGTACTTGATAAACTTAAGACTGTCAAGATGCGTCCGGTAGCATGGCATGTGGAATTTGAGCCCAGCGTTGCTAACATACAAAGATTGAAATTTATGGCGCAGGCCAATGCTGAGGAACTTAACTTCACTGCTAAAACTGAAGGAACAGATCTTAAATTGTTCTTTGGTGATCACAGCAGTCATGCTGGCAACTTCGTGTTCCAAGCTGGTGTCACTGGTGCATTAACAAAAGCATGGGCATGGCCGGTAACTGCCGTGATAGCGATATTAGGACTGGCGGGCGATAAGAAATTTAGTATCTCAGATGAGGGTGCGGCACAGATCACTGTTAACAGTGGGTTAGCAACTTATAACTTTATCTTACCGGCACAAAGCAAATAATGGCATTTGAAATAGATAACTTAACAGCAAAGCAAAATGACTATGCGGTATTCTTACCAGCACTTAGTGGTTTCTATGGTACCTATATAGGTAAACAAAGACATAAAGAGCCCGATAACAAAAAGTATGACAACGGTAATTATGTTCCGCTAACTCGTGTGCCAAAAGATTTTGAGAATGGTGTAGAGGGCATGAACTGGCTTAACAAAGATGAATCATACTTTCCTTACAAATGGGCGTTGTACTCAGCAGGACATGCCGAGTTAGACATAAACAAGTTTTCACCAAAAGAAGACATGATCCGTAATAGAGATCGTGCTAACTCATTTGTGTTAGGTGACAGTGGTGGCTTCCAGATTGGTAAGGGTGTTTGGGAAGGTGACTGGAAGAATCCTGCGTGCCCTAAAGCACAAAAGAAACGTGAGCAAGTGCTAGCATGGATGGACGCTTACATGGACTATGGTATGATATTAGACATACCAGCATGGGTTTGTCGCTCGCCAAACGGACGTGCTAAAACAGGAATCACATCATACCTAGAAGCAGTTGAAGGTACATACATCAACA
>Ga0335396_10000455_pt1 | contig 56139 bp, 61 predicted proteins | sample FRY02_FD_205743 | JGI IMG/M metagenome (GOLD analysis project Ga0335396, IMG submission 205743) | Freshwater microbial communities from Lake Fryxell liftoff mats and glacier meltwater in Antarctica - FRY-02 (spades assembly) (version 2) | ecosystem: Environmental > Aquatic > Freshwater > Ice >...
TGTAGTCCTCACTGATGATGCGACAAGTCTCACGTAGTCTGAGTGCACGATTATTATACCCGAGTCATTGTCGACGTACGAGCAGATCTGGAGTACCAAGCTGAGCTACGCCCTGGATCGTTGGTAGATCTTGTATCCAACTTGTCCAATAGGTTATGACTCTGCTGATCTGAGTCTGATGTGACATGATCTCACAGATGAGCACGTGATAGGGATTGTTGCTTTGTCTTCGAGGTAAGACTCTGCCTTTCTGCTCATATCGATCAAGTATCATGGTTTGAAATTGTTCGATTTTGTTGGGTGAGATTTTTTTCATGATTATATCATAGCTATTATCATTATTTTTTCGATGAAAGATTATTTTTTTCTTCATTCTGAACGTAGTGAAGAATCTATTTGTATTCGATAATTTTATTTAGGACTATATAAAATATAAATTTGCTTTATTGTACTTTGTCATTGCAACAAAGTACCAAAATGCTAGTCAAATACAGCACTGTTATATATAAATTGAAGGTTTATTATAAGGCTAACGTGCAGTGCATTTGACGACTACAGGAATGTGTTTCCTCTAATTTTTAAACCTTCGGGTTTATACTACTGCTATCTGAATTGTTTCTGTGATTTTATTATCTCTCAGATATATCTTTACTTCTAAGGAAACAAACAAAACCTCACGATGTTCATAAAATTCATTGTAATCTATTGCATCGTGTGCACCCATTCGGGTATCGTAGAAGGTTTGCTGTCATGTGCTCACTGTTACACGGTACTATAGTCCTCGAGGACGACGCGAAGCTAGTGCCTTTAGTGAACGCTTCTAACACACAAAGTTGCATCACAAGGGCATAATAACTTTGATATATAATAGTAAACATTGTAATTAAGATCAACTTTGATAGTTATTCAGCGTTTCCTTAATCGACAATGTTGATAATTGATGATTTTCTATTTACTCATCTCTTTGATCTGTTCCCACAATTTGGTTTCATTGTTGGAGAGTTTTTTGGGAGTTTTGATGATGAGTCTGACCATGAGGTCGCCTGCAGTACTAAAGACTCATCATTTACCAAACCCCTTACCTTTGACTCTAAGGATATCACTTGCTTGAGTGTATTTGGGGACTTTGACCATCACATCTCCGTCAGGATGTGGGACGCTATATTCTCCTCCAAGGACGAGATCATGTACTGCTACTTCGATCGTGGTGTAGATATCATCTCCTTTGCGTGTCCAATACTTACTTGACTGGATTGAGATCTGTACAAACAAGTCACCATCAGGACCTCAGTTGCGTCAGCCATCTCCCATGCCACCGTATTTGATGTATTGACCGTGTTCGATCCCAGATGGGATTTTGACGTCGAGTTTTTTGGTGACTCTGGTGGGTTGCTGATTGGAGTCATATTCGTGTTTGCTGTAGTTGACTGGTTTGCTTACACCATGAAATGCTTCCTCAAAACTAATACTTAATGATAATTGGATATCCTGACCTTTGCGAGGGCGTTTGCTTGCTCATCCAAATCCTCCTCACATAAACTGCTCAATAATATCTCCCAGATCGCCAAATCACTCAAACTGTACGTCTGCTCCTCACATACCTCCGAAACCACCAAACCCTCATGCTCAGCCTCACATACCACCAAACCCTCATTTTCTGACAGAGTCGTATTGTTGGCGTTTTTGAGCGTCACCGATGACTTGGTTGGCTTCATTGATTTTTTTAAACTCTTCTTGATCACCTCATTTGTCAGGATGATGTTTCATTGCTCATTTGCGGAAGGCTTTTTTGATTTCTTCGTCGGTCGCAGTCTCGGATACTCCTAATATTGTGTAATAATCTTTTTGTGGATCAAAATCGTACATCATTCACATATTAACTGATAAAAAGTTTTTTGAGTCTTTGGGTTTCCGAGTATACGAAGGATTACAATATCCCATTCTCTGGATCACTCGCCAACTCGTTTACTGTGGAATATTTTATCAAAAAAGCACCCAAATGCAAGAGGTGCTATATCTGCGTCAGACTTCAATTATGTAATCGAAACTAATAGGATCTAATATTGAAGAAGCTTTGGATCGGTTGCCTGACAGAGTAGATGTAGCTATTTTGTTTGTATCTTTTGAGCTCCATGGTGCCACGCACCCAAAATCCCGGATGATATATGTCGCTTACGGTAGGGAAGTTGAGTGAACCAATTGGGATAGACCCACCTCATGCGCCAGTAGTGTTATAAGGTATGAGCTGAAATTGTAGACCAGTAACTATTACTTTGGTATTATCGGTGATTGGTATCGGAGCGAGAGCGTTTTTAGTAAGCAGGATTGCTCCGCTCACTAATTCTATCTTGTATGATCATTGATAGATAGTAGTTCCTCATCTTCCGGTGAGATATAATATTGTCGTTACTCACTGAAGTCATACGATTTGATTGCCTAAAGTTCTATATGTATTATAATCCACCGTATAATTGTCGACGAGATTTTGGACCGTCTGATGTGCAAAAAGCATCTCATTGGCTACAATCTTCTCGTTTTCCACTCTCAAAGTAATATCCAAGATCTTACGATATACACTAAAAATTACTCATGTCAAAATACCGATGATCACGATTGAGATCAATAATTCTACCAATGTAAATCCACGTAATGATGATTGTTTCATGTCTAGTAGTATATGAATATGATGATAATACAAGGGAAATTTACACTAGCATATCTGGAACTCATGCAAGTATATCACAACCATTGTCCGTCACTAGGAGACTATATTCTCGCTGACAGCCCAAGTCACCGTCTGTCGTATACAAATTTCGGTCGTTAGTTCCTTTGGTACGATAGTCAGTACTTGTGATAGCGGTGATCGGCTCAAGAGCTATAATCATACCTGAGCGAAATTTGATCTTTTTAGCTTCTTGTTCAGCATAATTGTAGATAAACGGTGCTTCTCGAAGCTTACGACCTACGCCGTGTCAACATAGTGAATAGATAATGCTACAGTTATTGTTTGTAAGAGTTTGCTCTACATGCTTCCCTCGATCATAAATACTTACTCATGGTCAGATGAGTAATATTCAAGTGTCGAGAGCTTGTTTGGTGATTGTGCTGAGATGTTGAGCTTTTGGATTGGTGCTGGATCATCCTACAACCACTGATACTGCAGAATCGGAGATCATTTTGTTATGAGTGATTCACATATCGATTTTGAGTAGATCTCATTTTTTTAATATTGTCTTGTCAGGGATGCCGTGAACAAGACAATCATTGAGAGAAAGGCACACATGAGCAGGAAACCCTTGATGTCCACGAAACGATGCTTTGATATTGTGTTGTGTGCAATATTGTTGAGCGATTTGATCAAGCTCAAGTAGTGTTATTCATTCGATACTGTGTTGTGCAAGTGTTTGTAGTATTTCACTGAGATATTGACCACTTTCACGAAATGCTTGTATCTCGTGATTATTTTTGATTATGATTTGTGACATGATAGAGAGACTGACGAACAAATTAGTAGGGAAACACTGCAAAATCTCACGATGTTCTCAATAATCATTGTAATCTATTACATCGTGCGCACCCATTCGGGCATCGTGTAAGGTTTGCTATCATGCGTTCACTGTTGACACGGCACGATAGTCCTCAAGGACGACTCGAAGCTAGTGCCTTTGGTAAACACTTCCAAGACGCAAAGCTAATCCTTTAGGGCACACAAAGTTGTACCCAAAGGGCATGATAACCTTGATATGAAATAGTAAACATTGTAATTAAGATCTACTTTGATGGTTATTTAGTGTTTCCTTAGAAGTTTAGTGTTTTTTATAGCCTATGCAACTAGTATTTATTGCCTTATACTAAGGATAGTACCGCGTATAATTCCTACAAGATTTTTTGCTTCGTAACTTTTTATTACAAAATGATACGATTTATTTGCAAAATTTCAGTGTTGCCACTATAATTGATTTGTTGTCTCCAAACTAAATGAAAAAGTATTATTAGCGTTGTTATTTATTTGTTACCTTATTATACCGAATGAAACCTACTCTTATGCACAGTCTTAGTGGATTTGATAGTATTACTCTCGATCAGCTCAATAGTAGCATGTCCTTGATGGAGAGAGTAGATACTAAGTATCTTATCAACTACGAACAAGCAGATCAACTTATTTCGGCTATCAAGAATAATTTCTTTATATTGCAGATCAAAGATAAGGTGATTTTTCAATATGATAATATCTATATGGATACCGTCAATAATGATTTGTTTTATGAGCATGAACAGTGAAATCAAATGAGAAATAAAGTCAGAACAAGAAATTATGCCGATAGTAGTGATTTATGTTTTTTTGAGTATAAACATAAGATGAATAAGGTAACTCGTAAGTTTAGATATAAGTGTCCTGTGGCTGAACATGGGCTAAAGACTGAAGAGTCTAAGTGATTTTTTGCTGGTATTTATGAATCACTCAATGGAGATCTTCCATCATATGACCTTAGTGCGTCACTTGCTACTCGCTACAAAAGAATCACATTGTGTGCCAAAGATAGTGGTGAAAAGGTGACGATTGATTTTGAATTTGAGTTTGAAGATATGAGAACTTGATCTCGTTATGGTTTGGATGATATTGTGATTGTAGAAAGCAAAAGTAATACGGAGCACTGTAGTACAGGTGCTGTGATGAAAAAGATGAAAGTACTTCAAGCATCTGGATGTAGTAAGTACTGTCTTGGTTTGTACTATGTAGGTAGAATCACGCATACCAAAAGATTTGCCAAATCAATCAAGATCATCAATCAAATAACAGATGCAGCAAATATTGAAAAACACTATAAAACTCAAAAAGTAATCAAAAGGGTTACTAAAGATGTCGCAGCCATTAAACTAATTACTAATCAAGTCTCACCTACTGAGCATATTGCTACTAGTACGTTTACCTCAAAAAAGATACCTGAAGTAGCATAATTCTTCTCCCATCATCAACCTATTATCATACGTTATGGAAACACTGCAAAACCTCACGCCTTACTCTATAATCATTGTAATCTGGTAAGTCGTGTGTACCCATCCGGGCATCGTAGAAGGTTTGATGTCATGTGTTTCCTTAGGTTGATTTTTTTTTGTTTTTCGAAAACAGGCTCAAGGAATAACACTGGAAATAGTATCCCAAACAACTATGATGTCAGATAACGATATTTTATTTATTAATTATACATTTATAATGAAAAAAATAATGCTGACTGGACTGGTTGTAATGGCTTGCTACTTACAAAGTATAGCTGTTGCTCAAGAAGTATGTAGTTTGGAATATGAGCCAGTGTGCGGAAATGATGGCGTGACATATAACAATGCGTGTACTGCAAGTGCTCAAGATGTAGAAATCGACTATGCAGGTACCTGTCAGACTTGATCAGGTATTGATCAAGCATTGAGTATGGCCTACCAATTTGGTATCACAAGGTACAATACTCTTGAAGAATTTATGCCGGAGAGTAATGTGACGAGAGAACAAGTTGCTAAGATGGTGTTGCAGTTTGCCAAAGCATTGGATCGTACTAATGGCACAGGTGATTTTGTGTGTGCATTTACTGATCTTCAGCTCAGTGACCCTACATTGACGAACTTTATTCTTAGTGCTTGTGCTCAAGGCATGATCAAATGATGGGACAATGCATTTCATCCTCAAGATAAGGTGAGTTATGCTCAAGCAATAACGATGCTGATGAGAGTTGTGGATGGAATCAAGTCAGAATGAGATCAATGGCGAGCTGCATATGAGCAAGAAGCATTATCGTTATGATATCTTCCTCAAGCTTTAAGCCAGCCTTTAGAAAGTCTTACAAGAGGTGAGTTGATATTATGGATGAATACTATCTATACCAAGCTTACACAATCTCAAACATCTTATGAAACTTGGGTAGTTGCTGACTCAATAGTAGATTGTGAATGAGCTGGTCCACAAAAATGTCTCCAGATCCGTCGTAATGGTAGACCAAGTGAGTTGTTTTATGATGATATCGCATGATTTAGATATGTGCCTGGATATGAGTATAAGCTACAGGTCGTAGGAAGTTCCGTAGAAGATACTCCTGCAGATGCGAGCTCTATCCAGTGGTCATTAGTGCGTGTAGAATCATATACTAGTACTAGCGGCAAACCAAATCTATTACCTTGATTAGGGTGTGATTGGGCAAAGATTGATACTACTACTTTAAGTGTATGGTGACAGAGCTGTGAAACTTCATCAGGTAGTGTAATGATTGTATACGATGAAACCTTACCATGAGTGATCTATAGTATCAAACAATCATGAATTACCACTCAGATACCTTTGGTGCATTTGTTTGTATCTTTACAAGCAACTTGATTACAAGAGTTGTTATTTCAGACTCATAGTAGTATGATCAAGCAATGATTGGTCGATAAGTCTTCAGCATGTTTATTTACTCAAAATGCGAGTACTGTAGGGTCACGTGTCGATCGTTTTGACTTTATTGTAGATCGTGCAGTGAGTACTACTTCTGATTGTGGAACCTATTCTTTGAGTGCCAGTGGAACTAATTATTTTGTGAAGCCTAAAACAAGTATGACTCAAATGATCTATATCAATAATGGTGAGCAATATCGTTCGATGATCGACTGGGCATCGTTGTTGATTAAATAGTGATTACTTTCATCTTTTTAGAATAAAACTTCTTTCTCTCGGATCACCTCGCCTCATGGGGTGATTTTTTTAGATAGGATTTGTCGTGGCTATTGACATACTAATCTGTATAATCAAGAAAAATAACACCAAAATATAATTTTACACTTGACTCTATATATTGACAATGAAATTATTGACCTACCTACAACAAACTCACTGATTATCTCGTCGTTTGATTACTGATCTAATTAAACAACATGAACTGATGCTTAACGGTATGATTGTGATCGATTATCTTTGTTCTTGTAGTCCTGGTGATCAATATATACTTACGAGACTTGGTATCAACGGAACAATCCAACACGCTACCTTGATTAAGTCAGAAATTATTTTATTTAATAAGCCGACCTGATATACTGTGTCGAAATATGATAGACATAATGAGACGATTTTTGATATCCTACCAACGGGGCGACGTAGTATCTATTATCCTATAGGAAGATTAGATAAGGATAGTTGCTGACTTATATTATTGACCAATAATGTGGCCTGGGTCCATGAGCTCACTCACCCAAGCTTTGAGCATAGTAAGGTATATCATGTGCTTTTGGATAATGCGTGGAAAAAGTCTGATACAGACAATGTGTTGAAAGGAATATTAGTATATGATGATAAAACAGACTCAGAGATTATGTTATCCTGTGATTCCGTGACGAAGATCAAAGGAGGAGTAGAAATTGTTCTCCACGAGGGTAAAAATCGCCATATTCGTAAAATGCTTACTGAATTGGGCTACACAATTACTGAACTTAAGAGAATGTCATTTTGTGGAATATGATTGGGAAATCTTGAGATAGGGGAGTATGAGATCGAACCTGTCAAGAATCTTGCAGAATATCTTCTTGATCATCAAACCCTTCTTCCAGAAACAAATAATAAAGTGATAAAAATGGCTTGACAAGGAGGGTGAAATCTGTAATTTCAAATCAATATATTATTTAATTTTTTAGAAATTGTTCATGACGTTTGACACAAAACTTGACGATAAGCAGATTAAGGTAGACTTAAGTGTAACTAACCTGGCTGACGTATTACAATATTGCAAACCAAAAGAACAACTGGTTCTTCTCAAAAAATTTGGTCTATCCACTAAAGGACAAGAAATACCTCTTCAAAGAATCGGTCAAGAGTTTAACATGACAAGAGAAAGAGCGAGACAGATAGAAAGTCAAGCATTGATGAGATTTAGAAGATTGATTGTTGGTAATGATAAATATCTTAATCTGATTGAACAAGCTACTAAAATATTAGACGAGCATGGAGGATTGTTGCTTGAGGCTGATCTAATCAAAAAGGTTCATGCAAGTGATGTGGGTGAATTTACCGCTCCAGAGATCAAACTTATACTGATGTCAGACTTTACCATTACTCATCTTAGAAGAAACAAACTTCTTCACAAGAGTTTTTATATGGATCCATTGTATGAAACATTGATCAGTATTATTTCTGCAGATATTGTCAATCATTTTACTACTCAGGAACAATCTTCTGATATGGTAGAATACATTGAAATTCTCAAAAAAACATACAGCGCAAAATATCCAAACGTCCAGTATCTTAAACAAAATCACTTTTATATGCACTTGTTTGGTGCGATCAGAGATGTATCTACATTTGATGGTAAAGTATGATTAAGTACATTTAAATCAGTCAATCCAAAGACAATCAAGCATAAGATTTTGTATGTGTTTAATGTCATAGGTAAACCAATGCATTACCAAGAAATGGCTACTAAAGTCATGGAATTCTTTCCTAAAAAACCAGTCAAAGTAAATACAGTACATAATGAAATGGTCAAATCTAATAGTGTATTTGTGAACATGGGATTGGGTATTTATGGACTTAAATCTTGGGGGTATAAAGGTGGAATCGTAGCTGATATCTTGGTAAGAATCTTACATGAACATAGCAGACCTATGACCATCAAAGAACTTACTCAAAACGTACTTAAAGAAAAAATGTGTAGCCCCAATACTATTCTTCTTAATCTTCATAAACATAAAGAAAGATTTGTAAAAGATGATAATGGTATGTATTCTCTGAAAGAAGGAGTAAGCCTCGAGCCTACAAAATCGAAGAAAGGAAGAAGAAAAAAATCTTCATCATAACGATGATAAGATTACACAGGAGGATAAGAAGTATATTTCCCTATAAACAGAGAATTATGTTTTTTCTTCTTCCTGCTCCTCAGAACTAAGGAAACACTGCAAAACCTCACGACTTTCTTAAAATTCATTGTAATCTATTAAGTCTTGTTAGGTTTGCTGTCACGTGTTCACCGTTACACGGCACTATAGTCCTCGAGGAAACGCTGTCTTGAACCATAAAGTCGACTTTCGTATGGAATTGTAAACTTTAAACTCAAGATCAACTCTGATGGTTATTCAGCGTTTCCCTAAGAAATTACGTTGCATTCGACCATGCAATGATTACACTGTACTAAATCAATTTATATTTTAAAGAATAATCTATGGCTCACGTCAAAGCCGCCGGTAGTACCAATAATGGAAGAGATTCCAATCCTAAGTACCGTGGCGTAAAAAAATTCTGATGAGAAACTGTTGTTGCAGGTAATATTATCGTTAGACAAAAGGGAACTAAAATGGAACCCGGTATCAATACTTATGTAGGTAGAGATTATACTATCCATGCAGCTGTCGATGGAGTAGTGACTTTTGGTAAGACAAAAGTACTCAGATTTGATGGTCGTAAATACCTCAAGACTACTGTATCAGTTACACAAGAATAATTTTGTATTATATAAACCACTCCAGCAATGATAGAACCAAAGAAAAAACATTCGATAGCCAGAAAACGTACAAGACATAGTGCTTGGAAAACTATCACTCTCAAAAAAATTACTAACAAAGTAGCTCTTGCAACTTGTAATCATTGTGGCGCATCAAGACTTAATCATAGAGTATGTCTTGCATGTGGTTTTTATGGAGATAAACAAGTTTTGACTATTAAAACCAAAAAATCATCTGTGATTGATGCGTAATCTTTTTGAAGATTTATATAGTAAAAATTCCTTTATGGGAATTTTTTTTGTTTATATTTCAAAAGATGTTGAACCATCAACACGGATCAGTACACTCAAATAATCTTTTTATTTAGATTTACTTATCTTGTGGCCGATGAATATCTACCATATTAACTCACTGGTAAAGACTGTGATTGGAATAGCGATTTTGATAAGTGTGTATCAATTTCTCAATCCATTTGTAGATCCGACCAGTGCGGTGATTATCAGCGCAGTGGGTTTAATACTAGTCGTTTGGGGTGCTGGATTTTATATCTTTTTACTTGGAATGTCATGGGTAAGCGATAAGAAATATCGTTACTTGGCTCCATACGCGTATAAGATATCCTTTATCACTGGGGTATATGCAACGCTCAATCGAATGCTGATAGGATTCGGGATACGAGGCTGGTGGATCGGTATTGGTCTAACTATTGTCATGCTGGTGATAGCTGGTGCGATGTTGGGTCTGATTAAGCCACTGGAAGTACAGACTGATGAGGTTGCTATGAATACGGAATTGAACGAAGAATAATATTTATTGCTCAATATAATATGACAGAACAACAAGTAATTAATGCGCTCATGACGGTCTACGATCCTGAATTCCCACTGATCGATATCTGGACGATGTGACTGATCTATGACATCGAGATTATTGAAGACATCGTCAATCTTACCATGACGCTCACGACGCCCGCATGTCCAGCAGCAGAATACATCACTGAGTCAGCTCAAAATGCTATCCAAGATAGATATCCTGACTATGAGTGTGTAGTAGTTATGACTTTTGATCCAGCGCGAACGATCGACATGATCAAAGATGAAGACTTTAAGAAGATGTTTAGCTAGTTATTTATATTCTCATCATAATTTCACATGAATAATACAACAATTCGAACCGAAAAAGATGCTAAATTAGTAGCAGATCTTGAGTTTAAGGATTTTGATGAGGCGTTTGATATGATGACTCGCATCGCTGAGTTGTGCAAAGAACATGGTCATCACCCCACTTGGACCAACACTTATAACAAGTTACATATTGAGTTATCCACTCATGATGCAGGTGATACAGTGACTCAGAAGGACAGAGATTTGGCAGATGCGATTGAGAAAGTTATTTAATATTATGGAGAGTTTATGAATATGAAAAGATATTTGATACTATGATGATTTATCGTGCTGAGTTGTATTAATACGGCTTTTGCTCAAGATATCTGACCAGCACTATCAGTGTATACTGGTGTTGAATCTTCACTCACTGCTCAGATGCGTAGTGATATGGATTTGGTGACACCATATATCCAAGATTTTGATGAGGTATATGATGTGAATGTAGAAGATAAGACTTATCGTGGATCAGCGATCCAATGGACGAGTGCTGACCTGAGTCAGTCGATGATATGGACTCCGATGCGTAGTCGAGATGATCAAGTATATATGAATCAGATCATCAAAGATCACTTACTCAATCAAACGATCCAATCGACAATCGCTCGCTATACTTGGTATGTGTCAGATAGGTATATTGATAATTATGGTGCTTGTTCAAGACAAAACTTTATGCGTGCGTTTGATGAGTTTGGTGTGATGATACTCGAGCCCAGTCAGACACTTAATATTAATAATCTATTAGCCTGACTTGATGGATATTGTATGTGAAGTTATACGGGAGAGTATTTGTTTTATCAATGAGTGTGTGGGTTTAGTACACAAGTGCGACGCAATGCACTAATCAATCCATATCTCACTACTGTGCGTAGATCTGCTCATGGTAACCGACGACAAGCATATTATGGTGAAGAGATCGTAGGAGATGATGCCGCAATATATGAGATGGATAAACAACTTATCATCCAGAATCAGTCAGAATATCCGATCTATATGCAAACCATCGAGCTTGCGGGTAAGAAATACTTACTCTCTGTAGTACCGACACAAACTGATAAGGTCGTAGAGCTCTCCAGAGAGTCAGTATGACCGATGATATGACGTGTGACCAGAACGATCAAAGATCGTAATACCGATAAAGTGATTGATACTGATGTATTTAATAGTTATTACAGATGAGTAATTAAGGGGAGTAATTAATTCTTAGATTTGACAAATGCAGAGAGAGAGAGAGTATACTAATAGTAGTACTCTTTTTTCTGTTATTATGGAAAAGTTCAGCAAAGCATTTACTCTTATCGAGCTTCTTATCGTCATTGTCATCATCGGTATCTTGGCAGTTGCACTGATACCTCGTATTATTGGCGCACAAGAAAAAGCAAGATATGTTAGGGTAGAGAAAGATTTCAGAGATTTTAAGACAGCGGTTTTTTTAGCTCAGTCTAATACCAAAAAATCATTGTTGCAGATCACTAATCAATCATGTACCGCATGTTGTGGCTGAGGGGGGGGGGGCTAAAAGAAGATACTAATTATAGATCAATGGCGCCTAACGATAGTTGCAGAACATCACGAATAAATGCTTTATATAAGATAGAAACTGCTGCTGGTATGGGTACTTGATCTTTGTTATATCTCGAGAAAGATCCTCGATGATCACCTTATATCTTTGATGAAAATGACTGAGAATATGATTGCTATGCTTTTGATACTTTACAATCTGCTTGACCAGATAAGAGTAGTAACTAATGATTTAGCTTATTCTATCGTATCTACATGGGATAATATACAAACCACTATCAAACCGTACGATTGTCCTTGAGGATATTAATAGTATTTTACACTATTGGCTGAATGACTAAACTTATTATATAATGAGTCGTACATTGAGTATTTAATTAATTGACGGTATAATGTCTCCTAAAGCTACTGCAGAAATCGAATTTTTGGGTGATCAATCAATCAGTTTATCGCTATACACCAGATAGAGTAGGCTATTTGAAGTTGCATCGTAAAATCTGACTATTCTGAGTTTTTTGAATCGGAAACTGGTGTTTTGGTTCCGAATTTCTTCGCTGGTAGCAATTGGCTCATTAAACACAATTGGTCCAGTCTGACGACAAGCGACTGATGCGTCACTAGTGTCTTCTGCAATACCGATACCTCATTTGATCCCTCATGTTCTCGCACGAGAGTAGAAACAAGTAATTCAACTGATCTTGGGATCTGGTACGGCTCATACTTCGATCTTATGGTCAGGTCACAGAAGCTTGAATGCTGTATCGACAGTTCCAATCTGGTATGGATCGACCGTGGAGATAGTAGTATCTGGAGTGATGGTAGTCGTGGGTCTTCCACAACCGGTGAGTAGCGTGAGAATACATACTATTGGTAGTAAAATTGATTGTCTCATGTGAGATTATTTGAGCAGTAAATATCAAACTATACCGTCGATACGATTTCCACTTGTAAGTTTCTGAGCGTTGAGGCTTGTTATGATAAGTTTGTAAGTATCTTGAGTGATGATATATGGATGGTTCAACTCAGGTTTAGATGTGCTAGTCATCTCATTGATATCAGTACTGAGGTCATATGTGATAGTTAGTCATCATGTGGCGATCGAGATCGTAGTATCATTAGTGAGTGATATCATTGATTGAGAGTCGGATCATTGATATGTATCAAATTGTATGAGCTGAGTATATCATTGGATATCAATCGAAAGCTTATTGTTACTGTAGAATGAAATATAATTGTTGGAGTAATCATTATATCTGTACATATCATATCATGTGAGATTAAGAGCCGTCATCATATCACCAGCTAATGACCAAGTACTTGATCCAGATCGTTGAGCGGTTTGTGAAGCATTAAAGAATTCTGACGTCCATCATGTACCAAAGTTATCAGCGAGATATTGTAATGAATAATGGAGGGCAGTAGCCTCTCATGTCGAAGTAGAAGCAAGAGATAAAATACGAGTAACCTGAGATGAGTGATAACGATATGTAGATCCAACCGCACTCAATGGTCAAGAATAAATCGATAATGCAATAATAATTACAAAACTTCCAAGACCAATCATCCATCTACGAGTCGGCCATATCACACATCCTAGTCCCATCACCACGATCCACGTGATCAAAGATCCTACCAGATATCTGTCGATCGTAAGTCCATATTGTTGGATTCTTATCACGATGGCTCCTATCATGAGTCCACTCGTGACGACAAAACTACTGAATAATACACGATACATCGTGCGAACTCGATCAGTGGTACTCGACAATGGTAGTAGAGCAAACCATGTCAAAAGTCAGAAAATAACATATCCAGTTACCATGTAGATCAGCTGACCTTCAGGCCGCAGACCAGTAGCGATGATCTTGATGCCATAGCTGATCAGGATCAGACCATAGATCACACAAAGCGGTAGAAAGATGTATTGACCAAAGATACGCATCCAGTGTGGATAGATGATTTTAAAACCCTCAGCCCTATGGACAGCTCCCTTGTCAAGGAGCGACATAAAGCTATGTTGATAAAGGTTAATCAGCCATATCCAACCAGCAATCAAGATCATACTGATATTACCGATATGCTGATATACTTCAGAACTAATAGTCACACTAAACAAAAATTCAATCGAAGCAAGACTTGCACTGATACCTGCTCGCACAATCGCTCATGCAATCAATCATTGTGCCAAAGAACTCCACCGTTGACCAAACTCATACCAAGTCAGATCATGAGCTTTATCATGTGTATAGGCAATTACCAAAGATGGAGCAATCCAAGCAATGATCCCTGTAGCGATCAGATAGACGCCTTGAGCGTAGGGTAAACTTTCTATATTGTTAGGTAATATGAAATAGTAAAGGATCGAAGCAATTACAAGTCACATCTGCCACGGTTTATACTGAGGACGGATGACGGTTAGCGGAAGTATTGTCGATCATACGATGAGACATTTGACGAGATAATCCATTGATTCAGCACTTGAGCTGGTCTCGACCATCATACTGATCGTGACCGTCAAAAATAGTAGTACAAAATGTGCAAGAGGATATGCACGCAATGAAATGATCCATTGATTGGTGAGGTGTTGGAGACGATTAGAAAGCATGATGGTAGATCCCAAATGATTAAAGTTAGATTTTAGAAGATTTATGTAGAGACTCAATCATATATGCTAATACACTTTCAAGTCATTTATTTATTTCACTATGAGTAGTGAAAGATAATCTATGTATAGATATACCATTTGGCTCAATGTTGTTCATATTTATAATCATACTTTTATTGAGATGAATTTCTATACACATTAGTTTTCAATTGACTGAAAAGCCAAAATCATCTGTCCGATAAATTCTTCCAGTGGAGTATCAAGATAGACTTCGCAGTTTCTAACATGTTCGCGATCGACTCATGCAGCGAAGGATGGAGTCTTGATTCTTTTGATCACTCATTTGGCTTCCATGCCGTCAAACCCTCATCTCAAGCGTGAATACGCATACATCAATCAGCTGAGCTCATCTACGCTGATGAGATATTTTTGTATCAATGTTTGAGGTTCATGTTTGGTCTTGGATGGATAATGTGTGCTGATATCATGGATGAGTTGGATTCTATACGATTCAGAATAAGGGAGTGTGTTAATGATTTGCGCAAACTCATCTCAGAGGTGCTGATCTGCTTGTTTGCTAATATGATCTCGGTCAATATCGTGAAGTAGTCCGGTGATATACCATTTTTCTACGTCTTCTCATAATTGTTGTGCAAAATATTTCATAATCTGACCTACTTGTTGGTTGTGGAGGAGTGTGTCAGTGCTATATTGTTCTAATAGCTTTTCTGCATGGATAGGATCGTGCATTTTCTTAGTTTAGATAAAATATTATTTTATACTATACGTTTTAATTGCAGCAAAATCAATCCCAAAACAATTTATCAGACTTGTGATCGTACAAACAAATAACTTTCGTATGATGGTCAGATTGTGTTTTATTATCTTTTCGACGATCTTGGTCGAGGTGCTAGGGATTTCGATTATTATTCCCGCATTTCCTGAGCTTAAATTATTCTACGGAATTAATGATCTACAGATGACATTGGGGCTTGCAGTATATTCGGTCTTTTCGTTTTTGGCTGCACCTGTATTATGACAAATATCTGACCGTCTTGGGCGTAAGTGGCCGCTTGCGTGATGTATTGCTGGGACGATGTTGTCATACATTGTATTATTATTTACTCAGAACTATTGGATTTTTTTGGTATCGAGAGCGATCAATGGTATCATATGAGGTAATATTGTGATCTTGCAAGCGATCTTGACCGATATCTCACCAGATAGAGAAACTAAAAACAAAAATTATGGGCTGATGGGTGCTTTCTTCGGGTTAGGGTTTATCATCTGACCAGCGATCGGTGCATTGTGCCTCAGATATGGTGATGTGACAACGATCTTTTGGGTAGGAGCCGTCTTAGCATTGTTTGAACTCGTACTGATTATTAGTCAGTTTAGCAATACCAATCACCCAAGTAAGTCAGACTCATCTGTACTAAAGTTCAACTCGTTTGGCATCATCGCCAAATATGTACGTAAGCCCCGCTTGAGAAAACTCCTCTTGTCACTGTTTGCGTTAGGAGTAGGAGGATTTATTGTCAACTCGAGCCTCTCTTTGTATATGGACAATAACTTTGGTACGAGTGGAGAACAATTTGGATATTATTTGGCGATATAATGAGTAATCACAGCACTCAATATGGCAGTATTGCTACCGAAGTTTTGGTCCAAAGTATTGAGTAATAAGCATCTAATCTTACTGGCTCATATTGTATTTATCATATGATTTTTCATCGTAGGATACATCCCCAGCGAGGGTATCTTCATCACAATGTATTATGTAACAATCCCATTATCTGGTTACTACATGCCGATCTACACGACGACGATCATGTCTGAGGCTGATCCTCAAAACACTGGTGAGATCTCTGGGATGTTAGCGGGAGCACAAAGCCTATTTATGTTTGTGTGACCAATCATCGCAGGAGTGATACTGACAGTATGATGCAATATCTTTATCGCAGCGACAGTGTGTTTTGTGATCTGACTTGCTCTGATGATGACATATTTTGTCAAAAATCACGCAGCGAGAGGGGATTAATTAAATTTTCTCGATCGTAAAGATAACTCATGATATCTTTTTTGTTGAGATGATGGCCTGAGTTTTTTTATTCTTTGTTTGCACGATACCAAGGACATTGCTGTTGGAGTGGACAAGTTTGGCATTTGGGATTACGAGCGGTGCAGTGGTATCTTCCGAACAAGATGATACTATGATGTGCAATGGTTTTATATTCTGTCGGTATGAGCACTTCCAACTTATCTGAAGTTTTGAGAGGGGTACTCGTATGTACCCAATCCAGACGATTAGCCACACGATGAACATGAGTGTCTGCTGCGACTCGATCCTGTCAGAACAATACATGTAGTACGACTTTTGCAGTTTTGACACCAACTCATGGCAATGTGGTGAGCTGACTGATATCTTGTGAGATCACATATCACTGTTGATCGTAGAGTGATTGCTGATCAGGGTATTGTATAAGATAATTTTGCATCCATTCTAGATCTGAAAGTATCTTGGCGGTTTGATAGATGTGTTTTGCTTTGGTGTTATAATAGTTTATGGATTTGATCATATCTCTGAGTTTGTCTTCACCAATCGCCATGATATCTTGAGGAGATGTGGCGAAATTCCATAATACTTGTGTGATTTTGTTGACTTGACGATCAGTCGCTTGTGCTGACATCATCACTGCGACGAGTAGCTGAAATGGAGTATGATAGATGAGCTCTGACTCATTCTCAGGAAACATCTCATGCATCGTGAGAAGCTGTGAGACTATCTTTTGTTGTTTCTGTGTAAGTTTTTTCATATATTAAGATCTGTAAATTATTGTTCAATATTGTACTTCTGTATACTTTTCATTGGCACAAAGTACCAAAACTCTAATCAAACACAGCAATATGTTTTGGTTGCAAACCCCTCCAGTCTGCGACCACCTCCCCTTACCAGGGGAGATGTAGGAATTTATCAGTTCACAAACCAATCTGTCGCTCAAACTGTCTCAATTGGATATGTTGGATCGTACGACGTAGGTTGCTGTCACGGATCCTTGCAATGTGTTTGACCTTGTAGGAATCTAAAAAGTAAGCTCTTCATCCTGAGGAAAATACAACCAAAATACAATCTATAACTGCTTAGTTAGGCTTGTAATAATTATTATTGGATTGTCACGTCACTTTACTACGTTTCGTTCCTCACAATGACGGTGAGATTTATCTTGTCCTTCTTCCTCTTCTGATATATCTTTTGAAATGAAATGAGTCTTTGCGCTCCATCCAGTCGACACCACCCCCACTGGGCTGACGCAAAATACGATATCAGTCAGGATCTTCACGTCATGTCGTCGCGTCGCAGACTCGTTTGGCTCCACGCAAAAACCAATCATAGGTATTGCCTTTAGGGTTGGTCTGAGTGCTGGTAAGTTTTTCTGAGTTAGTATTAGTAGTACTCAATGTTCCAGATTCTACCATCAGTTTACGTTGGCTTTCTTGTTGAGCTTTTGCTTTAGCGATTCATTGTTTGTTGGTACGTGCCATGAGATGTGATAAGTTATAGAAGAAATTACTGTATCATTCTATTATCACTATATTGACCTATTTAACAAATTCAAGGATTTATACTCTACAATATTTTTATTCAAGGTTTTCTGAGACTTCTCGGTCTTGAGTTTTTTTGAATAATCACATCTTAAAGAGGAGATGAAATATTCATCGATTGATATATGATATCAAATGTAATGTAATCTCCAATGCGGGACGTATCAATAAATACATCAAAAAGATCACACTAATCTTAAAGTCAGGATCACTATATTTATCCTTAATTTCTCCGATGATAGTGGCGCATACTCATCTTTCAATGTTATCAGAATTATCCACCGTTTGTTCGATCAGACTTTTACGAAAACTCTCTAGAGCTTTTAGGAGTGCGACAGTACTAATATCGTTGAGTACCGCAGATGGTTGTTGTACGGTCACTTCTTCGATGATAGTTTTTTCTGGGCTCGTGGTGGTGATTGTGGTATCATTTGACCCTGATGTAGTGGTGATTGTAGTAGTAGTTTTAGTATCTTTGACTCTATACTGAGCTCAAGGGTCTGACTTAGTTGGTTGAGTAGAAGTAGATCAAGTTGTAGTACGATCTATCACAGTAGTTTTGGTTTCGATAATAGGTTTTGGTGTATTAGTATTGTCTTCGAGAAGAGTATCTTTATCAGTAACAAAAAAGTCCCTTACATATCATTGTATCTTATCTACGGTTTCCGGATTGCTTCTTAGGAGGATCACATCGATCATTTGATTACTATAGCGGTAGAGTTCATCACATTGGAGATCAAACTTATTATAGAATGATACAAATGTAAATACATACACCATCGTCATATAGGTGACAAACTTACCTACTGACTCACCAGTAAAAACATCAAATGCAGATACTCTAATCTTGTTGTGTATATCCTCATGAATCGTATGTGCTGTCTGGTAAAACCCAATCAGTGCCGCAATAAATCACAACAACAGATAAATATTCCATCACACATAAAACCCTAATCCAATACTCAATACCACAATAAGTCAGAATCCATATTTTCGATGACGATGAAAGTAGATAATTCCATATGGCAAAATACAAAATACTGCTACTAACCATATAGGAGATACCAACCACTCACGAAGCACAAAGAGTGAAACGTAAAATCCAATTACAGCAATAATCAATGCCCAAGCAATCAAAGTAGTTTTGAGATAATGATATTTCATTTCAACCATAGAAGTAGTTCACTTATTATATCCAGTATTGGGTATATTCTCAAATCTGACACTTGACTCAGTGATATATTGTATAAAATATGTTATTCTTGGTCTTGAAGTTGGTGCTAAATCGTGTATCGTGTATGGTAGTATTTGTTATGTTTTGCATGGTTCGTATTGTTGTTGATCAGTCATATCAGACCCATGTACAAACATGAGTAATTTCTTATTCACAACAATATTGCAGTGCGCAAACCTATTCTCATTATCGAACTGATAATATACAAGACCATGATATCATACTGCTCGAGGATTGGGGGTTTGATAGAATCATTACAACATTGTCACGACATGCTCATGAAGCATGTACTATCAAGCACTTTAAGCTTCTCGTCAATCGTGAAATTGCACTTCATCATCAACATCACCACATCACTACACAGATTATGACATTTTTGATCAGTGAGACAATCGTGGATGGACAGATCGTCACAGCACCATGGTGACATGATGGACAGATCCAATGTCACGTACAGTTACTCTTACTTAAATCAAAAATCTTACCCAAACATATCGTCACACAATGTAAGCATGGATTATTACGTATTGTGCCTAAGTCATTGTATACGATCGAATATCTTACTCATCACACGAAGTGGTCAGACTACTGTCTCATTTATATCGAAGAATATGTAGTAAAATGTATAGTAATCAAACAAGGCCAGATCAATGCAATTGAATATCTCAATCGGTGACTCGATGAACTCAAGCACCTAATGGAAGAGATGCATTTGTGACCTCATTACCGTCGTTATGATCCCAATATCAATCAACTCACACGTAATCTCATCACCAAGTCGATTGATCAATACGTGGATATACTGACTCAGTGGCTTGCGCAATATAGTAGTAAATTGACGAGTATTGCTGTGATCAATTCATTGGCTGATCATGTATTAATCAATCAAGAGTGCAATCGTGGTCTGAGTGAAAAACTTTGACTCTATGTCATGGAATGTACAAGTCTTATTCCACGTAAACACAGACGTGGAGATGTCGATGCTCACGCATACTTATGTCAGCATGAGGAGATGATATAGTGTAGTGATTTGTTGGCTAATTATCCATCAACTCAATCCAATCATGCCCATCGAGAGTCAATAAGTGATCAATGGCAGTACCGCTACAAATCTGTTTTGTACTCTAGGAACTGTAAGTATTGATCATACTATCACAAATCGAACAGAGGTATTGATCGCCATGATCACCGCGAGTAGGATCTGCATATGCACAGATAAGCTGATGCTACCATATAATGTTACTATAAACAATGTTACCTTGGGGTTGAGGAGGTTGGTGTATAATCATTTGCGAAATCATTGCCAAGCAGTCTGAGGTAACACTGGTAGTCATACATCATGATGTCTTACTGCTGGAGAAGTGTGTATCGTAATTAATCCACTATATCACAAATACAGCAGATATCACGCACCACATATCTGTATTAGTGGTATGATCTGAGGATAAAGGTTGAGTATTGAGCTGATACCAATGATGCTATACATACAATGGACAATGATTCATATACCAAGACCCAAAGCAGAATAGTATGATGATATGCGTCCATGAAGCAAGGATTGTTGGATAATCATCGCCATATCAGGTCATGGAGAAATGACAGCGAGAAGTTGTATCAAGATAAGAGTAATCATTAGATAGGTAGAATAAAAAATTTTACACAATACAAAAAAAATACATCGATCATCACGATGAGTTTGATATAACGTAAAATCTTATATTTCCGCAAAGAAATAACTATCTTAGATCATATTCAAATCTATCCGCAATGAGTAGATATGAATTCTGACTTGATGAAAGTATAGCAACTTAGTAAGTTCATAATGAGTTAATACGTTTGTTATCTGATATATCAAGACTTATTTCAAATCTTGACACCTATTCCCGAAGGCAACTGATCGATGAATTGTACCAGTTCAGGTATTCATTTGTGCTGGATATCTGACATCTGAGTAATTTTAATTTTACCCACAACCTTGGCCATTTCATCAAATAGTCAGCTCAAGATAGAGTAGTGGTGAGTAATCCATACTCCACGTGATACCCCTATCATTAGATATGTAGGTTTGAGTGTGATATAGCACCACATTCCATTATTAAACTTATAATGAAGACGGTCTCGTTTGACTGATTCTTGAATGTTATTGATGTGGTTGAAGATAGGTCTGATCTCATCAAGCAGTGGACGTTGATTAGTAGAGATCGTAGCTAGATATGTATTTACTCGTGGATATCTGTTCATCGATATATCGAAATTTATGAAACACTAAATAACAATTAAGGAAAGGCTAAATAACCATCAAAGTTGATCTTTATAACAAAGTATACTATTATATATCAAAGTTATTATGCCCTTGTGGTACAACTTTGTGTGTTGGAAGCGTTCACCGAAGGTAAAGCTCGTGCGTCGTCCTCGAGGACTATAGTGCCGTGTAACGGTGAACACATGACAACAAACCTTCTACGATGCCCGGATGGGTACACATGACTTACTAGATTACAATGATTTTAGAGTAAGTCGTGAGGTTTTGCAGTGTTTCCTTAAAGTTGCACTCTGCAAGTGTCAAACTCTTGAGTTCAAAATTTATAATTCCATACCAGAGTTAACTTTTATAGTTTGAAATAGCGTTTTCATAGGAAATACATGGCAGCAAGGCTAACTTGATTTACGAGATTACAATTATTATAGAGTAAGTCGTAAGACTTTGTAGTGTTCCTTTAACTATGAAGTACTTCATATGCAGATTTTGCTGCTTCTTCTTGAGCTTTACGCTTACTTGTACCAAGTCAGACAGCAATATTTACATCATTGATCGTGATTGTAGATTCATAGGTAACTTCATTACGGCGATTATCACGAGTGAGCTCACGATCATTGTATTCGGGTAGAGATTTGTGTATGGATTGGGCGTATTCTTGGATCAATGATTTGTAACTTTTGATGGGTCAGACATCGACTGACTCGACGAGATGATAGACATAAGTCTGTACAAACTGATATGCTACCTCCCAACCTAAATCGAGATATACCCAACCCACCAGCGCCTCAAAACAATCACACAGGATCGCATCATTATTACGTCAGCCTTTACGTTGTTCACCATTACCGATGAGGATCTGCTGATCGAGTCAGATATTACGAGCGACAAGCGCAAGAGTGTCTTGTCTGACAAGTGAGATCTTGTGTAAAGTCAGAGTAGATTCTGCTTCAGCAGGAAAGTTGAGATACAAAAGATGATTGATGATCAGTCATACCACGCTATCACCCAAAAACTCTAACCTCTCATTGTGAGGATGATCATGAGTGAAGTCAGCAGCAAACGACTTATGTGTCAATGCAATGTGTAATAATTCTGGCTGACTGATTTGATCGATGGGTAGACCCAATGTAGTGAGATAGTCGAGTTTTTGTGGGTAGTTATATGTCATTGAGTATTTTGATAATGTATTAGTAGGGATGTAATATTGTACATCCGAATATAATTTATCTTTTCTTTGATTTATTTTTTATTCTTTGACGTCCCAAAGAACCAAATGACTTTTCGAATACAGCAATATGTTTCGATTGCTATGATATTTTTTTCACGAACCAATTTCGCTCAGACTGGCTCAATTGGTCAAGTAAATCTTGCTTTATGTCTAGAACTTACGGATTTTTGCAATGTATTCGAACGAGCAGGAATATGTCTACGTTTTATTCTTTGGCAACTATTTTGCAAGTCGAGGTCACAGAAGTTGGTGAATTAGATTGAGAGCGAGCTTCTGATCAATAAAGTATGGAGAAGTAGCGATCGTAATCAGATCTGCATGGTCCATCATTAACCTGACTTGATCCATGGTTTTATCTCTATCACTGATCGACATCTCTGGCGCTCGAAAGTCCATATCAATATCACAGATTACTAGATTGCGGATGATTGAATCAGATGATGACAGAAGATGTTCTAGTCTCAGCTTTTCACTTTCAGCATGAAGTGCATACTCAGTCCTTATCTGTATAATCTCGCTGATCAATCAGCTCGAGATGCATGGAGTGATAAAGTTGCCAATATTACACTCGAGATGTGCAAAATCTCGGATATAATTTCAAGGTCAGAAATCTTTATTAAACCCTCCACCGCAAGCGGTCCCCCTCCCTTGTCAGGAAGGATGCAGGAAATTGAGATCGAGATGGTTGGGATTCGGTCCAAGATCGCTGTGCTGATCGATATGGATCAGAGAGATTTCTGAAGAAAATCCCCCGATCTGCGACCACTCTCTTTGTCATGGGGGAAGAGGTGGGGACGTAATCTCGGTACGTTCGTTTGTTTGAGTAGGGGAGTAATTTTTTACGTCCGATGTATTTATTTGAGAATTATGATGTGATATCAGATCGAGTCGATAGGGTAGGACGTGGTTGTGGTTATCAGTGATGATAATAGACCCTCATCCCAACCTTCTCCCCATCGCTTCGCTAGGAGAATGAGATAGGAAAGAAGTAGGGACGTCGCTCTTGGCGCGTCCGTCATATTCTGGATGTAAGATATAAGTATGAGCGAGACCAGTACAAGATCTCATCACCCCTATTCAAACCCCTCCGTTCTGCGACCACCTCCCCTTGACAGGGGAGATGCAGGAATCGATTTCTTCAAACACGACAAAATCTCACAGAGTAATCTCATCGAGCGAGACAATCTCACATGGGTCAGAGATGACAATTTTACAGTCAGATCAGAGTGCTTTACGTTGATCGTATGAGAATGAGTTGTTGCCGAGAGGTTGGGTGAGAGTATGTGACATAGTATGATACTAATGATATGGGATTGAGATTAAACAAAAAAGCTAGGGAGAAACTCCTTTCGCTTTCTAAATATTAACCGATCAGGATATTTATTGAAGTCTCATAAATAAATATGTTTTCCTGTTTTGTTCGTCGTGTACCGCTTTAAAAAGCGGTATAGATTTGTCCAGCCCTGTGCAGGCGAGGACGATGTTATTTTTTGCTTCAGGCCATATGGCCGTCGGCATTGTCTTGATTTGCTGGTACTGAGTACCAGCGAAAAAAATTTGCTGTTTCATTTGTTTCATTTGTTTCATTTTTTTGAGAACACATCTTTACTTTTAAGGTTCTCATATTGAAGAGATGTTATTTACCGTCTTACATCCATTGACTGAATATTTAGGGGGCTCGTGTCATACTCTAGGGTTTAGGTTGCCTCTTATGAGGTAATCAGACTTTTAATGATACAATATCAAAAATCAAGTGATTTATTTACATAGTATTATTACTTTATGTCCATTAGATATTTATATAGATAAATTAGGGTAGGTTAGATCTGATCAGTTCGAGATGAGATATCATCTTGCTACTACCATAGAGGATCTTTCGTGCCTCAAGATGACAGATCATCATGGTTTCTTCGCTTCGCTCAGAATGACAATAGTATAATAATTAGGATTACAAATGAGGATGAGAAAAAATGAGAAAGGAAATTACTCAAAGATTCTGTCATCAGTCTGGATGAGCTGATTGCGGAGCTCATCAATATCTCATGTGAGAGTCACTAATGATTTATCAGATTGACCGAGATAATCTGTCAGTGTTCTGACTACTTCACGATCGGTAGAATTTTTAATAACATCCTCATATCGACTGTGATCTCAAGGGGTAATTTTAATAATCTGACAGTTTTCAATGTCTTTAACGCGCTGGGATGCATCGAGTTCGATTTGTTTTCCTTGAAGTCCTTCCACAACAAATAGTTCATAAGATTGTTCTTTAAGGAAAAGATATGATTTATGCTTTAGTAATTTAACTTCATTAGGGTATTTTGCTTTGGTTCAAGCTTTTCTGAAGATAGTAGCAATATTTCCGAGTCGTACAATACTTGCTCAGTTATTTTTTATTCATCATGATTCTTCATTAAACTCTCTTTCAGAAGCTATTTGAGAGTTTTCACCTTCTTCCATTTTACCATTCGGCAAAATCCATCATCTATGACCACGAGTATTTTGTATAAGAATGGTATATATATCATTTTTATAAGTTCGTAGCACTAAAGCTGTAGGAGATAACCTTGTCTCATATCATAGTGTATTATGAATAGTTGTATTGATCATAAGTATAATAATTCTATAAAATCTAAGTATATCGAAAACTTCCGTAAAATCAAAAAAACACTCACCGGAGTGAGTGCGTTTATTGTTGGTAGATTTCTCAAACCCCTCCGGTCTTCGACCACCTCCCCTTGATAGGGGAGATCAAAAACGAACTAGTCAGACATTAGTCATCATCATCACCTTTTCTTTTGGTACCGCGTTCTGCGATAATTTTCTCAGCGACACTATTTGGGACTTGCTCATATGCAGCAAACTCCATCGCGTAACTTGCTCTACCTTGAGTCGTCGATCTGAGGTCAGTCGAATATCCAAACATCTCTGAGAGAGGTACCCTTGCGCTGATAACCATTGCACCAAATCTATCTTCTTGCCCAGTGATCATACCTCTACGAGATGAGATATTACCCATTACATCTCCCATATAATCCTCAGGAGTTACTACTTCTACTTTCATGATTGGTTCGAGTAGAGCAGGTTTACATTTCATAAATCCTTCTCTAAAAGCTCTAAATGTCGCAATCTTAAATGCTACTTCAGATGAATCGACATCATGGTAACTACCAAAGACGAGTTTTGCTTGTACATTGATGATCGGGTAACCAGCAAGTACTCCTTGCTTCATCATTTCTTCACAACCTTTTTGTACAGCAGGGATATATTCTTTAGGTATCACTCAGCCTGTGATCTCATCGATAAAGTTGAAGTTTTTCTTTTCTTTTTTATCTCCGTTTTCATCAACTGCTGAATCTTCCCATGGTGACATCTTGAGTACGACGTGACCGTATTGTCCACGACCTCCAGACTGTCTGATAAACTTGGATTCTGCATCGACTTCGTCACCCATGATGGTTTCTCTATATGATACTTGAGGAGCACCAGTAACTACTTCTACTTTATGTTCTCTTTTGAGTCTATCTGCCAAGATCTCAAGATGTAATTCACCTTGACCAGCGATGATCGTTTGACCAGTTTCTTCGTCAGTATAGAAAGTAAATGAAGGATCTTCTTCTGCAAGTTTTGCAAGTCACATACCCATTTTTTCTTGATCTTTTTTGCTTGCAGGTTCGACAGCGAGTGAGATTACTGGTTCTGGGAAGTCCATTGCTTCGAGCAATACTGGTTGTTTCATGTCAGACAAAGTATCTCCAGTTCTTACATCTTTGAGTCATAAGAAAGCAGCAATATGTCCGGCATGAATCTCAGAGATTTCCTCTCTTTTGTTAGCGTGCATGAGTAGTAAACGTCCTACTCTTTCTTCATTACCCGTACGAGGATTGAGTAGTTTGTCGCCTGACTTAATCACGCCTGAGTAGACTCTGACGAAAGTAAGCTTACCTACAAATGGGTCAGTCATGATCTTAAACGCAAGAGCAGAAGCTGGTTCGCTATCATCTGGTTTTCTCATGATCTCTACTTCAGTGTCATCGACATCATGTCCTTTGACTGCTCCAATATCAAGTGGAGATGGCAAGAAATCTACCGCAGCATCCAACATCAATTGTACACCAGCATTACGTAGTGCAGATCCTACAGCTACTGGATAGAGTTCGCTAGCACAGACAGCTTTACGTAGAGCTTTTTTGAGGAGTTGTTCGGATACTTCTTCTCCACCGAGATAGAGTTCTGCGATTTCATCATCAAACAAAGTCAATGTATCGATGAGTTTTTCTCTCGCAGCAGTACACTCTTCAACAAAGTCAGCAGGCACATCATGTTCTACTTGTTGCTCACCATTATCACCTTCAAACGTGTAATATTTCATATTGACTAGATTGACGATTCATTTGAAGTCAGCAGACTCTCCGTAAGGAAGTTGGATCGCAATTGCTTTGTTGGAGAGTCTTGTGTTGACAGATTCAACACAAAATTTAAAATTAGCACCGATTTTGTCAATCTTATTGACGAAAATCATACGAGGTACTTTATACTTATCTGCTTGTCTCCATACTGTCTCAGTCTGAGGTTGTACACCATCAGAAGATGACAATACTGTCACAGCGCCGTCGAGTACTTTGAGACTACGCTCTACCTCAATCGTAAAATCAACGTGTCAAGGAGTATCAATAATATTGATATGATAATCTTTCCACATCGCAGTAGTAGCAGCAGAAGTGATCGTGATACCACGCTCTTGTTCTTGTTCCATCCAGTCCATCGTTGCAGCACCATCATGTACTTCGCCGATCTTATGATTTCTTCCAGTATAATAAAGAATACGTTCAGTAGTAGTAGTTTTACCAGCGTCAATATGGGCAATAATACCAATATTTCTCACCATGTCTAGTCATTTGGGGGCAGCCATACAAAAATGTGTGAATAATTAAAAAAATCTGACTTTCGTCATGTTCAGTCAGACTATAGTGATTGTATTCACACAATCAAGAATATTTATTATTTAAGGAAACACTTCAAAACCTCACGATGTTCTCAAAATTCAATATAATCTATTACATTGTGTGTACCCATCCGGGCATCGTAGAAGGTTTGCTGTCATGTGTTCGCTGTTACCCGGTACTAGTCCTCGAGGACGATGCACGAGCTTTAGCTTTGAAGAACGCTTCCAAGACGCGAAGCTAATCCTTTATGGCATACAACATTGTAACAAGGGCATAATAACTTTGATATATAATAGTATACTTTGTTATCAAGATCAACTTTGATGGTTATTTAGCCTTTCCACAAATATATTCAAAAGCTTTATTACTCTCCTCAACAATCAAAATTTCGATATAATTTCTGATATTCTTTACGATTATATTGACTTGTAATGATAAATATATAATATATGATTTCGTAATTTTGGATCATTAACAACTTGCTAATATAGATACGACCATGTAAGCAAATAAAATTAAAATTTTTTCTATGAAAAAAACAAGGTTATGGTAAGCTCGCCTGAAGTAGCTTCTGGAGATGAATCAACTCCTAAAACATTCCATCACAATAATTCTACCTTATCGTGTATGCAAAAATAAAAAAAGTCCTCATTGGAGTAGAAATGAGGCGATTACATGCTTACCATAATTATTATCATTTTCGTAGTCGGCTATCTGGCGATTGCCCTTGAAGAAATAATTAAGATCAACAAAACTGCTTCGGCGCTCATTACGGGCGTACTGTGTTGGACAGCTTACGTGCTGTATAGCTCTGAAACCGAATTGGTCGTAGAAGAGTTATCGGCACACCTGGGCGAAATTTCTGAAATACTGTTTTTTTTGCTTGGTGCGATGACTATCGTGGAGTTGATCGATGCCCACGAGGGCTTTTCCATCATCACCGAGCGTATCAAAACGCGCAATCCAGTATCACTGCTCTGGATTATCTGCATCCTAACGTTCTTCTTGTCCGCCCTGCTTGATAACCTAACGACCTCCATCGTCATGGTGTCCCTTCTGCGCAAAATAATGCCCGAAGGCGAGCAACGCAAGCTCATGGCGGGTATGATTATCATTGCCGCCAACTCCGGCGGAGCCTGGTCGCCCATTGGCGACGTATCCACAACCATGCTCTGGATAGGGGGACAGGTCAGCACTTTCGGTATCATCACCAACCTGATAGTCCCGAGCATGGTCTCGCTAGCCGTGCCGTTGCTCTACATGACCTTCGCAATGAAAGGCAGCTTCAAAGCTCTGCCTGTGCTTTCCGCTGAGGCCGCCGTCCCTAATTTTGACGCGAAAAACGGCGTGTCACGCAGTCAGGGACGACTCATGCTGTTCGCGGGTGTGATCGGGTTGCTGTTTGTCCCTGTCTTCAAAACCGTTACCCACCTGCCGCCCTACATGGGAATGCTGCTGTCGCTGGGAGCTTTGTGGGTGCTTTCCGAGATTCTGCACAGCGACAAAGACGAGGAAGATCGCCTACCCTACACACCCGCCTACGCGCTCAGCAAAATCGACGTTCCCAGCATTCTTTTTTTCCTAGGGATTCTGGCCGCCGTCGGCGTATTGGAAGCCACCAATATCCTCAGCGAACTGGCCATGCAGCTCGATGCCCTTGTCGGAAATCAGGATGTCATAGTGCTTGTCATCGGTGTCGTATCGGCCATCGTGGACAACGTCCCGGTGGTGGCAGCGGCGATGGGTATGTATAGTCTGGCAGACTTTCCCCAAGACCATAAACTCTGGGAGTTTATGGCTTACTGCGCAGGAACGGGCGGTAGTATGCTCGTCATCGGCTCGGCGGCCGGGGTCGCCGTGATGGGCATCGAGAAACTGGACTTCGTTTGGTATTTGAAAAAAATCGCCTTCCTGGCGCTTATTGGTTACTTGGCTGGGGCGGGAGTGTATATATTGATGTTTTAAAATTTAATCTTCTCTCCCAGAAGTAAAATGGGAACAACAACAAAAAAATCTCGAGATCATGGTTTTGTACCATACACTCGAGACAAAACTTTCTCAAGCGTACATTTATTTATTAAATGTGCGCTTTTTCTTATATCAAATTAGTGACATTAACATTGTCAATAGTCAGATGCAGACATTGTACTTGAATATGGTAACGTAATAGCTAGACTCAGTGCTTGTGTTTTATAATGTACAAGGCATAACCTGATGAATCGACGACAATTTATCATAACTGATCCTGACGTATTGATGACTGCGCCTGCAGTGATTTTGGAGTTGATTATTATGTTTGCGATAGCTATGCTCGTGAGATATCGCACGTCGGTCGGTGAGGGATTTGCGATGTTATATGAGACGATGTATGAGTTTTTCGAAGAGATTGTGTGAGTCGAACAAACAAGCGCACTTAAAACGGGTATCGTAACACTGTTTTTTGTGATCTTTATTGCTAATCTGATCGGTTGGTTTGGAGATATTATTACACTTGGGATTACGGGACTTGAGGGCAATTTTGCGACCTATACCTCGGAGCGTAATGCGACTTTTGCTCTTTCGACGATGTTGGTAGTAGCAACGATTATTATTCAGTTTGTGGCTAATGGTCCACGTCAAGCACTCTATGATTATTTCCCTGTACGAGGCAAATGATATCTTACGGTGCAACGCGAAGGTATGAATCCAGTCCTGTATTACATTGCTCGACCATTGGCAAAACTATTTGATATTGTGGTGTCGATGTTTATTGGGATACTCGATGTTGTAGGTATTGTCGCGAAGATGATATCATTAGCATTTAGGCTGTATGGTAATATGCTTGCTGGTACAGTATTATTATGATTACTGACAGTGGGTGTGTGAAAGTGAGTACAATCATTGATTGGATTGGATCTGCCGTTGATCGTTCCATTAATCTTATTTGTCCAATGATTACTCGTCGCAACGATACAAGCATTTGTATTTTCATTGTTAGGAGCGATCTTCATCAAGGTAGCACAACCAGCGTCTGAGGTAGAAGCGATATCATAGTTATAGTGCATTGATTTGAGCACTGGGAATGACCTCAATCGCAAATCAATGCATTATGGCAGTATAACTATTTATTATTTATGTATTATTGTATATCATGGAAAACGCACATCTTATCGGAGCAGGTTTAGCAATTGGTCTCTCAGGACTAGGAGTATGTATCGGCGAAGCAAAAGTCGCTAAAAAGGCTATTGAAGTACTAGGTAAAAACCCTGAGATCGGTGGCACACTTCTTACCTATACGATCTTATTTATCGCTCTTGTAGAATCAGCTGCGATCTATGGTCTTATTGTAGCTCTTAATATTACTGGTAACCCAGATCTATGATGGATGCAGGCGATCGGAGCAGGTTTGGCTATCGGTCTTGCAGGTTTTGGTGCGGGAGTAGGTGAATGACAAGTTGCAGAAAATGCTCTTGATGCAATCAATAGAAACCCACAAGCAAAAGGTCAGATCTTGACGTATACGATCTTGTTTATTGCTTTGGTTGAGTCAGCTGCAATCTACGGTCTTATCATTGCTCTCAATATTTTAGGATAGTTATTTTCCTATCAATCATTTCTTTACTCTCACTTTAAGTACATATGGAAGGAATATTAGCATCATTAGGTATCAAGCTTGACGTGCTTGTTGCTCAAATCATTAATCTTATTATCTTGTTCTTAGTGTTCAAGTATTTTGTCGGTAATAAGCTTTCTGCAGCATTGCAAGAACGTAAAGCAAAATTGCTCAAACTCGAAGAAGCAGAAGAGGCTTATGCAGAACTGATCGCTCAAGCTAATACAGAACGTGATGTGATGATCGCAGACGCAAGTCAAAGTAAAAAAAATATGATCGAAGAAGCAAAACAACTTGCTGAAGCTAAAAAAGCAGAGATTATATCTCTCGCACAACAAGAAGCTGCTACCATCAAAGCCAAAGCTGACCAAGCTCAAAAAGCTCAAAGTGATGAACTCTACTCTAACTTTGAATCAATGGTAAAATCTACTGCAGCTGCTGCTTTGAAAAAACTGATTCCAGGAAAGACTGACGCACATCAATCTTATGTACAAGAAATTACCGTGAAATAGAATTTCATCGAAGCATTTAAAAAATCTCACTTTATTCGTGAGATTTTTTTGTAGATTGATTTAGCCTAAATCTTTTATTTATCTATTTTATTATTTACTTAAGGAAACGCCTCTAACACATAAAGTTGTACCCAAAAGGCATAATAACTTTGATATCGAATTATGAACTTGATAATCATAATCAACTTTGATAGTTATTCAGCGTTTCCTTAAAATTCTAACAAGTCACTAATCAAGTGATTGGCGATCATCATACCTTCGAAAGTCAGCCTCAAGTGATCTTCATGATACTGAGCGACTCAGTCACTGACCCAACTCGTGATGAGATTCGATCGATCAAGAACCAGTATTTCATGATAAGCCGAAAGACTTTGTACTCATTGACGAGTTCTGAGCGCAAGCATGACTTTTTCCAAGTTATATTCTCTGGTACTTAAACTAATTGTTTTGGTATCATCGAGATAATTGCCTTTGATGTAGTCTATGATATTTGAAGTATTGGTGTACCTTACAAGTCATAAGTCTCAAGTCTCAAGTCATAGATTTTTGTCCGTCTCAGGGTTGTTGTAACTTATAACATATGATTTATCACATAATCAGGATGCACTCGTGCCTAATCATAGATAGTGTTGCATATCTCGATAGACATGATTGTGGATACTGTCTTTGCCAGCCAATGACCGATTGGATACTTCATATTGCGTATATCAGGCTTGATATAGTAGTCCTGCGATCGCTGCATACTCAGACATGATTGCATCTTCATTGGGATTGACGAGCTTGGTGAGAAGTGGCGATAGTGAGAGGGAATGTAACATGCTATGTCGTTTGCTTCCGGGGAATAATTCGAGCAAGTAAAGTGAATAACTATCAAATGTCTGACTGATGATCATGTTGGTCATAAACTCGATACGGTTATTGCTTCGCTGATCTCGAGTACCAAACGCAATAAAATCCAGATTAAATACATTGGTGGCCTGTTTGATTTCACGCAGATTTCTCAAGAAGTGCTTGACGTTATTAAAAATATACCCACGTCATGATTGTTTGAGGATGCTATCATCAAATGTCTGTATCCCAAAGCTACACCTGATCCTGGGGAACTGTGGATAATGGTTAGTCAATCATTGTACGAGCTCAAGAGTATGTTCGAATGGATCAGGATTGAGCTCAATACTCAACTCTTCAATCAGACTACAATCCCATACTCTCATGATATGATCAATCAAATTAGTGAGTTGTGTCAGTGAAAGAATACCGGGAGTTCATCATCCAAAGTAAATCGTTTTGATCTGCACATCAGGTGTTAGATGAGTACGAGCATCGATCTCAGCGTGCAGGGCAGTCAGATATTGATCAATCATTGTATCTTGCCGATCGGGACTATCTTTGGCGATTACATAGAAATTGCAATATTCGCACTTGCGGTCACAAAAAGGGATGTGGATGTAGAGACTGAGCATGAAAGAGGATAAGGACAATATAAAGTTAGAAAGCTCAGAAGTTAGAAAGCTATAGTCAATAGAAACATACAATATCAAATTTTACAGATCTTATTAGTTTACAATGAACTCTGAGAAAACCGTTAATCTTTGCACTGTTTCCTTATATAATAAGTTTATTAATAGTATTTAGTCGTATCGACGATCCATATTGTGAACCGATATTGAGTGTCTCATTTTTTCGCCCCTCATAGAGCTCATCATGACGTACATCGAGATAACATAACTGCATCAATAATCATTGACTATTATTTTCTCAAGACTCCCATAATCATATAAGATTCTGAATCGAAAATTGTTGTAATCATCATTTGTCAGGTCATATGACTGGAAGTCATAGCTTACATCCTTCAAGTGCACTCATTCCAAATGTCTCTAAAAACGTCGAAGGACACAGACAGTATTGTCAGGATTGGGCGACAGTTTTGATTTGGTCTCGAGAGGATCGTCAATGAATGATGAGTTGAGAATATTGTTGACTAAGTATCTGTAGTTGATCTTCATAATACCCACTACCGAAGATGTGAAATTCCCAATCATGAAGATTATTCTGAGACAAGAATTGAGGTAGACAGTCAATCATCAAGTCAGCTCATTTACCTTGATCAAGTCTTCCCCAAAATGTACAACGTATAGTAGTCATAGTCATAGTGTAGTTATTTAAGCTTATTTTGCTACAAGATTTGCCATAGGATTTTGAGTAGATATTATAGGTGTAATCGATATGCTGTAGCTAGTATTTGGAGTTGTAACATGCTAAAACAACATATTATTTATCATTATTTGTCAGGGGAAGAGATTGTTGCAATTATGCCTCAACATCATGGTAAGGTTTTGGGTTTGATGTTGCGCTTTGGATGATTTGCTCTTGTGATTCTTGTGATGTATCAGATTCTGACTGGCGTAATGACTTATGACCTAGTGGCTGGATGGGTAGCTACAATCTTGCTGATTACGATCTTATTATTATTCAATTATCAGTTTATGATGCTGTATTTGGATAGTATTGTGATTACACCGACGTGAATATTGATCATGGATCAAGTTTGATTTCTTGATTTTAGTCAGACCAAATTTGATCGAGATTCGATACAAACTATCACCTATCACCAATATGGAGGAGTGGATCGGCTACTGAATAAATGAGATATTGTCATCGGAATCGAACATGGTACTGATTATCTTCTTCCGAACATCGTCCAACCAAACAAACGAGTAGAACGTATTAATACATTCAAACATGATTATATTCTTGCTCACGCAAGAGAAGTAGCGCTCGCCCAAGAAGATCTGATGATGCAGACAGGACATCAAGATAAATTTGAATTATTGGTAGATAAGCTGAGTGATATCATCGTTGACTATATGCACCAACCTCGCCACGAAAAAGCTGTAATACATCATGATGAGTCAGATGAAATTAATGATGATTATCCTTGATATTACGAAGAAGTAGCTCAAGAAAATAATTAGTATATGTGTTATTATATTCTTTAAATATAGTTTCTTTATATACGTATTTACAAAATATCTTTCTTTTCGATTTGCTCTCGTTTGTCCAAATCAATTGAAGTTTTGGGTTGAGTAAGAGGATGATCGGGGTCAAGTTTGGATAGTTGCTTAAGATGAATACCTACAGTATCATTTTTATTGAGCATAATCTGGTATTTTTGAGGCTCGTCAATGATGTAAGTCTGGATCATTTTACCCACAAGAGGTATCAATGGTAATTCTGATACTTTAAAAAAAGCTATTACAACAGCAATAATCGCAACTGGAGCACATAACAATGCTGCAATAATTTTATCACTACCATTTTTGACTAATCCATTCCACATTGCTAAAGCTAGACCTACACCAAGAGCTACTACTAACATTTGTATCAAACTTATGGTAAATGGACCCATCGTAAAATTGAGATTAAACCATGAAGATATAATATTTCTTGGGTAGTAGGTTTTCATGCAATGTCGGTAAAATAAGAGTATATTAGTACAATACTCAATTTTTTAATTAGATCAAGGCTAAGTTGCTTGCACACACATATCCTGCAATACCTGTTGCTGCAATCAACACAGTTACTACTCAGAATTTAATGTAATTGTTCTTAATATGAATAAGATTGTACCACTGCATCGAAATACCAATGATACCTATCACATACAAAGTATTACCCCAATACATACGATTTCATTGAAGTTGTAATATGATCATGATAATCATCGATATAAAGATCAAGGTATATTCTATCTTCTTTACAAAGAATGCAATGATAGTACTATTTTTACCTACAATTGATTTAGCTTCATGGAAGATTCATTTGAAGTAGAGTACAGTTTTCTGTAATATTCCAAGATATAGTGTTTGATATCGTTGTTCAACTTTATGATTTTCTGCGCTTTGTACCTCGTATAGCTTATGTGCAGTAACTCGTTGATTATGCGCTAAGATTGTATTAAGATTAGGTATCGTTATCTGACTTTGGACTTTGTGGTCACGAGCTCTTTCATATTCGATAAATTCTCATTCGATTTTTTCCATCGTTGAGATAAGTTTCTTGGTTTGTTCTTTTGCGACGAAGATTTGTCATTGCTCAAGAGTTTGTTGGAGTTGTTCAATTGCTCTAGTAAATAAGGTGAAGCTATCTCCACCAATAATTCCCTTGACCCTTACGTATAACTCTTTTGCATCTTGTAATATATGTGTGATGAGATCAGTAATCTTGATGAGTTGAGTAGTTGTGAGTTCTCCGTTAGTGGCTTCATCTTCCTCAACTTTCTTTGTAAAAGGATTATCGTTACTAATACCAAATTCTTTACGGAGCATACCCCAAATCATATGTTGGAGATTGGGTTTGAGGGGGGTAATAATACTATCCACTGACGTGATTTCCATGCCTATATCAGTCAGACATTTAAACGCTTCTTTGATAGTAGATATTGATGAGATGATTTGTATTTCTTCTCACTCATGATTAATCATAAAAGTTGGTGCGCCAAACTCGGAAATCTCAAGAGGGTATTCTTCAAAGTGTGATGAATTGGTGATATACCAACTTGCTATCATTCTTGCACGATTCATGTCTTCATTTGCAATCAAAATATCAACCTCTTGAGGCTGTCAGTTGATCTCAGTGAATCAATATGCACGAAAATAATTCATAAATGCGTCAGATGATAAATATCTATGCTTTATTATATGGTAATAATACATATTTGTCAAATATTATGTTGTTGCAGAGTTCAAGTGACACTTTTGGTCAAATATTGTTCTGATATACTATTGAGATATTGTAGATATGATTTTATCGCTTAAGAAAATGCTCAATAACTATCAAAGTTGATTATGATTACAAAGTTTACTATTCTATATCAAAGTTATCATGCCCTTTGGATTCAACTTTATGTGCCCTACAGGATTAGCTCCGCATCTTAGAAGTGTTTTTACCAAAGGGTTAATACTACGAGTCGTCTTTGAGGACGATTGTACTGTGTAACGGTGAACATATGACAGCATACTTTACATGATGAAATAGGTTATAATGATTATTGAGAAAATCATGAGGTTTTGCAGTTTTTCCTTAATTGATACCGTGATTGATTATGAGAGGTATTTCGATAGGATAGAGATACTACTTTTGATTGAACTCATGAATACTTCCAAAACATATAAAATAGCGCGAATGATCTTTGATACCATTGCAGATATTATTGTGGTTCTGTCTATTATGATTACTTTATTTGCTTGACTGTATGAAAGTTTAGAATTGATATTGGGTAATCTACCCATTGATTTTACTCTTGCGCTCAATGTTAATCAAGCACTCAAAGTAGCTCTGAATTCAGTAGTGATTGTCAAAATCTACGAAACATTGAAGCTGTTTATCTCTCATGTTCAGCTTTCATTGATCTATATTATTGAGCTTGGGTTGATAGGATTATGAGTCAAAATCTTTTTTGATGAAAGTTATATGACTTGGGAGCAGGCGGGTATTTTTGCGGTAATATTTTTGTGTTATCTATGACTTAAGGCTTATAACTACTATACATGACTCAAAATCATTCCTTCCAATAATAAAATCATTCTTGAGGATCATCAATAAACTACAATCTAATTCTTTTTGTTATGGATCTAGATTATCGGCTTCATCCTCATCCACCTCATCCTCATCCACCTACACTGATTCCACCTCCTCCAAAACCTCATCATGAAGATCTGGGGTAAGCTGACTGATATGTTTGATCAATTGCTTTACTTGAGTTGATGAGCATATTATTGAGGATGATTACGTTGAATACATCTCCACGATACCATGTGGGCTGATTCCGCTCTGCGATTCACTCAAGCTGTGAGACAAGTTGTGTCTCAAGACCAAATACAACAGCCCAAGGTAACAGCTTATCAATAAATAATGGATCTTGACGAAGAAACTCTTTTAGTTTTTCTTGTTCTACTTGCTCAATAAAATCACGATATCCACGTAAATGAGCAAATACTCTGATTCATTCGTCAGTGATTTCTTGTCATCAAAGTCATCTACTGTCATAATATTTATCTCATTCTACTTCAATTACCTCTTTGATTGTATCAAAAAAGTTTTTTTCTTCATTGACTCGCATACTTTGATCAAGTGTATCAAAATCAAATACGTCGGACTTGCTAAACATGGTGTCCCAAATGATTTGTTCATATGGTACAAGATCTGTAGGAGATTTAATTTTTTGATAAGTGATGTGAGATTTTTTGCCAAAGAATTTATCCTCTGTCTCTTGTGAGATTGTTAGATATCATCTTGCTCACCAGTCATACAACGTCGCCATAAAATCACTTGTATCGAACTGATCATTATCGATATATCCTGCTAGAGCTGGTGTGACTCATACCGGTGGATAATATTGTGTCACGAGAGGTCAAGCACGTTTGATCTTTTGCTGTTCTTTGTATTTGCTTAATAAGTAACCCCCGAGTCATATCACTACAAATATGATAAACGGAGACAGTCATAGAATCTTATCCCACAAACTAAATTCTTCATTGAATGAATCATCGATACTGTTTTCGTATGTCGGTGATATAATACCGCTAAAACTCTGATCAGCAAATTTGATCCCAATCGTGACTCATTGGTTGGATAATAAATCAGTAGTCTGACCAGTCACTTTTTGGTCTTGGATCGTCCAAGCGATTCATCATGTCGATCATTGTCATCACTTAACAATTATGATATCACCACTCTTGAGCTGACTCAAGTCGATAGTATCCGGAGCACTAATCGTAAAGTTTACTTGCGCGATGGATGTATCTCGTTGCGTACCTACGATGTTTCGATAGAGCTCTTGATATCCGCTATATTGTATGATTCAAGGACTGGCAGTGTAAGATAAAGTATAAGATTGTTCACCATTGACGAATACATCAGGATTACCGATTCTCAGGACCTTATCCGGTCCATCAGAAAGTATCGTAAACTGATTATTGATGCTGAAATTATTATAACTGAGAATCTCATCTTGATCATCATTATACTCATAGCGATAGGGGAGTTTGCGTTCGATACCATGTCTTAGCTCGCTAAATGTCACATCAATTACTTCGTTGACTAGTAGGCTTCCGTCAGATTGGATCGCAATCGTGACATCATACTCATCAATCACAAAACTTTCTGCCCACACACTCGTAGGAAGTACCAAACATATTATAAGTCAGACAATTTGCTTTAACATACCACGATATTATTTAGTAAAGTCGACTTTGATATTTTCTTTTTGAGCTTCATCGATCTGGAACATTGCACGTTCCTCAAAATTCATTATACCCGCAACAAGGTTACCGGGAAAGACTTGTACTGCAGTGTTATAATCTCTGACGACTGCATTGTAATATCTTCTTGATTGAGCAATATGATCCTCGATCTCCTCGAGCTGTGCTTGGAGTTGGACAAAACCTGTATTAGCCTTAAGATCAGGATATGATTCAGAGAGTGCAAACAACTGTCTCAGTGCTCCAGCCATACCAGCTTCAGCCGCGATTTTATCATCAGCAGATCAAGCAGACATATAGTTGGATCTTGCATTGATGACCTTTTCGAGTGTTTCTTGTTCGTGACTTGCATATCATTTGACCGTCTCGACGAGGTTGGGGATAAGGTCATAACGTTTTTTGAGAAATACATCGATGTCTGACCAAGCATTGTCGACTTTGATTTTGAGGGAGATGAAATTGTTATAGATACCGACCACAGCAAGTACGAGTACTACGATGATGATACCGATGATAATAGGAAGTGTCATAAGTGGTGATTATTGAATAAATAATACTACTATCATACTCATTGTTTGGATCAAATACAATAAAAAACCTACTCAAATAAGTAGGTTTAATGTTTTGTAAGATTATTAATGCTATATATTTATTTCATATTCATAATTCACATTGATCAAAATCTTTGTTCGAACATTTGCTCAATCGCTGAGTTCTGAGATTGTTGTACTGGGTTATATACTGATAGTAATATGCTCACTACAAACATACTAATTCATAGTAACCAATAGATTCAATTATTAACTGGTTGACTAGGTAATCTATCTTCTCAGTATTGATTTGCTCCTAATGTTCATTTAGTAAATACTATCTTGAAGGCTATAACAATCATTCGTATTAAACTAGCTAATGCAGCTGCTCAAAATACATACGTAATGGTAGATCCAATAGACTGAGGTAATTTTAAATATAAACTTATTATGTATAATATTCCTGTAAGAATTAGAATGATTGTTGGTCTAAAATAATACCATCAATTTTTATTAAGATCATGTGATCTTTTGATGATAAATCCTAAACTTCGCAAAGAACTAATCAGTGACACTAACATCCCTAGTCACATACCAATCGTACCAATCTGACTCAAAATAATTGTTATGATTCAAGATAGTAAACCAATCATACCAACACACATAAAGTATTCACCTCTACTTAATCTTCATTTAGTCCAAGATTCTTTGAAGATGTTGCGCCAGGTATGCTCGATCAACCATTGAAGTCAATGATTAGGAGTAGAAGTTTCTTTAGTCATCATAGTGTTGTCTTCAAATAATACTGTAGTGTTGTGAGTGTCTTCCATAAAAATATGATTGGTGATAAAGATATATTATACTCTAGCCAAAACGCTACACAAAATCAAGTCAAACTATCCTTTATTTAGCTGATGTAAGCGTGATCAATGTGCTAATAATAATCTGCAAGGAAAGCCCCAACAATAATATCCCAATAATTCTGGTCATGAGATTGATACCAGAGTCTCCAAGTTTATCCAGAAGCAGAGCACCATATCTGATCACGACATAAACTATCCCACTACAGATAATAATTGCTCCAAGTAATAATCCTATGTGAGCATCGCTCGCTTGACTGATGACAAACGCAATACTTCATGGACCTGCTGTCATGGGCATTACGAGTGGTATGATCAGACCTCTATCGAGTTTGCGGTGCTTATGATGTTCAAGATGAGTATCAGTGACTGTGATCGCACTCATCCTACCTTGTGCCATACTCCAAGCCACCCAAGCAATCACCAAACCTCCAGCGATCCTAAAATACTCAATATCAAGTCAGAATGCATGTAATATTGCCTGTCCACCAAGTGCTGCGATCGACAAAATTATCAATACTCAAAGTGCTACCACTCCAGCATCATGGATCAGTTGTTTATGCTTGGCATGAGGATGCATCCCAAGATATGCTGGTATCGTACTGAGAGGGTTGAGTATTACGAGAAGTCCGATCACAAGAGTAAGCATATCGATAACAAATAATTAAATCTTACGATAGTATACTTACGGAGTGGCTGTCTGTCAAACAACACAAAATTGATACAATTATTACATTGAAACATTCATGTAGTGTATTGATGATATTATACTGTTTTGAGTAATCTATCCAAAAATAAATTACCAGCAATAGTGCTTACCAGTCCAATACCGATAAATTCCGCTACTAATAATTGCAATACTTGTAATTGACTGAGATTAATAAATTCTAACAATGTTTTATCAAATAGTGTTAGCATCTCGTTCTGTGTAACGAGCTCACAGATCCATATTGATACACCAGCAATTAGCACTCCAACTAATAATATAATCAGAATATGGATCAGATACGGTGACTTAATCTGAGTATAGCTTGCTCACAAGAGTTTTTGTACCTGAATATTGTGTTTGAACCCATAAAATTTGATCCTAATGATAAACAGTAGAAACACAACAATAATAGCGATGAGAAATAGCACGAGAGCCAAAGCAACAACTGTTACGATATCTCACAGATTGATGATATTGAGAACTCTTTGTTCTTGTTTGCGTAGATGAGTATCACGGGTTGTATCCAATGAATTAACAATCACATCTTGATATTTACCTGCGATCTGCTTGAGTGTCTCATATTCGCTTCAATCCTTAAACATAATATACATGGTAGCTGGTAGAGGATTACTGATACCATATTTATCAAAACTCTCTACCACATCAGGTAATTTTTTGGACAGAGTATTGAACGCATCCTGACGAGAATAATACTCAACTTTCATGCCTTGGTCTTCGAGCTCTTGTTTCATCGCAATCACTTGTGCCGTGATACGATCTTCTTGACTAGGAATCGACTTGATGTAAAGATAAACACCGAGCTTGTCTTTGACATTATCTACCGCTTGATCAAGTCAGAATTTGATACTTCCAATCACATTGAGTAGAAATACGAGTGCTGCGATGATGAGGATCAGACCAATCGTTTGGAAGAGATTATTGATGCTGATTGTGCGCAAATGAGAAAGCGTCCAACTATTGTAATGTGGATTACGAGCTTGTGCGCGGATTTGTTTGAGAAATTTTTTCATAAGATACTGATAGTGAATAATAATTGAGTCTGACTTATGCTTTGTCAGTGACAAATTCTTTGTAGAGGGATATCTTTTGCTGGTAATAGTTGATTTCTTTATCAAAGGTTTGGAGTTTTGGAGATTGTTTTTCAAAATAGTTGATCATTCTTTTGACTCACCTATAATTATGTTCAAGTGTATACACTTGGATCAAATTATAAATAATCTCTGCATCAAGTCTATTGATATCGTATGCTTGAAGTAAAAAATCAATTCATTTTTGATGATTACCATACCAGTACTGAGCCATCGCATACGCTCTTACGACCTCAGCATTCTCAAAATTAGTCAGCTTTATGGCTTTTTGTAGATATTCGAGAGACTCATGTCGTTGCGTCTTTTCCATTGCGAGTACTCACTTGGTATATAGTACCATCGGATCCATACTTCCACTCGTTTGCAATAAGAAGTCGACTGCTTTCTCTGCTTTTTCTACTTCACCAGACTGGTACTGTATATCAGCGATCTGCATGAGAGCTTCAGGGTTTTCAGGCTCAGATACGAGCAAAGAATTGACCATCTTGAGTGCATCGGTAAATTTACCTCATTTTTTGAGCTTCTCGATTTGTTGATAAAAATCCTGTGGAATATATGTCATGAGCTCAACTTATAATCAAATACTGACTCAATCATATCGACAAGCATCCCTCCTCGCAAGATATTGATGATAAAAACGCGGGTCTGACTTGCAACAATGTCATAAGTGATTTGTAGTGATTGACATTATGTGAGATTTGTTTTTTGTGAGTGGAATTTAATAATAGATTATGTAATATGATATAAAGATTTGAGAGTTTAGAGAACTCTTATCAAATTTTATTTATATTATTATTCTATTTAGTCGAAATGGGGAACCAAAATCATCCTACAATCATACCAACCAATAGCATATGACTCAGATTATGAAAACCTAAGTCTATTTTAAAAATAAACGAACATCCCATATTTCAGTGAGAAATAGGACAACATTGAGAGGTTTTTTTTAAATCATGAATAAAAAATGATTTATATTATGTTTTATTAATTGATTGAAGGGTTTTTCATTTTGATGGAGAGTATTATGAATCATTACAAGAAGCATGTCTTATAGGTAGTTTACGAGAAGATGAAGTTTGAATTGATCAAACTATAACAAATAAGAATGAACTATTAAGGTTGCATAAAAGTATTTTAAATAATATATATAAAGATGAACCTGAAATCTCAGATGAAGAACATGAGAGAACAATTCAGGAATATCATAAATATTTAGCTCCTCCTCGAATTGAGAGCATGCTTGATTTAGCTATGAGAGATATAAACAACCCAGAAGATATGAAAAGTCATCTAAAGTGGATAATCTATGTATATGAAAATAACGTATACCTTAAAAAAGAATTACACAATAACTTACGTAACAAAGTAAAAGACCGATTGAAACAACAAGGTGATAAATCATATTATTTTGAGACTAACTAAACCATGCAAATCAAAAAGATAGACACATCCACACAAGCTTCTCCTACTGGTCACTGGCGTCCGACATCGCTGGAAGAGTTTATCGGTCAAGAAGATATCAAAAGCGTCCTACGTCACGCCATCCACTCTGCGGAAGTCAGGCAAGATAGTTTGGGACATATCTTACTCAATGGACCGAGTGGTTTTGGTAAGACGACGCTAGCACATATCATCGCAGGAAGTCGTGATGTGCATTGTCATGTGATCACTGGTTATGCGATATCCAAGCCGTCTGACTTGATCGGAGTACTCAATGCGCTCCAGTCGGGGGACATGTTGTTTATCGATGAGATCCACAGACTCAAACCCATGATGGAAGAAGTGCTCTATACTGCGATGGAAGATCAAATCATCGATATGATCATGCCTGATGGTGCATCGATCAGACTTCCTGTCAATCCGTTTACTCTGATCGGAGCAACAACCAAACCTGAGTCACTGTCCGCTCCACTCAAAAACAGATTTGTCTATAAGTTTTTCCTATCAGGTTACTCAATGGAAGAGAAGCAACAAATCATCGCACTCTATCTTGCGCATTATAAAATAGTATCTGACTCCAAGCAAGTCTATGAGATCGCACGTAAGTCTGACTCAGTACCCAGAGAGATCCGTAATACCATCATCATGATGCGTGATTATCTCATCGCTCATGGTCAGACTCCACAAGAACTTGAGATCACTCGTGACCACTGGACTCGCTTCTTATGACGAAGTAAGGTACAAGATGGATGACTCACGCCTCTGCATCAGAAATATCTCGACATCTTGTGAGAGACCAACAGACCAGTAAGCCTGACTACGATGGCGATTAAGCTTTGACTCGATAGTGGAAGTATCGAATATGAGATTGAGCCGTTATTGATCAAGCTTGGCAAGATTGATAAGACGAGTAGAGGAAGAAGATTAGTATAAAAAAACTAACTAATTCTTTCCAAATACTCATTTACTGCTTTTTTGACATCTTGTGGATCAGCTTTACCTGCCGTGGCTTTCATGACTTGCCCGATGAAGAATCATGCAGCAGATGGTTTGCCTCCACGATAATCTTCGAGTACTTTGGGATTAGCTTCGATTGCTTGAGCGATGATGGTATCAAGATTAATCTCTGACTGCTGATCAAGTCCAAGCTCACTGATGAGAGCTTGAGGTGATTTTCATGTTTGGATCATGTGTTCGATGATCATTTTGGCATGATGATCGCTGAGCTTACCACGTTCGATCAGACGACAAAACTCCACAAAATCTGATTGACTAAATTTAAGCTGATCAATACCATAAGTTTGGATCTCTCACATCATGAGTCATGTCATCCACTTTGCAGCAAGTGATGGTTGGATTGTCTGATTTATTACTTGATTATAATAGTGTAATATGGTGTCATCATTAATTAGTGCATTGATGTATTCTTTGTGAAATCAAGCATTCACCATTTCTTGTATTTTTTGACTTGGGATAATCATTACTTCTTTTTGTACGTTAGCTATCGTACCACTCACATCCAACATCGGTAAATCAGGCTCAGGGAAATAACGATAATCCATACTGTCTGCTTTGCTACGCATGACATAGGTTTGACCTTTGGCGTCATCTCGTCATACCGTCATCTGTTCGACTACTTTGTTTTGAGCGAGTAGCTCTACTTGCTGATGATATTGATAATCAATCGCTCTACGGATCGCAGCAAACGAGTTCATGTTTTTGATCTCGACTCTTGTGCCGAGCTGGTCAGTATCACTCACCGAAAGATTGACATCCACTCTCATTTGTCCTTTCTCCAAGTCAGCATACGCAATATTATTCCACTTGACGATTCTTTGGAGCTCCTTGAGGAAATCAGTCACCTCATCTGCACTGTGGAAGTCAGGAGCTGTTACCACTTCGACCAGCGGTGTACCACTACGATTGTAGTCAATATATGCCGTCCCATCGACATGGATCGTCTTAGCAGTATCGTTCTCGAGATGTGCTTGTGTGATACCCACGGTAGTCAGATTAGTATATGTCTGATCCCAAAAACTCATCTGACCATCGGTATTGATCGGATGATAGAGTTGTGTGATCTGATATCCCGCAGGGGAGTCAGGATAGAAATATGATTTACGATCCCATCTGGGTGATGGGTTGAGCTGACACGCGAGAGCATGGCCTAGTCTGAGCGATTGTTGGATCGACTCTTGGTTGATCACTGGGAGAGCTCCAGGCTGAGCAGTACATATCGGACAGACATAGTTATTTGGTGTATCATGATCAAAGTCCTGTGAGTTTGTACATCCACAGTAGAGCTTATGATCAGTGGCGAGCTTGAGATGTATCTCGAGTCAGATAGTTAACTTCATTTATTTTGGTCAGATAAATCAGATAAAATCAGAGAAATCAGATAAATGTATTCCTTGATATAGATATTCGAACTATAGTGATTTTATGGATGATGTGAAACGTAAAAAATCTTTTGTACGTATCAATATTGCATTATATAACTTTGGTCAATATAATATTGTTATACTTTTATTGCAAATTGAAATTACTAATGTCTGCTTCTACCCACCACATTCTCATTGACTGCGATCCAGGAGCAGATGATGTATTTGCTCTACTATGGTTACTTATCAATCATAAATTTGCTCATCTGCCCATGGATATCGTAGGGATCACCACCGTATGAGGTAATGTATCAGCTGATCTTACTTATGCCAATGCATTTCGTATGTGTGAGTTTGTATGAGCGTCGGACATTCCTGTCGGTAAAGATCATAGACAAATCATATCCGAAGATGCATCGCACATCCATGGTGCTGACGGGATCGGTAATCTGTCAGAGATGTTGCCTGCAGTCACACTGCCGGACACTGAACACGACAGTGTGGATATGATCATACAAGCGATACAATCACATGGGTCAGACCTCTCGATCCTCGTAACGTGACCGATGACCAATCTTGCAATGGCCGAGCAACGTGTGCCAGGTATCTTGAGTCAGTGTCGTAAGATCATCGCGATGTGAGGTGCGATACAGATCCATGGTAACGTCACGCCAGTTGCAGAGTTTAATATCTCATATGATCCTGAGAGTGCTGCGATCGTGTTCTGAGCGACGCAGAATATTATTTTATTACCGCTTGATCTGACGACGAGTATGGTATTTAGTGAGGCTGACTTAGATGAGTGTTTTGTACAAATCAATCATGATACCAAACAAGTATTTATTCGTCAGCTCGTCGAGTTTGCTATTCGTACAAATATGAAATATCGTGAGACTGGATATGAACATGGGTTTTACATCCATGATGCGCATGTGGTCGGTATGCTACTTTACCCACATCTGTATACTGGATCATTCCAGCAAGTCGAGATCGAGACAATGGGCAAATTCACCAGAGGCGAGACAGTCGTCGATATGCGTAATCACCCGAGGGTTGCGGTCAATACTTTTGTCGCTACATCATTTCACAAAAATAAATTTTTGGAAGCATTGACACAGGACCTGAGGATGTTTGATTTTGAGTAATAAAAAACCTAAGGGTTTGCGCCATCATTGCGCACATATTATTCAGCGGCTGACAACCTAACTGACCCTTAGATTACTATGTATTAACTACGATTTAGAACGGCAAATCATCAAAATCTTCTTCGATTGGTTCTGACTTTTTGCTTGCTGGTTTGCTACTAGATGAGCTTGATCATGAGTCTGAGTTGCCTCAGTCATTTTCAATTCTCCATCCGTTGAGGTTGTTGTAGTATTTACCGTTGTACTCATTGGCTCTGAGATTGAAGTGTACTGTAATAGTATCTCATACTTTGAGAGGATTGATGAGTGCGACTTTTTCATCTCCGATCCAGTCGATCATCACGCTATCTTTGTACTGTGAGTCGCTTGATTCTTCCAGAACAAGTGATACTTTGGGAGTTTGTTTTTCACCAATTTCGATTTTCTCAGTTTTAGCGATGATGGTACCAGTAAATTGCATGATGATAAGTATAAGTAATAAGTACTTGTATGATGGAAATATCTGACTTAATTGCAAGTCAATTTACAATTTAGTATATTAGTCTTGATCTAGGCTTCCTTGGACTAGTTTGAGTGCAGCGATAACCAGCTGATGTACTTCTTCTTCAGTACCACTTGCGTCGATAGTAATCAAACGTTGTTGTGCAGCATATGCTTGCATAATGGGAGCAGTAGTTTTATGATATTTTTCCATCCTGGTGCGGATGACATCGATCGTCTCCCCATCACGAGCTCTCGACAACATTCTCTTGATCGCAACATCTTCAGGTAGATCAAAATAGATCCCAGTCAGACTTCTTTCATAATCATACGCCCTACTCAAAAAATTATTGAGCTGGGGGATCGATCTCGGATATCAGTCCAATAACATGTATTTGTGCTGTTCAATAACCGAGTAGAAATATACATCAAACAGACTCATCGAGACTTTATCGTTGATAAGTAATCATGCATTCATACGAGCTTGAACGAGATCACCGATGGCGTTGGGAGATGAGAGTAATGCTCTAAATACATCTCCGGTGGAGAGGTGTACATAATTGTCCTGCATGTAATACTTGAGAAGCTCTGCCTGTGTACCTTTACCTGCTCAAGGAATACCAAATAATATAATATCGTTCATTGATCTTAGATAATAATAAAGTCTGACTTGCGATAATGTGAATCACAAAGAGCTTGTGTATAGGTATTTTTCTCTTGTTTTCCACTGCAAATGATCAATAATATGATTATATTTATCATATATTCTGTCATTTCGAATGAAATGAGAAATCCTCAGCCGAAGATCTCACTTAGGTCGAGATGACACAAATATACTATACCAAATTATCATCACTATCAGGATCTTGATGAAGAATATCGACTTGATGATAATGATAGATCAATAGTACTCCTCCTATTACTAACATTACATCAGCGAGATTGAATACAAAATTCAAAAATGGTAGAGAATGTCATAGATACAAATAATCTCTGACTCACCCATAAAAAACTCTATCGATTAAGTTACTCATCCCTCCAGACATAATCATAATAAGGATCAGCGAGTGGATACGTCATTTATCATACATTCTGATTAACCACAACAGACAGATCACTGATACAAAGATGACTAATACAATATTGACTGATATACTATACGAGATGCCTTCATTGAACGAAGGCACAATCCATGAAACATCAAAATGATTATTGTTGTAAAATAATTGCTTTGTTGCCAAACTGATTATCGTTAATACTACAACGATAGTAGATGTAATCGCTCGATGGAATCTAAGATTGTTGAGGTAGCTTAGGGGTTTGATCGTCATATAGTTTCTCATTAAGTAGTAATATTTCTATTATAGATATAAATTATTTTTTGTCAATTATTTGAAGTTCATCAAGTAGATCGAGGTAGATGGTTTGTTGATCAGTATACTTACTCGCAAGGTACTCGACGAGCATCGATTGTCGTTGGATGACACTGGTTTTGAGTTGTTCAGTATCGATATTCAGAAGAGTATGATCGTTATTGATTGTAGTTTTATACTTAGGTTTGACAGATTTGACTTGATCAATCATTGTCTGATCGCTGATCTGTGTCAGATCGGTATGTTGATCAGTCAGGATAGCGATACTCGTCAGATGAGTCTGTAAGGGAGTATGATGTAATGTAATATGATAGTGGTCTGACTGAAGCTCTTGGATGTACTGTTGAGTGAGTGTGTCTCGATGGGACTGCAGATGATCGATGCTCAGAGGTGATCCATCATGAGTGAGAGTGACATGAGGGTTGATTTGGATCTGATATCCACGTAGGTCAGACTTGTGCTTGATCCGATAATATTTGAACTGATTGGTCTCATTGGCTGCTGTGGTCCGCAGACTTCCACATCATAGGTAACGACCATATACGAGCGGATGATGGATATGCCCACTGATCACATCGTAGCCAGCATTGGTCCAACAAGGATCGAGCGCTACATCGCGATAGCCAAACTGCGTCCTGAGTCAGGGAAACTGGATATCTGCAGTATAATAATGATGGATAATAGTATCGATCTGATATTGTTCCGTATAATGAGCGAGTGCGAGGTTGAGTCGACCCGAAGCTTGTTCGTATTTGTTGGTAGATTGAGTCAGGGCTTGTCGCAATGGTGCGTTGGTGTGGAGACAAGGAGCATTTAACTCTGCGATATTGTTGTCTACATCTTCTACACTATTGTTGTTTGTAAGTTCGTTTGATTTGCATCTTTCCCTAAACCCCTCCGGCTTTCAGCCACCTCCCCTTGACAGGGGAGATGCAGGAATTTTGTTTGATTGATATATTGACCAATCGATCATATAAGGTATCATCAGTACTGACTCTCACTCAATATCAAAGACTTGAGGAGTAGTGATGAAGTAGATTTTACCCTCCCTCACCCCCAACCCCTCTCCCGCGAGGAGAGGGCGATCAGAACTTATGATGTCCCATGCTTGTTTGGCTTCTTCGTAGACAAAATGCTGCCCATGCCAATCATGATTTCACGCGAGTACATAGACCGTCTTACCGACATGATATCGTCAGATCATCAGTTTATACAGACCTAAGAGCGCATCACGATCATAGCTAAACATATATACATAATCTCCCAACAGTACAATATGATCCTCTTGAGGATGATCAATAACGATATCTGACAGAGTCTGGAGGATGCTATCACGATATTGTGAATTAATATGGATGTCGGGGATAAGTAGCATCAAGAAGGATTTATACAAAGATATGATTTCACTATATCAAAAATCAAGGCATTATCAAACCTTGATTGTCATATATCAATAGAGTAGAAATTACTGAATAGGAGGTTGTGTTGATTTAGGTTTGCGAGAAGAGCGTCTGCGTCTGGATTTGGACTTTGGCTTTACTTCTGGATCAGATGTTGTGGAGGCAGGAGTAACAGATTGTGGTGTAGACTTATCTGAAGATTTATTAGTGTTTTGTTCTACTTTTGTAGCTTGTGTTTTTGCGTCTTTTTGTTCTGTAGGAGTTGTGTCAGGAGATAATTTTATCTTTTTGGAGGTTGGTCATCAGAGTCTGATCTGGGACTTGATTGATTTATCGCTGAGATCCACGATGTATTGCTCATCGAGCTGATTATATAATGATGAGTGATGAGTATTGGGGAATACGATCTTACCCATACGTTTGTGCTTGATAAGGTATTTGACGAGCTTGATATAGTCGCCATCTCATGAGACGAGCACGACTTGATCTCGATCTTGTCTATCGATCATACATCTCAAGACCTCAAACACCAAGTCAGTATCGACATTTCATTTTTTGTCACCTGTCATGCTAGAGTTGTGTTCTCTGAAGATCACGATAAAACCTGCTTTCTGTAGCATCGTGTACAGCTCTTGTTCTTCGGTATCGATCACTCATAAGAAGTAATAAGCTTCTGATACATTGAGTTGTTCACTGAGATAGATTCTGAGCTTAACAAAATCAATCGTTCGTCCTCAGGATCTTGTCCCAAGATGTAAGTTTTGTCCATCGATAAATGCGAGGTTGGTTTGAATATCCATAATGTGATTTAATAATAAAATTGTACAAAAAACTAATTGAATATCAATATTCATAAATAACTTGTCTGATAAGCATCTCTATTAAGATCAGCGTGAGTAGATTCTAGGTCTGGAGTCACTTGGTATTCATCTTTAAAATGGCTAAAGTATTTATTTATTGCCACAACTAAAGCAAATTTAAATCTATTGCTCTGAAATATTTTTCATGAATCATGTAATATATTTATTTCTGACCATAGTCTCATAGCTTGCACTCTAGTAGTTGCATTAACTCAATCGGTATTAGCAACATCTAATAAATAATTTGGATCTATATAATAATTCCAAGGATTGGGAAATCATTTTTCTATTAATGCTTGATAGAAAAATGTAATTAATTTATCTTTTTGAAATGTTCGGTACCGAATTTCTTGAATTAAAAATCTGACTATAGATACAACAAAGGATCATATAATAACTAAAGAAAGAAGATCAAAATAATGGACGTTAATATCTAAAATTTCATTAGATATAAATCATAATACTATCCAATATAAACAGAAATTAGCTAACGATATCGATATTAATTTAATATAATTCATCCTAAAAGATAATAATTAAACTACATACTATAATTGTTATCTACTGAAACAAAACAGGCATCTCAAGATATGCATCATTTTCAGGCATGCCAGAAGGGTTGTCACGACGAAGGATCACTCGTCCATAAGCATATGGAGTAGCTGGATCCCGAGTATATGCGATCGAGCCACTGAAGTCGACCATCCCAGTCGTCATCCAATCTCATATTGCAGACATATATCCTTCACCGATGATGAGACCATTTCGATTGACTATCGTCACAGGGGCTACTCACTCGAAAAACCAATTACCTGGAGCAGAACCAGTGATCATGAGAGGATTGTCTATCAAAGCATTCTCCGCAGGAGAAATGACATTGACTTGATCAGCAAGAGCTCATGATAGACTTGTAGTGAATTGAGGACTAGGACTAGTATCTCGTGTAGATGCAATGTTATCACCTGTATTGATGATCTCTCCAGTCATCATTGCTCACGGTAGAGTGGTATCTGACTTAGATAGGAGAGTACATCACGAGATGATGAGAAGCGATAGACTGACTATGCCGATGCGTGCGATAGAGTTCATTGTCAAAGATGTACTAATAAATAGTATAGTCTAACAATCGGTATCGATAAAACAAGCAATTAGTCAGACTTAGTTAATATCACTATTCATTTCTGATAACTCTCAAATCTATCTGACATTGCATCCATCATTTCGGCAGTAGAAACTAGCCAAGTGTTAGGAGTATTGAATGAGGGATCACGTATTGATATCATATCTGTATCACTATCGTACCCTTCTGCCAATACATAATGTCATCAGGTTTTCTCCCATTGAGTTATTCCTTCTCGCATAAATACTATCATTATATCGCTGTTCTGTTCAAGATAATCGATTAACAAATCACCAAAATTATTAATTTCATTAAATGGAATGATTTGATATGTAAATCATAGTTTTGAGATTAAACTTTTCGTTGTATCAAGATCTCGCATATGGTAGGGAAATCACAAAGGTCTAGATCATGCTGGATAATGTTCAAAAGGAAGCGTATAAACCACAAGATTTTCGTCTCTAACTAACGTTCACATATCAAGCGCAAGTTGTTCTTGATCTTTTCGTATGCCATGTCTCATTAAGATCATCTGTAATGATGTAGCACCACACAATGATTTCATCTGTGTAAGATGTTTATAGGGAGGATTGACAAAATATTTCATAGATTTAATTGATCAGGTAATACATCTACTATAATTTTCTTAATAATTAATACTAATCTTTAATATTTTTTACCTGTAAATAATTGACATTTGTATGCTGTTATGTATATAATTTATTTTATCATATCCGCCATGTCAGTCAATCAACTTATTAATAACCCATCTAAAAATTGAATTAATCTTCCTTCAGCAAAATCATTACTGATGATGGCTTTAATGGCAGTACAAAGCTGTAATTTTCAACCTAATGAAAATAATACTGAGAATACCAAAGTTAAAATTGAGGAAGTAGATATTAATCCACTTATTGAAAATAATGTCTTTTTGTCACCACAGATAGCAAATGAACTAGTAAATGAAATTGATAGTTTATGTGTAGATAAAAAGTGACAAGAAATTCATCTAAAATTACAAGATGATTCTGAAATGACTTTTATTGTAGATCAAATAGATTTAAAGAATGAAAGTAATAAATGATGAGGGTTCCATATAGTTATGTTGGTGTGATCATATAAAAAAGAAAATATTTCATTAAGGAAACGCTGAATAACCATCAAAGTGGATCTTGATTACAAAGTTTATAATTCCATAAGAAAGTCAACTTTGTGGTTCAAGACAGCGTTTCCCGAGGAAACACATGACAGCAAACCTCACATGACTTACTAGATTACAATGATTTTAGAGTAAGTCGTGAGGTTTTGCAGTGTTTCCTTAAGCAATCCTTACGAAAACATGCTTGTAAAAGTTTGTGAATGTATTTATCTGTTAATCAAAGGTGTTTTAAAGTGTTACAAATATTAGTAATTGTGGATGTTAATTTTAGATTCTTAAATCATTCATTTTTATACGAATCATTATCTGATGACCAACCTTTGATTAGGTAAAAATGAACTGATAGTACTTCTGATAATCTATAAATATTTTTATCTTTCCTAATCATCTTAAGATTTTAATAATAAATACTTTTTTACTATTTCTTTGCCTGTAAAAGAGCTAAATGTTCCTGTTTATGTGCAATATACTTGTCGATATCAAGATCAAACTCCTCGATTAACATTGCTGTATGCTCACCTCAGATCATATGTGGGATCACGACATAGTCAGCTCATGAGTCATACAGGCTCTGTGCTTCAGAGACATAGTGAGCGCTCATGATTGTGACCGCAGTAGGGGACTGAGATTTGACTTCGCGTAGGAGTGTCATACTGGTATCATAATGATGGATCGTGGAGATGACCATCTTAACATGTGAGAGATCTAGCTCATCATAGGTCAGCACGTCGCTGGCATCGCCATACATACATGGTTGTCACTGCGCTTCAAGCTCACGGATGACCGCAGGATCATAGTCGATGATGAGATAGCTCTTGCCTTGCTCGGTGAGCTTGGCGATGATGCTGGCACCAGTACGATGATTACCAAACACAAGTGTGTCATAATGAGTGATCTGACCTGGTTCGGATTTGGTCTTATCGATGTGTGTGCGTTCAAATATTCATAGCCACTTACCAATAACCAAGTAAATTTTTTCTGCATAAGTAAAATAATAACTTGATCCAGCGATCGTAATAAGTCCTACCATCGTGATAATACCTCACACACTCTCATCAGCAATAATGCCTGATCCATACGCAATACCTAGCACAATAAAACTAAATTCGCTGATTTGAGCTACCGTAAATCATGTCATCATACCTACCTTTTTCTTGTATCACATGAGTCACATGATAATCATAACAATCAATGGATTACCAATCAATACAAATAGCGATAATAAAATAATTGTACCTATGTGATCACTAATACTCTCCAGCGAGAGTCCTGACCCTAGATACACAAAGAACATCACCAAAAAGAAATCCCTAATTGGCTTCATCTTAGTCATAATCTCAAATCTATATGATCCTGATGCCAAAATCATACCTGCAAGTAGTGCTCCTATCTCCATACTAAACTCCAACGCTTGAGTCATCCCCGCTAATACGAAGCATAGTGTCACTGAGAATAATACTAGCAGTTCCTGACTATCAGCCACCCACGCAAATACACGAGGTACTATCCAACGCCCAAGCACATATACCACTGCAGCAAGTCAGACTCATTTAATAACCAATGGTATGAGGAATTCTGACCAAATAATTGCTTCTCCTCATGCTGGGATACCGGCTAGTACCATGAGCACCAGCATCGCGATGAGATCCTGCACGATGAGCATACCAATCGAGATCTTACCATAGACTTCTTCTGATGCTTTGTTGTCAGTAAGAAGCTTGACGATGATGATCGTACTACTAAACGCCAGACAGATACCGATGATAATACTCGTGACTAGATCAAACCCTAGTGCCATACTGATTCCTACTCATACTATCACTGTAAATACTACTTGTCAGATACCCAAGATCAAAGCTGTTTTGCCCAGCTCACGGATCGTCCTAGGGTTGAGACCTAATCACACCATAAACAATAATATTACTACACCAATATGTGCAAACATCTTTATTGACTCCTGATGTTGGATGAGATCAAGTAGTGTTGGACTCACGACAATACCCGTAAGGATATAACCGATAATTACTGGTTGGCGTAATGCTTTCATCACGAGCGTGACGATAATCGCAATCATCAATATCGCAGCCAATTCTAGAAACGGATGATGCATCACAAGTTCAATATAATACTGACTAATCATTTCAAACATGCTTCGTATGTCGACTTATAATATAAAATAGTTATGATACATTATATA
>Ga0335396_10000462_pt1 | contig 55454 bp, 60 predicted proteins | sample FRY02_FD_205743 | JGI IMG/M metagenome (GOLD analysis project Ga0335396, IMG submission 205743) | Freshwater microbial communities from Lake Fryxell liftoff mats and glacier meltwater in Antarctica - FRY-02 (spades assembly) (version 2) | ecosystem: Environmental > Aquatic > Freshwater > Ice >...
TCGATGCATATAAATGCTATGAATCTATTGCACAAAAAAAACATAAACATTTTTCTTCTGGCGTTGTAATAGTTCCAACTTATTTTACAAATCGCGGGGAATCTGGTCTAGAGCCCTATGTTGGGAAAGTAATGAACCCTGCTAAAGATGTTGTACTTGATTTTGGCAATGGTACAACTCATAATATGGTCGCCTATGATGATGGTATCTTCGTTGATACTGCAAAAATCATGGTGGAAATGGATGATTATTTAAAAGAGAAAAAAGTTAAATTTGTAAAGAAAAAGCTTTCATCACTGAATGAGTTAGACTCAGAATTCATATTTAATTGTAGTGGATTTGGTTCTAAAGAGCTTAATAATGATGACAAGATGGTTTCAGTACAAGGTCACTTAATTATGCTTAAAGATCAAAATCCAGAAGACTTACAACATATGATTCTAGTTTACTTTAATGAAGATAAAACTAAATCTAAGCATAAGATAAAACGTTCATTTTATATTTTCCCTAAACATTTAGCAAATACTGGTATTAATGACGTAGGCGTTATTGGGGGTACATTTATTGAAGATGCAACGGATGAAACACCTAATGAAGAGGAATTTGATATTATGTTACAAGGCGCTAAAAAGTTTTATGGAATTCAATAGAAGTTTTATAGAAATGACATTGAGGCATCAACTATCTACACAATGTGTTTTACCATAGTTAAATCTTACCTCTGACAAATTGTTTAGTTAATTCTGACACCCTTGTGCCAAACAGCTCCGCTGTTTTTAAGTCACCTAGGGGGCCTTCTTCTGCGCTTGAATCTGAAGGAGATTGCGAGAATAAACCAGAAAAAGAACCCAGATAATTAACATCATTTCTAGTTGCAGCTTTGGTGCTGGAAGGAAGCAGCCCTAAACCAACCCAAATCATTCCATGTTGCTGCGCTAATGTCCAAAGATATTGTAATGAGGATAATTTATCTCCATTCATTGATGAAGAATTAGTAAATCCAGCAGATATTTTATTCTTCCATTTTTCTTGATACCAAATTTTTGAAGTAGAATCTGCGAATTTCTTGAATTCAGCAGATACCCCGCCCATATAAGTTGGCGTACCAAAGATAATAGCATCAGCTTCATTTAAAGTTTCCCAATCTTTTTCCGTAAATTCGTTTATGGAAAGCATGCTAGCATTTACATTCTCACTTAATCTAACACCAGTAAGCACTGATTCTGCTAGCTTTTTAGTATGACCACGTCCACTATGATATATTATTGTAATATTAGCCATCAAAACCCCTAAACTTATTAAATCTATATAAAGCTAATGTAAAAATAATAATAAATCTACAAAAAATCTCACAAATTTTATAAAAATCCACTATAATAACGAACTTATTACAAGGAGAGGTGGCCGAGTGGTTTAAGGCGCTCGCCTGGAAAGCGTGTTCACGGCAACGTGTCAGGGGTTCGAATCCCCTCCCCTCCGCCAAAGTTCTTATTAACCATTCAAATATTTTTGCTCTAAATATTGCAAGAATATATTAGGGTTAGCTTTAGATTCACCAACCGCATATTCTATTAATTCACTACAACTTTTTAGAGAACCAAAACTTCTTATCTTATCATCAAGAAATTTATTTATATTGGTAAAATCACCCCTAATAATTTCCTGTTTTACGTTAATACTTGTCTTTCCTATTTTTTGCCTTAACATCGAGGCAATAATAGCTCCGCTAGTATAAGCTGGAAAATATCCGAAATAACCACTTGGCCAATGTATATCTTGCAGACAACCTTCGCTATAAGATTTTGGGTTAATGCCTAAATATTCCTGCATTTTTCCATTCCAAAATTCTGGTAATTCATCCAAAGTTAAATCACCATTAATAAGTGCTTCTTCTATTTCAAATCTTAATATTACATGCATTGGATATGTTACCTCATCTGCATCAACTCTTATAAAGTCTGGTTTAACAAGCGTGATTAATTTATAGAGATTGTCACTCGAATACTCTAAACCATTAAATCCAAACTCATCTCTTAGTAATTTGGCTAAAAATTCTATAAATTCCCGTGATCTACCAACCTGCATTTCCATGAATAAAGATTGGCTTTCATGAATAGCCATGCCTTTTGCCTTTCCTACTGGTTGATTCTTATATAACAAAGGCAGGCTTTGTTCATATAAACCATGACCAGTTTCATGAATAATACCAAGTAAACCTGAAATAAAATTACTTTCATCATACCTATTTGTTAGTCTTACATCAAAAGGAGTTCCTCCACAAAATGGGTGAATTGAATCATCAAGTCTTCCAGAATTCATATTAAAACCCATAATCTCCATAACCCTTCTGGCAATGAGCTTTTGCCTACTTACTGTGACTTTCTCAGTTAATGGTAATATTTTTTGATTACTCTGCTTTTCCAATATCTTTTGGATTAAGGGAGGAATCGTTTTTTTAATAACAAAAAAAGTGTCCTTTATATTTCTTGTATTATTTCCTGGATCATATTCATCAATTAACGTATCATATTTTGAAATCCCTAATTTCTCTGATTTAACATCAGCAATTTCTTTAACAACATCAAGAACATTTTGTAGATATGGTTTTAGCTTATTATAATTATCTTCCTTTCTTGCATCACGCCAAATAAATTCACATTTATTTTTAGCTAATATATATTTTTCTTGCAAATCAGCCTCTATGAATGAGGCATTCTTGATTCTCCTTGAGATTTCTCTTAGATTTCCAATTTGCCACTCATTTAAATATTGAGATTCATCTTGAGCTTTGGCAAGTAAAGTGGAAATTTCTTTAGACTTTAACATCGAATGCGCAATTGAAGTTAGAACTTTCAGTTCATTCCCCCTACTTTCCGACGCATTCTTTGGCATATAAGTAGCCATATCCCAATGTAAAATATTTACTGCATTATTAATTTGAAATATTTGCTCTATTTTTTTTTCTAATTCTGAGTAGTTTTTCATAAAGTCTCATAATGGTTGATTAGGGTTTTATTATATTAATTCTATTAATCTGATATTCTTGGTTGGTTATGATATAAAATCCATCAAAATAGTCCATATGTAAAAAGATGATTGCTGTTATTATATAAATATCTTTAGGAGAACATCGTATTAACCTTATTATATCTGGATTGCACGAGGTAAAATGATACGCTACATAGAATGCTTAATGAAAGAAGTAGCAAAGAAAATTTAATTAGATTTTCGCTATGTAATTTCGATATTATAAAAATTATTACGGCTACAACTATATAATATAACGTTCCACAAATAGATCCAGCTGACCCAGTTACTTTAGGGTAGTCTTCAAGCACATATCTTAAAGTCATAGGAATAAGTAGAGTATGACCTATCATATGTAACATCATAGGAAAGAAGATCATTACAATGAGCAAATATTTATTAATGGTGATAGAAAATAGGCATGATGATATAACAAGCATAGAACAACCTATGAGGCTTAAAGAAAAACCAGCAATCATAATCTTCTTATTATCAATATGTAAACGCATAAGATATCTATTTAACCAGCTGCCGAAGATCTGGCATGAACTTAGTAGAAAAGCTAACTTACCATAAAAAGATGGTGATAGACCTATTTTATTTATAAATATGAATGGAGCTTCAATAAAAAAACCAAACAACATACCGTTAAAAGCTCCGATCACAAAGGAGTATAGGAGTAATTTTTTATCTCGTATTACTACTTTAAATATAGTGAAATATTTATTATTCGATGAAATTCCAATATATGGATTAGTTTCTGGTAAAAGATTAAAATATACGATTAATAGAATTGAAATGAAAGTAACTTGAAAGACAACAATACCCTGCCAATTAGAATATTCTATTATATATCCGCCTATTGCTGAACATATAGATGGAATAAGAGCTATCCCAATTGCTATAGTTGCATAAATATATGATAATTCTTTTCCTTCATACGAATCTCTTGCCATTGCCTGACCTATAACAGATCCTACACTTGCTCCAATCGCCTGACAAAATCTTAAAATTATCAACATTTCAATATTAATTGCAAAAATGCTTATCATTGAAGAAATAATATAAATACTTAAGCCCAAAAGTATTATTGGCCTTCTGCCAAATATATCAGATGCCCTACCAAATAGTAATATGCCAGTTGCGAAACCTAAAAAATATACGCTTGAAGTGATTTGTGATATGCTTTCGCCAATATTAAAATGCTTTGCAACGCTTGGCAAAGATGATCCAAACATTATCTCAGTTATGGGAGATAATACGAACAAGCAAAGTAACATCCACGAAGGAATTTTGGCAATTATTCTCATAGTAAAAGTTTATGGTAATATTGAAATATATGGGTGGGCTAAAAATAATGTCATGATTTCAAAAAAATTTATCAAATGTTAATTTGAAACCCATCATAAAGCGGTTTTATATTTTTTGGCAGTATTTTTGATATCTCATCATAATCTATTTTATGACTTAAATTCGTTAGAAAAACCTCAGATGGACTGTAGATTTTATTCCAATATAATATTTTGTCAAGACCAGAATGACATTTGTTAGATTCGTAACCAAAGCAATCTATTATCCAAACTTTGATGTTATGTAAATATTTTTCTGATTCCCTAGGAAAATCTGATACATCACTAGAATATACAAAATCATTTATCCTAATTCCTAGGCTATCAATAGCACCGTGATGCTGTTTAAACGATTTTATATTAATAGTACCAATGGTGAAATCGGTAAAAAAATCCACTTGCTTCATAGCTAAATAATTATTAGCAAATAAATAATTATAAGAGCTGTCTACAGCTGCAGCTGTAATATGATCAGTGAAAATCTCTAAAGGCCTTTTTTGGATAAAGGAAAATATACGTAAATCATCAATACCACCGACATGATCTGCATGATAATGAGTAAGCACAGCGCCAGTAATCTTTCTTATATTTTCTCTAATTAATTGATCTTTTATATCGCAACCGAAATCTATTAAAACTCCACTAATATGATCATCAATATATATTGATGATCTTGTTCTTTTATTGTACACTGAATCAGAATTACATATGCTGCAGTCACAGCCTATAATAGGCACTCCAAGTGATGAGGCACATCCCAATATTGTTATTTTAAGCATAGTTATAATGTTCGAATTTTTTTATAATTTTCTTGGTTTAAACCACAAATTATTTTTTATTATTAATAAAGCTACTAACATTGGTATATTAGCTGAAATTCTACAGTTTGTTTCTTGGTTCTTCTCTATCAGTAAATTTGCTGTCTATTATATTTTATTCTGTATATATTTTTACATAAAGCTTAAACGAATTGTAGACTTAAATCAACGTCAAAGCAGATTCTGGGCTTTATATAATAATATGACTCTAATAGGGGTAACTTACACAATATTTGGATTAATTTACTCTATCCTCAAATTTTCTATTAATTTGCCACGACCATTCTGTTCTTTGCGCAACGAAGAATTTTTTACTATTATAAATACTAACCTCGAGAGATGTTTATCAAGCTTTCCAAGCGCCCATACTGGTCTTGCCTTACTAGTTCTTTATTTCCTTTGGCAATATTTAAACATAATACAAAAAATTATAGGTTTATTGATAATCTTACTTGTTGCAATCTCACGCATTACATTAGCTATGCATTACCCTTCTGACATTATATATAGTTTTTTGACTGTGACTATTGTTATAGTGATAGGCAAAACAATTTATACTATTTTTGCAAAGAATATTATACATAAAATCGGTACTATTATTTACACAAAATTTATTTAATAGCCTTGTAATAATCACTTGAAAAGCGTCATTACTAAGCCTGTTTTTAGGTGTGCATAGAATCTGGCGTAAAGCTGCCTGGTTTTTTCCGATCGATGAAAAGCAGCATTATCCATTATTACTGTTTGTCCAGCCTTTAGTTCTTTAATTAAGAAATCTTCAACCTATTTATTTAATAGTTCCATATTACACGAACTATTAAATACCAATGGCGCTATAATCTTCTTATAAACATAAACAGCTAATATTTGTTCGTTCATAATATTTGCTGCTTCTTTTGGCTGGTAATAATTTGTTTTTTTACCCCATCCTCTGTCTTTAGATAGTCAACTCATAGCAATTCAATTACAAAGGAGTAGTATACAAAATGAAGTGAGATGCGCGAACGTAGATGGCTACTTGAGCACTATGAGCCTGAAATTTTTTATAACTAATCGTTTTGTAAGTGATTTGGTATGAGTACCGCTTTCATCAATATAGATCACGTCTTCTTTAGTAATATCTTTGATTGATTATAAATACTTTAACCGCTTTTCTTCGTTTGCTTCCACATAGGTAAAAGCTTTTTTTATAGCTAAATCCTAGCTTCTTTATTATCCTTCCAGCATGCAATCCACTTATACCAAACTTGCCGCCAATTTCTAACAGTTTAATGTCAGAACTATTGCTTACAAATAGCTCCATAGCCTTATAATCACTCTGCTTATATTCCCTAGCCTAGGTCTGCAATACCCTTCTCTAAGAGGGTACCACGCTCCAACGGTTTTAGATCTCTTTCAAAAGTAAATATAATTGAGGTATTTTTAGGGATTAGGTTCTAAAAAAAGCGGAAAATAGTAAATCTATGTGAGTATTTTTTAAGGTTCAAATGACCAAAAAATAACCAACGCGGGGGTCGGAAGAGATCTATTGTATTCTTGTATAACCCAAAAACCTCTGATGCCTCTTTCTAATTCTTGTCCTTCTTAATATATTCTATTACTTTTTTTTCCTTAAATTTTTGTTATATGGGCTTGTGGACATTTTTCCTTTCTTCTAACATATATTATCACCTAAGCCAGGAGGTTTACGATATCAAGAAGCTTTTAATATTTTTAAGAAAAATCTGTCGATTCATTGACAAATCTTACGACAATTTAATTGTGTAAAATTATTGAACAAAATGTGCTGTTTAGGTCCAGCAATAAATGGTATAGAATATGAAGACAGGAAATCAGGGAGGGAAGCGTTATAATAGGCTTCAGAATTTTAGTTATAAAACACTGAAGCCAGGGATATATAAAAGTTTGCATTGCAGGCCTGGCAGCGACTTACTCTCCCATGCCTCAGGGCATAGTACCATCAGCGCTATGAGGTTTCACGTTCGAGTTCGGTATGGGATCGGGTGTTGCACTCATGCTATGACCACCAAGCCAGCGATGCAAGCTTTTATATTTATATCTTAATACCAATCAACAAAAATTATATAGAGGTATAATTTTAATCAATTAAATTTCTTGTATACAACTTAACTTACAAAATGGTATTTTTTTTTAAAATTCGCTACAAAATTAGATTTTCATGTCTACTATTATACTCAAAATATCATGCACATTTAAGTTTATTAAGATTTTCGTATACTAGTTTTATTTAGATCTATTTTCAGAATAGAATTTAAAAAATATTTACTATAACTTCATTATACGTCTTCCTAAACTTTACTTCTGAAGGTAATCGAGATCGATTTGATGCTTAAATTCTCACGTATATAAAATACATTATAACTGTTGCTCGATTCTTCTTCAAATCACTCTTCATAAGCGAGTTTAGAAAAAGATCCATTAATAAAGCCAAAACTGAATTTAATCTGTTCTACAAAATTTACACTGCATACAAAATGCAATCTCAGCAAAGTAAAACAATCGAGCTATTAGTACTAGTTAGCTTCACATGTTGCCATGCTTCCACACCTAGCCTATCAACGTGGTAGTCTTCCACGGCTCTAATAGGGAAGTCTAGTTTTGAGGGGGGTTTCCCGCTTAGATGCATTCAGCGGTTATCCCTTCCGTACTTAGCTACCCAGCTATGCCGCTGGCGCGACAACTGGTCCACCAGAGGTACGTCCACCTCGGTCCTCTCGTACTAAAGGCAGATCCTCTCAAACTTCCTACACCCACGGCAGATAGGGACCGAACTGTCTCACGACGTTCTAAACCCAGCTCACGTACCACTTTAATTGGCGAACAGCCAAACCCTTGGGACCTGCTCCAGCCCCAGGATGTGATGAGCCGACATCGAGGTGCCAAACGATTTCGTCGATATGGACTCTTGGAAATCATCAGCCTGTTATCCCCGGAGTACCTTTTATTCGTTGAGCGATGGCCCTTCCACTCGGGACCACCGGATCACTATGACCGACTTTCGTCTCTGCTCGTCTTGTCAGACTCGCAGTCAGGCTAGCTTATGCCATTGCACTCTAAAAGTTGATTTCCGACCAACTTGAGCTAACCATCGCGCGCCTCCGTTACTCTTTGGGAGGCGACCGCCCCAGTCAAACTACCCACCATGCATTGTCTCGGACCCTGATTCAAGGGTCGCGGTTAGATATCAAAAATCAAAAGGGTGGTATCTCAAGGGTGACTCCACATTGGCTAGCGCCAACGCTTCATAGTCTCCCACCTATCCTGCACATTTAATTCCTAATACCAGTGCAAAGCTATAGTAAAGGTTCACGGGGTCTTTCCGTCTAACCGCGGGAACTCCGCATCTTCACGGAGAATTCAATTTCGCTGAGTCGATACTGGAGACAGTGGGGAAATCGTTACGCCATTCGTGCGGGTCGGAACTTACCCGACAAGGAATTTCGCTACCTTAGGACCGTCATAGTTACGGCCGCCGTTCACTGGGACTTCAATTCAGAGCTTGCACCCCTCCTCTTAATCTTCCAGCACTGGGCAGGCGTCAGGCCCTATACTTCGTCTATTGACTTTGCAGAGCCCTGTGTTTTTAATAAACAGTCGCTACCCCCTAGTTTGTGCCACCTGCAAATGGTTGCCCATATACAGGTCATCCTTCTCCCGAAGTTACAGATGCAATTTGCCTAGTTCCTTCAGCATCGTTCTCTCAAGCGCCTTGGTATACTCTACCTGTCCACCTGTGTCGGTTTGGGGTACGGTCTATACGAGGGTGTTATTTCCTGGAAGATATTCACTGCACATTCAATCCAATAAGGATGTACAACTTACTATCTCCGTCACATCCCTCAGGTTCAGGAATATTAACCTGATTCCCATCGATTACGCCTTTCAGCCTCACCTTAGGGGCCGACTAAACCTGCGCAGATTAACTTTACGCAGGAACCCTTGGACTTTCGGCGAGAATGTTTCTCGCATTCTTTATCGCTACTTATGTCAGCATTCTCACTTCCGATACCTCCAGCAAACCTCACGGTTCACCTTCACAGGCTTACGGAACGCTCCGCTACCACTCATACTTGGTATGAATCCGCATCTTCGGTACGTGACTTGAGCCCCGATACATTGTTGGCGCAGGAAAACTTATTTAGACTAGTGAGCTATTACGCTTTCTTTAAATGATGGCTGCTTCTAAGCCAACATCCTAGTTGTTTTGGTTTTCCTACATCCTTTCACACTTAGTCACGATTTAGGGACCTTAGATGGCGGTCTGGGCTTTTTCCCTCTCGACTATGGACCTTAGCACCCATAGTCTGTCTGCTATGCTGTACTCATCGACATTCGGAGTTTGGTTGAGTTTGGTAAGTCTGTAGGACCCCCTAGCTCATCCAGTGCTCTACCTTCGATGGTAATCGCTATAACGCTCTACCTAAATAGATTTCGCGGAGAACCAGCTATATCCGAGTTTGATTGGCCTTTCACCCCTAGCCACAACTCATCCCCTACTTTTTCAACAGTAGTGGGTTCGGCCCTTCAGCGGATATTACTCCGCCTTCAGCCTGGCCATGGCTAGATCACTCGGTTTCGGGTCTAATTCATCTAACTAAAATTCGCCCTATTCAGACTCGCTTTCGCTACGCCTACACCTAACGGCTTAAGCTTGCTAGATAAACTAAGTCGCTGACCCATTATACAAAAGGTACGCCGTCACAGAACATAAATGTCTGCTCCGACTGCTTGTAAGCATTCGGTTTCAGGATCTATTTCACTCCCCTTGTCGGGGTACTTTTCACCTTTCCCTCACGGTACTGGTTCACTATCGGTCACTAGAGAGTACTTAGGCTTAGAGGGTGGTCCCCCTATGTTCAAACAGGATTTCACGTGTCCCGCCTTACTCAAGGACTTCAAAACTTTTTACCTATAAGGGGCTATCACCCTCTACGGCCAACCTTTCCATGTTGTTCTAGTTTTTATTTTGAAGCCACTGGCCTGGTCCGCGTTCGCTCGTCACTACTAACGGAGTCTCGGTTGATGTCCTTTCCTCCAGCTACTGAGATATTTCAGTTCACTGGGTTTGCCTCATATAGCTATGTATTCACTATAAGATACCTGCCGAAGCAGGTGGGTTGCCCCATTCAGAAATCTTCGGATCAAAGCTTATTCGCAGCTCCCCGAAGCTTATCGCAGCGTATTACGTCTTTCATCGCCTTCTAGTGCCAAGGCATCCACCAAATGCTCTTATTTTATTTACTTTGGACTTCTTTAAGAAGCTTGAGATTACACGATGTATGCAGAATTAATTCTGCAATCACAGTATCAACTCACGATCATAAATTTTTATTATCGTAAGTATATTAGTTTTCAGCTTTATCAACTTTTTAAACAGCTACAAGATTTTGTATTTCTTGTGTGAGATTTTTATAGCGGCTATTACAAAGCATGTCAAACATTATTTTAATAATATTTATGAAATAATTTTATAAGAACGTTTTTTTATTCTGGCTGAAACAATTTTAGTTACTCTTTACAGCTTATTATGTGCCGCAGACTATTTGACAAATAAAGGTTACAAGGTTATAACACGCTATATTAACCTTGAACCTTTATAAAGAGCTACTGTTGCAGAATAATTGTATAATCATAAAATTCTGGTCGGAAAACTTTCCAAGCTTCTTCCCTTGACCCAGGTAACGGAGTTAAATTATATTCCGGGTCATAAGCATTGCCGTATATTCTCGGGATATTGGGAATATTTCCCGGCGTTTGTAAACCAAATAATATTGATTTTAAAATTGTAAATATCGCAATATAAGGGTCTGTTAACGGAGAGGACAGCCTATGTTCTAGCCTATGTGGCAATAAATCAGGTATACGTAAGCTAACTGTTCTATTATTACCACCGAATGAGACATGGGTTGGAGCCATAAATTTTTTGTCTAAACGTAGGTAATCTTTATCATTTGTCAGGAAAACTAAAAAAGTATCTAACATATAGTGACATAGACTTTGCGCAGCTAAAATAACGATCTCCTTATTAAAATGAGATCCAATAAAATTAATATGAAAATGCATACTACTGCCATAATCATCAATAAAAGGCTTAGCTTGTAAATTTGCTATGCCGCCTAATTTTTGCGCCGTTATAATTATATTATTTCTCGCAGCATTTATTTGATCTATATATTTAAGTAAGTTAGTAGAAGGCGGCAGATCGATTTCAAATTGATGATCACCTTTTTCCTGCTTAACAACCATCCCTAACATATTTTGAAATTCTATATGTTTAATATCCTTACTTAAATAGAACTCTATTTCAACACCTATACAAGGTAGTAAATTATACTCATCTTCAAATTGTTTTATTAATCTCTCTAATCTATTGTTTTTTTGCAGTGTCTCTGCTAATTTAGGAATGAAATTATTATCTAAGGCAGGCATGTGGAAAAATTTATAGATGATAAAGTTTATTATAAAATTTTTGACAGAAGCTTCAAGCAATCTAGTCATATATATAATAAAAAAAGTAAATTTAACCAGCTAGTACCTGCGGAAGAGGTAAAAGCTAATAAGCAATCGGTAATTAATTATTTTGCCGCTACTAACGTCCTTATTTTGCAACAAGTTCACGGTAATAAAATTATCGATACTGATCTAGGAGTTGACTTTAATCTCGAAGCAGATGGAGCAGTAACTACTCAAGAAGGTTTAGTGCTAGCTATCCAAACTGCTGACTGCGTACCTATATTACTTAGTAGTGATAACGGTAAAGTTATTGGCGCAGCTCATTGCGGATGGCGAGGCGCTAAAGCGAATATTGTTCATAATTTAGTTAATCTAATGAAACAAAAATGGGCTAGTAATATTAAGGCGTTAATCGGCCCAGCCATTCAACAATCTTCTTATGAAGTGGATCAAGAATATTTTATTGGCTTTATTAAAGAAAATCCTGAAAATGCAGTATTCTTTATAGATTCACCGCGACCGCATCATTATATGTTTGACTTGCCCAGTTACGTCGAACTTAAACTTAAGCAAGCCGGCGTTGAAAATATTGTACGAATGACGGATGATACTTACTCAATGCCCGAAAGATATCCAAGTTATAGACGATCATGTCATTCAACCGAAGAATATAGACAGAATATATTATCGACTATCGTTATTGCTCGCAATGACGCCTCACCTCCACTATCCATAAATAAAAACTCATGAAACTATCCGACTTTGATTTTGATTTGCCTCTTGAACTAATAGCTCAACATCCTGCAGAAAAGCGCGATAATTCAAACCTATTAATAGCTACTCAAAATATAGTACAGCAAACTAAGTTTTATAATATAATTGATTATTTACTACCCGGAGATTTGATAGTATTTAATGACAGTAAAGTTATAAAAGCTAAGCTAAAATTAAACAAAAATGGTAAAAAAATAGATTTATATTTGAATAAAAAGATTAGTGATGATTGTTGGCGAGGCTTTGCTAAACCGGCTCGTAAATTACAAGAAGGCGATCAGTTTGACTTTAATGAGCATAAAATTATTATTAATAAAAAGCTTGAAATGGGAGAAATAGAGGTTAAATTTCCTAATATCTCAGTATTTGACTTCCTAGAACAATACGGCGAGACCCCCCTACCCCCTTATATTAAAAGACTTACCGCGCAAGAAGAAGATACTCTGCGCTATCAAACCGTATATAATAATCAGCCTGGCTCGGTTGCCGCTCCTACTGCCGGCTTACATTTTACTGAAGAATTATTGAAAAAGATTAGAGATAAAGGCGTTGAAACAACTTTTATCACGCTGCATGTGGGCGCTGGTACTTTTCTACCCGTAAAAACAGAAGATATAGATCAACATAAAATGCATTCAGAGTATTATTCTATCAGTCAAGAAGCAGCTAGTGCGATTAATAAAGCAAAAAAGGAAAATCGCCGGATAATAGCAGTAGGAACGACAACGCTTAGAACTCTAGAGAGTGCAGCAATTAATGGCCCATTACAAGTAGGAGAATTTGAGACCAAAATTTTTATCAGACCAGGTTTTAAATTTCAACTTATTGACATGCTAATTACCAACTTCCATTTGCCTAAATCTACATTATTTATGCTAATATGCGCTTTTGCCGGCTATCACGAGATGACTAAGCTATATGAGTATGCTATTCAAAATAAGATGCACTTTTTTAGCTATGGCGATGCATGTTTATTAAAACGGAAAGATTGATATCTATCTATTCCTGCACTCACAAGGGGTCGCTCAGAATGACGATTCTCTTACTGCCATCCTGAGGGAGCTTTAGCTCCCGTAGGGATCTAGCTTGCTTTTACATATTAGCTGGATCCCTACGCTCATAAGAATTCGCGGAAGAAATGACGCTAACTAACGCCTGTGACCTTCCACCTTTGTAATAGATGCTTTTTGAGCAGCAGAAAGTGAAGGAGGAGTTGGAGGTGGAGATTGAATAACCGAGTCCTTAAGAGTAGAAGAAGCTGTAGCTCCTCCAAGGCTCTGCATCATTGCATCGGCTTTCTTTTTCCCCTCTCCTTCAAGTTTAAGGGGTTCCTTAAGATTTGTTCTAGCATTCGCAACCATAGCTATAGCTGCAACAAAGCCTTCTGGCCTATTATCATACATTTCCTGCTCTATATCTTTAAAGATTTTTTGTTTTTCTTCAAGGGTGATTTTGGCTTTTAAAACCTCTTTAACATTCTCTGCTCGGTTTGCTTTGTTATCTTTAAATTGTTTTATAAAAGCTTTTTTACCATCTGCAGTTCCCAGTGGATCGCTTAAACTAGTCGTAGGCGAAGTACTTGCTACATCAGAAGATGAACCGCCTGCAGCAGGTGAAGCTGGAGCGTCTTTTTTGTCTGTTGCGGCTGGAGAAGTAATTTGCTCACCTGGCACACTAACTTTTGGAGCAGCTATAACCCTAGCAGAAGAGTCTTTTTGTTGAGATGTTAACGGGTCATTATTACTGATATTAGCGCTAGTTAGAGGGGGAGGTGGTGGAATAATTGACTCGCCTGGCGCACCAACTTTTTGAGTAGCCGTAAGTTCAGAAGCATTGCCAACTATATTAGGCGCGGGAATATCACCTGAAGGAGGCGGCTGTTGAAGTTCTTTATCTTTATCTTCGTTTACCCCACCGCTAGCAGCTGTCGCAGTAAGCACTCCCGAAGTATCAAGAGGCAGTATAGTCTTATCACTACCTTTGGCATCATTTAGCAAGCTGCTAGTAGGGGTAGTAGTGGGACTTGTTGGAGTACTATCAAGTGTGCTACTTTGAGGCTGCTCTTGCTCAACCGTTTTTTTATCAAGCTGCGCTGCTTCTTTTACTCCATGGACGACCATATTATCGACAGATTCTAAAGCCATTACCTGCGAATTATTTATACCTTGCCCAAGATTCTTAGCTACTTCAACCATCATTCTTTTATATTCTTTCTGCGTCACAGGTAAAGTATAAATTGTGCCATTGCGTTCTATATATCCTACAGCATTGTCATCGCCGCTACCGAATTTTACTGGTATTGGTGAAGAAACTTCTACCAGCTTACCTTCTTCATAATGTGCTGTAAAAAATACAGCTGGCTCGCGCATATTTCTGCCATTAACATCCTGTACTGCTAGAGAAAGATGCATCGTTGCATCATTTTTTAATGATTGCGGAAACTCAATGGTACGATAACTATTAACTTTTAAATCTCCGTTTATTTGAGCATCACTTTGGTGGGTGGTAGAATTTAAAGTACACAACTCCTCCCCATCTGTGCCTTTTACTATTTGTAATTTAACATTACTAGGTAAGGTTTTATCTGTAGAACCAGCCAATCCATCTGTCCAATCCATTTTTTTAAAGCTATCTTTAAACCTATTATGAACTGTTTTATAACCATCTACCTCGATTTTTTCTAGAAGGGTTTTTAGATCTTTGTCAGCCAACCTTTCAGATATTTGCGCAGCATTTTGTGGGTTTTGTAAAAACTCACGAAATTCTTTATCTCCTTTGAAAGCAAGATTGTCGGAAGTATCTTTTGCAGCAAAAGACTTCATTAATTCAAGTCTTTGTTTCTTAAGTATTTCGTCCCTTATAGCTTCAGTTATCTCATGAAAATTTGGTCCACTAGAATCTGCAAATTGTGTTGATGAAGCTTGACTAGTTTCTTGCTGCTTTTGCGTCGTCTCAGCAGTAGATATAATAAAAACATCTTGAACCACTTCTTCATGTTGGAGAATAAAATTATCTATTTTTTCAGCTACCTTTTTAAATTCAGTCAATATCTCTGGAGACATACCCTCTTGGTTTGGAATTAGCTCTTGAAATTCATAAAAACTATCTCTAAGACCTTCAAAAAGCTCTAGATTACCCCCCACTTCGTTTTCTTCCATTAACTTATCCGTAACACCTCTAATTATTGACAGGGTTGATCCTATATTATTTAAGTCAACATCCTCCGGACTTTCTAATATTTCCTGTATCTTAGCAATGTCAGTAGCGCCTATTTCTTGTGAAATTTCTGAGGAAGATAAAGCTTCTACAACCTGTTGTATCTCGTTTCGATAATTTTGAAAAAGAGGGCCTTGATCTTGGGTAATTAATTCTGATAATTTAACAAATTTTTCTTCCGTCATACCAGTTGCGTTACCTTTGCCCCGGACGCTTTTTATTGCATCCTTTAGGCCTGTTAACCCGCGTTGTATCTCTTGCTCGGGTGTCGTATCTTTATTTATTGATTCTTTTTTTATATCATCTAATATATATTGCGCCGTAATATCAGGGTTACTAAGGAGAAGCTCATAATAAGTATTTAACTCCAGAGAATCAGAAGTTTTTGTTGAGGCACTAGTTTCGTCACCGTTTGTATTTGGCATTATCATTTCTCCAATTTAGATATAAATATTTTTATTATTTTTTATGCTAAGGAATATTTGTCTTTAAGGCAATATCTTTATTTATAATTTTAATTATATCCTATAACTACATAGGAGGTAATATATCAATGCTTCTTTACATATAAATTTTACTAGCCTAAAATGTTTTTTTATGTTAGAAGTTGGGGATTATTATATAAAACTCTTTTGAAACTTACTTGAATATAGGCTATTTTAGTTAATTCAAATAATAAAAAAATAAGTGTATATTATATTTTTTAAATTTAATTTAAATAATTTTATAGGGTTCCAATTATGAATATTACAGAACAAAGAGTTATTAAACTTATAGCTGACACAGTAAAAATAGCCCCGGATAAAATTACGCCTGCGTCAAGCTTTGTGCAAGACCTTAAATTAGATAGCTTAGATTTAGTGGAATTTATGATGGCTATAGAAACTGAATTTGGCTGTAACATACCTGATGAAGAGGCAAGTAAGATTCTAACAGTTCAAGATGCAGTAAATTATATACAGCAACATTCAAATTCCTCATCTACTACTGAATAAAATATCAAAACACCCTTTTCAAAAAAAACTTTCATTAAATTTGATAGAACTATGTCAAGAAGAGTTGTTGTTACAGGTATCGGCTTAATTACTCCCTTAGGCCTTGATGTGAAATCCTCATGGAAGGGTATTATAGAAGGTAAAAGCGGAATAAAGCTTATAAATACCTTTGATACCACAAAACTTAACTGTAAAATAGCTGGATTGGTAGATAATTCGCCTACTGGATTTAAGCCTGAAGATTATATAAACCCTCGCGACGTACATAAGATGGATTTATTTATCCAGTATGGTATTGCAGCAGCTATCGAAGCTATTGAAGATAGCGGTTGGAAGCCTACCGATGAATTATCCTGCGATAGAACCGGCTTGATACTAGGTTCAGGAATTGGCGGACTAAAGATGATAGAAGAGACAGCAGTTAAATATCATCAAGCTAATGGAAACAATAAAGTCAGCCCATTTTTCATCCCTGCTTCTTTAATTAACCTCCTTTCCGGGCATGTCTCTATTAAATATGGTTTTACTGGTCCTAATCAAGCGGTGGCTACTGCTTGCTCTACCAGCGCTCATGCTATAGGGGATGCTATGCGTGTTATTCAATATGGTAATGTTGACGTAATGGTCGCAGGCGGTGCTGAAGCTCCAATTACCCCTACAGGTGTATCTGGCTTCGCTTCAGCTCGGGCTCTTTCAACTAAATATAACGATCACCCTGAAACTGCTTCAAGACCTTGGGATCAAGACCGCGATGGTTTTATAATGGGAGAAGGCGCCGGAGTGGTGGTACTCGAAGAATACGAGCATGCTGTAGCCAGAGGCGCTAAAATTTATGCTGAAGTAGTAGGGTATGCGTCAACAGGAGATGCTTACCATATAACCTCACCTTCTCCTGATGGAAAAGGAGCTTATAAAGCTATGGTAAACGCCCTTAAAGATGCAAAAATTGACGCTGCTATGATTGACTATATTAATGCTCATGGTACTTCTACTCCAGTGGGCGATATTATTGAATTATCTGCTGCGCAAAAATTATTTTTAGACGCTAATCCAAAAATTTTAATGTCATCTACTAAATCTGCTACAGGCCACTTATTAGGAGCAGCAGGCAGTGTTGAACTAATATTTTCAATATTAGCAATACAGGATCAAATAGCTCCGCCAACTCTAAATTTACACAACCCCGTACCGGAAGCAAAAATAGATTTAGTTAAGTTTGAGGCTAGGCAGGCGAAAATTGACTATGCATTGTCGAATTCATTTGGCTTCGGTGGTACTAATGCTAGTTTGATTGTGAAGAAAATATAGTAACTATCCTTGTAAATTACAGCAATCTCAGTTACCCTACTTTTTTTGCAATAGCATTTGCTGCCTTACTCCTTAACTGCTCACACTTCAATAATAGCCATCATGTCCCCTATTTATTACATAAAAAACGGTAATTTAAGCTTTGCTGATAAAGCAATTTTCACAGAACTTGAACTTTATATTAATAAAGGTGACAAAGTTTGTCTTATTGGTCGTAATGGCTGCGGTAAATCGAGTTTACTTAAAGTAATAGCTGGTGATTATGAATTAGATAGTGGCGAATTATTTCATAACTCTAAAACTAAAGTCGGTTACTTAAACCAAGATGTTAAACCTAATCTTGATATAACAGTTTATAATTTTATCTTAGAACAATTCTCTGAAAGCGACGTTGATCAATATCTAGTTGATATTATTTTAGAAAAACTAGGCCTTAACGGTAATAATAATTTATCTAATTGTTCTGGCGGTCAGATACGCCGCGCTCACCTTGCTAAAACTTTAGTATTGCAACCAGATATATTACTGCTTGATGAACCAACTAACCATTTAGATATTTCTACTATTGAATGGCTTGAAGATTACGTAAAATCTTATACTGGAGCCATCGTTTGCATTAGCCATGATAAAACTTTTTTATCGAATGTTACTAATAAAATTTGGTGGCTAGATAGAGGGAATTTACGAAAATCTGATAAAGGGTTTAAATATTTTGAAGAATGGCGAGAAGTAATAATTGAGCAAGAAGAAGCAATTTTACGAAAGTTAAATAAAAAACTTGATGGCGAAAATGACTGGCTTAATGCCGGAGTTACTGCCCGCCGCAAGAGAAACCAAAAAAGGTTAGCTGATCTTAAAGACTTAAGAGAGATTTCTCGGCAGCAAGCTAGCAAATTAGCTATATCTAAGCAAAAAGTACAAACTGAAATGGTTGATAATGTCAGTAAAAGTAGATTTATCATTGAGGCTGAAAATATTTCTTTTAGTTACGCAGATAGGAAGATTATCAATAATTTTAATTTCCGTATTAAAAAGGGTGAAAAAATTGGCGTAATCGGTGTAAACGGCTCTGGCAAGTCGACTTTTATTAAATTACTTACCAAGCAATTAGAGACGCAAACCGGCCAAGTTATCCACGGTACGGGACTAGATATTGCTTATTTTGATCAGCATAGGTCTGAATTAAATCCTGGCCATACGTTACAACAAACTCTATGCCCTACTGGCGGTGATCAGATATTTTTACCAGATAGAACTATGCATGTAGCTGGGTATCTCAAACAATTTATGTTTGATCCTCAACTATTAACAGCCAAAGTCTCTATTTTATCAGGCGGCGAAGCGAGCCGCTTATTACTGGCTAAAACTTTAATCAATCCAGGTAACTTGCTAATTCTTGATGAACCGACTAACGATCTAGATATGGATAGTCTAGAAGTTTTACTAGAAATTTTAAGTGATTATCCTGGAACCTTAATAGTCGTTAGCCATGACAGGGATTTCTTAGATAAACTAGTTACTAGGACACTAGTTTTTACTGGCGAGAAAATTATTGATTTAACCGGAGGTTATCAAGATTATCAGCAATTTATTAATAAAACTGTACCAGAGAAAAAAATTTCGAAAGCATTATTGAAATCTGAGCCACTTTTAGAAGCTAAAAATAAAAAGTTATCTTATAAACATCAGCGTTTACTTGAAACTTTACCTGATGAAATAGATAAATTAGAAATAAAAGTTAAAGAGTTAGAATATCTATTAGCTGATAGCGCTCTATATTCCTCAAATCTTACAAAATTTAATTCAATTAGTAATGAACTTGCTATTCATAAAACCAAATTAGATAAATTATTTACCCAATGGCTAGAGTTGCAAAGTTAACGTAGTGAACACCCAACCTTTAGCTATTATATTAATATTTATCCGCTCGCTTGCCAAAGAGTAATAATACCAATTATATTGTTAATTAACAAAAAGCCTATTGTAATTTAAGTCTGGACTTATTATAATGTGCTGTTTACTTAAAAACGGCTTATTAAAATATCATGTTTCTTAACACACCCGCAAGAATAGTAGTGGCAATGTCAGGCGGAGTTGATAGCTCCACTGTTGCAGCTATGTTACACGCACAAGGACATGAGGTAATTGGTGTCACCATGCAATTATATGATCATGGTATGGCGGTAGCTCGCAAAAACGCTTGTTGCGCTGGACAAGATATTTACGATGCAAAAATGGTGGCAGATAAACTAAATATACCTCATTATGTTTTAGATTATGAGAGTAAATTTAAAGAAGCCGTAATTGACGAATTTGCTGATAGTTATATGCGCGGAGAAACTCCTCTACCGTGCGTAAAATGTAATCAATCAGTTAAGTTTAAGGATTTACTAAAAATGGCTCAGGAACTCGGAGCAGATTGCTTAGCTACTGGCCATTATGTTCGTAAAATCCAAGGAACACACGGCGCTGAGCTGCATACTGGCCTTGACTCTAACAAAGACCAAAGTTATTTTTTATTTGCCACTACCAAGGACCAATTAGATTATTTACAGTTTCCTCTCGGTAATCTTACTAAAGAAGAAACCAGGCATATAGCTAATAAATATGAGTTAGCAATCGCTGATAAGCCAGATAGTCAAGATATTTGCTTTGTCCCTGATGGTGATTATAGCAAAGTGATTAGTAAACTCCGTCCTGAAGCATTAAATCCAGGCAAAATAGTACATATTGATGGTTATGAACTCGGTATCCATAATGGTATCATAAACTTTACTATAGGGCAGCGCCGCGGTCTTAAAATATCGTTTAGCGAACCCCTATATGTTATAAGAATAGAGCCAACAACTAGAATAGTTTATGTTGGACCCGAATCAGCCTTGCATTCTACCGAGTTTATTATTAAAGATATAAATTGGTTAGGTAGCGATATTATTGAGGGGCAAGAAATGGAAGTAACAGTTAAAATTCGTTCTACCCGTCCTGCTTCTCTTGCTAAGATTACTATAATTAATACTAATGAAATTAAAGTAAAGCTACTTACCTTTGAAAAAGCTGTTGCTCCAGGGCAAGCATGCGTTATATATGATGATAAACGAGTGCTGGGGGGCGGATGGATTACTAGGGAAGCACAACGCAATTATGGTTGAACAAATGTCAACAATATATCACTAATTTGGAGCATATATGGGTTTTTTAAAGAAAAAAGATTTCAACTCAATCAGGGAGCTAGGCGCTTCTAGCGGCCTTAGTAAGACGCTTGGAGCCTTTGACCTTATAATGCTTGGTCTCGGGGCTATAATCGGCACCGGTGTATTTGTTGTTACTGGTATGGTAGCTGCTAAATATTCTGGTCCTGCAGTTATGCTTTCTTATATGATTGCTGGTATTACTTGTATCTTCGTAGCACTAGCTTATACAGAACTTGCTACCATGTTACCTACGGCCGGAAGTATATACACTTATTCTTATGTAGCGTTTGGTGAGATATTCGCTTGGTTAATTGGCAGTGTTATAATACTTGAGCTTGGCTTTTCTGCAGGCGTAGTAGCTGCCGGTTGGTCCGGTTATGTTCAGGCTATATTAGAAGCTGGAGGCGTTCATTTACCCAAGGCTATAACTACTGTTCCTTCTAATGGCGGGATAATAAATTTACCAGCCTTTTTAATTGTAGCATTTGTCGGCTTTATTTTATACCTTGGTACTAAAGATAGTAAGAGATTAAATGCTGTTTTAGTTTTTATAAAAATGGCTGCCATTTTTGCTTTCATAATCTCTGCAACGCCGCATTTTAATGCTGCTAATTGGGAAAATTTTATACCATTTGGCGTAAATAATATGGTAATTGGCTCTTCAATTCTCTTCTTTGCTCTGACAGGTTTTGGAACCATAGCTACTGCAGCTGAGGAATGTAAAGACCCAAAGCGTGATTTAATGATTGGCATTATAGGTTCTCTAGTAATTGCTACTATAGTATATGTAGTGATAGCAGGTCTTGTTACAGGTATTGCGCCTTTCGATCAATTAAATAATGATCAACCACTTGCGCACGCTCTGACATTAAATAATAGTAGAATTGGTTCTGCCATCGTTGCTACTGGAGCAGTATGCGGAATGACAACAGTATTGATGATGAATATTTATGGAACGTCACGTATTTTTTATGTGATTGCTCGTGACGGCTTACTACCACGCAGCTTTTCTAAGCTTCACCCAAAACATGATAGTCCTTATATAACTATTTTAGTATTTACTGTTCTAGCTGCTTTACTTGGCGCTTTTTGTCCTACAGAGATTCTTACTCAATTATCAGCAATGGGAGCCTTAATAGATTATATAACTGTAGCTATGATAGTAATGTTATTTAGAGTAAAATTACCTAATGCTCTACGTCCTTTTAAGTGCCCAGCAGTATTTATCATTGCACCAATAGCTCTGATAGCTTGCATTTATTTATTAGGTATACAAATATTGGATGGTGATTTTACTTTAATGATCGCAGGGCAGCTCTTAATATATTGGTTTATAGTAATGTTTATCCTTTATATTCTTAGGTCATTTTTTATAAAAAATCAGGTTTTATAAATGGCTGATAAGATCCAACCATTACGAGGCATGAAAGATCTACTGCCTGCTGATTATAGAATTCATGATTATATAATCAGCAAAGCTCGTAATATTGGCAAGCTTTACGGTTATCAGTCAATGAGTACACCAATTATTGAATATACCAAGGTTTTTGATCGTAGCCTAGGAGAAACATCAGACGTTATAAGCAAGGAAATATATAGTTTCCTTGATAAAAGCAATGATTCTATAGCACTGCGGCCGGAATTTACAGCCGGTATTATTAGATCATTTATCTCTAATAATTTGCAGCAAAATTTACCGTTAAAATTCTTTTCACACGGCCCGGTTTTTCGTTATGACAGGCCACAAGCCGGTAGACAACGTCAGTTTCATCAGTTAAATTTCGAGTATATAGGAGCTGAGAATGCTTACTGTGATGCAGAAACTATTAAGCTTGCGTCAGATATTTTGGTAGGTTTAGAAATAGATAAAGATACAGTTTTGCAATTGAACTCTCTAGGTTGTAACGAATCCCGAAATCTCTACCAACAAAAGCTGGTAGAGTATTTTACTGATTATAAAGACAAATTATCTGAAGATAGTCAAAAAAGGCTGGGTAAAAATCCTCTAAGAATATTAGATTCTAAAGATGAAAACGACCAAAAAATAGTAAGCAGCAGCCCTTTAATGGCTGATTATTATACTCTGGAATCTCAAAAATATTTTGATGATTTACTAAAATATTTAGATTTACTAGATGTAAATTATACTATTAACCCAAGATTAGTAAGGGGTTTAGATTATTATTGTCATACAGCTTTTGAATTTACTACTAGCTCCTTAGGGGCGCAATCTACTATACTTGCCGGCGGGCGCTATGATGGACTTTGTAGTACCATGGGAGGCGCCCCTACTCCGGCCATTGGCTTTGCAGCAGGAATCGAACGTCTAGCTTTAATGCGTAACTATGACTTGCATGCACCAAAGCCAGTATTCATAATGCCAATAGCTGATAGTAATCTACAATATTGTTTAAAAATTGCTGACCAACTTCGGGCGCAAGGCATTATTATTATTTTAGATGCAATGGGCAAAATAGCTAAAAGGATGCAGCGAGCAAATGCTGCAAAAGCTAAATACGTGATTTTTATTGGCGATGAAGAGCAAGCTAGCAACAGCTTTAAACTTAAGGATCTTGATAAGCAAGAAGAATATCTCATGCAGTTTGCGCAAGTTAGAGAGATATTATTGAAGCATAGTAGTTCTGAGTAGTTGTGAATGTTATTGCGAGACCATAAAATAATTTACCGGAAATGCTCTCTACTGCAATAACTTACATGCAGCTTCAATTCTCAGGCATGCTTGCTGAAGTTCTTCCTCAGAGGTAGCGTATGAAATTCTAAAGTACCCTTCTAAACCAAAAGCTATCCCTGGTACTACTGCAACTTTAGCTTCTTCTAACAAATATTCACAAAAATCTGTGCTATTTTTAATAATTCCGTTTGCAGGGGTTCGGTAGTTGAATAATTCCTCACAGCCTAGAAATAAATAAAACGCCCCTTCTGGCTGATAACAACCAATTCCTTTAATCCGGCTTAAAATAGATAAAGCTAGGTCACGTTTTTTTTGGAAATTTAATGCATTAGTTTTAATAAAATCTTGCGGCCCCATTAACGCTTCTATAGCTGCAACTTGACTTATAGAACAAGGATTTGAAGTACTTTGTGACTGAACAATAGTCATGGCTTTGATTAAAGATTTAGATCCTGCTCCATATCCTATACGCCACCCAGTCATAGAATAAGCCTTTGATAAACCGTTTACAATAAATATCCTATCTCTTAAATCAGGAGCAACCTGCGCTAAAGTATAAAATTTAAAGTCATTAAAAGTAATATGTTCATAAATATCATCTGTCATTATTTGTATAAAAGGATATTTACGCAGCAATTCAGCAATATCAATTAGCTCATCATAACTATAACTAGCACCGGTAGGGTTGCTAGGCGAATTAATAATCAACCATTTACTCCTTGGAGTAATTGCTTGTTCCAACATTTCAATATTAAGCTTAAACTTATCTTTAATTCCACAATTAACAAATACTGGAATACCGCTAGCAAGTAATATTATATCAGGATATGATACCCAGTAAGGTGCAGGTATTATAACTTCATCTCCAGGATTTAAACTAGCCATAAATAGATTATATATTACCTGCTTCCCCCCACAAGAAACTATTAATTCATCTAAATCATAATATAAATTATTTTCCCGCTGAAATTTATGCTGTACAGCCTGTTTAAGGAGCGGCATACCATCAACGTTAGTATATTTAGTTATGCCTTCTCTTATTGCCTTAATTGCAGCTTCCTTGATATTATCCGGGGTATCAAAATCAGGCTCCCCCGCACCAAGAGAAATAATATCTATCCCTATTTTTTTTAATTCAGTAGTTTTTTTCACTAATGCCAAGGTGGCAGAGGGTTTAATTAGGTTTAAACGGTTAGAAATTGGAAACATAAATTATAAACCTGCAATTTAATCTTGAGTATAAGTTAATTATATGAGAATATGGCTAAAAATCAAATTTGTATTTAGCAAAATTTCGGGGTGTATGTTTGGCAGTAAAATGATTAGTAAACTTTTTTCCTCAATTATTTATAAAATAAAATTCCTTTATTATTGTATAAAAAATTTACCAAGTTTGGTAAAGCTAAGTATATCAGAGTTTCGAGAGTATTGCGTTAATTTTAAATATAAGCTAAGCCATTTAAAAGAAACTAATTTCCAGCTAGGGATAGAGCATTTATATAAAGGAAATTTAAATGATGCAATTTTTAGATTGCAGCTTGTAGATAAATTTATTGCCCCGAATCATCCACCGGCTAACTACTGGTTAGGTTGGGCGTATTTTTTAAAAAATAATTATAAAAAAGCAGAGCTCCATCTGCAAAAATCTCTTGAAGCTGATAAAGTAGGGTTGCAAGATTTTTTACTGAATTATAAAAATTATCGAGAAATTCCAGAACCGATTTGGCAGCTATATAGGGATTTAACAGCTAATCAATACTCTAATAATTTACGCAATGAAAATAATATTCATCTCCCTTATAGCTTTATTCGTAATGTTTTGGACAAAATAACTAGTTTACCTGATAGTTATAATATCCTTGAACTTGGTAGTAATACAGCTCTAGTAGGTTATGAGGTACAAAAAAGATTTCCTAATGGCTTTACGTTTATTGGTATTGAAAGCTCAATAATTATGAACGGATTAGTAGATATATATTATCCAAGTATAAAAATTTATGATCAGCTTCTTACTATTTCAGTTAAAGATTTTATTGTACAAAACCAAGATAAATTCGATGTCATTCTAAGCTTATGTGGCCTCTCTTTTACTAACGATTTAATTACTTATTTTCAAGATATCTATTCAAAATTAAACGATAACGGATATTTTGCATTCTCTCTGCCCCTAGGTGACAATACGGAATTATCACTAAAGCGAAAGGAATTTATATTTAAGTTGGAAGACATAGTAGGAGCGCTAAAATCGACTAATTTTACTGTTTTAGACTTTAGCGAATTAGAGCTAGAAAAAGACAAAAAATATTGTATTGTAATGTGCAAGAAATAAGAAAATCTGGTTTAATATGAAATTACTAACCTTACTATTAGTAATATTATTTAATATTACCGCTTATGGTAACGCTAATACTATAGATGATATGGATGATTTTGATGCTTATGATAACTCGGGTAATAACGCTAATGGTTGCAAACTAGTTTACGATCCTTATGAGAAACTAAATCGAAAGATTTTTGCATTTAATTCAGTTTTAGACTATTTCCTTTTACGACCAGCCGCTATAGGTTACAAAAGGCTAACAAACAATTATACTAAAACAAGAGTTAGTAGTTTTATTGATAATATTGACATGCCTCTAACAGTAGTGAATTATGGAATGCAAGCTAATTATGACCAATCGATGAAAAGCATCTGGCGATTCATTATAAATAGTACGTTTGGTATAGCCGGGCTATTTGATGTTGCAAGCGAAGTAGGGTTACCTCCAACACGGCAAACCTTTGGTAATACCTTAGCTTATTATGGCGTTCCGCCTGGCTCTTATTTAGTAATACCGTTAGTAGGCAGTTCTAATACTAGAGATGCGTCAGATCCATTATTCACTAATAATTACCTTAATCCTGTGATGTGGTATACTCATAAAGATTTTGAAATAGCATTATCCGGAGTTACAAAAATTAGCGATAGATATGCAGTATTACCATTTTCTGACTATGTTATGAATAATTCTACCGATCCATATATTACTATTAGAGAAGCGGCACATCAAAACCGTGAAGCAGCAGTAGCATACCCGGTAAATTTTATATGCCCAATTAAAGTAGTTAAGAGAGTAAAATAATTAATTAGGAAGTCAATAGAGATAAAGACGTTGGTCAAGGATTGAAAAATTTGCTGATATATTAATGTAAACTAGGGTTAAAACCTATAGCTAGTTACTTCCTAGAAATAGCTGGTAAAAATAAACATTATTTAATAACCAAAATTGTTGAATCAAATTTAGTAGGCGTATTCAAGAAACATCTTGTAATCATCGAAAAGATAGCTCCCACGCCAGCTAAAAAAACTATACAAAATCGAACTATATTATATCCTTAATATTTAACCAAACAAAGAGATTCACATGAAGAAAAATACTTTTTACTTAATTTTAAGTTTTTTATCGTTTAGCGTATTTTCTGCAAATGCTGTATTGGCTCATTCTAAGTCTACTACTCAAGTTTCATCTAATCCGGATTGGACTAGCCAGAATTTTTCTATAGATGAAGTAAAAAATTATGTAAATACTGTAGTTAGAGACGGTTCTAGTGTACTTAATGATAATAAATTATCGCAAGCGGAAAAAATAAATAGAACTCGCTTGTTAATTTCTAATAACTTAGACCTTGATTGGATGGCTAGGTATACTTTAGGAGGTTATAGAAAAACTTTGACGCCAGCACAAATTAACAAATTTATAGATGTTTATTCCAAATATGTGATAAAAGTATATGCTAATTTAGTAAAAGATTATCGCGGTGAGGATGCTAAAGTTGGCCGGGTTTATCCTACTGGTAAAACAATGTTTAAAGTCGAGATGACAATTATAAATAATAAGGAAAATCAAGGAATCAGCGTAAGTTATTCAGTACATCCAGTTAAAGATGCTGAAGATAAGTTATCGTTAAAAGTTACAGATATAATAACTGAAGGAGTTAGTTTCCTACAATCTCAACAACAAGAATTTACTAGCACCATCGCTAATAAAGGTATTGACGCTTTAATATCCGAATTAATTAGTAAGTCATAAATGTTTTATGAGCCATCAATAAAATGGATGAAGCAACTTAGGTAACATCATCAGCAACTATGATTTAATATCAATTTAGATTTTAATTTGGATTAAATCATAGTTGCTGAAAATGCTGTGGTACTCGCCTACTTCTTATAACCTCTCTCCTCTCCTCTTCCCTTTTCCTACTCTTTCTTCTTAACGCTCTCAAGGGCTAGTTTTAATACCTTATTGACGCCTTCTTTGGTGTAAGTAGAAATACAAAAAATTTCTCTATCTGTAACTTCCTGCAACTCAGCAACTTTGCGTTTGATTTCCTCATCGGATAAAATATCGCATTTATTAAGGCAGATTATTTCTGTCTTATTTTTTATTGTGTCAGAATATGATTCTAATTCATGTCTGATAGTTTTATAATCCGCTGCAATATTTTCATTAGCACCGTCTATTACATGGATCAGTAAATTACACCTTTCAATATGTTTTAGGAATTTATCACCAAGACCATGGCCTTCATGAGCACCTTCGATTAACCCAGGTATATCTGCTAGCACAAATTCTTCATCATCCACATATACAACGCCAAGAGCAGGCTTTAAAGTAGTGAAAGGATAATCAGCAATTTTAGGTTTTGCTGAAGTTGTCACTGATAGGAAAGTTGATTTGCCAGCATTAGGTAGACCTATAAGCCCTACTTCTGATAGTAATTTAAGCTGTAACTCTACCCACATTTCTTCGCTAATTTCACCTTCGGTGCGACGCCTTGGAGCCTGATTAATGGAAGATTTAAAATGACTATTACCAAGACCACCCTTCCCACCTTTAATTATTTCAAATGATTCTTCATCGCGGGTAAAATCATATAGTAAAAACTCGCCGTTTTCTGAGAAAATTTGCGTCCCTATAGGCACTTCTAATATTAAAGGTTTTCTGGATTTGCCGCTTTTATTAGAACCTTTACCATTTTCACCGTTTTCAGCTTTAAAATGCTGTTTATACCTAAAATTTACTAAAGTATTAAGGTGAATATTACTTCTAAAAATAATACTACCGCCCCGACCGCCATCGCCTCCATCAGGACCACCCATATCTATATATTTTTCACGATGAAAGCTGATACAGCCATCACCCCCGTTACCACCTTTCAAATATATTTTAGCTTCGTCAATGAAATGCATAATTTTTAATTTTTATTTTAATTATTTGAGGGAGTGAGATTAATTTAAGAAATAAAGTATGGGATCGTCATTCTGAAGAAGCTTTAGTTCCTTTAGGGACGGATCTTTTTTAAAATATTTCTGTTTATTTTAGTTAATTATTTTAGTTAAATTCTTATTGTCTCCGAAGAAATGATGCCTATGCGTTATTGGAAAAATACGAAGTAATAGCGGCGATCTCAGAAAATAGGTCTGCTGAAATTCTCATTTCGACTATATCGCAGGCTCCTCAAAATAACGACTTTCCTTAATAAAAGAGATCCCCGCCGCAAGCAGCGGGGTATTTTAGAAGAACACTAACTGACGATCCTCGTGTAGTTTTTTATATTCCTTACCCTGGTTTTTTACGTACTTCCCTGTCATATTTTCATCGCCATGTTTACCGGCGGTACTCGCAAAATAACCATCTGTCCAAAACTCTTCGCCCCAAGGGGCGGGGAATAAAACCCTAAAAGAGATTAAACCAATAGCAACCGCTAACCTTTGGTACTATAAACTGTTCATCATTAATATTATATTGCTTTTTTGCTAGTTCTAATTCTTTGGGAGCTTGATTAAATTCTTCATCAGCAAGCTGGAATACATCAAAATGGCTGGCAATAGAATATTTAGACCTTAGATTTTGATGGATAAATACTGCTTCTTCTGGATTAATATGTATATCTTTCATAAACCACCGTGGCTCAAATGCACCAATCGGTATAAGGCTAACTAATATATCATATTTTTGGCCAATATTATTAAATATCTCATGACTGTAACCGGTATCACCAATGAAACAGATAGAGCCTAAACTAGGAATTGTTACAATAAACGTTCCCCATAATGCTTTATTCTTATCAAATATACCACGCGCCGACCAATGCTGTGCAGGCTCAAGGTTAATATCTATCAACTTATCTATTGATGTCATTCCTCCCCAGTCTAGCGTTATTACCTCGATGCCTGGAATATTTGCTTCCAGCACCAAATTATTCATTAACGGGGTAATAATACGAGGTCTATCACGATGCCATAATTTCTTAATAGTTGCTATATCTAAATGATCATAATGATTATGGCTTATTAATATAATATCTATTTTAGGTAGATCTTCAAACTTAATACCTGGCTGTATTACCCGTTTTGGTCCCGCAAAAGAAAATGGGCTAACGCGCTCAGACCAAACTGGGTCAGTTAGAATATTTAGCTTCGCAGTTTGGATTAGAAATGTAACATGTCCTACATAACTAATACGTATGTTATTGTCTACTTCTTGGGGAGGAATATCTGTAGCTTCTAACGGTATTAATGATGGCCATTTAGGCTGCTGAGAATGTATTTTCCATTTAAAAATATCGATGATATTTTTAGGTTTTTTGCTGGTATCAAGGTTCTTAAACATATATTCCCGTATAAAATAGCGCTACTATAAAAGCGCTAATAGTTATAATACAAAAAATCTGTAATATTATAATTAATACGCTACGCAGTTTAATACAGCTAATATAATCCTCTATTACTACCCGCATGCCTAACATTGCATGATAGAATGAGGTTACAACTAATATACCTAGCGGTACTATATTATAAGGTTTAGTTAACATTAAAGTGAGATCTGGCAAATTTTGACTGCTAGCACATTTTATAAAAAACACTAACCAGATTGAGCAAATTACTAAAATTATGGCTGTAATACGTTGGTATAACCAGTGATGTGAGCCGCTTTTAGCCGAACCCAAGCCTTTAGCTCTTGCTAAATCTGTTCTTAGATCCATCATATTAATAACCATAAAGCTAACGTCATTGCTAGCGAACATGCTATTACCAACCAACCAGTGAGGTTAATAGCCTTAATAGAAAAACAATAGCCACTATCCCAAATTAAATGTCGAATACCATTACACAAATGGTAAAACCATGCAAAACATATAGCTATTGCTGGTAACTTAATTATATTACATTTCATGCATAATAAATATTTTGCATCGAATTTACTAAAAACTAATATAATAAAATACCATACTATTATTGAAAGACCTGCAAAGAGACCAATTCCAGTCATACGATGTAATATAGATAAAACAGAGCTTATTTGCTTACGATAGATTGTAATATGAGGAGAAGTAGGCCGATTATTATAAACTCTCTGCCTGGTTTTAGTCATAGTTAAGCCTGAAATGTTTAGGATATATTAAAGGTTTTACTAATGCCTTGCAAGCTAAACCTATATACCTTGCGCAAATTGATAATCTAATGAAGTATCTTCTTGAAATTGCTTCACTACGAAGCCGGTTTCTTGCCATAACGACTAACTTATTAAATTACCGGCTCATCATGGGTATAAAGTATAATAAATTAAGCGCTTTAGTTTAACTTAGACATAACAAACTTAGCAGCTTTCTCTAGCTCAAATAAAGGATTATAACTATATGATTCAAGAGATATAATCGACTTATCTAGCATTTTAGCAATGCCAGAGTCAACTAATTGCTGAACAAAAGAACGATGTTTATATGATTTAAAATTATTAGGACAAAAAATATATAAAGGCTTGTTAGTTGATGCCGCTTCACTACACATTGAGATCGAATCAGCTGTAGAAATTATATAATCTGCCTGACTAAGCATGCCATGATAAGGGTTAGGTATATCTATTTCTTCTGTAGGATCGTAAATAATGACAGTAGAAGGTAAACGACTTTTGATAATTTGCTTTGTTGAATTTGATGTGCGACGGCTAAAACTGATAAATAAATTGGCAGAATTATTATTAGATATTTTAGATAAAATATCGGAAAAGACAATCGCATTTTCATCAGTAAAATTATAATTTTTAGTATTGCCGCCAATAATTACTGCAATAAATTTTCCTATATTTGGATAATTATTACGTAATTCCTGTCCTGCTATTAATAATTTAGATTGAATATTACATAATGCTCCGGTAATTCTCAATATATTAGGTGATTCAGAATTTGGTTTATCATGTTCTGGTAAAACAATTGCATCGAACTCATCATAAGATAGATTTGGCTGCATTAATTGAATTAGTTTTATTCGGCCATTAGATTTTTTCTTTAAATAATAAGCTATAACTGCAGTTCTTCTGCCTGCTGTAATTATTACATCTGGCTGCGCTTGTTGCTCAAGAGCTTTAAGAAGCTTTTGTTTTATATGAATAGGTTTTAGCTTTAATAAAAAATTGGGAAGTTTTGCAGCGTAATTATATTCTATATTCTTTAGTTCATAGCCTAATTTTAGTTCTTGAGCTAAAGCAATAGCCTGATTTAAGTTACCAATTCTGCTATCTCCTAATACCCAAATTTTCAGATTTGCCATTTTATATACACTTAAAGAGTTTAAAAGAGAAATAATTTTGGAGGGAATAGATTAGAGCTAATGAATATATGCTAAAAAAGTATAGTGTATTATTGTAGGTAAGAGCTATTGGGCATAATGACTCATAAAAGAATCAAACATTTTATGCCCTCGCTGGTAACGACAAAAATATCAAGTAAGGTTCCTTAGAAAGAAGCTTCACCTAAAGCGGTTCTTCACATTGACAATCATCTTATGTCTAAACAGGCATATTTTTGATTTTTTGTGATAAGTTACTAATTTTGCGAGAAGCAGTATTTAGTTTTAAAATATTCTTAGTTACGCCTTTCATAATTTCTGATTGCGCACGAATTAAAGCAGCTTTAGCTGTTTCTTTAGAACCATGAGTCACCTCATGTAATACTTTCTTTATATAGGTTTTAATTCTACTTGACCTATTTTTATTAATTAAAGTTTTGGTGATTGTTTGCCTGATAGCCTTTTTTGCAGACGAATGATTAGCCATAAATTATATTTTCCTAAGCGAATTTTTAGTTTTTTTCTTCTTCTTGATCATTTAAGGTTTTAGGAGTCATGCAACCTTTAGCATTAATATCTCTATCAACAAATTCAATATAGGCTATTGGTGCCATATCCCCATGCCTAAACCCACCTTTTATTATTCTAGTATAGCCTCCAGGACGGTCTATATATCTTTTACCTAAAACTGAAAGTAATTTTTCTGTAGCTTCTTTATCTTTAATTTTTGCAATCACCATTCTTCTTGCAGATAAATCAGCTTTTTTAGCCTTTGTTACTAATATTTCTATATATGGCCTTAATTCTTTGGCTTTAGGCAAAGTTGTTTTTATTTGCTCATTCATTACCAAAGCTACAGCCATATTTGCAAACATTGCTTTCCTATGACTGCTTGTTCTGTTGAGTTTTCTTCCATGAATTTTATGCCGCATGTTTTATACCTTAAATTAATATGGATCCTGGAATTAATAGGGATCTTCATAGCGTTTCGATAGTTCTTGAATATTTACAGGCGGCCATCCTGGAATATCCATACCAAATTTCAAACCAAATTTTACTAAAATATCTTTAATCTCATTTAACGACTTTCTGCCAAAATTTTGAGTTTTAAGCATTTCCGCTTCAGTTTTAATTACAAGATCACCAATATATATAATATTATCATTTTTCAAACAATTTTGCGAACGAACAGATAATTCTAATTCTTCAACTTTTTTAAGTAAAGCAGGAGGAAAGGACAATTGCTCTCTCTCTGGCTGCTCTTCCTCATCTTGCACTTCAAATGTAATAAATAACTGTAATTGATCTTGTAAAATGCGAGCAGCAAGCCCTATAGCCATCTCTGGAGAAATGGAGCCATCGGTTTCAATAGTCATGATTAATTTATCATAATCAGTAACCTGGCCAACCCTAGTATTTTCAACTTTATAAGTAACTTTTTTTACTGGGCTAAATAGTGCATCGATAGGAATAATGCCAATAGCTAAATTATTATCAATACTACTTACCGCTGGTATATAGCCACGACCATTTTCACATATTAATTCCATATCAAGCTGAGAGCCTTTTGCAAGTGTACAAATTACTTGATCCTGGTTCAATATTTCTATATCACCACTTGTTTCAATCATTCCACCAGTTATAACACACGGCCCCACTGCACTTAATCGTAAAGTCTTTCTCTCTGCAGAATGCATCTTAACTGCGAGCGCTTTAATATTTAAAACTATATCAACCAAATCTTCTTTTACACCTGGTATAGCTGAAAATTCGTGCACTACCCCCGGAATTTTTATTGATGTAACAGCTGCTCCCTGCAATGATGAAAGCAGAATTCTGCGCATAGCATTGCCAATTGTTAAACCAAAACCTCTCTCAAGGGGTTCTATAACAATCTTTGCGATATTTTCATTTCCTACAAGGCTCTCATATGTCACTTTTGAAGGCTTTATTAGAGAATTCCAGTTTTTATTTAGAGATAACATTATTTACCTACTTCCTATACTCTTCTTCTTTTTGGCGCTTTACAACCGTTATGTGCTACAGGTGATACGTCCAAAATGTAGGTAACAATAAAATTTTGACCAAACACTGCTCTCATTGCAGATTCTCGCTGAGAACCTGCACCCTGCACTCTTATAGAAACTGTTTTAAGCCCATGTTCTTTAGCAAGTTCTGATGCTTTATCAACCGTTACCTGCGCCGCATATGGAGTAGCTTTTCTTGCACCTTTAAACCCATGAGTACCAGCAGTTGAGAAGGCAATTGCGTTTCCTTGTACATCTGTAAAAGTAACAATAGTATTGTTAAAAGTGGTTTTTATATGAACAATACCAAGAGTGATATTTTTTTTCTTTTTCTTAACCTTATTATTAGTCGGACTCATTATTTATACTCAATTACTTTGTAGCTTTTTTCTTGCCGGCAATTGCCACAGCCTTACCTTTTCTAGTACGGGCATTAGAGTGAGTGTTCTGCCCTCTAACTGGTAATTTTCTTATATGCCTAAGACCTTGGTAACATCTAATATCTTTTTTCTTTTTAATATTAAGATTAACTTCACGTCTTAGATCGCCTTCAACTTTATATTCCTTTTCAATAATATTACGTAAAATAACTAGTTCTTGATCGTTTAAATCTTTTACTCTTTTACTTTCAGCAATACCCGATTTTTTACAAATTTCAGCTGCTGCAGTAGAGCCAAGTCCATAAATATATGTTAAACTTACTATTAACCGTTTGTTTGTAGGAATATTAACACTTGCAATTCTCGCCACAAATAATCTCCAAAAATTCAATAATAATTAAAATGGAATAATATAAAACTATAGAGTAAAGTCAAATCATTTTTAATATACTCTTCATATTTCAAGAATTACTGTTTTTTAAAAAGTTAATGATGTTACTATCATTTTAACGTCAGAAAACTAGTATATTTAACTTCAATTCTCTAAATATTTTAAACGGATATTTCTAAGATCACTTTCAACTATATCCTTATTTTGACCAGCATCTATAGTGTATAGCTCGCCTTGTTGCTTATAATAATTTATAACCGGCAAGGTTTCTACATTATACTCTTCTATTCTTCTTTTAATAGTTTGTGTATCATCATCTTGTCTAAAGGAAAAATTATTTGAACCACAAACGTCACAAACATTTTCGACCTTAGGTTTAATATAATGCTTATTATAAATCGCACCACAATTTGCGCAATTAAATCTACATTGAAGTCTATTTATAATAATTTGATCATCTACAGCAAAATATATAACTTTTATATTTTTTTCTTTCTCTATTTTATTAGCGAAATTATTAAAAAATAGAGCTTGCTCTAAGTTTCTTGGATAACCATCTAATACACAACCATTTTTATATTCTTCTAATAATAAAAATTTTTCAACAGTTTTATTAACTAAACTTGCAGGAGCTAGTTTGCCTTGCGACATATATTCATTAATTAACAACCCTTCTTCGTTTTTAGCTTCTACCATTTTTCTGAATATGTTACCAACTGAAATATAAGGTAAGTTTAATTCTTTAGCTAAAGACTCACTTTGGGTGCCTTTACCTGAACCTGGAGGGCCTATTAGTACTATAAACACGTCAAACTCTATACCAAATAAGAAATCTAAGTTTTACTAAAGTTCCGTTTTACTGACAAAAACTTTAGGTATTTTTACATGCAGAACCTCTAATAGTACTAAATGTACATAGAGAATCAAGGATGGAAATAACGGCGTAGCCTGCAATTAAAATTAAACTTTCAAAAAGTTTAATTTTTTAACTTCATTTTCTTTACTAATCCCTCATACTTACTACTAAACAGATAAGTTTGCACTTGAGCGAAAGTATCTAAAACAACATTAACAACAATAAGAAAACTAGTACCTCCTAAGGAGAAAGATACAGCATATTTATTCATCAACATTTCTGGAGCAACGCATATGAAGCTTAAATAAAGCCCCCCTAATACAGTTAACCTGGTAAGCACATAGTCAAAATATTGAGAAGTATTTTTACCAGGTCTTTTGCCTGGAATATAGGCTCCATATTTCCTCAAATTATTTGCAGTTTCCTCAGAATTAAATACTATAGCAGTATAAAAAAAGCTGAAAAACATTATTAAAGCAATATATAATATTATATATAATGGTTTTCCATGACCTAAATAAAAAGTCAAAGTGCTCATAATTTCAGAGTTATTAGTAGAGAAATTTGCTATTGTTGCTGGAAATAATAAAATCGAGCTAGCAAATATTGGAGGTATTACACCCGAAGTATTTAATTTAAGTGGCATGTGAGTTGAATCTCCACCATAAATTTTATTTCCCACTTGCCTTTTTGGATATTGCACTAATACTTTTCTCTGAGCTTTTTCAAAGAAAATTATCAAGGCTATTATAACAATTACACCTAGGCAAATAGATATAGCAACTATAGGAGATAATCCACCTTTTCTAGATAACTCAAACATACTAATAATAGCACTGGGTACCCCAGAGACGATTCCTATAAATATAATCAAGGAGGAACCGTTTCCTATACCTCTGCTAGTAATCTGTTCGCCTAACCACATTAAAAACATAGTGCCAACTACTAATGTGATTACTGTGGTAACCTTAAAAAACAATCCAGGTATAATAACTACTGGTCCAAGACTTGTTACTACATGTTCTAAGCTTAAGGCAACACCATAAGCCTGAAATGCTGCCAATAATACAGTCAGATACCGGGATAGTTGGTTAACTTTTCTTTTCCCAGCTTCACCTTCTTTTTTTAAGTTTTCTAAAGGCTTATAAGCTATTGACATTAGTTGGATGATAATCGAAGCAGTAATGTAAGGCATAATTGCTAAAGCAAAAATAGACATACGTCCTAAAGAACCACCAGATAGCATGTTAAACATGCCTAATATACCTGATTGATTTTGCTCCGCAACGCTGCTAAGCGCTATTGAATCAATGCCTGCAATTGGTATAAACGATCCAAACCGACATATTACCAATATTAGAATAGTAAAAATTATTCTACTACTTAGGTCTTGACTAGATTTCTTCGTATTAAATGAACTCATAAATTATAGTATTTTTCCACCAGCTTCTTCTATTAGCTTTCTAGCTGGCGACGAATATGCGTCAAACTGGAATGAAAGAGTTGACATGACTAGTTTATTTTCATCTGAACTAAATTCGTCACTATTAGTTGATAATAGCTTAGCGAGCACATGAGAGTTTTTAAGTAAACCAACTTCAACTAATCTTTGTTTAGTAATTATCTCTCCAGAATTTAAACGCCCTTGTTGTAATAAAAACTCAAGGTCAATAAGATTAATTATCTTATACTTAACAGTAGATGGGCAGTTAAAACCTCTTTTCGGTAGCCTTTTTATCATCGGCATTTGTCCGCCTTCAAATCCTTTAATTGCTACACCTGAACGAGATTTTTGTCCTTTAACACCTCTACCACAAGTTTTACCTTTACCACTTCCAATACCGCGCCCTACTCTTTTTCTATCTGTTTTAGCACCGAAATTGTTGGATAATTCATTTAATTTCATCTTAAGTACTCTATATAATATTTTCTACTTTTAATAAATGCTGTACTTTGTTGACCATTCCTTTAATAGAAGGAGTATTTTTTAAAATAACTGACTTATGCATTTTATTTAAACCAAGGCCAATTAAAGTCTGTTTTTGATCATATTTACGTCCGATAGAGCTACCGATCTGAGTAACTTTTATAGTCGGATATGATAATTCTTCATTTGTTATATTATTCATAAATTTATAGCAATTAAATGGTTGTTTCAGTTGCAGGCACTTCGCTTACTTGCTCCTGGGTTTGTAATTTTCCAGGTTTAGTAGATATTTCGTTTATTCTCATTCCTCGTCTTTCACCTATCACTTTTGGTGACGATAATTGATTTAGAGCATCAAACGTTGCAGCAATCATCGCATATACATTGCTCGAACCAAGTGATTTAGCAACTATATCATGTACACCAAGAGAATCAAAAATTGCTCTCATAGCTCCACCGGCTATTATACCTGTACCGGCTTTTGCACGACGTAAGATTACTTTTGCAGCTCCACTTTTACCAATTACATCATGATGTATAGTTCTACTTTGATAAAGCGGTATTTTTACCATTTGTTTCTTAGCTTCCTGAGTTGCTTTAGCCCTAGCTTCAGTTACTTCCTTAGCTTTACCGTGGCCATAACCTACTCTACCAGCCTTATCACCTGCAACAACACAAGCGGAAAAAGAAAACTTTCTACCACCTTTTACTACTTTGGTAACCCTACTTACATCTACTAACGTTTCACTAAGAGAGTCACCAGCATTTTTCTTAAGTTTAGACATCTTAAATAACCTAGATTAGAATTTCAATTTTTTACGGGCAGCATCAGCTAGCGCTTTAATCACTCCGTGATATTTATAACCGCCTTTATCAAACACAACTTGCTCGATACCTTTATTTGCTGCACGTTCAGCAATTAAATCACCCACTTTACTAGCAAAAGCAACATTACAATTAGACTTTTTTAGTTGTCTAATTTCTTTATCTAAAGTTGATGCAGATACGAGCGTTATAGATTTCGAATCATCAATAATTTGGGCATATATATGCTTACCAGATTTAAAAACAGACAATCGAACTCTATCAGAAACTCTTGCTAATTTTGCTCGAATTCTACTTTTCCTTATGTCAAACTTAACTTTTGAACTACGCATATTTTGCTCTTAAATCTTATTTAGTTAATTTTTCTTGCCTTCTTTTCTTTGAACAAACTGACCTTTTTTCTTAATACCTTTGCCCTTATAAGGCTCAGGTGGGCGTTGTTTAATAATAGTAGAGATGAACTGACCTAATTTTTCTTTATCAGCGCTTTCTAAAATAATTATATTCGGTTTAGGAACAGTAATTTTAATGTTTTTAGGAACTTCAATTTTAGTATTATGACTTTTAGCTAACATTAAGTTTAGATATTCGTCTTTTATTGCAGCTTTATAACCTACACCATTAATTTCTAACTCTTGAACAAAACCCTCTTTAACACCTTTAACCATACTAAATATAATGCTTCTAGCAGTTCCCCACATGGAACGAGCACTTTTATTCTGCGCTAAAGGAATTACTGAAAGTTGATTATTTTGCAAAGAAATTTCAATATTTCCAGCAAAAGTTTTTGATAGCTTACCTTTTGGTCCTGAAATATCTATTTTTAGGCCATTAAGTTCAACTTGAACTCCTTCAGGTACAGAGATAGGTAATTTTCCAACACGTGACATTTATTTTACCTTAAAATACTTTACAAATTACTTCACCGCCAATTTTTTGCGCATGAGCTTCTCTATCAGAAATTATTCCTTTAGAAGTAGAAAGAATATAAATACCCATATTGTTATAATAGCCTTTTAATTTATCAATAGAAGAATACATCCTTTTACCAGGTTTTGACACTCTATGTATTTCGCATAGAGCAGCTTTACCATTAATGGAATATTTTAAATCTACTTCTATATGGCTTATATTTTTTTCTGTAGCAACTCTATATTCTTTTATATAACCTTCTTTCTGCAGAACGTTTAAAATTGCGCATTTAAGCTTTGAACACGGAACTGACACACTTATTAATTTGCTACTATAACCATTTCTAATTCTAGTTAGCATATCTGCTATATTATCTGTCATTGACATACGATAAACCTACTAATTATCTAATACTATTTTACCAACTTGCTTTAATTACTCCAGGAAGTGCGCCTTCTCCCCATAATTTTCTAATCATACTTCTTGAAAGTTCAAATTTTCTATATACGCCTCTAGACCTACCAGTTAAAGCACATCTATTTCTTATCCTATTACTAGCCGAGTTACGCGGAATTTTAGCTAATTTCATAACTAAAGAAAATCTTTCTTCTAAAGAAATGGTTTTATCATAAATTTTATCTTTAAAATCAGCACGTTTTTTATACATTTTATGTGCTAATTTTTTTCTACTATCATTCTTTTTTATAGAACTTAATTTTGCCATCTTATACTCTAAATCTATATGTAAAGTTAATTATAAAAAGGTAAGTTAAAACTAGAAAGTAAAAATTTACTTTCTTTATCACTTTTAGCACTGGTAACAATTGTAATATCAAGGCCACGGATTACATCAATTTTATCGTAATTAATCTCTGGAAAAATAATTTGTTCCTTTATTCCAAAAGTAAAATTGCCCCTGCCATCAAAACTTTTACTAGAGAAACCCCTAAATTCTTTAATACGTGGTAATGCAACAATTACTAGTCTTTCTAAAAAATCATACATTCTATCTTTACGTAAAGTAACTTTACAACCTACTTTCATTCCTTCGCGAAGTTTAAAGGTCGCAATAGATTTTTTAGCAATTGTTATGATAGGTTTTTGCCCTGATATTAAAGTTAAATCATTAACAGCATGATTAATTACTTTTGAATCAGTTACAGCTTCTCCCACACCCATATTTATAATAATTTTTTCAATTTTAGGCATTTGGTTTTTATTTTTATAAGAAAACTCTTGTTGTAAGCTTTTTACAACTTCATTAAAATATAATTCTTTAAATCTAATCGCCATTATTTACCTTCCCTACCAATAATTTCACCAGATCTTTTGGCTATTCTTACTTTTGTACCGTCTTCTAAAATTTTAACACCTACTTTAGTATGCAAACCTGATTTAGGATCAATATGCGCAACATTTGAGATATGTATAGATAATTCTTTAGATATTATACCACCCTCATTTTCTTTAGTAGGTTTAGTATGTCTTTTTGCAATATTTATTCCTGAAACAACAGCTCTATTTTCTTCAGGTAATATTTTAAGTACTTGCCCTTTTTTTCCTTTATACTTGCCAGTGATAACAATAACTTCATCACCTTTTTTTATCTTTAATTTATTCATTTACAATACCTCCTCTGCCAGCGACATAATTTTAACAAATTTTTTCGCTCTAAGCTCTCTGGTAACTGGGCCAAAAACTCTTGTTCCTATAGGCTCGCCTTGTTTATTTAAAAGCACTACTGCATTGGAATCAAATTTAATAGTGCTACCATCCTGACGTCTTACACCTTTTTTTGTTCTTACTATTAAAGCTCTGCAAACATCACCTTTTTTTACTTTGCCTTTAGGTAAAGCTTCCTTAATAGACACAACTATAACCTCACCAAGATCAGCAATCATATGGTGGGATCCACCAAGAACTTTAATACACATAACTTTTTTAGCACCTGAGTTATCCGCAACATCTAAGATGCTTTGCATCTGAATCATAACTTAACATCCACTTGAGATTTAATAATAAAATAAATAAAGCTATAGCAAAAAGAATAAGGAAACTTTTTCATTACGGACAAACTCTGTGAGTAAAGAAATCTTATGAAGTAACCCTCTATAGATTGCTTTATTGCGTTTACGCACTTCTTTTTTAATGACTAATTAACCTTAACTAGCTGCTTCTACTACTATCCAACACTTTGTTTTCGATATAGGGCGACTTTCAATAATATTTACTTTATCGCCTTCTTTATAACTATTCAAAGGATCATGAGCAGCATATTTTTTAGATACTTTTACAATTTTCTTATAAATTGGGTGTCTAAATCTACGTTCTACTTTAACTGTAATAGTCTTATCAGTTTTTGAACTTACAACAACGCCTTGTAAAACTCTTTTTGGCATTCCACTATTCTCCAGTATTTAATCTTTTGGTTAGCTCAGTATTAAGGCGAGCTACAGCTTTTCTAACTAAAGCAAATCTGCTAGTATTTTTTAATTCCCCTAAAGCCTGCTGAAATCTTAAATTAAACATTTCTTTTTTAACTAAAATAAGGTTCTCATGAAGCTTTTCAATTGTTTGCTCAGCTATAGCTTTTGCCGACCATTCTGGATTATTCATAACGTCTCACTATCTTTGTTCTTACAGGTAGTTTCGCACTTGCAAGCTCTAAAGCTTGGCATGCTATATCTTCTGGCACTCCCTCAATTTCAAACATAATTCTACCAGGAGAAACCCTAACAGCAAAAAATTCTGGGGAGCCTTTGCCTTTACCCATTCTAACTTCTGCTGGTTTTTTAGAAACAGGCAGATCGGGAAAGATTTTTATCCATAGTCTTCCTTGTCTTTTCATACATCTAGTAGCTGCTTTTCTTGCTGCTTCAATTTGCCGAGCTGTTACTCTAAGGCCATCTAATGATTTTAAGCCAAAAGACCCGAAAGCAAGCATTGTTCCGGCTTTTGCCTTTGAAACAACACGGCCTTTATGAGCTTTCCTAAATTTCTGTTTTTTTGGAGCTAACATTACTTTACTTCAAAATTAATTATATTTTTTTCTGTTTTCTGCGTGATCGCCTTTATAAATCCATGCTTTGACGCCTATAATACCGTATGTAGTTTTAGCTTCAGCAGTTCCATAATCTATGTCAGCTCTTAAAGTATGCAAAGGAACGCGACCTTCTCTATACCATTCTGTTCTAGCAATTTCAGCACCACCAAGACGCCCTGAACAACTTAGCTTTATACCTTGACCACTTTGCTTAAAGCAAGCTTGGATTGCCATTTTCATAGCTTTCCTAAATGAAACTCTTTTTTCAAGCTGTTGTGCTATAGTTTGAGCTACAATAACCGCGTCAATATTAGGTTTTTTTACTTCATGTATATTTATATAAGCTTCTTCTAGATTAGCAATTTTTTGCACATCTTTTTTTAATTTATCAATATCATTACCACTTTTACCTATAATAATTCCAGGTTTTTTAGCATGAATATTAATAATAATACTTTTATTAGAAGGTCTCTCAATAAGGATGCGGCTAACTTGCGCTAAAACATAGTTTTTATTAATTAAAGCTCTAATTTTTAAATCTTGTAACAAAAGAGTTTTATAATGTTTATCGGCATATAATATTGAGTCCCAACCTTTAATTAATGTTGGCCCAATTCTAAAACCACGTGGATTAATCTTTTGACCCATTTTACGCTCCCTTTCCTTCAGTAACTGTAATATACAAGTTACTAAAAAATTTATTAATCTTTGCAGCTCTACCTTTAGCTCTTGGCATTACTCTTTTCATTACTAAAGCTTTGCCTACGGTAGCACTAGTAATAAACAAATTGTCAATGTCTAGACCTAAATTATTTTCAGCGTTAGCAACAGCTGATTGTAAACATTTTTTTACGTCTTTAGCAATTCTTCTTTGGGAAAATGTTAGTTGCACCAACGCTTCAGAAGCTTTCATATTTCTGATTGAACTAGCTACTAAATTTAATTTCCTAGGGCTAACTCGCAGAGACTTTGCAATAGCAATCGCTGAATTTTTATTTATTTGTACCATATAGCTATTTTCTTTTTACCTTTTTATCTGCTCCATGACCGTTAAATGTTCTGGTTGGAGAAAATTCACCTAATTTTCTACCTACCATTTCCTCACTAACTGAAACGGGTATAAACTTGTTTCCATTATGTACAGCAAAAGTAAAACCAACAAAAAATGGTAATATTGTTGATCTTCTTGACCAGGTCTGAATCATTTCAGATTTACCAGATTCCATTAACTTTTGTACCTTCTTTATAAGGTAACTGTCTACAAAAGGTCCTTTCCAGACTGAACGCGCCATAATTAATACCTAAATTATTTTCTTCTCTTAACAATAAATTTTGAGGTAAGCTTGTTTTTACGAGTTTTCTTACCTTTAGTTGGGAATCCCCACGGAGTCACCGGATGACGTCCACCAGATGTTTTCCCTTCACCACCACCATGTGGATGATCTACTGGGTTCATAGCAACACCACGAACATGCGGTCTCCAGCCAAGCCATCTATTTCTACCAGCTTTACCTAGATTAGTATTTTTTTGATCAGGATTCGAAACAACACCTATAGTTGCTCTACATTCTAGTGGGACCAATCTAAACTCACCAGACCGCATCTTAATCTGCGCATATCCAGAATCTTTACCTACTAAATCTACAGATGTACCAGCTGAACGGGCAATTTGACCACCTTTACCAACTTTCATCTCTACATTATGTAATGTGGTTCCTACTGGAATAGATTTAAGAGCTAAACAATTACCGATTTTAATATCAGCTTCGTTACTTGATACAATTCGATCACCAATAGATAATTTTTGCGGCGCAATAATATATGAATATTCACCATCATCAAATTTTATTAAAGCAATAAAAGACGTTCTGTTCGGATCATACTCTATTCTTTCAACAGTAGCAAACACATCTAACTTATTTCTTTTAAAATCAATTATTCTATAAAGCCTTTTATGCCCTCCACCTCTATGCCAAGAAGTAATTCTACCACGGTTATTTCTACCCCCAGTTTTACTTAAACCTTTTGTTAATGGTTTATGAGGTTTACCTTTCCATAAATCGCTTTTATCGACTTGTATTAGTTCGCGAAGAGAAGGAGTAATAGGATTGAATTTTTTTAAAGCCATTATTTAACCCCTCCGCTAAAGTCAATAGTAAAATCTTTTTCTAGAGTAACTATTGCTTTCTTCTTATCTGATTGGCGACCAATAATTCCTTTGAATCTTTTTTTCTTACCTTTAACGTTAAGTATATTCACTTTCTTAACCTTAACACTAAAGATTTTTTCTATAGCTGATTTAATAGAAGATTTTTCAGCAAAATCCGCTACGTGAAAAGTAAACTTATTATGGTCATCAGCCATGATAGTACTTTTTTCAGTTATAATAGGCTTTCTGATAAGATCAAAATGCTCATAAGACTGTTTAGATTTCATTTCAACCTCTTTTCTAAAGCGTCTACCGCTTCTCTAGACATTAACACATATTCATGTTTAATTATATCATACACATTAGCACCAATCTGCGGTACTACAACCGTATGAGGGATATTGTAAGCAGCTAATGCAAGATTATCATCAACATGGTTACCACTGATCATAAAAAAGCTTTTAGCAGAAAAATTATTTAGCAACTCAACTAAAGACGAAGTTTTAGGTTGGTCTAGCGCAAGAGAATCAACTATTAAAAGCTTACCTTCTGCAAATTTTTCAGACAAAGCATGCTTCATTCCCAATTTTCTAACTTTTTTAGGTAATTTTGTAGCATGACTTCTAGCTACTGGTCCATGAGAAACACCACCACCTCTCATTTGTGCTGACCTAAGAGAACCTTGACGGGCGTTGCCAGTACCTTTCTGTTTAAATGGTTTTCTGGTAGTTCCTGATACATCTGATACAGTTTTAGTTTGGTGCGTACCAGCCATCGCTTTTGCTCTTTGCCAGTCAATAACTAGCTTAATAATATCTTCCCTAACGAATTCTTGTCCAAATATTTCTGGGTTTAGCTCAATATCTCCGACTTCTTTATTACCAAGATCTAATACTTTAACTTTCATATACTTAACCTACCGCTGTAACAGTTTTTTTAATGGCATCCTTAACATACACATAAGAACCTTTAGAACCAGGAACATTTCCCGCCACCATTATAATTCCATTTGCTTTATCTGTACCTACTATTTTTAAGTTCTGAATAGTAACTTGGGTACAACCCATATGTCCAGCCATTTTCTTATTTTTAAAAACTTTACCAGGATCTTGTCGGCCACCAGTAGATCCATGCGAACGGTGGGAAACTGAGACACCATGTGAAGCTTCAAGTCCTCTAAAATTATGCCTTTTCATACTACCAGCAAAACCCTTACCTATTGTAGTACCTACTATATCAATAAACTGCCCTTTAACAAAATGATCTACTTCTATATTAGACCCAACATCTATAAAACAGTCGCTAGAAATTCTAAATTCTTTAAGCTTAGTTTTAGGCTCTATATTTAAGTTTGCAAAGGCTTGACGCAGAGGCTTAGTAACTTTAGAAGCTTTTTTATTTTTTATACCTATAACTAAAGCATCATAACCATTTTTTTGTTCAGTCTTATGACTAACAACTTGACAATCTTCAACTCTTAAAAAGGTAAGAGTAATTCTCTCGCCCACATCATTGAACATTGAACTCATACCAATTTTTTCAGCAATTAAACCAGTTCTCATTACTCATCACTCTCTAATTTAATCTCAACATCAACCCCTGTAGGTAGCTCAACTTTCTTTAGAGCATCAACAGTTTGTGGAGTTGGATATCGTATTATCACAAGTCTTTTTTGTGTTCTAATCTCAAATTGCTCTCTTGATTTTTTATTAACGTGCGGGGATCTATTAACGGTAAATCTTTCAATCATTCGTGGTAGAGGGATAGGACCACTAACTTCAGCCCCCGTTCTTTTTACAGCGCCAACTATTTCTCTAGTTGCTTGTTCAAGTGAACGATGATCAAATGACTTAAGACGAATTTTAATTTTTTGATTATTCTTCATTAACTAACCTATTTATTTTAAACAGCTTATACCTTATATAAGATATATGATGCAGTAAGAGTTACCGTTATTGCAAAGGGCGCGATCGCTAACAACTTAGCAACCAAGACAGCTATTATTGCATAGCTGTCTTGTGTAAATTATTTAATAATTTTTGATACTACACCAGCACCAACAGTTCTACCACCTTCACGTATAGCAAATCTTAAACCTTCGTCCATTGCTACTGGGGCAATTAATTTTACTGTAAGGTTTTTATTATCACCAGGCATCACCATATCTTCTTTACCGCCTTGCAAACTGATTTCACCAGTAACGTCAGTAGTTCTAAAGTAGAATTGTGGACGATATTTATCAGTAAAAGCAGTATGACGACCACCTTCTTTTGCAGTCAATACATAAACTTCAGCAAGGAATTCTGTGTGAGGAGTAATGCTACCAGGTTTAGCTAAAACTTGCCCTCTAACTACATCCTCTCTTTTAGTACCGCGTAGTAAAATTCCTACGTTATCACCAGCTTCACCAGAATCCAACAATTTTTTAAACATTTCTACACCAGTACATGTAGATTTTTGAGTATCTTTTATACCTACAATCTCAACTTCTTCGCCTATTTTCACTATACCTTTTTCAATTCTACCAGTAACAACTGTACCTCTGCCAGAAATTGAGAATACATCTTCAATTGGCATTAAGAATGGTTTTGCAGTATCTCTTTCAGGTTGTGGAATATATTCATCAACTGTTTTCATTAGAGCTCTAATTGCTAGCTCACCCTCTGGTTTACCTTCTAAAGCCTGTAAAGCTGAACCACGAGTAAATGGAATTTCCTCACCCGGGAATCCGTAAGCGGTCAATAGTTCTCTTACTTCCATTTCTACTAAATCGAGTAACTCAGGATCATCTACCATGTCTACTTTATTTAAGAACACTACCATTGCTGGTACACCAACTTGTTTAGCTAATAAGATGTGCTCTCTTGTTTGCGGCATTGGTCCATCAGCAGCAGATACAACTAATATTGCACCATCCATTTGAGCGGCACCAGTAATCATGTTTTTTACATAATCTGCGTGGCCAGGACAATCGACGTGGGCATAGTGACGCTCTGCTGTTTGATATTCAACGTGAGCAGTAGAAATTGTTATACCGCGCGCTTTTTCTTCAGGCGCTGCATCAATATCATCGTAATTTTTAGCTACTGCTCCACCGTCTTTTGCCAATATTAAGGTTATAGCTGCAGTTAACGAAGTTTTCCCATGATCGACGTGGCCAATAGTACCGATGTTACAGTGAGGTTTATTTCTCTCAAATTTTGCTTTTGCCATAATTTATTCTCTACAATTTAAGGTTTAATATAAATTTATTTTAAAATATCAATTTTTTTATTTTCTCACCATTTCAGCTGGAGCGGGTGATGGGAATCGAACCCACGTGGCCAGCTTGGAAGGCTGGAGCTCTACCATTGAGCTACACCCGCATACTTTTTTCACTCTTTCAAGTATACTTTATATATCCACACAACTTTAACACATCAATTTACGTGTACGATTTTGGTGGAGGGAGAAGGATTCGAACCTTCGTACGCTCTCGCGGGCAGATTTACAGTCTGCTGCCATTAACCACTCGACCACCCCTCCTAAGAAGACATGCAAGCATTAACAAGTTATTTAATAGACTAATCTAATGTAAAGCACAACATAAATCAGTATAAGCAGGCAATAAATTTCTCAAACGGCTTTTTCTTAGCCTCAAATATTTATAGCAAGAGCTAATTTAATCTAGTTGTAAGTTTTTATAATAAATAGTAGTTTATGTCAAGAATAAATTACCGTGAGCTATTAGAATGATAAAAAATAAAAAGAAACATTTAAAAGATTTTTATTACCTTTATGGTAAACATGCTGCACTGGCTGTCCTTTCTAACCATAATAGGCAAATCGAAAATGTTTATTGTACGCAAGAAATTTTTAACATAAATAAAAAGTCATTAGAAAATTATTCATATGAAATAGTCACTACAGAGTTTTTGACTAAGCTTTTAGGCCCTAATTCTGTCCATCAAGGTATTGCTTTATACACTAAAACTATTTTTACTAATGATATTGAAGATGTTGATATAACTAACTCTTCTTGTCGTGTAGCCATATTAGACCAGATAACTGACCCGCAAAATATTGGCGCTATTATACGTAGCGCCGCTTCCTTTAATATTAACGCTATTATCATGCCAGCTGATAATGCACCTGATGAAAATGCTACTATTGCTAAGGCAGCCTCGGGAAGTTTAGAACTCATACAAATTATAAAAGTTACTAATTTAAAAAATGCGATGGCATATCTTAAAAAAAATGGTTTTTGGATTATTGGTCTTGATGGAGAAGCTACGGAATATTTAAATAGTAAGCTGTTGGAGAATAAAGTAGCTATAGTGTTAGGCGCAGAAGATAAAGGTATGAGACGCTTAGTAAAAGAAACGTGCGATTATATTGTCAAAATTCCTATGTCTAATAAAGTAGAAAGCTTAAATGTATCAAATGCTGCAGCTATTGCTTTTTATTTATCTTCAGTAAATAATGTATTATTAAAACCTTAATATACTGTTTATTTTATTAAGAATATGTTGTAATGTCATATATACAATAAATTAAGGAGTATACATATGACCAAACAAAGTTTACAAGATGAGCAAGTTGTAACAGATACTCTATCTAAAAAAGCTAAAGACATAAATAAGGAAACTGAATTAGGAACAGATCATATAAAGCCTGATAAACATGTGAAACCTGCTAAGGGGCTAGTACAGCATTCTGAAGATTTACTAGAAAGTGCTACAAATTTATCAGCGAAAATATTTGCTGAAAATTTGATAATACCTAAAATTGATGAGTTTGTAAAAGATCACTTTAATAAGCCAGTTACTAAAGATGATGTGCAAAAGTTTTTTACAAAAATATTAGAGACATTAAAAGCGAAAGAGATAATTAATTCAGAGTCTAGCAGTAAGTACAACGAAGCTGGAGAGATTGAACAGGAAGTCGCACCAGTAAACTCATTGTCAAGAGTAGCCAAATTTCTTGGATTAGATAAGCCTGAAATCCTAAAAATTCCTGATCTTTCCCAATTTGAAAAGTTAGTAAACTCCACCCATAAATTACTTGAACATACAACTCCTAGCCTTGGAACTACAGAAAAATTATGGTTTGGCTTAAGTAACTTATTTAAAGAAATAGGGTTAGAGTCATTAAGTAAAATTTGTATGAATCAAATTGCCCCTGAAAACCTGAAGGCTTTAGACACTATTAGTTTATCAATTAGTGAGGCATTTAAGAACATGAGCAAAGAAATTAACCTTAATAATAAAACTCTGCCAAAGATTGGAGAATTTACTGCAAAAATAGCAGAAGAAAGGTCTACTTCTTCCTCAGAAAAGCGTAGTCTATAGGATCAATACTAGCTTTATGTACTCAAATAAGATGTTATTTATTTTGTTTGGGTACATATTACTAAACTAACTTAAGTTAGTTAGAAGGAGGAACTAGAACCAAAATGAAATTATCATTCTGAGGAAGTGATTGTTTCTTTTTAGAAGCATGTAATATTAAGTTACTAACATCTAGTATGCCCTTTATTCAGCGATAATGATTTTATCTGACTACTAGACTTAGGGGGCTAGTTTTCTGTTGGTTAGATTGCAATATTTTAGACGCCTCTGCCAGTTTAGATTCATCAGTAATTGCCAACGTAGCATTTTGTTTCCCTTCTGCTGGAGACAGTTGCACATCTTTAGTTCTTTGATTTATGACAACACCAAAATATTTTCCTTTATTCTTTAGCACTTCTTTTTCTAATTCTTCGAGCATACCTTTATTTACAGGCAAGGTATAAATCTTACCGTCTTTCTTTATATATAAAGGTGAATCCAGTTTATCTGAGCAAGAAAATGTACCTATTGGCCTAGTGAGATGCACTAATTTATCGTCTTTATAATGAGCTGTCAGATATATAGGTACTTTTTGACCATTCTCATCTTGTAAGGCTAAAGAGATATGACAAGACGTTTTATTATTTTTTTCTAAACATAATGGTACCTTTATGTTGCGAGCATTCTCTATAGTTTTTCCTTCAGCAGTCTGATGTTTTGAAACATTAGAGTCAGATTTTTCAATTTGTAATTTAGCAATTTCTTGGCCATGTTGCCCTAATATAAACTTGTTATTATCTACACTCTGATCCCAAGAAATTTTTTTAAACTTATTTTGGAATTTTTTGTGAATAGATGCATATTCTTTAGTTTCGGTAGTAACTAATTCCTGTAATAATTCTGAGTTATTTAAAGTTTTTGATAATTCCTTAATATTTCTCTGTGCATACTCCTGCAAATCATTACCTTTAGGCATATTAAGTTTTTCAGCGATCGCTTTGCTTTGTTGTATGGAGAAATCCTTAAAAGCTTGTAATACTTCATCAGCATCTTTATCTGTTAAAGGTGTGTTAGTTAATGGTGCGCACATAGACGGAATCATGAATTTATCGGTAGACTGAGTCTCATTTTCCAAAGTTGCAACAGGCTGTTTAGAAACATTTGCATTAGTAAAGCCATAAACTGCACTTTTACCTTTATCTTTTATATCATTACCAATAGGGGGTTGCACATTATTCTGTTGAGAAAATTTTTCTACCTCGGCAAGTTTATTAATTAATATTATATTTTCTTGCTTTAATAACTTTATTTGTTGTTGAGCTAATAATTCATCAGTGGAATCGGTTTGAGTAGTTATCTCTGCAAATTTTGACCTAGTCGTAAGCTGATCTTTTAATGTAGATTTAGCCGTAGTTAATTCTTCTATTATATTTTTTAATTCTCCTTGAGATTTTTGTAAATCAGTAATCTGAGCTAATTTTTCTTCATTTAAAATTAATAATTGTTGTTGTAATAACCTCAGATCTTCGTTTAATTCTACATTTTCACCATTTGCCGCAGCTACTTTACCCTGCATAGTTAATAATTGCTTATTTAATCCCTCTTGGTGTAATTGTTGTGTATTTAATTTTGTCTCGGCAGACTCTACTTCTTTTATTTTCTCATTTTTCTCGTTAGTAAGCCGTTTTATCTGGCTTGCAAACTCCTGCTGCTGAGTTTCTTTCTCACTTGCTGCTACTGCTACATCCTTTGCAAGAATGGTTACTTTATTATTAGCTTCATCTTTTTCTTTATTAACAGCTTCTAATTGTTTCGCTAGTTCTTTGAGTCTTCTCTCTGACGTTTCTTGAGATTGCCTAAAAGCTTCCTCTTGTTCTTTCTTAAGATTTTCAAATGAATGTTTGACAAAGTCAAAATCCTTTTTAGCCGTAACTAAATCGCTATTTAACTCCTTTTGCTCTTTTTGCAGCTGCTCTAATCTGTTTTCAAATTCTTTGCTCCTTGCGCTCTCTTGCTCTTCCTTCTCTTTTGCTTTGCTCAACTCTTCATTAACTCTACTGATTTCCTCTGCCTTATGAGTCCGAATTTCTGCTATTTCCTGAGTTACTTGTTCCTTCTGTTTCTTCATCGCTTTAATTTCTTCGCGCAGAACCGCTTTTTGTTTTTCAGCTTCCTCTTTTACTTTTTCCAGATTACCCGCTGATTCTAGCGTAGCACGCCGTAATTCATCCTCTGCTTTTTTTAAACTATCTGCTTGGCCAGCGCTTATGTCTTTTATTTGCTGCAATTGCTCTGCTAATTGCGCGTTTTTTGTATTTAGTATTTGATTACTATCCTCCGCTTTCGTAGCCTTAATTTGAACATTTGCTAACTGAGCTTTTAATTCATGCTCTTGCTTTTGAGTCGCATCTAGCTGTGCCTTAATGGATGTTACTTCTTGCGCCCTAACTTTTTTCTTTGTTTCTAACAACTTGGCTTGCTCTTGCAACTGCCCTATTTGTTGTTCTTTTTCTTTTTGCAGCTGCTTAAATTGCTGTTGAAGGACATTATTTTTCTCACTCTCTTTGTTTTTACCTTGAGTTTCAACATCTAACTGATCACGGACTTCTTTTAGCTGTGTATCTAATTCATGCTGATGAGCTTCAATTGTAGTAACTTTATTAGCTTGCAAATGGACTTCTGCTAATAATTTTTTTGACTCTGCTTTAGTCTGTATTAATTCTTCTTGAATCTTCTGTAAATCAGTAGCTTGAATTTTATTTTCCGCTTGCAATGCTCCCAATTGTTGAGATTTTGATGCGATTTCTTCTACATTTTTCCTTTGAAGATCGTCTAATTATAATTTATTATCACTTACTTCTTTTACTTTATCTGCTTTTTCCTTCTCGAGTGTTGCAAGCTGCTGTTGAAAATGTTGTTGCAATGCCTCTTTTTCTCTATCAGCTGCTGACTTTACTTGTTGTATATTTTGGTTAGCTTCCTTATGCGCTGTATTCTCTGCTATTAACTTATTATCTACAGCCTTTTTTTCCTCTTCTAATTTTTCTAGCTTTAATTTGAGATCTATTAGTTCCTTACTAGTAATACCTTCACTACCTTTTAACTGACTTATCTGTTGAAGTTTTCCTGAAATATCTTCACCTAACTTTTTTGTCTCCTTCTCAAGCGCCTGTACTCTTGCACTAACTTTTTCTTTCTCTTTCTTCTCTTTTTTTAATTGCCTTGTTAATTCATCGAACTGTTTTTTTGACGTTTCTTGTTCTTCTTTAATATGGTTTATATCTTCTCGTTTTTTTTCTAAGTCTTGCTTAGCAATTCTTATTTCGTCTTTAGCTTTGACTAATTCATCTTTTTCATGCTGTAGCTGAGCCTTTACATTGCTAACTTCCTCCGCATTGGCTATTTTTGCTTGAGCAAGTTCTTCCTCAGCCAATGTTAATTGAGCTTGTATTCCTAAGAAGCTTTTTGGAACCTCAGCCATATCTTTCGATTCCTCGGCTAAGCTACGTTCGTTAATGACAGCTTGCGACTTACTGGTACTACTATTCATTAACTCTTTAATTTTTAACTCATAATCCTCAATTAAACTCAGATCTCGCTGATACAGCTTCTCATATATTCCTAAGATTTCCATATGCTTCGTCACGAAAGCTTGGTTTTGCTGTCCTAAATTACCAATTTCATTTTCTTTCTCCCTTAATTGCCTTTGTAAACCCACTAATTGTTTGTCTCTTCCCAACTGACTTTGAAAAATTTTTATCTCTTCTTCCAAAAGTCTCCAATCTTGACTTTTTGTAGGTTCATCAATAGTCTCAACTTTCATCAAGCTATCTTTTTCTTGTTGCAACTTATCCAATCGAATATGAGCTTTTTCTCTAAATTCTTCAGCTTCAGCGATAGATTTATCTTGCTGATTTATTTTCTCTTGAAGTGCCTTTATTTCTTCATTCAAGGTTTCTTGTTGCTTAATAGCTTCCGATTGCCTATCATCTAAAACTTCTAACTGTTTAAGTGTTTTCTCTCGTATTTCTGCAAATTTAGTTTCAAAACTTTGTTGGAGCCCGTGGTCCTTAGAAAAATTATTTAAATCAGCAAACGTAGGATTTTTTTGTTTTTGTTGTAACTCTTTATACTCTTCACTTAATAATTTATCTATTTCTTCTAACTCTGTTATTTTTTGCAGAAATTCAGGAATTTTAGCCTCCCCAACTTTTACCAACACTTAAAAAAGCGCTATTTTATCACCCTCTATTGTCAAAGGAGTTAATTCTTCTTGTAATTGCGCTATAAATTCACTAACTTCGGTTTCTGCATACTTCTCCTTTATCTCTTCCAAAAATATGTTAGTATTTTCTCCTGATAAGTTAGCTAGCATTTTATAGGCTTCTATTGTATCTTGATATTTTTGAGAATTCATTGCAACTTCATCTAGACTTGCTTTAGTAGTATTAATTCGCTGTTGGATTAATTCATTATATAATTCATTTTTTTCTTTTATTGTTTGTTCATCATGCGTTTGTTCTTGTTTACTATATTTTTTATAATCATATACTTCCTGCAGTGTCTCCATTGAAGCATTAACCTTTTCCAATTCTGTTTGCTTATATTCAATATCTTTCTGCAGCTGCTTACGAATTTCTTGTGCGGCGCTTTCTTCTTCCTTCATTTTTTTCAAATTTATAAATAGCTCTTTTACCTCCATTTCTATATTTCCTAATGTAAGTACTTTATCAGCTGGAGAAGTTTTGGACATATTATTAATAACCTTTTAATTTTAGTGGTTGTTATTAAATATTTTAGATGTTATTAAGAAATAAATAAACATGCTTCTTAAAAGTTGAGAATATATACTCTCAATATTTTAAAAAATTACTTTTTTTTGGCAGCATTGCGAGGGGCTATTCTACGATCAAAATATTGGGGGGTTGCGTTGAAGTAAGAGGTATCACATAAGAAAAATTGGCACATTTTATAGCTTTAAAAAGCCATTCTCTGCTTTATTGGATATCTATATTATACTTTGAGGAGCTGAAAGCTTGGGTGACAAAATTATCGCTAAAATAAAAGAGATCCCCGCCGCAAGCAGCGGGGTATTTTAGAAGAACACTAACTGACGATCCTCGTGTAGTTTTTTATATTCCTTACCCTGGTTTTTTACGTACTTCCCTGTCATATTTTCATCG
>Ga0335396_10000470_pt1 | contig 54905 bp, 49 predicted proteins | sample FRY02_FD_205743 | JGI IMG/M metagenome (GOLD analysis project Ga0335396, IMG submission 205743) | Freshwater microbial communities from Lake Fryxell liftoff mats and glacier meltwater in Antarctica - FRY-02 (spades assembly) (version 2) | ecosystem: Environmental > Aquatic > Freshwater > Ice >...
CGGCGCGCTGGCCGGCCAGGCCGGCCAGCGCGCCGGCCAGCGTGAAGGCTGTGAGCTTGTAGCGGTAGCTGGCGTAACCCATGGCGCGCATGCGGTGCTCGTTCACGCGTATGCCGGCCAGCGCGCGGCCGAACGGGCTCCAAAGCAGGCGGCGCAAAAAGGCGTAGACCGCCAGCATCACCGCCAGGGTGAAGTAATACAGCGTGCGCTTGTTGTCGAGATCGAACGGCATCCACCCGAACAATGTGGTGTCGGGCCTGAAGTTGATATACAACCCGTCTGAGCCGCCCAGCACCTTGTTGTCGAAGAACAGGTAAAACACCATCTGCGCAAACGCCATGGTGACCATGATGAAGTAGATGCCGTGGGTACGCACGACAAAAAAGCCGATGATGAGCGCCGCCAGGCCCGAGGCCAGCACGGCCAGCGGCAGGGTCCACCACAGGCTGACAGCTTCGCCCTGGGGCGTGAGAAAGGCCAACGCATACCCGGCCAGGCCGAAGTAGGCGGCGTGGCCCAGCGAGACCAGGCCGGTGACGCCCTGCAGCAAGTCTAGGCTCATGGCAAAAATCGCCATGATCATCATGCGCGTGACCATCTGGGTATAGAAGTCGGTGCCGACAAAAGGGAAGGCAGCGAGGGCGAGCAGCCCCAGCGCCAGCGTGACCTGCACGCCGCGCGGCAGGACTTCAAGGTTGGCTTTCATCGTGCTCATTGCTTAAACAGCCCTTCGGGCTTCCACAGCAGCACGGCCGCCATCAGCATATAGACCAGCATGCCGGCCACCTGCGGCAGCAGCACCTTGCCAAAGGTGTCGACCAGGCCGACCAGCAGCGCGGCGATCATGGCGCCGCGCACCGAGCCTATGCCACCAATCACCACGACGACAAAACACATGATGAGCACCTGCGAGCCCATGTTGGGATAGACGCTGGCAACCGGCGCGGCAATCATGCCGGCCACCGCCGCCAGCGTGACGCCCAGCGCAAACACCACGGCGTGGATCAGCTTGATATTGATGCCCAGCGCGCCGGCCATGTCGCGGTTGAAGGCGCCGGCGCGGATTTTCATGCCGAGCCGGGTTTTGGAAATCAGCAGATACAGGCCGACGGCCAGCGCAATACATACGCCCGACATGAACAGGCGATACACCGGGTAAGACAGGTTCTCGGTCAGCGGAATCGACGCACTGAGCAGTTCCGGAATTGGCACGCCATGCACGTCGTCGCCCCAGATGATGGAACGCAGCTCTTCAAAGATGTAGATCAGACCGAAGGTCAGCAACACCTGGTCAAGGTGATCACGCTTGTAGAAGTGCCGAAACAGCAGCCACTCCAGCGCCAGGCCAAAAATGATTGACAGCGCCGCGCCTGCAAGAATGGCCAGCGTGAGACTACCGAATTGCGTACTCAGCGACCAGGCCAAGTAGGCACCCAGCATGTAAAAGCTGCCGTGCGCGAGGTTGACCACGCCCATGATGCCGAAAATCAGCGTCAGACCGGCAGCCAGCATGAACAGCAGCAGGCCGTACTGCACGCTGTTGAGCAACTGGATTAAAAAATTTGCGAGATCCATCGATGTGCGGCGGTTGTGGCTTGAAAGTTAAGTTAAAAGTCGCTGCCCTTTTGAAACTGAACCGGCAAAAAAAATGGGAGGTTCGAAAACCTCCCTCCTTGGCCAGGCCCAAAGTTTAGCCCATCTTGCAACCGGCACCGGAGTCGGCCAGGGCCTTGGCGGCCACGCCGAGCACCTTGTTTTCCTTGTTCTCGACCACACGCAAATACATGTCTTGAATCGGGTTGTGTGATGGGCTCATGGTCCATTTGCCGCGCGGGCTGTCGATGGTCGCGCCTTCCATGGCCTTGTAGAGCGCAGGTTTGTTGCTCAGGTCCCCTTTGACGGCGTTGGCGCCCAGAATCAGCAGTAAACCTGCGTCGTAACCCTGTACCGCGTACACGTCGGGCTGCGCCTTGAAAGCCTTGGCGTAGGCCAGGCGGAAGGCCTTGTTGCGCGGCGTGTCCAGCGAATCGCTGTAGTGCATGGTGGTGATGATCCCGTCGGCAGCCGGGCCGGCCGCGTCAAGTACGCCTTCGGTCAGAAAGCCCGAGCCATACAGGGGAATCTTTCCTTTGAGGCCGGCGGCTGCGTAGTCTTTTATAAATTTAGCTGCTGCGCCGCCTGCAAAAAAGCAGGCCACGGCGTCGGGCTTGAGCGCGGCAATTTCGGTCAGCAGCGCCTGGAACTCGACTTGGGGGAAAGGCAGGCCCAGCTCCTTGATAATCGTGCCGCCGGCGGCGCTGTAGCCTTCCTTGAAACCTTCGAAAGCCTCGTCGCCAGCGGCGTATTTCCAGGTGATCCAGACAGCCTTTTTGTGGCCTCTGGCCACCATGGCCGGACCCAGCGCGCGGGTCGGCTGCGAGTTGCTGAAGGAGGTGCGGAACACGTTGGGCGCGCACAGGCCGCGGGTGGCGGCATGCACGCCGGCGTTGGGGATCAGGCTGAGCACGCCTGATTCACGAGCGACCTTCTGAATGCCCATCTGCACGCCCGAGTGGACGGTGCCGACCAGCACGTCAACCTTGTCGCGCTGCACCAGCTTGCTGGCGTTTTCAATGCCTTTGGGCGGATCGGACTCGTCGTCCACCTTGAACCACTCAATGTCGCGGCCGCCGAGCTTGCCGCCTTGCTGGTCGATGGCCAGGCGAAAACCGTTTTCAATGGCCACACCGAGTTGGGCAAAAGTGCCGGTATAAGGCAACATCAGGCCGACGCGCACCTTGGCGGCCTGTGCGCGCACTATTTCGGGCAGCAACAGGCCAGTGGATGCTGCACCGATAACAGCGGCAGTGCGGGTGAGAATCAGGCGACGTGAAGACATTTAAAACTCCTGGTTAAAACTGAAAACATGCGTGACTGATCATAACGGCGAGTGTGGGATTTTACTCTGGTGTAAACCCTTATCTTGAGGTATAAATTGTTTATGTTTAAGGCAATTGTTAGAGGGTTTTTGGGGTCAGAGTCCAAATTCATTGTGCCCTTGGCACGCCCTTCGGGGGAGTTATTGGGATGCGTTCCGCAGCTTGAAGCGCTGGATCTTGCCGGTCGCTGTTTTTGGCAACTCGCTCACAAACTCGATCCAGCGCGGGTATTTGTAGGGCGCAAGCTGCTGCTTGACGTGGGCCTTGAGGTCTTCAATGCTTGCCGTCTGGCCGGCCTTGAAGACAACGTAGGCTTTGGGTTTGACAAGCTCGTCCGCGTCCATCGCGCCAATCACGGCAACCTCCAGCACGACAGGGTGCGTCATCAAACAGGCCTCGACCTCAAACGGTGAGACGTAAATGCCGCCGACCTTGAGCATGTCGTCGCTGCGCCCGCCATAGGTGTAGTAGCCTTCGCTATCTAGCGTGTACTTGTCGCCGCTTTTGGTCCAAACACCTGCAAAGGTGGCCTTGGTTTTGCTGCGGTTGTTCCAGTACATGATGGCGCTGGTCGGGCCGCTGATTTGCAGCTCGCCGATCTCGCCAACGCTGCAGTCGCGCCCATCGTCGCCGACGATGCGTAGCGCATAACCGGGCACTGCCATGCCGGTGGTGCCGTAACGCACCTGGCCGGGGCGGTTGCTTAAAAAGATGTGCAGCATTTCGGTGGAGCCAATGCCGTCCAAAATCTCAACGCCATACTGCGTGGTAAATTTTTTGCCGATCTCGGCGGGCAGCGCTTCACCAGCACTGATGCAAACGCGCAGCTTGATCTCGCTTTTGGCGGGGCGGGCCGAGTCGGCCAGCATGGCAGCGTACAACGTGGGCACACCGTAAAAAATGGTTGGCTGGAATTTTTTGAGAATGCCAAACACGTCTGCCGGCGTAGGACGGGCGGGCAGCAGCACGGTGGTGGCACCTACGCTCATGGGGAAGGTCAACCCATTACCTAGACCGTAGGCAAAAAACAGCTTGGCAGCGGAATAAACCACGTCTTGCTCGGTGATGCCGAGCACGCCACGGCCATACAGCTCGGCGGTTTGAATCAGGTGGCTGTGCAGATGCACCGTGCCCTTGGGCGCGCCGGTGGAGCCGCTGGAATAGAGCCAGAAGCAGGCATCGTCAGCGCAGGTGTCAGCGACGTTTTGGGTAGCTGCCTGCGACCGCAGCGCCTGGGCCAGGGTCGTATGGGGTGTTGAATCTTCGACGCCGGCGACGATCACGCTGCGCAGCGTGGGGATCTGGCCGATCAGCGGCTCAAATGCGGGCAGCAGGGACTTTGACACGATCAGGCCCTGGGCGCGCGAGTCGCGCAGCATGAAGTCGAAGTCCGATGTGGTCAGCAGAGTATTGGCGGCCACCGGCACCACCCCGGCCAGAATGCAGCCCAGAAAAGCCACCGGCCATTCGGGCGTGTCGAGCATGGCCAGCAGGACGCGGCTCTCAGGGGCAAAGCCCTGGGCGCGCAGCGCGTTGGCAAAGCGGTGTGACTGCTCTGTGAGTTCGCCGTAACTGAGCCGGGCGCCGCTGACGGCGTCGATAAAAGCGGTTTTGCCGCTGCGGCCGGCGTTGCGCTCCAGCAGGTCGTGGGCGGCGTTGTAATCGCGCGGAATGTCAACAAACGGCGGGCTGACGGAATGGTCGGCGCGGCTCAGTTCCGCCGACGGGCCGCCCCTAGGCGGAACAGCCCCCTCGGGGGACAGCGCAGCACACGTAGTGGCAAGCGTGGGGGTTAATTGCATGGTGTCTCCAGAATGCTATAGTTTTTATAGCTGCATGCGCCCGCTGAACATAGGCTGGAGCAGCAATTTATCAAAAAAAAATCAGGCGCCCTCGGTGCTCGCCGCATTGGACAGGGCCAGCGTGAGCCACTCGCGGCACCAGGTGGCGCCCTCGGTCTCGGGCAGTGTACCGCCGCTGGCATCGTGGCACCAGACCTCGCCGATGCGCTGCGCGCCTAGGCCTTGCAGGCGCTCATCAAACTTCTTGCCGCCGAAGCAGAAGGTCTGCAGATAAGTGCGGTCGCCCAGCGCGATCACACCGTAACGCACATGGCCGAGAAATTTGGGCTGGCTGTCCAGCGAGTCGTACAGCATGCGGGCGTTATCGGGTACATCGCCCTGGCCGTAGGTGGAAGAACATATGAGATATAGTACATTTTCATCGGTCGAAGCGTCGAACACGCTGATGTCCAGCCCGTCCATCAGTTGCACGTCGATATCGCTGACCAGATCAGCGCAATCCATCTGGATGGCTTGGGCCACATAGTCGGCCGTGCTGGTCATGGTGCCCACGAGGATTTTCAGTTTCATCCATGATCTCCGAAAAAATGCAATAAACTGCTTGACAAGCTATATGTGTGAAGTATAGTGCAATATTGATCTAACGCAAACTTTTTTCAGGTAAAGCAGGTAATCCTCTTGGAAACCATGTCCGAACAAGCGAACAAAGCCACGCTCAGCGAGCTGGGCGCCCGGGTGCGTGCCTGGCGTGCGCGCCGTGGCATGACGCGCAAGGCGCTGGCAAGCGATTCGGGTCTGAGCGAGCGTTTTCTGGCCGATGTGGAAAGCGGCAAGGGCAATGTGTCCATCAACTCGCTGGAGGCCGCAGCCCGCGCATTGAACATCTCGATTCTTGAACTGCTGCAGGACGCACCACGTCCGGCGCTGGCCCGGGTGCAGGGTTTGCTGGGTCGGCTCGACGACACGCAACTGGACCAGGCCTACGCGCTGCTGGGCGGCACCTTCGGCCTGAGCGACGCGCTGGGCCGCGAGCAGCGCATCGCGCTGATCGGTTTGCGTGGCGCGGGCAAGTCAACGCTGGGCCTGAAACTGGCCACCGAGCGCGGCGTGCCATTCATTGAACTTGACCGTGAAATTGAGCGTGAAGCTGGCACCAGCATGAGCGAAATACTGCTGCTGCACGGGCAGGCCGGCTACCGCCGCTATGAGCGGCGCGCACTGTTTCGCATTGCCGAGGAGCATGCCGACGGCGTGGTCATGACCACCGGCGGCAGTATCGTCAGCGAGCGCGAAACCTTTGATTTGCTGCAAAGCCGCTTTTACTGCGTCTGGATCAAGGCCAGCCCGGAAGAGCACATGTCCCGCGTCGTGGCGCAGGGCGACATGCGGCCCTTCACCGCCACCAAGGGCGCGACCTCTGAAGCGATGGAAGACCTGCGCCGTATTTTGACCAGCCGCGAAGTACTCTACGCCAGAGCCGATGCGGTGGTAGACACCGCTGCACGCACCATCAAACAAAGCTTGAGCGACCTTAAAAGAGGCGTACCAACTGTAGCGCCCGCAGCATCCTCCGGACACCCAAAGGAGACAACATGAACGCCATGACTGAACCACTTTTATTTACCCGCACCCTAGCCGGCCAGGAACGCGAGATGGTGAGCTTTGCCACACATCCAACGAAGTACCAGCACTGGACTTTGACGCTGGAGGGCGACGTGGCAAAACTCAAGCTCGACATCAATGAAGACGGTGGCATCAAGCCTGGCTACAAACTCAAGCTCAACAGCTATGACCTGGGCGTGGACATCGAACTGCACGACGCCATCAACCGTATCCGCTTTGAACACCCGTGCGTCAAGGTGGTGGTGTTTGAATCGGGCAAAGAAAAGATCTGGTGCTCGGGTGCCAACATCTACATGCTGGGTTTGTCTACCCACGGCTGGAAGGTCAACTTCTGCAAGTTCACCAACGAGACCCGCAACGGGCTTGAAGACTCGTCCCGCCACGATGGCCTGAAAACCATTGCTGCGGTGACGGGTGCCTGCGCTGGCGGCGGCTACGAGCTGGCCCTGGCCTGCGACCGCATCATCATGGTGGACGACCGTTCGTCCACCGTCAGCCTACCTGAAGTACCGCTGCTTGGCGTGTTGCCCGGCACTGGCGGCCTGACGCGCCTGCTAGATAAGCGCAAGGTGCGCCGCGACCTCGCCGATATTTTCTGCACCACATCCGAAGGCGTGCGGGCTGACCGCGCCAGGGACTGGAAGCTGATTGATGAATGCGCCAAGCCGCAGCAGTTCGGCCAGCTGCTGGCGACTGAAATTGAAGCGCTTCGCAAGCAGTCCACGCGCGCTGCAAACTCAAAAGGTATTGAATTAACGGCCTTGAAACCATTGATCGACGATGCCGGTTACCACTACAGCAGCGTTGATGCAGCGGTTGACCGCAGCAGCCGCAAGGCGACCATCACGCTCAAGGCGCCGACGGCTGCGATTGAATCAACGCCTGATGCGATTGAAGCGGCGGGGGCCAACTGGTATCCGCTCAAACTGCAGCGCGAGCTGGACGATGTGATTCTGCACCTGCGCAGCAACGAGCTTGAGGTCGGCACCTGGGTCATCAAGACCACGGGTGACGCAGGCCTGGTCGTCAAGATGGATCAGGTGTTGGCAAACCTCAAAGACCACTGGCTGGTGAAAGAAACCACAGGCGCGTTGCGCCGCACGCTGGCCCGCCTCGATGTCACCAGCCGCTCGCTGATTGCGCTGGTCGATTCCGGCTCATGCTTTACAGGTACGTTTTATGAGCTGGCCCTGGCTTGTGACCGCATTTACATGCTGGACTTGCCCGATGCACCCGACAGCGCACCCGCCCTGCAATTGACCGCCGCCAACTTTGGCTGGTTCCCTGCGGTCAATGGTTTGACGCGTTTGCAGACCCGCTTCTGCGAAGACGCATCAACCATCACGCAATTGCAAAACCTGGGTGACAGCGCCTTGCGTGCGGACCAGGCGCTGGCCCTAGGCCTGGTCACCTTGACCCCTGACGACATTGACTGGGATGACGAGATCCGCATCATGCTGGAAGAGCGTGCATCACTCTCGCCCGATGCCATGACTGGTATGGAAGCGTCGCTGCGCTTTCCCGGCAAAGAGACCATGGAAACACGCATCTTTGGCCGCTTGTCAGCCTGGCAGAACTGGATTTTTATTCGCCCGAATGCGGTGGGCGAAGAGGGCGCTTTGAAACTTTTTGGAACTGGCAAAAAGGCCAAGTTCGATTGGAAGCGTATTTAGCCTAGCACCCACGCTTTTCGCTGCGCGTAATGCGCTGCCCCCCGAGGGGGCTAATTTTTCTAGGGGGCGGCCCGTCGAAAAATTGCCATCCTCTCATCTTTAGGAACACCATGAGCAGCATAGACCTTCAAGCCCTGATTCCCAACAACGTCGGCCTCGGCGAAAACCGCCAATTGCAGCGTGCCTTGGAACATTGGCAACCCGCCTTTTTGAATTGGTGGGACGAGATGGGGCCTAGCGACTTCAAGGCCAAAGACGTTTACCTGCGTACCGCTGTTGGCGTGGATGCGTCTGGCTGGGCCAGCTACGGCTACACCCCCATGCCCGACTACCGCTGGGGCATCTTCATGGCCGACCAGGTGCCGGGCCGCAAGATCGGTTTTGGCGATCACATGGGCCAGGACGTCTGGCAGGAGGTGCCGGGCGAATACCGCAGCGCTTTCCGCCGCCTGATCGTCACGCAGGGCGACACCGAGCCGGCCTCGGTCGAGCAGCAGCGCCTGCTGGGCCACACCGCGCCGTCGCTGTATGACCTGCGCAACCTGTTTCAGGTCAACGTCGAGGAAGGCCGCCACCTGTGGGCCATGGTTTATCTGCTGCACGCGCACTTTGGCCGTGATGGCCGCGAAGAAGCCGAAGAGCTGCTGATGCGCCACAGTGGCGATGCCGACAAGCCGCGTATTTTGGGCACCTTCAACGAACCCATGGACAACTGGCTATCGTTCTTCATGTTCACTTATTTCACCGACCGCGACGGCAAGTTCCAGCTCAAGTCGTTTGCCGAGTCGGCGTTCGACCCGCTGGCGCGCACCACGCGCTTCATGCTGACCGAGGAAGCCCACCACATGTTTGTCGGTGAAACCGGCATCGGCCGTGTCATCAAACGTACGCTGGAAGTCATGAAGGAGTTGGACACCGATAACGTCGACACCCTGCGCAAGGCCGGTGTGATCGATTTGCCGACGGTCCAGAAATTCATGAACTTCTGGTTCACATCCTCGCTCGACCTGTTTGGCTCCGAGGCGTCGAGTAATGCCGCCAACTACTTTGCCAACGGCATCAAGGGTCGGCCGGATGAAGCCAAGTTTGCCGACCACGTCGAGCTTGAAAGCGAAATGAGCATCCAGGTGCCCGACGCTTCACCTGGCAATATTGGCGGCATGAAAAGTGAGACGATTTCAACCCGCAAGGGCATGAACGAAATCACCCGCACCGAATACGTCAAGGACTGCAACGTCGGCGTGACGCGCTGGAACATGGGCATCAAACGTGCCGGCATCGACTTCGAACTGAACCTGCCGAACACCCGATTCCGCCGCCAGGTCGGTGTCTGGGCCAGCGCCCACACCGACCCGCAGGGCAACCCGATCAGCACGGACGAGTTCGAGGCGAGAAAAGACGCCTGGTTACCCACCGATGAAGACAAAACCTTTATCCACAGCCTGATGCAGCGCGTTACCGAACCCGGCAAGATGGCCGGCTGGATTGCGCCACCGGATCGCGGCATCAATGCCAATCCGCTTGAATATCAGTATGTGAAACTTTGATGCTGGCCCCACGACACCTCTACTGACGCGTGATGGATCGGGCAATGGTCTCCGGAGGGGATCGAACATTTCCTTGAAACCCGTATGGATGCTAGGGACTCCCTGCGGTTTATGATTGCGCGGTCTCGAGCGCGGCGAATCTGCACGACCGGGAACGCCTTCAGGCCAGACTGCTGCCTTGCCAGTGCGCCAGCACCTCTGCCGGCGACAGCAAGGGCAGGACCAGCATGTCACGCGCGAACTGGCGCACCTGCGCCCGAACGTCCTCCTGCAAGTATTCCACGGGCGACTTGCCATCGACACGCGCCAGTAACAGCCCCGGCAACAAGCTGCCGGCACGCGCCAGCAAGGCCTTCAATGACTCCCACCTCACATGGGCGCTGTATGCCACCAGCAGTTGTTCAAAGGCATCGAACAGCGCAGCACTGTGCGTCGGCAGGTGGGCGGCCTTGAGCAGCAGATGGTTCAGCACAAAAGCCAGGTCGAAGGCCGGATCACCATACCAGGCACATTCGGCATCGAGCAGCACCGGGCCTTTGGCCCCGATGAGGATGTTTTTCGGACTCACATCACCGTGGACCAACACCCGCCGGTTCTGCTGCGTCTGGTGCGCCAGCGCGATCAACTGCACGGACAGGTCCGGATGCTGGCGTGCAGCTTCTACCAGGTAGGGCTCCAGCCTCAGCGCGAAAAATATCGCGTTCGTGTCAAAGCGGCGGGCCAGATCGGCATCGTCGGCGGTTGCACGATGAATCCGGCCGAGAATGTCGCCCACTTGCGCCGCAACCGCCGCATCGACGGCGCCGCGAAGAAGTGCGGTCTTCCAGTTCACATAGTCCGATTCGGGAAGAAACGCCATCGCAAAAGCCCCGCAGGCCTTGTCAGCGCCCAGAACGCGGGGCACATGGCCGGGCACGATCTGATGGACGGTTTGCAGCCAGGCAATTTCCGAGAACACGCGGCTAACCGGTGCCCACCAGTCTTTTTCCACCTTGAGCTTGGGCAGCGCCTGCTTGATGCAGTAACTGGTGTCACCCAGGCCGACTCGGAAAATGCTGGAAGACACGCCACCCGTCAACAGTTCGACAACTGGCTGACGCGTCCCGTCCGACAGCCCCATGCGCTGCAGTACCTCAGCCAGCAAGGCGGGCTGGGTCAACAAATCGTTTTGTTGCGCTTCTTCATTCATCGTGTTGCGCCTTCGATCAAATGCCAGTCTTCGCGGCGGGAACCACCACCGGCAAGCCGCCCATGCCGGCAAAACCCGAGAGCCCCTGCCCGGCCCGTTCGATACGCAAGCCCTCGTTCCACTTGGCCATGCGTTCGGAGCGCGCAAACGAGCCTACCTTGAGCTGGCCGGCGTTCCAGCCGACGGCCAGGTGGGTGATGCAAACGTCTTCGGTCTCGCCGGAGCGCGCGGAAATGACGGTGCCCCAACCGGCTTGGCGCCCGGCAAGAAGCGCAGCCTTGGTTTCGCTGATGGTGCCGGCCTGGTTGGGCTTGACCAACACCGCGTTGCAGCAACCCGAGGCAACAGCTTGCACCACCCGCGCTGCGTTGGTCACCAGAAAATCGTCGCCAATCACCTGCAGGCGCCCGCCCACAGCGGCGGTGAAAGCGCGCATGCCCGCCTCGTCATCTTCGGCCACCGGATCCTCCACGGAAATGATCGGGTATTTGTCGATCCAGCGGTACAGCTCGGCCAGCCATGCGTCGGTGTCGTACGCCCGCCCCTCCAGGCCCAGACGATAAAGCCCATGGTGATGAAACTCGGAAGCCGCGATGTCCAGCGAAATCAGCGCCTTGCCGCCGCCGTAGCCCGCATGCTCAATCGCATCGGTCAGCACACTCAGCGCTTCTTCATTGGAATGGAAGTCAGGCCACCAGCCGCCTTCGTCGGCCACGCCACAGCGGCTCTTGCGTTTTTCCATGAGCTCGCCCGCCGCGCGGTAAACATCCGCACAGATGGCCAGCGCCTCGTCAAACGAGGTCGCAGCCGCCGGCATGATCAGAAAGTCCTGGATGTCCACCCGCCGACCGGCATGCGCACCACCGCCGAAAATCTGGATTTCGGGCATGGGCAGACTCCCCGGTTCACTGCCTGCCAGATAGCGCCACAAGGGCAAACCGCTGGCCGCTGCGGCCGCATGCATCACGGCCATGGAGGTGGCGATGGTCGCATTGCCGCCAAGCCGGGATTTGTTGGGCGTTCCATCGAGATCGATGAGCATCTGGTCAAGCTGCGCCTGATCCATGGCGTCCATCCCGACGAGTTGCGGCGCAATCAGGGTGTTCACATTGGCGACCGCGCGGCTAACGTCAAAACCGCCATGCCGAGTGCCGCCATCGCGCAGGTCCACCGCCTCATGAGCACCACGCGAGGCACCCGCCGGCGCCATGCCGCGGCCCTGCGAGCCGTCCGCCAGCGTGACCTCGACCTCCACCGTCGGCCGCCCCCTAGAATCCCAGATGCGATGCGCCGTGACTTTCCCGATGGTTGTTGTCATGTGTTTGTTTTTTCTCTCAAAAATACCGGATTATCCGAGATTGTTCATTAGAAGATTTCATGCTTGTTTGAGAGCCACTGGTTCGCCCTAATGGACAATCTCGGTTTAAAGAATAACTGGAGGATTTATACGATGGCTGATCTCATCCTGCACCACTACCCGATGTCGCCTTTCGCTGAAAAAATGCGATCGATGCTCGGCTACATCATGAAAAAGACCGAGAAATGATTACCGACTTCAAAAACAAAACCGCCGTATTAACCGGTGCCGGTTCGGGCTTTGGCCTGGAGTGTGCGCGCATTGCTGCAAGACTAGGCATGAACGTGGTGCTGGTTGATGTGCAGCAGGACGCGCTGGATGCCGCCGCCGCTGAATTACAGGCTCTGGGTGCGCAAGTGCTGGCGCGCCGCGTTGATGTAGCCAGTACCAGCGAGATGGAGGCCCTGGCCGATGCCGTGCAGCAGCGCTTTGGTGCGCCGCATCTGGTATTCAACAACGCAGGCGTTGGCTCTGGTGGCTTGATCTGGGAGAACACCGTGAAGGATTGGGAATGGGTCATGGGTGTAAATGTCATGGGCGTAGTGCATGGCGTGCGCCTGTTCACGCCCATGATGCTGGATGCCGCGAAAAAAGACCCGGCCTGGCAAGGCCATATCGTCAACACCGCCAGCATGGCCGGTCTGCTGGCACCGCCGAATATGGGTGTGTACAACGTCAGCAAACATGCGGTGGTGGCGCTCAGCGAAACCTTGTACCAAGACTTGTCACTGGTCACAGACCAGATCAGCGCATCGGTGCTGTGCCCGTTTTTCGTGGCAACCGGCATCAGCCAGAGCCACCGAAATCGCCCAGCGGAGTTGTGCGGCAGCAAGCCAACCAAAAGCCAAGTGATTAACCAGGTCATGACGGGCAAGGCGGTTGACTCAGGCAAAGTGAGCGCCGCTGACGTCGCGCAACGGGTGTTTGATGCCGTGGCTAAAAACCAGTTTTACATCTACAGCCACCCCAAAGCCATCAAGTCGGTGCAGACCCGAATGGAAGATATTCTTCAGGCACGCAACCCGACCGACCCTTTCGCCGATAAACCCGAAATTGGCCAGCAGTTGCGGGATGCTCTACGTGTTGATTGATGAGGCTTGTTTTTTACAGGGACTGCACAAGCATGGCTTCATAGTCGTCACTTGACGCAATCCTCGGGTTGGTTTTATGGCAATGATCGGCCAGCGCACCTTCAATGATTTTCCCAAACGCTACCCGCTCTACCCCCATTTCCGCCAGTCCTTTGGGCAAGCCGAGTCGCGCGTTCATGTCGCGGATTGCCTCGGCAATATCGCCTGCCGAGGCCAATCCCATGGCTCTGGCCATGCGCTCAAGCCGCCTGTCTTTTTGCACCGATTCGGCGGTGGAATTAAAGCCAACAACCGTTGGCAAAAACATTGCATTTAGCGTGCCATGGTGCAGGCGCGGGTCAACACCGCCCAGGCTGTGGCTCAAGCTGTGAACGCAGCCCAGGCCTTTCTGGAAGGCCATGGCACCCTGCATGGAGGCACTCATCAGGTTAAAGCGGGCCTCGCGGTCACTGCCGTCACGGGTCGCGCGCTCGATATGCGTCCAGCCGCGCTCCAGGCCGTCCAGCGCAATGCCGTCGGCGGGCGGGTTGAATGCGGCTGACATAAAGGTTTCCATGCAGTGCGCAATCGCGTCCATGCCGGTGGCGGCAGTCAGTTTGGCGGGCAGGCCAAACGTCAGCTCGGGGTCGCATATCGCTGTTTTGGGTACCAGGTGCCAGGAATGAAAACCCAGCTTCCGGTGGTCGTCCACGATGATGAGGGCACCACGTGCCACTTCGCTGCCGGTACCGCTGGTGGTGGGCACGGCAATCAGTGGTGCCACGCGTGCCGTAATTTTGTCGGAGCCACCAAGAATGGTGGCGTAGGTCGTCAGCGGGCCTTCATGGGTAGCTGCAATCGCCACACCCTTGGCGCAGTCGATGGCCGATCCACCGCCTACGGCAATCAGGCCATCGCAGTGATTGGCCTTGTACATTTCTGTTGCGGCACGCACTGCCGCCTCGGTCGGGTTTGAGGGTGTCTGGTCAAACACCGCGACCTTGATGCCGGGCAGGGCATCCAGCGCTTTCTGCAAAATACCGGCGGCCTTGACACCAGGGTCGGTGACGATCAAGGGGCGCGTGATACCGACGCGGTCGCATTCCTGCTTGAGTAATTTGATGGCACCAAACTCGAACTGGATCTGGGTAACGTAGTAAATGAAGGCCATAGTCTGGATTTTTTTGGTGTAGTTGTTATCGTTACGATATTAGCAAAAGCGCTCAAGGAGGGTTTTTGGGGTCAGAGTCCAAATTCATCGTGCCCTTGGCACGCCCTTCGGGTGCGATGCTATGCATCGTCATGAAATTGGCGTCTGACCCCAATAAGCCCTTTAATGGTTTGAATTTGAACACCCCATGAAACGACAAGATTTTCGGTTTTTCCATCCGCTGCGCGTGCGCTGGGCCGAGGTGGATATGCAAAAAATCGTCTTCAATGCGCATTACCTGATGTACTTTGACACGGCCATGGCTGACTACTGGCGCGCGCTAGCCTTGCCCTACGAAGAGGCCATGCACCAGCTTGGTGGCGACTTGTATGTCAAAAAAGCCAGCATCGAGTACCACGCCTCGGCCCGCTACGATGACAGGCTTGAGGTGGCACTCAAATGTGCTCGCGTAGGCAACTCGTCCATCGTGTTTGAAGGCGCGATTTTCAGGGGAAACGAACTGCTGATTACCGGCGAGCTGATCTACGTGTTTGCCGATCCGTCTTCGCAAACGTCCCGGCCTGTACCCGATGCTTTGCGCAGTATCCTGAACCGGTTTGAGGCCGGTGTCGTCATGCACGAGGTCAAGCTTGGCTGCTGGACCAGCCTTGGCCCGGACGCGGCAACGCTAAGGGAGGAAGTTTTTGTTCACGAACAGCGCATACCGGTTGAAATGGAGTGGGATGAGCTTGATGCCGCTGCGCTACATGCGGTGGCCTACAACGGACTCGGACAGCCCGTCGCGACCGGACGATTACTCCGGCACGACCATCAGACCGGCAAAGTAGGGCGCATGGCGGTCAAGCGGGTTTTGCGTGGATCGCAACTGGGCGGCAGCATATTGACTGCTTTGCTTGACGCGGCCCGGCAGCGAGGCGATCTCGCCATCGTGCTGCACGCGCAGCGTAGTGCGCAGGGTTTTTACCTGCAAGCAGGGTTTTTGCCGCACGGAGAACCGTTTGACGAGGCTGATATCCCACACATTGAGATGCACAAACGACTAGCTTTCACATCACCCGGTCATTGATGTTACGGTGATGTGAGCACGCCCTTTGACATGGCGTGCGCGCGAACTAAAACCATTTCAACCAGCGAAAAGACGATGCCAATGCATTGGCTTCTTACAAGACTGGGCGTGGTCCAAAACTGGGGAACACTTTTCAGTGGAACCCAAACCGCCAACCAGTAGCTGTAGTGCCGTTTGAAGCAGACGGCGACCCATAGTGGACACGTGCGCCTTTTGTCGTTGCCTGGTGCTTTGAGGTTGCGACGCCGACTAGGCTCGTCAATCGATGCCGTGGCATCTATTGACTAGCCCTCAAAGCTATCTCACTGTGACATCGGCGCTATCGCATCGATATTCTCTATTCCCTGAACAACGCCTCCATCACCTCTCGCATCCAACGATTCCCCGGATCCGCCTCAAACCGCCTGCTCCAGTGCAGCGACACGGTGAAGTCGCGCAGCGGAAACGGCGGCTCGATGATGGCGTAGCCGCCGTCTGCCGCAAAACTTTTTGCGATGTTGCGCGGCATCACCACCGCCAGGTCAGTGGCCTTGACAATGGACGGCAGCACCATGAAGTGTTCGGTCGTCAGGCGCAGCCGGTCTTCGAGCTGCACCAGCTGCAAAATACGTAGCGTGTCGGAATGCGTGCGCACCGCGACAAACTCAAGCTGACGCAACGCATCCAGCAGGGCTTGGCCGCTGCGACGCCGCTGGGTGAACGGATGGCCTTCGCGCAGCAGCACGATGTAGCGGTCTTTCAGCAGTTGCACGCGCTGCGTGTCCTTGACGGTTGGCAAAAAGCCGAAGGCGAAGTCGATGCGCCCGCTGTCCAGCGCGGGGGCCATGTCGCTGCTGGCCAGCGGCGAGGTTTCGATGCGCACACCGGGCGCGCGGTTGCGCAACGCCAGCATCAACTCGGGCAAAAAGCGCGCCTCGCCGATGTCGCTCATGTGGATGCGAAACACCTTGCGCGACAGCAGCGGCATGAACTGCTTGGCCTCGTTCAGCGCATGCTCCAGGGTCGCCAGCGCCGATTGCACCGCCACGGCCAGCCGCTCGGCCCTGGGCGTGGGCGCCACGCCGCCCGGGGCGCGCACAAACAGCGCGTCCTTGACCAGCAGGCGCAGCCGGGTCAGCCCCTGGCTGGTGGCCGGCTGCGTCAGGCCCAGCGATTCGGCGGCGCGGCTGACGCTGCGCGCGCGGTAGACCGCATCAAACACCCGGAGCAGGTTGAGGTCAATGTCGTTGATATGCATTTGGCGAATATTGAATAGTCTTTGTATTTTATTGATCTATGGACCAGATACGCCGAAGATCGCTCTCTGGCTATTTTTTTCTTTCACACGCTGCCCTGTTACTGGAGACTCAACTGATGACGATGACTGTCCGTGAAGCCGTGCTCGATTTGCTGCGCGCCTTCAACATGACCACCATTTTTGGCAACCCCGGCTCGACGGAGTTGTCGCTGTTCCTGGACTTCCCTAGCGATTTTCGCTACGTGCTGGGCCTGCAAGAGTCCGTCGTGGTCGGCATGGCCGATGGCTACGCTCAGGCCACGCACAACGCCGCTTTTGTGAACCTGCATTCGGCGGCCGGCGTGGGCCATGCCATGGGCAACATCTTCACCGCCCACAAAAACCGTACGCCGATGGTGATCACGGCGGGCCAGCAGGCGCGGTCCATCCTGCCCTTCGATCCATTCTTGTTCTCTGACCAGGCCACCGAGCTGCCCAAGCCTTACGTCAAATGGAGTGTCGAGTCGGCCCGCGCCGAAGACGTGCCGTTGGCGATCGCCCGCGCCTACTACATCGCCATGCAGCAGCCCCGCGGGCCGGTGCTGGTGTCGATTCCCGCCGATGACTGGGCGCGCACCTGTGAACCCGTCTCGCCCCGCCGGGTCAGCACCGAAACCCGCCCCGAACCGCAGGTGTTGGCGGTTATCGGTGACGCCCTGGATGCCGCCAGGCGCCCGGCTTTCGTGGTCGGTGCGGCCGTGGACCGGGACCAAGCCTGGGACGACGTGGTGCGTCTGGCCGAGCGCCACAACGCCGCCGTGTGGGTGGCGCCCATGTCGGGCCGCTGTAGCTTTCCGGAAGACCACCGGCTATTTGCCGGCTTTCTGCCGGCCATGCGCGACAAAATCGTCGCCCTGCTCGCCGGCCACGACCTCATTTTTGCGCTCGGTGCCGCTGCGTTCACCTACCACGTGGAAGGCGCCGGTCCGCACCTGCCCGAAGGCAGCGAACTGGTGCAGCTGATTGAAGACCCGAACATTGCCGCCTGGGCGCCCGAGGGCACCTCGGCCGTAGGCGGCATTCGCCTGGGCGTGCAGGATTTGCTGGCCCGCCCGGCCCCGCCCGCACTGGCCGAACGCGAACGGCCCCAGCCACGCGCGCCACGCGTCCGTGCAGAGCCCAGCCCGCTGATAAGCGTGGCCTTCGTGATGCAAACCCTGGCCGAGATGCGCGACGCCCATTCCATCGTGGTGGAAGAGGCACCCAGTTCACGCCCGGTCATGCAGGCCTACCTGCCCATCCTGCACAGCGAAACTTTTTACACCATGTGCAGCGGCGGCCTAGGCCATGGCCTGCCCGCAGCGGTGGGCGTGGCGCTGGGCAAACCCGGTAAAAAGGTGATCAGCCTGCTGGGCGACGGCTCGAGCATGTATTCGATCCAGGCCCTGTGGAGCGCAGCGCAACTGAAGCTGCCCATCACCTTCATCATCCTGAAAAACCGCCGCTATGCCTCGCTGCAGAAGTTCGCGCCGACTTTTGGCTTCAAGCCTGGTGAAACTCTGCAAGGCACCGACCTGCCCGAGCTCGACTTTCTGGCGCTCGCCAAAGGCCTGGGCTGTGACGCGGTGAACGTCCACGATGCATCCCAACTCGCCAGCGTGTTGCAGGCGGCCCTGCAATCGCCCCGGCCCATACTGGTCGAAGTAGACGTGGCGTAACCGGAAATCAGGCATAAAAACACCGCTGACCTAGTTAAAACGGGGGCAGGAAGCTCTTATTTTGATAGCGGTAAAAACCTTTCCACCAGGAAACCCGCCATGACCCGTATTTCCCTTTTGATCAACGGTAAACAGCGCGCGGCCAGCAACGGCACCACCTTCGAGCGCCGCAATCCGTGGATGGCACGGTAGCCACCGTCGCCCCGGCGGCCACCGTGCAGGATGCCGTAGCGGCCGACGGTACATAACTGATGGGAATACCTGCCGGACGGAGTTTCATTTTACTTCGCAGCCGATGGCTCCTACAGTACCGTCCATATTGGCCGACACATATGGCCTGCACCGCGCAAGGACAGAAAGGTACAAAAGCAATGACCCAGGACATAACCGCAACCCTCGCCGAAACACCGAAGAAGCAGGCAAGCGCCGTGCAGATCAAGCGCGTTGGCGTCTTCCTCGGCGCCGAGATCACCGGCATCGACCTGACTCAACCGCTCGATGGTGCGACCCTCGAAATGCTCCAGCATGCCCATGCCGAGCATGGCGTACTGGTGTTTCCCAACCAAGTGATTTCGTCTGAAGACCTCAAGCGGTTTGGCCGCTATTTCGGCAGTCTCAGCGTGCACCCTTTCTCCACGAATACGGCCGACAGTCCCGAGCTCATTGTGTATGACAACAAGGAAGGTAATCCGCCCCCGCCGACCGACATCTGGCATACCGATGAGACGTTTCGCGATGCGCCACCCATGGGCACGGCGTTGTGTTCCAAGATCGTTCCGGAGGTCGGCGGAAATACCGCGTTTGCAAGCATGAGCGCAGTGTATGAAGGCCTGTCGGACCGCTGGCAGCGTTTTCTTTCAGGTCTGGAGGCGGTGCATGATTTCAAGCCATTCCGTGGCCTGTTTGACACTGACAGCGCCGGGATCGAAAGGATGCGCAAGTTCGAGGACCTTTACCCCTTGGTGACGCATCCGGTGGTGACGCTGCACCCCATCACCGGCAAGAAGGTGATTTTCGTCAATCCGCAGTTCACGCTTTACATCAAGGGCATGGCTGAGGACGAGAGCCGCATGATCCTTCAAATGCTCTACCGAAAGACACTGGTTCACGAGTACCAGTACCGCCACCGTTGGCAGCCGAACATGCTGGTTTTCTGGGACAACCGCCATGTTCAGCACTCTGCGCTGCACGATTACTACCCGCAGCGCCGCCTGATGGAGCGCGTAACCATCGCCGGCACCAAACCTTTGCCCGATGGCCCGGCCGCTGACGTCAAAAATCTGCGCCGCTACCTCATGCCGCCGCTGTCGGCCTTCCGCGGCACGGGGACGGTGCCCAAGAGGCAGCATGAGATCTGATCTGTATCGCAGCAGATGACCCCGTCGCGCATGCCCTGTGGGGCACTGCGCTTTTTGCATTTGAAAAGTACTACAAAGGAAACCCCGTGAACACATTCCACCGACGCGTCTTGCACAGCCTTCTGACCTGCCTTCTGCTTGCCGTCGGCACGCAGGCCTTCGCGCAGCAGGACAATTTTCCGAGCAAGCCGATCCGCATCGTCCTGTCCTACCCACCCGGCGGATTCACCGATATCCTTGGCCGCTTGATCGCCGAGAAGCTCTCGGTCAACGTGGGCCAGCCGGTCATCGTCGAGAACAAGGCGGGCGGCGGCAGCACCATCGGCACCGGTTTCGTCGCCAAGGCGCCGGCCGACGGCTACACGCTGCTGCTCGTAGCGCCCGACATCGCCATCAACGAAAGCCTTATCCCAGCCAAGCTGACGTACGACGCGCGCAAGGACTTCGCGCCCGTCACCCTGCTCGCCTTCTCGCCGACGGTGCTGGTGACGCATCCTTCGGTGCGGGCCAATTCCGTCAAGGAGTTCATCGCCCTGGCCAAGGCCGAGCCAGGCAAGCTCAATGTCGCATCGGGCGGCAACGGCACGGGCGGACATCTCGCGCTCGAGCTGCTCAAGTTGCGCGCCGGCATCGATGTGCTACACGTGCCCTACAAGGGCATCGGCCCGGGCATGACCGACCTGCTCGGCGGCCAGGTCTCAGCGATGTTCGTGCAATACGCGGTGGCCAAGCCGCATATCGCGGTCGGCAAGCTGCGCCTGCTCGGCACCGCGAGCGGCAAGCGCTCGCCCCTGATGCCCGACGTGCCGACGATCGCCGAGTCGGGCCTGCCCGGGTTCGACGTGCTGCCCTGGTTTGGCATCATGGTGCCGGCCGCCACGCCGGCACCTATCGTGGCGAAGCTCAATGCCGAGATCGCCAAGGTCATGCGCCAGCCGGACGTAAAGAAGAAGCTCGCCGACCGAGGTGCCGAGGCCGTGACGTCGACGCCGACGGAATTCGGCTCGTTCATCGCCAGCGAGATCACGCGCTGGGCCATGGTGGTCAAGGAGTCCGGTGCCAAGGTCGATTGAGCGTGGCGATCGACCTGCACGCGCATTATTTGCCGCCGACCCTGGTGGCGCGGCTGCGCGAGCGCACGGCTGTGCCGCGCATCGAAGTCACGGGCGCTGGCGAGCGCCTCGTCATGCCCATCGGCACGCTGTCTTTTTCAGAGCAGTATGTTGACCCGGCATTGCGCATCGCGTTGATGGACCGCGCCGGCGTCACGCGCCAGCTGCTGTCATTGCCCGGGCTGTTCGGCGTAGACAGCCTGCCGGCCCACGAGGCGGCGCCACTCGTGCGCCTCTTTAATGACGATTGCGCGGCGCTGTGTCGGCGCTATCCGCAGCGCTTCGCGGGGCTCGCGGCGCTGCCGCTGGCCGACATGGCGGCCGCCGTTGCCGAGCTGCAGCGGGCCCGGCGTGAGCTCGGGCTGCTCGGCGCCATCTTGCCGATTGACGCGTTCGCGTCGCTGCAGGAGGCGCAGAAGTTGCAACCGCTATTCGAGACCGGCGACGCGCTCGGCGCGCATTTTTTCATCCATCCCGGCCGAAGGCCCGGGGCCGGCACGCCACCCAAGTCTGCGCTCGACAACGACATGGCACGCCGCGCGCTCGCGGTGCAGGTCGAGGTGGGCGAAGCCATGGTGACGCTGTTGCTGTCGAATTTTCTGGACCCATACCGCAACGTGAGCGTGCAGGTGGCCAACCTCGGCGGCACCTTTCCTGCTGTGGTTGAGCGCATGGACCACATGGTGCAGCTGCGCACGCCGGACGCGGTGCTGCCGTCAAGTCGCGCGCGCCGCGTCTGGGTGGACTGCGCCTCGCTGGGCCGGCGGGCGATTGAGCAGGCGGTTGCAGTTTATGGCGCCGACCGCGTCGTGCTGGGTACCGATTGCCCGATCTTCGACACCGATCGCACGCTAGCCGGCATTCGCGAAGCCAGTCTGTCCGAAGCCGAGCGCGAACTCGTTCTCACGCGCAACGCTGCCGCGCTGCTCGAACGCCTGGCCTGAGCCCGCTCAGGCCAGCGCAGTGGGAAACGGCGCCTGGTCCACCGCTTTCAGTTGCTCGCGCATCAGCTGCGCCAGCAGGTCGGCCTTGACCATGAGGTAGGAGGCGTCGTCCCAGCGGTTGAGCCGTTCGCGCGGGTCCTCGGCCAGGTTATACAGCTCGCCGAACGAGGTATCGCGGTAGACGCTCAGGCGCCAGCGGTCGGTGACAAGGGTGTGCACGCGCGGCGGCTTCTCAAAGCCGAAGCACAGACGCTGCTGCTCTTCCTCGATCAATACGCCGTCTCTTACTGACAGGTCGTGCGCAAGCACTGGCATCAAGCTGCGACCCTGCATGCCCCACGGCGCGGCGATGCCGGCCCTGTCGAGCACTGTCGCCGACAGGTCCAGGCTGCTACACAGCTGCTGCGTCACTGCACCACGACGCTCGCGCAACGCCGGGTCGGACCAGATGAATGGGACCCGCACGAGGCTCTGGTAGTGTGCAGGGCCCTTGAGTAACAGGCGGTGGTCGCCAAGAAAATCGCCGTGGTCGCTGGTGAAGCCGAGCACACAGTCATCCAGTAGTCCGCACCGCTCCAGCTGCCCCATGACCCGACCGATGGCATCGTCTATGCACGCCACCATGCCGCAGCTTAGTGCGTGCGCCTGGCGTGCCTCCTGCTCGCTGACCGCGAATGCGCCGAAGCCACCGAGCTGCGCGCGGCCCTCGGCACGCTCGTCGAACACGGCCTGCACATGCGGTGGCACGGGCCAGTCGGCATCGGCGTAGGAAGGCTCGGACGGCATGTCTTCAGCGCGGTACATGTCCCAGTAGCGGCCTGGTGGCGTGAACGGATGGTGCGGATCGGGAAACGACACCAGCAGAAAGAACGGCTTGTCTTGTTGCGCTAGGCGGTCGATCGTCTCGCACGACTTTTCGGCAATGTAGGCGCTCGGGTAGAACTCCTCGGGCACGGCGGTGCGCCAGGCCTGCGGGCAGCTGTCATCGTGCGGCAACGCGTGCTGCGGCCCGCGCAGCGTGCGCACATCGGCGCCTTTGCTGCGCACCCAGGCCATGTAGTTGCCTTCGACCAGATCACCATGACCCGTGGCAAGCTCGACCTGCTCAAAGCCGTAAAAGGGCAGGGTCACGCGCGTGTCCGGGTCGTCCCAGTCGCGCCGCCCTTCCTGGTTGTAGAGCGGTCCGTTGAGGTGATCGCGCCGCGACTGCGCCAGTTCCGGCACGGGCGCGCGATGCGTGGCCGGGGCTGCGGGCCGCTCCAGCTTGGGCGGCAGGCCGGTGTTGTTTTGCAGATGCGATTTACCGACCAGCACCGTGGCGTAGCCAGCATCGCGCAGCAGCTCGACGAAGGTCACCTCGTCCATCGACAGCGGCAGCCCATTGCTGCGTACGCCGTGCGCCGAGGACGGCCGGCCTGTCATGAGGCTGGCGCGGTTCGGCATACACACGGGATTGGCGACATAGAAGCGGTCGAAGCGCACGCCACGTTCCGCGATGCTATCGATGTGCGGCGTGCGCAGCACCGGATGGCCGGCGCAGCCCAACAGGTCAGCGCGATGCTGGTCCGTGAGAAAGATGACAAAGTTAGGGCGCTTGTTGTGCATGAGCGATTGTAGAAACGCGTGCTGCTGCTGGACACTGAAACTCCGTTAGCCTTGTATTCCAGTTCGTTATACTTTATTGATGTCTGTCTACGACCGCCTCAAATTACGTCATCTGAACTGTTTGGTCGCCATTGCCGAGCGTGGTAACTTTGTGCGAGCGGCTGACGCTCTCTCGATCACGCAGCCCGCCGTGTCGAAGACCATCGCCGAACTGGAGAATATCGTCGGCCAGCGCCTGGTTGAGCGCACGCGCAAGGGCATCGAGCTCACGAGCGCGGGGCGCGTGCTGGTGCGCTATGCGGGCAGCAGTCTGCGCACGATCCGAGAGGGCCTCGACAGCATCGCCCGCACACGCACTATCGACGCGCCAGTGATATTGATAGGTGTGCTGCCGAACGTGGCCATCACCGTGCTGCCCCAGGCGCTGTTGCGCTTTGCCGCCGAGGTGCCGCAAGCGCGGGTGCGCGTGCGAACCGGCAGCAATGCATACCTTATCGCGGCGCTGCGCCAGGGCGAACTCGATGTTGTCATCGGTAGGCTGGCCGAGCCTTCTGACATGCAAGGCCTGAGCTTCGAGCATCTGTACACCGAGGCGCTGGTCTTCACGGTGCGGCCCGGGCATCCGCTGGCCGGTCGCCAGCACCTCGCCCCAGCCGCCCTGCTCGAGCACCGCCTGATGCTGCCCGATGCTGGCACGCGTGTGCGCGAGGCGGCCGACCGCTTCTTTCTCGCTTCTGGATTGGGGCTGCCCGAGAACTTCATCGAGACCATCGATGTCTCTTTCGGGCGCAGCTATGTGATGCAGACCGACGCTGTGTGGTGTACCCCGCTCGGGGTAGTGGAGAACGATCTTCAGCAAGGCGCGCTGGTACGACTGCCGATCGAAACACAAATAACTATGGGGCCAGTGGGCTTAACGTTGCGCGCGGACAGGCTGCCGTCAGAGGCGCTGCAACGGGTATTGGACGAAATTCGCACGAGCGCCGGAGAACGGACATTGCTAAACTGAAGTTCCACCCCGCTCCAAGCGAGTTTGCCCATATCTATCAAGCCTTTAGCTTGAATCTGGGGTTCTGGCTGCTACCTACAGGTTGATTTTCTGGATCAGGTCGAGCGCGCGTTGCTGTAGCGCTGTGGGGGTCGTGCGTGCCACCGTCCTTATGTCGGACGGACTTGTCCGGCCAACGCGTAAAACTGCCCAGCAAATGACAGTTCCTCGCAGCCTGGCATCGCCATCTGACCTTTGCGAATCATGTGCATGAGTTCGATCCCGGCCAGAACCTTGGCGGCTGCTCGAAAGGATTTGAAACCGAGCATGGATCGGGTGTTCCATTTGATAGCTCGGTGGTCGTGTTCGACGATGTTGTTCAAATACTTTCCAGATGAGCGGCGTCGGCCCCACGCTCGGACAAACCCGTCATTTCCGCATCTGCGCGCCCAATCACCGACGACAAGGAACGCGACATCCTGTTTGGCAAAACGAAGTACCAAAAACTCTGATATTCAGGAGAAAATAAGGGTCTAAGCCCATACAGAACGGACGCATATAGCTATTTAATTGATAGCGTTTTTGATGGCGTTTCAGTTTCAAAAACTGGGGAATGGCCCGCGTACAGATACCCCGTCAGCGAAGCCCAACCGTGGCCCAGCGGACGCAACGTATTCAATCAGGTGAGGATAGCTGTTCGGGCTGACGAAATACTTTGTGTTTTACAATACAGAAAAAACGCACCAATCGCTGAACTACAACACGCCCGACGAGATCTACCGGACAACGAGCGGTGGCGGGGCAAGCATTGTGGATAAATTCAGTGAGTGAGCGAGAAATCTCGCTCAAAAACAGAACCCAAACAGGGGCAGCGCCGTTCCGCTGCGTGTAATCGGCTACCCTCTTAAACTTGGCTTAATATTGCCTTGACTGAGGGGTCCACTTCACAGAAAAGGAAAAATTCCATCATGCAACAAGCCGAAACGCGAGGCGAGTTCGACCGTTTCCTCGTTCTTCAAGAGTTCCTCAATGTCGCGACCAACGACTGGATCGCGCGAACGCCGCAAGACAAACTGGATTGGGTTCCAGTCGACAACCCCAACGTGCGGTTCGGCGATCGCGTCTCGCACGTGACGATCAAGAGCCTCTACATTCACATGGCTGTCGAGGGATATCACTGGATACGGTTTCTCGCGGACTGCCCGGATGGCGCGACGATACCCCTGCCGCGCGACCCTGAACTCACGGCGAAGCTCGCGAACGGTGACTTCGTTGCGGAGGCTGGGAAGCTCCATGAGGAAAGCGTTCAAAGGCTGCGCAGCTTCAGCGACGAACAATTGCGCAAGACCGTCCATTTCGCGGAACGCGCCTGGAGCGTGATGGGCTTTCTGTGGATCGGCCTGTACGGGCACCGCGCTTACCACCTGGGCAACATCGACATCTATCTGCGTCAGTCCAATACCCCGGCGCCCAACTTCTTCCACTTTTCGGCGCCGGGAATGGCTTAACAGGGCAAAGTTCCGGTAGATGGCCATTGCAGCATCAACCGGGTGCTTGCGACAGCATCAGCTGATTGAAGATGCGTCTTTTCCTCGACTCGTAAAGTCCATTTCATCTGGCTTTGCTCGCCAGCTTGTGGCGTGGCTACCAGAACGGTGCTGCAACGTGTGCCATAGCCCCTTTCTGGCGAATCTACATAGGCGCTTGACAAGGCTTTTTCCAGATCACTTGGCACGCCGGTATCTGGCAGGCTTTCTGTACTGGCGTAGCTGCGGCTGGCCAGGGCTTCCCATAAAGGCTTCTTAAGCCCGGTCTCATCGGACGCACCAAGCGCACCCGTCAGGGCAGCCTTCAAGGCGAGCGTCTTGGGCCAGGGTGTGTCAAGCGCGGCATTTGACAGGGCGTATACACCGGGCTCTAAAACGCGCGAACACCAGCCCGCAGCTTTTGGACGCTGTGCGGTGGAGCCATCTGGACGAGTTTCAAACAGGCGATTGCTGATCCATCTCCATTGGCCGGTCTGCCAGTCCCCCAGCACCAGGTTAAAGCCAGCATAGCGGGTGCTGTCGGTATCAAGCATGAATTGGGAGGCACTCATGCGGCCCTCAAGCCAGCGCATGACCAGTTCGCCACGGGATTTTTCGAATGTTGGTTGAATCGGCTGACCTGGCAACGATGCCTCACGCACATTGGTCAAAAAAGCGACCCTTCCCGACGGGGTCATGCCAAGCCATGTACCACCGGCACGCGCATCGCGTCCCGAAACAATGTTGTGGCCAGCGGCACTTTGCCAGCGCGCCAGAGGCAGCGTCGGGCGATCAAAAAACTCGTCGCGATTTGACGCAATCACCAGTGGCCAGCGCTTGGAGGCGTTGACAGCAAAAGCGACCAGACACATGCGGGCACCTCTATAAATTCATTTTTCAGGCAAATTGCTGCGTTGCGCGGTGCTCGCAATCCTCATGTACCTTAAGTACATTCCGGTTGCTCCGCTCCGCGCGCCTTGCACTTTATTCTGAAAATCTGAATTTCTAGAAGTGCCCATGCGCGAGTTCTCCGATTCAGGGGCTACAAACGAAACTTATTCCATTTTCAGATCGATAGGAAATTAGGCGCGAAGCCGCAGACAGTGCTGTAGCACGGCAAGGCGAAGCAACAACATATCGTATTGATCTGGAAATGGAATTAGATATTTTCAAGCAAAGGGTAGGGCAGGGCAAGCAAGGTGAGCGCTGCGCCGCCAGCGTTTCCCAGCGTTAACCTGCCATTGTCAGAGTCAAGCGCCGCAGCCGTCTGCATCGACACAATAGCATCAAAGCCGCCTTCAGGATGTGCGGCGCAGGCTGCCACCATGCCGCAAGGCTGCTCGGTGTCTCGCAGGTGAAAAACCTCCTGGCCAATCGTCATCGCGACATCACCATGTACCAGATAAGCCCGGCGTTTCAGCGTGCCACGAAATTGGCTGCGCGCCACAATTTCCTGACCGGGGTAGCAGCCCTTCTTGAAGTTGACACCGCCTACCGACTCGTAATTAAGCATTTGCGGCACGAAAGCCTCAAAAATCGGCTGCGTGATCATCGCTATGCCGGACTGCACCTCCAGCCATTCCCAGATGCCAGGCGCGAGTGTCGTACCGCCAGGTGGCGGGGTTGCGGCTGGCGCGCACCATAAAGCCCGTTCAAAACCTGCTCCGGGATATAAAAACACCAGATTTTGACCCTCAAAATCGAGTTTTGACCAATGAGTACGGGCAATACGGGCATTATCAGCTATTGATTTGATAGCATCTATGGCCGAGCCAACCAGGCCAAAGAGTGAGAAATCAGCGCTGGCATCAAGCAGTTTGACCTTGGCACGAAGCACAAACATGGACAGCCGCTTGAGCGTCTGCGGCAAGAGACCAGCGCTGCAAACCATCAAAATCTCGTGCTCGCTGCGTTTGAACACCACAAAGCTCGCCTGCATACGACCCTTGTTGTTGCAAAACGCGGCCAGATGCGCCTCGTTCAGGCCCATGAGCGCCACGTCTTGTGTCAGCTGCCCTTGTAAAAATTTAATCGCATCCTCACCCGTTGCGCGAATCACGCCAAGGTTTTTCAGTGCTGCAATGCCCGAAATGGAAGTCGTCGATGTGTCCATGGCCTGAATTATCATGGGATGTCTGTTTTAGCAAGAAGGTCGTTGCGTTTGCCCCGCGTATTTACAAGCTTTTGTCTGTTGGTATTTGTTGTTGCCCTGCTGGCCATCGCTGGCGGCCTGTGGTGGCTGCACGCGCCCATGCGATTGAAGCTGCCAGCCGGTACGCAGGTGCTTGATCTTGAAATTGAGCCTGGCACCCGCGCCATGAAGGTTGCAGAATTGATCGTTGCCAGCGGAGCAGATGTGCCGGTGTCGCTCCTGAAAACCTGGTTTCGGGTATCTGGTCAGGCTAGGCAAATCAAGGCCGGCAGCTACGAAATTACCCTAGGGACCACGCCGCGCCGCTTACTCAATATGCTGGTGCGCGGCGAAGAAGTCCTAAAAAGCGTCACTATCGTCGAGGGCTGGAATTTCAGCCAGGTACGTGCTGCGCTACAAAAAGCAGAGCATCTAACGCCTGATTCCATTGGTCTGCAGCCCGATTTAATCATGGAAAAACTGGGAAAACCGGGCATCCATGCCGAGGGGCGCTTTTTCCCCGACACCTACACCTATGCCAAGGGTAGCAGCGACTTGGCCGTGCTCAAGCGTGCGGCCCGCGCCATGGACAAACGCGCCGAGGCCGCATGGGCATTGCGCAGCCCTGATACCCCGCTGCAAACCCCAGAACAGGCACTTATACTCGCCAGCATTATCGAAAAAGAAACCGGAAAGCCCAGTGACAGGGCGCTGATTGCGGGGGTCTTTAGCAACCGGCTGCGCATAGGCATGCCGCTGCAGACCGACCCCACGGTGATTTATGGTATGGGTGATAAATTTGACGGCAACCTGCGCAAGCGCGATCTGCAACTTGATACGCCCTACAACACCTACACCCGTGGTGGACTGCCGCCCACGCCGATAGCGATGCCTAGCAATGCAGCTTTGCTGGCGGCCGTGCAACCGGCGCCCACAAAGGCTTTGTACTTTGTGGCGAGGGGCGACGGCAGCAGCCAGTTCAGCGCTAATCTTGACGATCACAATCGGGCTGTCAATAAATACATTCGGGGTCAGTGAATGCAGCAAAAGGGTCTTTTCATCAGCTTCGAGGGCATAGACGGCGCAGGCAAGTCCACCCATATTAGCGGGCTGGCTGATGCTTTTAAGGCCGCTGGCCGTGCCGTCACGCTTACCCGTGAGCCCGGCGGCACAGCGCTGGCCGAAAAGCTGCGCGCCATGGTCCTTAGCGACGCGATGGATGCCCTGACCGAATCGCTTTTGATATTTGCCGCCCGGCGCGACCACCTCACCCGCATCATCGCGCCTGCGCTAGCGCGTGGCGAGGTGGTGCTGTGCGACCGGTTTACCGATGCCACGTTTGCCTACCAGGGCGGTGGCCGAGGATTTGATTTGGCGGTACTCAAGACGCTTGAGAAATGGGTGCAGGGAACAGCTGCAAATCAGAACATCGTCCAGCCAGACCTCACCATTTGGTTTGACCTTGTACCGGAAGAAGCCGCAAAACGCTTGGCTGATGCGCGAGTGCCTGACAAATTTGAAGCCCAGCCAGTCGAGTTTTTTCGCCGCGTAGCCCAGGGTTATGCAGACCGCCTTAAAGCAGACCCGCAGCGCTTTGCCCGTATTGATGCAGGGCAGGGCCGCGAAGCCGTGTGGAGCGACGTGAAGCAGGTGTTTGTGACTCGAGGCTGGTTGCCATGAGCCATGCGGATAGTTTGGCCCCCTGGCTGCAAACCCAGCTCAAAAGCCTGCTGCAGCAGCGCGGCCATGCGTGGCTACTAAGTGGCCCTTCCGGCCTGGGCCAGTTTGAACTGGCGCTTGCCCTAGCGCGCGCTTGGCTCTGTGACAATCCGCTACCCGAGCGTGCGTGTGGGGTTTGTGCCAGCTGTCACGCGGTCGATGTTCATACTCATGCCGACCTGTGCATGCTGCTGCCCGAGATCCTGTCGCTGGAGCTTGGCTGGCCGTTAGACGAGAAAACCCAGGACGATCTGGACAACAAAAAACGCAAACCGAGTAAAGAAATCAAGGTCGATGCGGCCCGCGAGGCGGTGTCCTTCACGCAGTTCACCCGCTCGCGCGGCACTACCAAGGTGGTGCTGGTTTTTCCGGCGGAACGCATGAACGGCATTACCGCCAACACCCTGCTCAAAACACTTGAAGAGCCGCCCGGTGCGGTCAAATTCATACTCGCCACCGAAGCCGCCCATCAACTGTTACCCACCATACGTAGTCGCTGCCTCGGGCATACCATGCACTGGCCCGACTTTGATGAGGCTCTGGCCTGGTTGCAGTCCATGAGCCAGCCGTCATTAGCTGAAAAACAGGAGCCTGGGGCCGATGAAAAAAAGTCTGCCAAGCCTGTCAAAGTACCCGATGCCAAAGATATCGCTACGCTCTTGACGGCCGCTGGCGGACGCCCTGCTGATGCGCTGGCATGGGTGCAGGGCGGGCAGGCCCGGGAAGTGGCACAGGGGTGGCAGGCACTGCCCAAGGCGATGGCGCGCGGCGATGCCGCTGCACTGACCGACCTGGGGCCTGCCCAGGCAGTTGATGCCTTGCAGAAGCTTTGCCACGACGTGTGGGCCGTGAAGGTGGGTAGCGAGCCGCGATTTTTCAGCCTGGGCGATTTGCCGCCATCAGCCAGGGTTAAAACGGGCTTGCATGCCCTTAGCACATGGTCAAAAGAGCTTGCTGCCACCGCACGTACGGTAGAGCATCCCTACAACCCGGGACTGATGCTTGAATCTCTGGCCAGTCGCGCCAAGATCGCGCTCGCGTCCTGATTGAATACCGATAAACTAGCAGCATGGTCACCACCTCTCCCATCGCATCCGGTGCAGCCGCCAGGCCCAGCGTCGTGCAACTGGCCATCAAGGAAAAAGCGGCGCTTTATGCGGCCTACATTCCCCTATTCAAGGAGGGCGGTGTCTTTATCCCGACCACCCGTGAGTATCAATTGGGGGCAGATGTCTACGTGCTTCTGACACTGCCCGAAGATACCCAGCGCTACCCGGTTGCAGGCAAGGTCGCCTGGGTTACGCCAGCCAGAGCGGCAGGCAACCGCACCCAGGGTGTCGGTGTGCGCTTTCCGAACGACGAAAAGTCAAGATTGCTCAAGCTCAAGATTGAGGAAATTTTGGGCGCGCACCTGGCATCGGAGCTACCTACGCAGACCATCTGAAGCTGCCAACGGAAGGTTTGCCAAACCACTTTTTACTTTCAGTCCTATGTTCACCGACTCACACTGTCACTTAAGCTTTCCCGAGCTAAAAGCCCAACTCCCGCAGATTCGTCAAGCCATGGCTGAGGCAAAAGTTGACAGGGCGCTTTGCATCTGCACAACGCTTGAAGAGTTTGAAGAGGTTCATGCGCTGGCCACTACGTATGACAACTTCTGGTGCAGCGTTGGCGTACACCCCGACAACGAAGACGTGTTGGAACCCGACGTAGCAGGTCTTGTGCAAAGAGCAGGCCTGCCCAAGGTGGTGGGCATCGGCGAAACCGGCCTTGATTACTTCCGCCTCGGGGAGCGCTCTGTGCTCGACATGGAGTGGCAGCGCGAACGCTTTCGCGTCCATATTCGCGCCGCACGCGAGTCTGGCAAACCTCTGATCATTCACACCCGAAATGCCTCAGACGACACCTTGGTCATCCTCAGGGAAGAAGGCGAGGGCGCTCAGTCTGAAAACCGTGCGGGCGGGGTTTTTCACTGTTTTACAGAAACTGCGGCGGTTGCCCGTGCCGCCCTTGATTTGGGGTTTTACATCTCTTTTTCAGGCATTCTGACTTTCAAGACTGCGGCAGATTTACGGGAAGTGGTCAAATTGGTCCCTATCGACCGTATTTTGATCGAGACAGACAGCCCTTATCTGGCACCCGTTCCCTATCGCGGAAAAACCAACAATCCGTCTTATGTGCCTTACGTGGCCAAACTGATAGCCGAGATCAGGCAGCAAAGCATTGAAACTATTGCCAGCGCGACGAGTTTGAACTTCGAGCAGCTTTTCAAAGGTGTCAAGGGATGAAAAAATACTTCATAAATTACTTTAAGAAAAGTATTATTGGCTTTGTTTTAATTGGATTTAATGTTTCTCAAGCCGGATCTTTTGATGATTTTTTCAAGGCTGTCAAACTGGACGATGTCAAGGCCGTCCAACTGTTGCTTGCGCGTGGCTTTGATGTCAACACGATCGATGAGAGTGGCCAGAACGGCCTATTTATCGCCATCCGGGAGCCTTCACCCAAGGTGGCCCGCGTGCTGGTCGATTCGCCCAAGATAGACCTGAATGCGCTCAATACGCAAGGTGAAAGCCCACTGATGCTCGCCGCCCTGAAGGGCCAGCTGGAACTGGCAAACCAGATGGTCAAAAAAGACGCTGATGTCAACAAGACCGGCTGGACACCTCTGCACTACGCGGCCACTACCGGTCAGCTCGCCGTCATACGCCTGTTGATTGAAAACCACGCCTACATAGATGCCGAATCACCAAACGGCAGTACGCCACTAATGATGGCCAGCATGTATGGCACACCCGAGGCGGTCAAACTGCTGCTCGAGGAAGGCGCTGATCCAACACTGAAAAACCAGCAAGGCCTGACAGCGGTGCAATTTGCGCAGCGCGCCAGCCGACCCGATGCGGAGAAGTTAATCACAAAGGCCATCCGCGCCAATCGTCCAGCTGGGCAATGGTGATTGCATTTTCGATATATTCCACGATGTATATTATGTTAAATAACATTTAAACGTAGCATTCGGGGTCGATTTGTTTTCAGCGGTCACGAACCGTGGGAATAAAGGCCTTTAGGCCGATGGCTTTAACTGTAGTGATTTGAACTCCAGAAACTCCTCCAGCCCATAGACACCATTCTCGCGCCCATTGCCCGACTGTTTGTAGCCACCAAAGGGCGCACTGGCATTGAACGGGCCACCATTGATGTCAACCTGGCCAGTACGCATACGTCGCGCCACCTGCATAGCACGTTCGTCCGTCGCGCTCCACACCGCACCGCCAAGGCCGTAAATGGTGCTGTTGGCAATCGCGACGGCATCGTCCTCGTCCTTGTATGGAATCACCACCAGCACTGGGCCAAAAATCTCTTCCCTAGCCAGCGTGTCAGTGGGTTTGATACCCAAAATAGTAGGTTGCACGAAGTAGCCTTTGTCAAACTTTGGCGGCTCTGCGCCACCGGCAATCACGTCTGCGCCCTCTTCAATGCCAGTCTTGATAAAGCCGAGCACGCGGTCGCGCTGGTTGGCGCTGATGAGGGGGCCTAGTTTGCTGGCCTCATCTAGGCTGGGGCCAACGCTGAATTTGGCAATCGCTGCCTTGGCCAGTGCTTTGATTTCTTCATAGTGGCTGGCGGGTACCAACATACGGGTGTGGGCCGAGCAGGTCTGGCCGCTATTGAGCATACAGGCCCCAACCGTGCCCTTGACGGCGGCCTCAAGATTGGCATCGTCCAGTATCACGCTGGCAGATTTGCCACCCAGCTCCAGCGCAATGCGTTTGACCGACTGGCTGGCCAGCTCGCTGACCCGCTTGCCTGCGCGGGTCGAGCCGGTAAAACTCACCATGTCTACATCAGGGTGCGTGGCCAGCACCTCGCCCACCACCGGGCCCATGCCATTGACCAGATTGAAAACACCGGGCGGCAAGCCGGCATCGTGAATGATTTCGGCCAAAATCATCGCGTTGACGGGTGCGATTTCACTTGGCTTGAGCACCACGGTGCAACCAGCCACCAGTGCCGGTGCGATTTTGAGCGTGATCTGATTCAGCGGAAAGTTCCACGGCGTGATGCAGCCCACCACACCAATCGGCTCGCGCACGACGAGTGAGTTGCCGACTTTTTTCTCCCATTCAAAGCTGCGTGCCACTTTTGCAAAGTTACCCCAATGCCAGGCCGGGCCACCGACCTGTACGGCACGCGCCATTTTGAGCGGCATGCCGACTTCCCGGGCAATCGCCAGGGCCAGTTCGTCAGTCCTGGCCTTCACGCCAGCGGCTACCTTGTCGAGGAAGGCGGCTCGGGTCTCTACCGGCAGGGCTGACCAGCCATCAAACGCGGCCCGTGCGGCGCGTACCGCAGCTTCTGCTTCCAGGGCAGTGCCTGCGGGGACGGTGGCCATCAGTTCTTCGGTGCTGGAGTCGTGGACGGGCAGTGTCTCGGGCGATTGGGCCTTGACCCACTGGCCATTGATGTAGTGCGAGGGATAAATGACGACAGGAAGATTGGAAGAAGGGGTGGCAGGCGTGGTCATTTTCGAGGGGTTTTCCGGAAAAGGTATCAGGCACATGTTGCCCGACCAGGTTTTGTTATAAATAGTTAAACCATATTCAAACATGAGGATTAACTTCATATTTGGCAACTAACTCATTGATTCATATGTTATTTTGTGTGTGCGAATTCATGTTAACGCTCTTGCCCTACGACGCAAATCGGCATGGTTCAAAAAAGTAACGCTTTTGGGTAACACGGACAATGTGAATTTTGGATGGTTTGCCTATGACTCAACCGATAGCCACCCGAAAAAGTGTTACCCGATTTTGAACCACGCCAAGCAGATTAGTAGCCAGATTTCATGGCTGGTCGGTGTACGCGGAATTCCGGCTTGAGCTTGATGGCCCAGGAAACATCCGCCGGATTCTTGCCGGCGTTTACGTTCTGGGCAGTGGTTTCCTCGGCCCCAGCCATTCGCGGATGCCAAATTCTGGCAATGTAATCCCCTGTGGGAAGATTGCCGATTTGCACCTTGCCGTCTGCTCCGGTTTTACCGAAATAAGGCGTTTCCGATACATAGATGTAAGCCAGCATCCAGTCGTGGATATTGCATCCTACGGTCACTACACCGGGCTTGTCGAATACCACCGGCTTCGACGGTGTGCCGCTGTAGAGCATCAACTCGAATTTTTTCGTCTCGGAAAAGGAATAGACATGATGGCGGACATTGTCCTTGTTGGGAAAATTTATCGGCGTACCCACCATCACTACCTTGACGTAGGGGACAAACTCCTTGTCAACCTGGTCAATCTCCTCAGTCGTAATCTTTGTCGCAGGGATGTTGCCTCTCTTGGGATAAAACAACACTACTGCATCGCTCACCGCAACACCGGAAGCATCCTTGACTGTGGCGCTTACTTCAGCAGCCTGGGCAGAAACCTGACTACCCAGCCATACTGCGGCGATCAAAGCCTTCAACAGCAAGTGTAGTTTTCGATTCATCGCGCTATTCTCCTTTGAAAATCATTTTAACTTTTCAACCTGGCCTCTTGGTGGCCAGCTATTTTTCGTACAAAACAAATGAACCGTCCCAATCATGATTCATCGCTGTTTTTGAGAAGTGCTCAATGTAGCCCTCATAAATCTGGTACAGCCTGCTACCGGGATACAGCGCCCGCAACCTGGCGAATTCCACTCTGGCCTGCGCCAGGTCGCGCTGCCGATAACTCTTGAGGGCGGCGTGATACTGCTCCAGCTCGATTAGGCCTTTCACATCCACCGCATCCGCTAGTCCCAGCGGCTGGTAAATCATCACTGACCGGTTCTTACCTTTGACCCGCACCTTGTCCAGTTCCCGATAAACAAATCCCGGAGCAGCAATCATGGTGGTTTCACTGACGATGATCGGGACGTTGTATCTCTTCGTCAGCCCCTCCAGGCGTGACGCCAGGTTGACGCCATCGCCGATCACGGTGTAGTTCATGCGTGTCGGCGATCCCATGTTTCCTGCCACCACCATGGCGGTATTGATGCCAATGCCGATGTCGAGTTGCGGCATGCCCTGCTGTTCCAGTTCCCGATTCAAATCCCGCAGCACGCGATGCATGCCAAGCGCTGTGTTGATCGCGCGTGCCGGGTCATCCTCATGCGCGAGCGGCGCGCCAAATAACGCCATTACCGCATCGCCAATATATTTGTCCACCACCCCGCCGTTGGCATCAATCACCGCGCTTATCCTGGTCAGGTAGGTGTTCAGCAGAGACAGCACCTCGGCGGGAGAACGGTTTTCGCACAGCCCGGTGAAGTTACGCACATCCGCAAACAGAATGGTCGCTTCCAGTCCCGCCCCGCCCAGTTCGATTTGCTTGCTCAGCAACTGCTGCGCGATGGCGGGCGAAACCACCTTGCCCAGCAGATCGCGAATCCGGTCCTTCTCCTCTAACCCCCGCGCCATGCGATTGAAGGCGGCGGCCAATTCCCCAATCTCGTCTTGTTGTCGGATATTGACATGCTGACCATATTCACCCCGTTCGATTTTTCGGGCATTTTCCGCCAGCACCAGTACCGGGCGGGTAACGCTGCGGGCGATCAGAATACCGATCACCAGTGACACGCCTAGACCTGTCACTGCCAGCAGCGTCAAAATGATCATCAGTCGCGTAACCGGCTTCAGCGCCTCGTCGAGAGAACGCTGAAGCATGGCGACCACATGGCCTTCGGGAGTGTTGTCGAGGGGAGATACGAGCGAGACGTAGTCGCCGTCGCCGAGGCGGATCGAAACGCTTTTCTGCTCCTCCCACGAGCCCTGCACCAGGTGGTTCGCCGCCTGCTGGCGTAAATTCTGGGGCAAGGTGGATGCCACCACACTCCAGTAATCCACGCTTTTTTCCCTGAGCAACGAAACATGGGACAGCGTCAATTTTTCCAGTTCCGCGGCAAACCGGTCGTCTAGCAAGAACCCGATACAGATCCAGGCATCGGGCTGGGGCACCAGCAGCGGCACCACCACCATTTGATAAGCCCGGTCTTCGATGAATATGATGGACGAGGCTTCGCCGTAGGGATGCTTCTCGGCAGCGCGGATCAGATGCGGAAACATGAACGGTTTTCCATGGGTATCGCGGCCAAGCGTGTCGGCGATTACCACCCCGCTCAGGGATACCATCATCATCACGTCCGCGTCAATGCGCAACTGATGGTTCAGCAACGCGGACAAGATCGTGTCCGTTTCCTGCGTGTGCGTGGCGTATACGCTCTTGAACGCGAAGTCCCCGGACAACAGTTTGGCCGCCTCGATCAGGCGGGCATTGCGTTCCTTAATCAATTTGTTGAAGACACCCGCGCCTAGCTCAAGTGCGCTGTTGATCTGGGCGCGCGCGCTGGTCAATTGCACCGCATAGACCGAAACAAATGCGACCACCTGTACCAGCGTGAACAAGCCCAGAAACAGCACGATAATGCGTGTTTGAAAACGACGGAATTGCAGCTTCATTCAGTCCCTCAGGTTGTTCCCAAACAACGGATAGATGCTATGGATGCCTCCCTCCTTAAGGGCAGAGGAATTGTGGCACTGCGATAGGACAGCCGTCAATCAGGAAAAAACCAACCGGCACGGGGTGGATCCTCTGATCAGTATTGGTGTCAGCCATCACTTGATACAGACTGAACGCACGATATGCATGTCGGTGAGGCCCTGCAGCACTTTTTGCATGCCATCCATCTTCAGCGTCAGCATGCCGTCTTCAAGCACGCTCGCCAGCAGATCAGCAACCCGGGCGTGTTCCTGTATCAGTTTCTTCACCTGGTCGGTACCGATCATCAGCTCGTGCAAGCCGACGCGCCCCTTGTAGCCGCTATCGTTGCAGGTCGGGCAACCCTTAGGACGATAGAGGGTGAATTTTCCGTCCTTGGCGTAGTTCTTCAACAGTTCCTGATAGACCGCGTCGTAGCCCGCCTGGGGATCCTTCTTGAAGCTCGATGTATTCACCAGTTCCGCGCAATATTCTTTGAGGAACAACTGCATCTCGTCTTCCCCGGCAACGTAGGCCTCCTTGCACTTGCACAGGCGTTTGGCCAGACGCTGGGCGAGGATGCCCAGCAGGGCGTCGGAGAAGTTGAAGGGATCCATGCCCATGTCGAGCAGGCGGATGATCGATTCGGGCGCGCTGTTGGTGTGCAGCGTGGCGAACACCAGGTGGCCGGTGAGCGATGCCTCGATGCCGATACGGGTGGTCTCGGCATCGCGCATTTCACCGACCATGATGATATCCGGATCGGCGCGCAGGAAGGCCCTCATGATCGTCGAAAAATCCAGACCGGCCTTCTTGTTGATCTGTACCTGGCGCAGGCCCTTTTGCGTGATTTCTACGGGATCCTCGGCGGTCCAGATCTTGGTATCGACGGTGTTCAGGTACTTCAGCACCGAGTGCAGGGTCGTGGTCTTGCCCGAGCCGGTCGGGCCGCAAACGAAAAACAGGCCATAAGGCTTGGAGATTGCCGTCTTGAGTCGCTCCAGATTGCCCGGCAGGACGCCCAGACTTTCCAGCGGAATCGGCTCGCCCGCCGCCAGGATCCGCATGACGATGTCTTCACCGCTGACCGACGGGATGGTGGCGACACGTAGTTCGATGTCGAGCGGGCCGAATTTCTTGAACTTGATCTTGCCATCCTGGGGTTTCCTGCGCTCGGAAATATCCAGATCGCACATGATCTTGATACGCGCGGCCATGGCGTTGCGATAACTGGCCGGCACCTCGATGTACTTGGTCAGCGCCCCGTCCTTGCGGAAACGCACCAGGGTTTTTTCCTTGCCCGGTGCGGGCTCGACATGGATATCGGATGCGCCCTGCTGGTAGGCGTCGACAATGATCTTGTTGACCAGCTTGACGAGTTCGTTGTCGGCGGCGGCGAAAACATCCTCGGAAGTGTCGCTGACCTCCTCGCCGTCCTCGGCCATGCTGGAAAGCAGATCACCGACGGAGGACATGTCGGTGTCGGGCTGAGCGCCGAAAAACAAATCGAGGTTCTGTTTGAACTCGCGAACGGTGGTGACGCGGTAGGCAAGCTTGCTTCTCGGGAAAACATTATTCACGATACGCGAATTTTTCACCTGCTCTGTGTCCATCGTCAGAACCACGATGCCGTTGCTGGAATCCTCAATCGGCATCCACTGATTCTGCTCGATATACTCGCGCTTGAGATTCTTTAGTAAATCCATCGGCTTGATGCGATCGGCCTTGTAAGTTTCGTAGGGCACACCGAAGAATTTCGCCAGCGCCGCGCCGATTGCCGACACTTTGACCTGAAATTCGCTAATCAGGATTTCTTCGATGTCGAGATTTTTGCGGCGCGCCGAACGGATCGCCAGATCGAGCTCTTGTACCGAAAGTACCGCATCGGCAACCAGTTGATCGTATTTGGATTTGACCGCTTGCGTCGGCTTGTTGCGTTGAGAAAAGGCAATCGCCAAGGTTTCGCAAAGACCCTTGATGCCCTCCTCTATCACCGCGGAGAAGGACAATCCGGCCCTGTTGTTGATGATCTGCACCACCCCCAGCAGTTCGCCAGAGGTGGTGGTGATCGGGCTCACCAGGACTTGCTTGGTACGGTAACCGGTACGTTTGTCGATTTCCTGGAGGAAACGCAGACCCGGATGGTGAGATTTGCGTTCGGCTTCGTCATACACATCGGCCAGGTTGATAATCTTGCGCGACAGCGCCACGTGGCCGGCAATACTCTGGTCGGTGATGGGCAGCTTGAGATCCTTGAAGGAATTGAGGCCGGTCTTGAGCTTGGAAACTATCGACGCCTTGTCCTCACTGACGGCATAAATGGTCAGGCGATCGGCGTTGAACAGGTTGGTAATATCCTGCGACAACTCGAGCATGATCTCGTCGACGTTATTGGTCGCATGAATCTTGTTGGTAACAGCCTGGAGATTCTTGAAGAAAGCCAAGCGGCTGTCGACGTCGGACAAATTGCCGCCCTCCTGGGGTGGATTCAATACCGCACTCACGATGTTTGTGCTCCTTGCCCGTTTTCGTCGCCGGTTTCGCCTCGCCTGCTGCCGTTCAACCCTCCCTGCGGCAGGCTGGCGCGAAAACCGCGCTGGATTAACAAGAATGCGGCGGCCGAGCTACGCCTTCCGCTCTGGCAATAGACGATATATTCGGGCTGCGTATCGAGCTGGGCGAGGGGTGGCAGGTTTCGCAGCAACTCAACGCTGATTGGTTGAAGATCCATCAGGGGTGCGTCAAAACTCGAACACATGGTTGCTTTGCAGCATACGCGGCTTGAATTCGCCGGCACACTCCTCGACTTCCTGCATGGTCAGTTCGCTCTGTCCGGGTTTCAAATGGGTGATAAACAGTTCCGCATCGCGTTCCAAATGCGTCAGTTGCTCTGCCAGCATGCTCGGACAAAGGTGCTTGGACATGACCGCCAACTTCTTCTCGCGATTTGAAAACGCCGTTTCGATGATCAGATAGCGCAAGTTGACGATTTTATTGACCTCCGTCCAAAGTCCACTGCAGACAGTCGTGTCGCCGGTAAATACTAGACTGGCATCGCCAGAGTCAAGATGATAGCCAACCGCCGGCACGGTATGATTGGCCGGCAGCGCGGTGATGGCGCGCCGACCGAGTTTCATCTCCTGTCCGATTCGGATGGTTTCGAAACGTAGGTAAGGATGCTCGGGGCTGGGTATTTCGGTGAAATCGGGCCATACGGCCCAATTGAAAATGTGGTTGCGCAGAATCTCGACGGTCGCCTGCTGGGCATATACCGTCAGCGGCTTGTCGCGCATTTCTCCGACCGTATCAACCATGAAGGGGAGACAGGCGATATGGTCGAGATGGGAATGGGTGATAAACACATGGTCGATCTGCGTCAATTCGGCGAGGGATAAATCGCCAACGCCGGTACCGGCATCGATCAGCATGTCATCGTCGACCAGCATCGAAGTGGTGCGGTTGCGACCGCCGATGCCTCCACTACAGCCGAGAATTCGGACTTTCATGCTTGATCATCATTTGGTTTCAAAAGTCGTCACACCATCCCAATTTTCGCCGGGCGTCTGTTTGCGATAAAAGTCGATACGCTGCGTGTAAAGTTCGTAGAGATAAGCTGGCAGCATACGCGACAGTTTGAGCAGTACCGCCTCAGCCTGATCCCAGTCCTGAGCGTGATAATAGCGTAAAGCCTGATTCCAGAGTTTTATCGGCGTGGTTCAAAAAATAACGTTTTTGGGTAGCACAGACAATCTGAATTTTGGATGGTTTGCCTATGACTCAACCGATGGTCACCCGAAAAAGTGTTACCCGATTTTGTACCACGCCAGAAAAAGTATCAGGCACATGTTGCCTGACCAGGTTTTGCTATAAATAGTTAAACCGTGTTCAAACCTGAGAACTAGCTTCATATTTTTCAACTAACTCATTGATTCATATGTTATTTTTTAAACCCTGCATCATCAATGTTGGTGCCCCCACAACACAAAGGCATCCCTGCCTTCTACCGCCAGAGTCACTTTGGCACCGACCGGCAACAGCACTTTCGTCGCCACATGACCAAACGGCAACCCCGTTAACACCCTGGCCTTGACCTGGCTTTGCAGCCTACTGGCTACCGCCGCGAAGCCAAAGCCGCTGTCATACCCTGGCACCAGTTTGTAGTTGCTGAACTGGCCAAAAATGATCGCCTTTTGCTGGGCCAACACCCCGGCGTGCAACAAATGGGTCAACATCCGCTCGACCCGATACGGGTGCTCACCGACATCTTCAATAAACAATATGCCGCCCTTGATTTGGGGCAGGTAAGGCGTTCCGATCAAGGATGTCAAAACCGTCAGGTTGCCACCCCAAAGCTGCGCATTTTTGAGCATAAAAACGTCTGTAGCAGATGACGCGCTGGCCTTGGGAAATCGCCAGCCAGTGCCCTCGCCTTGCCCGGTGATGAGGTCGTCAAAACAGGCTTGCATGATGTCGTCAGGCGCAGCTTCTGTACCAAAGTCTTCGCCGAGTGCGGGCCCGGCCCAGCTGACTGCGCCAGTTTTGGCCAGCAAGGCCAGTTGCAAGGCAGTGAAATCGCTCAAGCCCACGAACCGGCAACCCGTGTGAGCAGCTTTGGCCAGTGCTTTGTAGTTGATGGCGGGCAGGATACGGGTCAAGCCGTAACCGCCGCGTGAAATAAGCGCCACGTCAGCGCCACTGGCGGCTGCCCGGTGGATGGCGGCCAGCCGGGTGTCATCGTCTCCTGCAAAGCGCTGGTGTTTGGCCAGGGCCGCAACGTCTACCTCAACCTCATAGCCCAGGGCGGTGAGGCGCTTCACGCCACGCTTGAAGCTGGCCTTGTCGCGCACCACACTGGAGGGGGAATAGATGTAGATATGTTTTTTCATGAGTTATTGGGGTCAGACACCAATTTCGCAGCGGTGCGAAGCACCGCCCCCGGAGGGCGAGCCGAAGGCTCGGCGAATTTGGGCTCTGACCCCAAAAACTCCCTGCGGCGCTGTTTGAAAAAGGTTTGCAGCAATGCCGCACTTTCATCGGCCATCACACCGCCTTGCAGCGTGGTCTGATGGTTTAACCGTGCCTCGGCAAACAGGTTGATGACAGAGCCTGCAGCCCCGGTTTTTGTATTCAACGCACCAAACACCACCCGCTTGAGCCGCGCGTTCAGCATGGCCCCGCTGCACATGGCGCAGGGCTCCAGCGTGACGTAAAGCTCGCAGTCATCCAGCCGATAGTTGCCCAGCACCCGGGCCGCTGCACGCAGGGCATTGACCTCGGCATGGGCAGTCGGGTCATGGCCGTCAATCGGCGCGTTGCGGCCTGTGGCGATCACCTCGCCGCGCCGCACGACCACCGCACCGACGGGCACTTCACCGGCGGCGGCGGCGGCATGGGCCTGCGCAAGCGCGAGGTGCATAAAAATTTCGTCGCTTATCTGCATTTATCGGTTGGATGCTATTCCCACTCAATCGTCGCAGGTGGCTTGCTGCTGACATCGTAGGTCACGCGGTTGATGCCGCGCACTTCATTGATGATGCGGCCTGATACCTTCTTGAGCAGCGCGTAAGGCAGCTCGGCCCAGTCGGCTGTCATGAAGTCGCTGGTTTGCACGGCGCGCAGCGCCACCACGTAGTCGTAGGTGCGGCCATCGCCCATCACACCAACACTTTTGACCGGTAAAAATACCGTGAAGGCCTGGCTGGTCAGGTCGTACCAGCTTTTGCCTGTGTCGTCTTTAAAATTGTGCAGCTCTTCGATGAAAATTGCGTCCGCTCGGCGCAGCAGGTCGGCGTATTCTTTTTTGACTTCGCCGAGGATGCGCACGCCCAGGCCCGGGCCGGGGAACGGGTGGCGGTAAACCATACCGTGCGGCAGGCCGAGGGCCACGCCGAGTTCCCGCACTTCGTCCTTGAAGAGTTCGCGCAGCGGTTCAAGAAGTTTCAGACCAAGCTGTTCGGGTAGACCACCGACGTTGTGATGGCTTTTGATGGTGACAGCTTTTTTGTTTTTACCACCGCCAGACTCAATCACGTCCGGGTAAATAGTGCCTTGGGCCAGCCACTTCGCGCCTTTCGACAAAGCATTGGCAGCTTTCAGTTTGGCCGCCTCTGCCTTGAAAACCTGAACGAATTCGCGGCCAATAATCTTGCGCTTGGCTTCGGGTTCACTCACGCCTGCAAGGTGGCCCAAAAACTGGTCGGCGGCATCGACGCGAACGACTTTGGCATGCAGCTTGCCAACAAACATGTCCATCACCATGTCGCCTTCATTCAGGCGAAGCAGGCCGTGATCGACAAACACGCAGGTCAGTTGGTCGCCGATGGCGCGGTGTATCAGCGCGGCTGCAACCGACGAATCAACGCCGCCTGACAGCCCCAGAATGACCTCTTCATCACCCACCTGGTGGCGGATTTTTTCAACCGCCTCAGCGATGTAGTCGCCCATGATCCAGTCTTGCCGCGTGCCGCAGATGCCCAGCACAAAACGGTTCAGTATGGCCGCGCCCTGCTTGGTGTGCGTGACTTCGGGGTGAAATTGCACGGCGTAAAACCGCCGCGCTTCATCTGCCATGCCAGCAACCGGGCACGAATCGGTCGAGGCCATGAGCTTGAAGCCCGGCGGCATTTCACTCACCTTGTCGCCGTGACTCATCCAGACGTTGAGCATGCCCTGCCCTTCGGGCGTGGTGTAGTCAGCGATATCTTTGAGCAGCGCGGTATGGCCGCGTGCCCGCACATCGGCAGAGCCAAACTCGCGCGTCAAGCCTGTTTCTACCTTGCCGCCTAGCTGCTGCGCCATGGTTTGCATGCCGTAGCAAATGCCCAGCACCGGCAGGCCCAGTTCAAACACCGCTTGCGGGGCGCGGTCAGTCGTGTCTTCAGTCACGCTGGCATGGCTGCCCGACAAAATGATGCCCTTCAGGTTACCGTCCTTGGCGTAGTCACGCACCCAGTCGTCAGTCACATCGCAGGGGTGGACTTCACAAAATACATGCGCCTCACGCACGCGGCGGGCAATCAGTTGGGTGACTTGGGAGCCGAAGTCCAGGATGAGGATTTTTTGATGCTGCATTGGGTTTGATCAGTGCGAACCGGCTGGCGCGGCGATAAAAAACGGGGTTTTTCCGCCGGGCCGCCCCAAGGAAAAATGCGCCCCCTCGGGGGGCAGCTGGTTATTGGGGTCAGACGCCAATTTTGCCGCGTGCGAAGCACGATCCCCTTCGGGCAAGCCAAAGGCTTGGCAAATTTGGACTCTGACCCCAAAAACCAGCGTGGGGGCCACATCAATCCGCCCGATAATTCGGCGCTTCCTTGGTGATTTGCACATCATGCACATGGCTCTCGCGAATGCCGGCCGAGGTGATCTCGACAAACTCGGCCTGGTTCTGCATGTCTTCAATCGTGGCACAGCCACAGTAGCCCATGCTGGCACGCAGGCCACCGGCCATCTGGTAAATGATGGCGACCATCGAGCCCTTGTAGGGCACGCGGCCCTCAATGCCCTCGGGTACCAGCTTGTCGGCGTTCGGGTTGCCGGTGCTGGACTCCTGAAAGTAACGGTCGGCGCTGCCCTGCTGCATGGCACCAATACTGCCCATGCCGCGATAGCTTTTATAGCTGCGGCCCTGATACAAAACGATTTCGCCGGGGGCTTCTTCAGTGCCTGCAAACATGCCACCCATCATCACGGTGTGGGCACCGGCGGCAATGGCCTTGGCAATGTCGCCGCTGTAGCGGATGCCGCCGTCGCCGATTAACGGTACACCAGTGCCGCGCAAGGCGTTGGCCACGCTGTCAATCGCCATGATTTGCGGCACGCCCACACCCGCGACAATGCGGGTGGTGCAAATGCTGCCGGGGCCTATGCCGACCTTGACACCGTCAGCACCCGCCTCAACCAGTGCCAGAGCTGCTGCGCCGGTGGCGATATTGCCGCCTACCACGTCAATTTGCGGATAGTTTTGCTTGACCCAGCGCACCCGGTCGATCACGCCTTTGCTGTGGCCATGGGCGGTATCGACCACTATCGCATCAACACCCGCATTAACCAGTGCTTCAACACGCTCTTCAGTGCCCTCGCCTACGCCGACTGCGGCACCCACGCGCAACTGGCCACGCGCATCGCGGGCGGCGTTGGGGAAAGTAGTTTGCTTGGTGATGTCCTTGACGGTAATCAAGCCCTTAAGTTCGAAATCGTCATTGATCAACAACACGCGCTCAAGCCGGTGCTTGTTTAATAGCGCCTTGGCGTCCGCCAGCGATGCACTTTCAGAAATAGTGATGAGCCGTTCGCGCGGCGTCATGATGGTGCTAACCGGCACGTCCAGTCGCGTTTCAAATCGCATGTCGCGCCCGGTCACAATGCCGACCACCTTGCCGCCGTCAATCACCGGGAAGCCCGATATGCCAAGCTGCTCGCTCAGGGCCATGACCTGGCGCACGGTATGCGTGGGGGTGATGACCACCGGGTCACGTAGCACGCCGCTCTCATAGCGCTTGACGCGTGACACCTCGGCGGCCTGCTGCTGCGGCGTGAGGTTTTTATGCACAATGCCTATCCCGCCTTCCTGGGCAATGGCAATCGCCAGTCGGGCCTCGGTCACGGTGTCCATGGCCGCCGACACGAGCGGCAAATTCAGGCGAATGTTGCGGGAAAACTGGGTAGAAAGTATCGTGTCCTTGGGCAGGACCTGGGAGAACGCCGGCACCAACAATACGTCGTCGAAGGTGAACGCTTTGCCGATTAGGCGCATAGGGATGGCTCCAAAAATACGATTGTACCCTTGCATTTACAACATTACACTGCACCAATGGACTTCAAACGCACTTTAAAAACACTCATTCTGGCAATAGCCGGTGGGGCATTTACCCTGACGACTTTTGCCCAATGGCAGTGGCTCGACAAGGATGGCCGCAAGGTGTTCAGCGACCGCTCGCCGCCCACCGAGATTCAGGAAAAAAACATTCTCAAGCGCCCGCCGGGCAGTGCTCGACCAAGCACTGCGGCGCAAGCAGACGCAGCCAGCCCTGCACTCGCAGTGTCTGCTGCAAAGGCTAATACACCCAAGTTGTCCGGTAAGGACTCAGAACTGGAAGCCAAGAAAAAGAAAGCTGAAGAAGAAGAAACCGCCAAGAAAAAGCTTGAAGAAGAAAAAGTGGTTAAAACCAAATCCGAGAACTGCGATCGCGCAAAAAGCGGCATGGCAACACTGCAGTCTGGTGTGCGGATATCGTCTGTCAATGCCAAGGGTGAGCGCGAAGTCTATGACGATGCCAAGCGAGCGGCAGAGACCAAACGTACCCAGGAAGTGATAGACGCGAGCTGCCAATAACGAATGCCCTTCGAGTGGCTGATCTGCGACTCCATCAATAACCCGCCTTTCCGCCTGGCCTGGTGGCGACAAACAGCCCTGCACTCTTTGCACCTTGCCGATTGAAGCGCTCCCTTCGCGCGACCTTGGGGTCAACGCGCAGTCCGCGGTATATCTCCACACGATCGTTGTCCCGCAGCAGTTTGCCCGCGCCGACACGCTTGCCCCAGATACCCAGCAGAAGCGGCTGCAGCCGCAACTCCGAAAACTCCTCAAGAACGTCTGTACTTTCTATGGCCAGCAGGGCCGTGCTGCCCGGCTCCAGGTCAAGCGTCCATTCGCGGATCTGGCGTGCGGCATGGGAATAGATGACGGAAATCTTCATGTCATACCGCCATCATCGCGCCGCCATCAGGCCGCGCCATAAACCTGTTCAGCTCTTTTTACAAACGCATCCACCAGGCTGCCCGCAATTTTGTCAAACACCGGCCCTACCAGCGCAGCCAAGGCTGTATTGTCGAAGTCATAGCCTAGGCTGAATTCAATTTTGCAGGCGCGTTCACCGGCCTTGCCAACCGGCCTGAAGTCCCAGTGGCCATCAAGCTTTGAAAAAGGCCCATCAACCAGCTTCAGCGAAACTTTGCGGTCTTTTTCGTGGCTGTTGCGGGTGGTGAAAGCCTGCTTGATGCCGGCCATTGAAAGCCCGATCTTGGCGGTCATACCGTGCGCATCTTCCTTGAGAACCAGCGCCTCATTGCACCAGGGTAAAAACTGCGGGTAGCTGGCAACGTCGGTCACCAATGCGAACATTTCAGCAGCGCTGTACCAGATCAGGACGGACTTGTGAACGGTTTTCATACAATCGAGAGTTGCGCACGATTGTATTGGTCGATGGCAACCCTACATAACGCCATGGCCACCAAAGACGTATCTCCATCCAAAAAGCCCGACGCGGTGTCGTCAGGCAAATCCAAAAACAACCGGCTCACCAGCGTGTCGCCCAAAGCCGCTGCGGCTGCCGTGCGCATTGCCGACAACAAAAAGGCGATGTTCAACTACCACATTGAAGAGCGCTTTGAAGCCGGTATGGTGCTCGAAGGCTGGGAAGTCAAGTCGGTGCGCGAGGGTAAAGTGCAATTGACCGATGGTTATGTGGTGATCCGGAATGGCGAAATTTTTGTCATAGGCTGCCAGATCAATCCGCTCGGCACCGCCTCCACCCACATCCGGCCGGACTCGGTGCGTACCAAAAAACTGCTGATGCACAAGGACGAAATCAAACGTCTGATGGGCAAGGTCGAGCAAAAGGGGTTTACGCTGGTGCCCCTGAACATGCACTGGAAAGCCGGACGTGTGAAGTGCGAGATCGGCCTGGCCAAGGGCAAGGGCGAACACGACAAGCGCGACACCATCAAGGACCGCGAAGGCAAGCGCGAGGTGGAGCGTGCAATGAAGTCGCGAAGTCGCTGAGCCACCAAGTTCGGAACATCGCCCTGGTGGCGCTACAGATCGCGCAGGGGATGCGTTTCAGCTGTCCAGGGGCTGGCAAAAAAGGCCTGCACCATCTGCGGCTTGACGTCTTCGATGCGGGACGGCTGCCACTTGGGCGTGTAGTCCTTGTCAATCGCCAGCGCGCGTATGCCTTCGACGGTTTCGCTGGCAGCGCCGGGGCGCAGGTAAAAGCAGTGCTGCACCATGCTCCGTTCCATGCGCAAATCGTCGGCCAGGCTCATGCTTCTGGCGCGACGAATCTGCTCCAGCGTCACATGCAACATCAGCGGTGATCGTTTGCGCAGCAGGGCGGCGGTCTTTTGCGCCCACTCATCGTCCTTCGCAGCTTCGAGGGCATCCACGATGTGTTTCACCCGGGCCAGCGAAAAATATTTATCAAATTGTCTCGAAGACCTTTCTGGACGGTCGTCGTCAGCTATCAAATGAGTAGCAATCCATTGATCAACGCCGGAGGCACCAGCGAAGTCCTGCTCGCCCAGTTGCTGCCACAGCGCCGGCAGACTGGCGGCGGACCGCTGCACGTCGGCCAAGCCGTAGGCCAGCGCCTCTTCGGAGTCTATCAGCGCGCCGGTCAGCGCGAGGTATTCTCCGACGCTGCCCGGACAGCGGCTCAGGAAGTAGCCGCCCCCGACATCGGGGAACAAACCGATACTGGTTTCCGGCATGGCCATTTTGGTGTATTCGGTCACGATGCGAACCTGAGCGCCTTGCGAAATTCCCATGCCGCCACCCATCACCACGCCGTCCATGAAGGCAATGTAGGGCTTGGGGTAGTTATGAATCAGGTGGTTAAGGCGGTATTCTTCGGTGAAAAATGCGTCCAGCGCCGGGTCTCCGCCAAGGGCCGCTTGGTGAAAAAAGCGGATATCGCCACCGGCGCTGAAGCCGCCGAACAGGCTCTCCGGGCTGCCGGGGCGGCCCGCCTTGTTGCTGCCGCGAATCGCCACGGCAAGCACGCCCGCGTCATTGCGCCAGGCCGTCAGCAACGCTGTCAGGTCGCGCACCATCTGTAGCGACAGCGCATTGAGCGCCTTGGGCCGGTTCAGCGTGATGAAACCGACCTGTCCGCGCACCTCGCTCAGGATGTCACTCTTTCCCGGCGTGTGTGTTGTCTGATTCATGTTCTCTGTCTCCATCCCATCAGTTCATTGGCGACCAGCGCACCGATCACCAGCGTGCCACCCGTGAGCACACTGGCAGCGGGCACCTCGCCGGCACCGACCCAGGCCAGCAGAATGCCGAAAATAATCTCCAGCAGCGCCAGCAAGGCCATCTCGGGCGCTTTCAGCACCCGTGCACAGACGACCGAGAGCACGCAGGGAATCGCCAGCTGCACCAGGCCCAGCAAGGCCAGCAGCGCGATGTCATGCGGCGTTGCGGTAAACGGAAAGGCCAACGGCAGCGTGAGCAGCGAGGAAATCGCGGCCCCCACCAGCACGGCCGGTACGAGGTCGATTTTTTCGCCGTGTGCATGGCTGCGCTGTACCACGGTCCAGTTCACGGCCGCGGCCATGGGCACCAGCAGCGCCACCAACGTACCGGCGAGTTGCCCGGCACTGGTGTCCAAGCTCACCTGGCTGCCATGCATCCATGCAATACCGACACCCGCCACAGCAATGGCCACCCAGGTTCGGGCCGCAATGCGGTGGCCGATGAACACCCGCGCCACCAGGGCGGTGATGAAAGGCCCGACCGCCATGGTCACCAGCACGTTGGCCACGCTCGTCATCGTCAGCGCCAGCATGAAGGCCGTGAACATGATGCTCCAGCAGACGCCCGACAGCCACAGGAAGCGACCGGCATGGCGGATTCTGGAGAACACCACGCGCCCCTGGAACAGCGGAAGCAGAACCAGCAGCGACAGTAGCGTGAAAAAGCTGCGCCAGAAGGTCACTTCAAAACTGCGGGCGGACTCCAGATGGCGCGTGACAACGCCGGCAATTGACCACATCAACGTGATCAGGATCATCAACAGGACGGCTCGGCTGTGTGTCAGTTTCATGGGTATCCGAAATAAGCAAGGGGGCATCGCTGGTTATTGGGGTTTGACCCCAAAAACCAGCGTGGTGGCAACGGCCGCCGCGCAGGGCCGCCCCAAGCAAGGCCAGCCCCCTCGGGGGGCAGGGAGCTACACGCAGTGAGTGACCGTGGGGGCAACGAACCAGCGCAGGGCCGCCCCAAGCGCAGTTCAGCCCCCTCGGGGGGCAGGGAGCTACACGCAGTGAGTGACCGTGGGGGCTCACCTTCCAGCGCGCTTGCGTTCGCTTTCCGTCAGGTGGCGCTTGCGCAGGCGAATCGACTTGGGCGTGATTTCAACCAGCTCGTCCTCCTCAATGAATTCAACACCGTATTCCAGCGTGCATTCGATAGGCGGGGTGATCTTAATCGCGTCTTCCTTGCCGCTGACACGGAAGTTGGTGAGCTGCTTGGTGCGCGTGGCGTTGACCACCAGATCGTTGTCACGGCTGTGGATACCGACAATCATGCCTTCATACACAGGATCGTTGGCTCTGACGAACATCCGGCCACGGTCGTCCAGCTTGCCCAGTGCGTAGGTGAAAATTTCGCCAGCGTCCATGGAAATCAGCACGCCGTTTTTACGGCCGCCGATGTCGCCCTTGTGCGGCTCATAGCTGTCGAAAATGTTGGATATCAGGCCGGTACCGCGCGTCAGATTTAAAAATTCGTTGGTGAAACCGATCAGACCACGCGCCGGGATGCGGTACTCCAGGCGCACGCGGCCGCGGCCGTCCGGGTCCATATTGCTCAACTCGCCCTTGCGCTCGCCCAAGGCCTGCATCACGCCACCCTGGTGCTGCTCTTCAATGTCGGCGGTCACCATTTCGATAGGCTCGTGGCGCACACCATCGATATCCTTGAATACCACGCGCGGTTTGGACACGGCCAGCTCAAAACCTTCACGGCGCATGTTTTCCAGCAGAATGGTCAGGTGCAGTTCGCCGCGGCCCATGACTTCAAAGATGCCCTCCTCGTCAGTTTCCTTGACGCGCAAGGCCACGTTATGTTGCAGCTCTTTTTGCAGGCGGTCCCAGATCTGGCGGCTGGTGACGTACTTGCCTTCACGGCCCGCCAGCGGGCTGGTGTTGACGCAGAAGTTCATGGTCAGGGTCGGTTCATCGACCTTGAGCATGGGCAGCGGCATCGGATTGGTCGGGTCGGTGATGGTCACGCCAATACCGATGTCAGTCAGGCCGTTGATCAGTACGATTTCGCCGGGGCCGGCCTCATCGGTCTGCATGCGTTCCAGGCCCTGGAAGGTCAACACCTGGTTGACCCGACCCTTGACAGCCTTGCCATCCGGGCCTTCCATGACCACCACATCCATCATCGGCCTGATCGTGCCCTGGCTGATGCGGCCGACACCAATCCGGCCCACGAAGGTCGAAAAATCAAGTGCGGAAATCTGTAGTTGCAGCGGTGCTGCCGGGTCACCCTGCTGGTGCGGCACATGCTCGAGAATGGTGTTGAACAGCGCTGACATGTCCGGGCCCCACTGTTCATTGGGCGGGCCTTCCTCGAGTGAGGACCAGCCGTTGATGCCCGAGGCGTAGACGACCGGGAAATCGAGCTGTTCATCAGTGGCACCGAGCTTGTCGAACAAATCGAAGGCTGCGTTGACCACGTAGTCGGGGCGCGCGCCGGGCTTGTCCACCTTGTTGACCACCAGGATCGGTTTGAGACCCAGGGCCAGCGCCTTCTTAGTCACAAAACGGGTTTGCGGCATGGGGCCTTCCTGCGCGTCGATCAGCAGCACCACGCCGTCGACCATGGACAGCGCACGCTCCACTTCACCGCCGAAGTCGGCGTGGCCGGGGGTGTCGACGATATTGATGTGTGTGCCTTCCCAGGTCACGGCGCAGTTCTTGGCCAAGATGGTGATGCCACGCTCTTTTTCGATGGCGTTGTTGTCCATCACGGTGTCGACGATTTTTTCGTGCTCGGCAAAAGTGCCGGACTGGCGCAGCAACTGGTCAACCATGGTGGTCTTGCCATGATCGACGTGGGCGATGATGGCGATGTTGCGGATTTGTTTATGACTCATGGTTAACTTTCTGGAGACTTGAAACTAAAAACTTGAAAAGGAAAATCAAACGCTTGCCTGCAAGATGTCCTGTATCTCGACCGGACTGAGCAGACGCTGCGGAATCAGTTCATCAGCGCATATGTGTGCAGAGCCCAAAAACGCTCGCGGCTCGGTTCCGTAGACCTGCACCAGTGGCGCATCAGCGCCCCACTGGCCTCGCCTGCGCAGGCCGCTTAAAAACCGCCCTGCATTGTCGGCATCCAATGTGACAGACGGATAATTGGCCACCAGCGACTGCGCCGGCAGCAGGCGCGCTTCACGCTCCGGCTCTGTCATGGCCTCAAGCGCAGCAAGGCTAACGCACTGGTCGGCCACAAAACCACCGGTTTCAATACGCCGCAGCGAGCCGAGGTGCGCGCCACAGCCAATGGCCTCACCGATGTCTTCACCGAGCGTTCGAATGTAGCTGCCTTTGCTGCAGCTCACTATTATTTTAATAGCTGGTCGCGCTCGTGTATCTTGGGCTACAGCCATTGTCAAGGCATAAATAACGATGTTTCTAACCTCTCGCTCGACGTTTTCGCCGCGCCGGGCGTATTCGTACAGGGCCTTGCCGTTTTTTTTAAGCGCTGAGTACATGGGCGGTATTTGCGCCAACGGGCCAGTGAAGCGGGTCGTCATGGCTGCAAGCAATTCAGGCGTGATGGCGGGTACAGGCCGCGTCTCGGTCACATCGCCCTCAGCATCACCGGTACTGGTTTTTTCGCCCAGTACCAGCAGGGCCTCATAGGTCTTATCAGCATCGAGCTGGATCTGGCTGAATTTGGTGGCCGCGCCAAAGCACAGCGGCAGCACGCCCGTCGCCAGCGGGTCCAGTGTGCCCGTGTGACCAGCCTTGTCAGCGCGCAGCAGCCACTTGGCTTTCTGCAAAGCTTGGTTGCTGGAAAGGCCAAGTGGTTTGTCGAGCAGCAACACCCCATGCACAGGGCGCCTCTGCACCTTTGTGCGGAGTTGCGTCATGACCTAGTCCTCTTGCGCGCGAGACGAGACCGCCTTGGCAATCAGGGCGTTCATGTCGGCCGCACGCTCTGTGGTGCGGTCGAAGTGGAAATGCAAAGTCGGCACGGTGTGCGTCATCAGGCGTTTGAAAAGGCCGTTGCGCAGAAATCCGGCGGCCTGGTTGAGGGCTTCTTCGCACGCCTTCGGATCACCGACCAACACACTGAAATACACCTTAGCATGCGCGTAATCGGCGGTTACTTCAACTGACTGAATCGTCACCATCCCGACCCGAGGGTCTTTCAGTTCGCGCGCGATCAGTTCCGTCAGATCACGCTGGATCTGATCGGCAACCCGAAAGCCGCGATTGGGGGTGGATGATTTTTTACGCATGTTAAAAATGATGGGTTTTTGGGGTCAGAGCCCAAATTCGCCGAGCCTACGGCTCGCCCGGAGGGCGCGCTGCGATGCACCGCAGCGAAATTGGTGTCTGACCCCAAAAACCCCGCCAGCTGTTGAAATCATGACGTGGTTTCCAGCGTCCTTGCCACTTCGCGGATTTCAAAGAACTCCAGGATGTCGCCAACTTGGATGTCGTTGTAACCCTTGACGTTCAAGCCGCACTCGAAGCCTTCCTTGACTTCTTTCGCATCGTCCTTGAAGCGCTTGAGTGAGTCGAGTTCGCCCGTGAAGACGACCACGTTCTCGCGCAGCAACCGCAGACGGGCGGCGCGGCGAACCACACCCGCCGTGACCATACAGCCGGCAATCGATCCGATCTTGGACACCTTGAACACCTGGCGAATCTCGGCATTACCGATGACTTCTTCTTTTTTGTCCGGTGTCAGCATGCCCGACATGGCAGCCCTGAGCTCGTCTACCGCGTCATAAATGATGTTGTAGTAACGAATGTCAACGCCGTTGTTCTCGGCCTGCTTGCGCGCCTGTGCATCTGCACGGGTGTTGAACCCGATCAACACGGCTTTCGACGCAATCGCCAGGTTGACGTCGGACTCGGAAATACCACCAACACCGGAGTACACCAGTTGAACCTTGACCTCGTCGGTCGAGAGTTTGAGCAGTGACTGAGCCAGTGCTTCCTGTGAACCCTGCACGTCGGCCTTGATGATGATGGGCAGCATCTTGACCTCATCACCACCGATGTCGGCAAACATGTTTTCAAGCTTCGAAGCCTGCTGCTTGGCCAGCTTGGTATTGCGGAACTTGCCTGCACGGTAGGTTGAAATCTCTCTAGCGCGGCGTTCATCCAACATGACGATGAAGGCATCACCGGCCTGCGGAACTTCGGTCAAGCCCTGAATTTCCACCGGAATCGATGGGCCTGCGGTCTTGATGGTTTTGCCATTTTCGTCGAGCATGGCGCGAACCTTGCCGAAAGTGGAACCAGCCAGCACAACGTCGCCAGCTTTCAGCGTGCCGGACTGAATCAGCACGGTGGCCACCGGGCCGCGGCCCTTGTCAAGCCGGGCTTCAATCACCAGGCCCTTGGCCAGCGCATCGACAGGCGCACGCAGCTCCAGCACTTCGGCCTGCAGCAGCACTTGCTCGAGCAAGGTGTCGATACCGGCGCCGGTATGCGCCGAGACGCCGACAAAGGGCACGTCGCCACCGAACTCTTCAGGAATCACAGATTCGGTGACCAGCTCGCCTTTGACGCGTTCTAGGTTGATGCCCGGCTTGTCGATCTTGTTGATCGCCACGACGATGGGAACCCCTGCCGCCTTGGCGTGCTTGATGGCCTCCTTGGTCTGCGGCATCACGCCGTCATCGGCTGCAACCACCAAAATCA
>Ga0335396_10000473_pt1 | contig 54744 bp, 51 predicted proteins | sample FRY02_FD_205743 | JGI IMG/M metagenome (GOLD analysis project Ga0335396, IMG submission 205743) | Freshwater microbial communities from Lake Fryxell liftoff mats and glacier meltwater in Antarctica - FRY-02 (spades assembly) (version 2) | ecosystem: Environmental > Aquatic > Freshwater > Ice >...
GATCTCAAGTTCGCGTAAACAAGACCGCCCAATCCTGGAAACCCTCCGCAGATTGCTCGTCGCCCCCGCCGCCCTCGGCGAATCCCTCGCACAAGGGTCCTGAATAGTTACATAGCTTCTGAAGATTGGGCAAATCCAGGAAAGCAATCTAAAACCAAATTCTAACAATGAAAAATATACTATTAATATTCGTTATTACTGTTTCTTCTGTATCAATCTCTCTAGCTAAAGAGAAGATTTTCAACTCTAAAGAAATGCAAAAATCAGCAACGTTTGTTGCTGATGGAGAAATCATCTCTCTCGCTGAAATTGAATCAAAAAAAGGTGTGAGGTCATGCAGCGCAAAATTTAGAGTGATTACTCCCTTTAAAGGTGATCGCGTTAAAGGCGAAATCTGGGAAATTAAATTTAAAATACATCCGGAAAATTATGAAGGAGGAAGAGTCTTACCTATAAAAGTTGGAGACAAATTCAGAATATATGCTGACAACATTAAGATATGAGGGCGTAGTGTAGAAATTACGCTTAATCGAAACTCTGTGAATTTTAAAGAGTTTGCTGAAGATTTTTCTGAATAATAGTTAATAGCGCATCACCGTGTTGACTGATAGGTCGCTGGAGACGCTAAAAGGGAAATGAGACGTAACCTTTCGCTTGCGTAAAGCCTGCTATTGGCTCGTGGTAGCACGGACTTGGAAGCGGTAAAGATCAACTCCACTTTAAGAAGTAAGGTAAGCGTCCATTAGCGTCATAAAATTGGGCACCTATCGCGTGGCGGCGAGATCCGCTAAAACACGGGTCATGTCCACGACATCATCCAACCCACCGCCCGCACTCTGCTCGGAAATCCGCTTCGCTGAAGTTGACTTCCCCGGCGTGATCCGTAAGCGAAAGGCGACCCCTCTTTTTGCGGCTGGGGCGGGGTCGCGAAGATCGGGCGTGGCTGATGGTCAGGAGGCTTTCCTGACTCGGCGGGCCGCAGCGAGGGCTGCCGGGGTCAGCTCGGCGGCTCGCTCGATCATCGCGGGATCCCGCAGGGCTTCGATGACTTCCACGAGGTAGGCTTCGGGGTCGAGGTCATGGGCTTTGCAGTTCTCGATCACGGTGTAGAAGAGCGCGCTGTCTTTTCCTGCTTCGGCGCTGCCCATGAAGAGGTCGTTTTTGAGGCCGAGTTTTAGAGGACGGATCGCGTTCTCGATCCGGTTGTTGTCCACTTCCAGCTCAGCATTCAAAATACTGACTGAAGTGGAGGCTGTGCTCTGGGGCTTGTAAGCGGGCGTCGAAAAATTTCCTTCGTGCCATGCAGCCGGCGAGAATGATCCCTTGGAAGCGTTTGACGAGGGCGTCGTAGGCACTGTAGCCGTCGCACTGGATGTGACCGGTAAAGAGGAGTGTTTTACGTTCTTCGCCGAAGCCGAGCATGTCTAAGAGGCAGTCCATGGCGCGAAGTGTGTCCCCTTTATCCTTCCGCTGTCCCAGTCAACAAGGCACAATGCCAGCACCGCCATGCCCCTTCTTGACGTCAAAAACCTCACCACCCGCTTCCACACCCGTAACGGGATCGTTCACGCTGTTGAAGACGTTTCCTTCAGCGTCGAAAAAGGAGAAACCCTCGGCATCGTCGGCGAGTCCGGCTCCGGGAAATCCGTCACCTGCTACTCCTTGCTAGGCCTCATCCCCCAGCCTCCTGGAAAAATCCACAGCGGCACCGCCATCTTTGAAGGTCTCGATCTCCTGAAAATCAAAGGAACCGAACTCCGAAAAATCCGTGGCAAACGCATCTCGATGATTTTCCAGGATCCCATGACCTCGCTAAACCCTTACCTCAAGATTTCGACCCAGCTCATGGAACCCCTTGAACTCCACGAAAGAATCAAAGGCAAACAGGCCCTCCACCGCGCCATCGAAGCACTCGAAGAAGTGGGCATTCCCGACGCCGGAAAACGCATCCAAGCCTACCCTCACCAATTCTCCGGCGGGATGCGTCAGCGCGTCATGATCGCCATGGCCCTCATCACCCGCCCCGAACTCCTCATCGCCGACGAGCCCACCACCGCCCTCGACGTCACCGTTCAAAAACAGGTCCTCGATCTCATCAAAGACCGTCAGGAAAAACTCGGCACCGCCGTCATCCTCGTCACTCACGACCTCGGCGTCGTCTCCCAAGTCTGCGACAAGGTCAACGTGATGTATGCCGGACGCGTCATCGAATCCGCCACTGCCGATGATCTCTTCAAAAATCCCCGCCACGCCTACACCCGGGCTCTCCTAAAAAGCATCCCCGCAATGCATCAAAAAGGCGAAAAACTCTACACCATCCCCGGACTCCCCCCCACCCTCTCCCTCCCACCGGGCTCCTGCTCCTTCCAACCGCGCAACACCCTCGGCGACGCCTCCCTCTGCCTCACCGATCAGGCTCCCGAACTCAGCGAAGTCGCCCCCGGCCATTCCGTCCAGAATTGCCCGGGCTGCCTCGCGTCCTAGCATCATGCAACTCCAGATCGACAGCTTCATTCTCTATCTTGCAACAGAGCGTGGACTCTCAACGGCCTACCAACTCTCGGTCCAACACACCCTCGCCAAGCTCCTCCCTTGGTGTAAAACGAACGATCACAAGGAATGGCGCGACCTCGGCACCGACGAACTCTCGAGCTTCCTGAGTCACCTCCGAAAAACCAACCTCGACGCCTCCTCCCTTCGCATCGCGATCGTCCATCTCAAGGTCTTCTTCCGCTTCCTTCAAAAGCGCCACCTCATCGAGATCGATCCCGCCGAGCCCATCCTCGCGCCTAAGACCGCCGCCAAACTCCCCGAGACCCTCAACGCCGAAACGGTCGCGCAACTCCTTTCCTCCATCGATTCCACCAAACGCCTCGGCCGACGCGACCTCGCCATCCTCGAACTCTTCTACTCCTCCGGGCTGCGCCTTTCCGAAATTTGTAATTCACGCCTCGAACACCTCGATCTCGAAGACCGCTTCCTCCGCGTCACCGGCAAAGGGAACAAAACCCGCCTTGTCCCCGTCGGCGGCCGCGCGCTCGAAGCGATCAACACCTACCTCACCAACGAGCGCCCCACCCTCGTCACCCGCAAAACCTCCTCGCAGATTTTCATCTCCATCCGCGGCACCCAACTCTCACCTGACCGCGTCCGCCAAATCGTCAAAGAGCGCGCCAAACAAGCCGGGATCGCCCAAAACATCTACCCGCACCTCTTGCGACACTCCTTCGCCACTCATCTGTTAGAGAACGGCGCCGACCTCCGCGTGATCCAGGAACTCCTCGGCCACGCCGACATCTCTACCACCCAGATCTACACCCACGTCGATCAAAAACGCCTCAAAGCCGTCCACAAAAACTTCCACCCACGCGGGTAAGCCCTCCAAACCATGGCCCGCTGACTCGGGAGGTCATCTCACCGTCACTCGCTTCATCGTCAAGCCCCACGACGACAAGCCAATCGTTCCCTCCCACTTCGACCGCCTCATGAAGAAGCACAACCCCATTCATCCAAGTGAAGCTCTCCGCGAGGACTTCATTCTACCACTTGGTATTTCAGAATATCGCGTGGCCAAGGACATTGGCGTATCGCCACGTCGTATCAACGAAATCGTGAAGGGTAAACGTCGCCTCACCGACATCATCGAATCCCTAGAATCCGCCCTTGAACAATTTCGCAGCGTCGAAGAAGCCCTCACGACCCAATCACCCGAGTAATGCGACCTGTCCCCTCATCCCCCCCCCATGCACCATCAACACTACCCGGGCATCGACGCACAGTGGTTTCACGCCTCTGAAGTAACCGGCGATTTCATGGGCATCCGGTATGGCCGGGTGTCTCCGGACTCCGGAGAAGTTGCGTGGTCCTTCATCTCCCATTGCGAATGCGACGGCATTGGCGGTTTCGCCCGCCTCCTGAGAGAACATGGGGCTGAGATTCAAGCGCTTCCGCAAACAAAGCATCCTTGCCGGGAAATAATCGCCCCCCTTTGGAAACGGTGGCGAAATCGCCAGTCCAATCCTGAATCGGCCCAACGCCCCGATTGGTCGCAACCCCACGATTTACCACCTCCACCCGGCCCCTCGACCGACGTGGCCTGGCACCTCTTTTCCGAAAAGGACACCAAGGCCTTGCTCGAAAATTGCCGACGCGAGGAAGTCACCGTGAATAGCTTCCTGCTGAAACATTTGGATCAAGCGATCCGCCCCGAGATCCGAAAACCGGAGGTCGCGATTCCATGGATGATTCCCGTCAACCTCCGGGGTGATCTCAAGCACCGCGATGAAACCCGAAATCACGTCAGCTACCTTGAAGCCCGAATTCAAGCAGACGACTCCGCGAAAATCATTCAGAGTCAACTTCATCAACGTCTGGAACGGGGCGAGCACCGAGCCAATTACCTCATCCTGGGGATCGGCAGATTCATGAGCCATCAAGCCAAAATCAAGATGATCCAAAAGAATCGCGAAAAGCCCGACGGGAATATTGGTGCCTTTTCGAACCTCGGAGTTTGGGATCCGGAGAAAACCATCGAGACCAAGGACTCATGGCTCTTTTGCCCTCCCGTCGTCAAAGGTCAGCTTTTAGGTGCGGGCTGCCTCACCTTTCAAGGAAGGCTCGGCCTCACCCTTCAAGGTCATGGCACCTCTACCACGCCCGGGAGGGCCATCACTTGGATGAATCGTTGGCTCTCGGGCTTTTCTTGATCAACCCTCTTTCCCACGGAACGAGCCCACCTTTGAATCAAAGGAAAATGGACATGGGACATCTTCGAGCCAAGCTTCCTTCTTCATCCACGCCCGCTGGCGCTTCGCGGAACGACGGGTGCTGGTGTGGAATCCCTTATGGCACTCTTTCAGCGTGAGTTTGCCGTCAAGGTGCTCTTCAATTTCAGAGAACCCGATGATCTTGCGACAAGTTGAAGAGGCCAATTCGCGGAGTTCATCAACCTCGTCAGTTCCCCCCTTCTCAAGAATTTGCATCGTCCGAGAGCTAATCCGCTGTTTGCTATTGTCATTGTCCCACAAGAGATAAAGCCCTTGCAAACCCTTCGTGATTTCCTCGAATTTCTGAAACTGCTCAGCCTTGAGGACAGACATCTTTTGTCCCGAAAGCAGGCAAATTTCCAGGGCACGAATGAGATATCGCCGATTCTTCAAATCAGTCACGGCAGCGCCCTCAGGATCGAGCGACTTCAGTTCAGCGCCCAGATCGTCACTCGTGCGCGCTTCAAGCTGAGCCCGCAAGGCGTCATCGCGCTCAGGGATCGAGGAAGGGCCATGCGTGAGGGTCTTGAGATAAACGCCACTCCCGCCCACCATGATCGGCCGCTTCCCACGAGCCTGAATCTCTGACATCACCGGGAGCACAAGGTCACGGAAAGCGAGTGGATCACACACTTCAGTCGGCTCCAGAACCCCGTAGAGATGATGAGGGGCTTTAGCCTGGGTTTCCGGATGCGGAGCCCCACTCAGAAGCGCCAGCCCCCGGTAAGCCTGAAAGAGATCGGCATTCACAACTTCGCCATCGAGTTCAAGACACAATGAAATTGCGAGAGCGGATTTACCAGAGGCCAGAGGGCCACAGAGATACAAGGGATCGGTAGACGAAGCAGGCACGCTCGGAGGAGATCAGAGGAAAACCAAAAAGTCGACCTAGTACCAGATTTAAAACCCAAAGAAAAAAGACGCCTCACGCTCATCCCTCGACCCATTCCTTGCTCGGCTCTGCATGAATTTCAATTTTGCTTCTGTATTTCTCCTCAATATGTCCCACAAATCATCCGTGAAATCATCCGTTCTCGGCCTTTTCTTATCACTCCCCCTCCTCGCTGAAGTCGATTTCAACCGCGACATCCGCCCCATCCTCTCGGATAAGTGCTTTCATTGTCACGGACCGGATGAAGAAACGCGCGAAGCAGATCTGCGACTCGACTCGTTCAAGGGAGCCACCGAAGGCGGTGAGTTCGCCACCCCCATCGAACCCGGCAAACCTGACGCCTCAGAAGTCATGGCCCGAATTCTCGAGACTGATCCCGATGACATCATGCCTCCTCCCGACACTCATAAAAAGATGACGGAAAAGGAGATCGCCCTCTTTCGTCAATGGATCATCGAGGGTGCCCCATACGACGAACCCTGGACCTACAAGAATCCCGTCAAACACGAAACTCCTCCCATCATGACCAATGATTGGCCCGTTAATTGGTTCGATCAATTCATCCTCGCCAGACTGGAATCTGAAAAGCTCCCACCCTCCCCGGATGCCGACCCCATCACCTTGCTTCGTCGGCTTCACTTTGACCTCATCGGCTTGCCACCCACACCCGCAGTCGTTGAACGGTTTACCACGGCCTATTCCGCAAATCCGCAAAAGGCCATCGAAGCCGAAGCCGATCGCCTTCTCGCATCATCATCCTATGGCGAACGCATGGCCATCTACTGGCTCGATCTCGTCCGCTACGCCGACACCGTGGGCTACCACGGCGACCAAGATCAGAACATCTCTCCTTATCGCGACTACGTCATCAACGCCTTTAACAAGAATCTCCCCTTTGACCAATTCACCCGAGAACAACTCGCAGGCGACCTTCTCCCCAATCCCACCCCGGAACAGGAGATCGCCACCGGCTACAATCGTCTCCTCCAAACGACTCACGAAGGCGGACTCCAGCGTGCCGAATACCGCGCGATTTACCAAGCCGACCGCGTCCGCAATGTTTCGGCCGTTTGGATGGGAGGCACCGTCGGCTGTGCGCAATGTCACGATCACAAATACGATCCCTACACGGCCCGGGACTTCCACACTCTCGGTGCCTTCTTCGCGGACATTGATGACGAGCAGCACTTTAGCGCCGGAACCAATTCCCTCCCCACCCGCCGCCCGCCGGAAATCCCGGTTTTCACCGCTGCCGAAAGAGAAACACTCGATTCCCTCGACGCCCAACTGAAGCAACTCTCCAACAACCAAGGCAACGAGATTACCCGCCTCGTCGCGGAGTCAGCAAGCCGTGGAGATCTCGCGAAAAAAGAGAAGGATTCCCAAAAGAAAAAAGACCTTGAAGCCGCCCTCAAGCGCACCGACGACGCCCTCGCCAAGCTCATCTCCGAGGATCACCTCGTGGAATGGAAGACAACGGAAGCCGCACGAAAAAAGATCGAGTCTTCAGCCCGCCTCACCATGGTCACCATCGCCCTAAAAGAGCCCCGCGTCACCCGCATCATGGCTCGCGGAAACTGGTTGGATGAATCCGGAGAGATCGTGCCACCCGCCGTCCCCCACTTCATGCCGCAAATTGAAAAAGAAGGCCGACAGACACGACTCGACCTCGCCCATTGGCTCACCGATCCCAAAAACGGAACCGGAGGCCTCACTGCCCGCGTCCTCGCAAACCGACTTTTCTACCTCTACTTCGGCACCGGCATCTCGCGCTCGCTCGGTGACTTCGGAGGACAAGGACAACCACCCGCCAACCCCAAACTGTTAGATCGCCTCGCCGTCGAGGTTTACGAATCCGGCTGGGACATCAAGCACCTCGTCCGCCTTCTCGTCACCTCCCGCGCCTACCGGCAGAGCTCACTCACCCCCTCCTCCCTCCGTGAACGCGATCCCTACAATCAACTCATTGCCCGGCAGTCCCGCTTCCGCCTCCCGGCCGAAATGATCCGGGACAACGCCCTCGCGATCTCGGGACTTCTCGTCAACGAAGTCGGAGGGGCCTCGATCAAACCATACCAACCTGCCGGCTACTACCGACACCTCAATTTTCCACCCCGAGAATACCGCCAAGACACCGACAACCGAATCTACCGCCGCAGCATGTATCTCCATTGGCAACGGCAATTCCTACACCCCATGCTCAAGGCCTTCGATGCCCCAAGCCGCGAGGAATGCACCGCCGAACGACCCAGGTCCAACACCCCGGTGGCCGCCATGAATCTCCTCAACGATCCCGCCTTCGTCGAGGCGGCCCGCGTCTTCGCCCAACGGATTCTAACCGAAAGCACCCCCAATAACACGGACCGCCTCAAGCACGCCTTCCTCCTAGCCTTGAACCGAGCCCCCACCGAAGATGAATCAACCACCCTCGGCGAGCTCTTCTCTTATGCCGAAGCTGACTTCCAAAAGAATCCGCCATCCGCCAAGGCCTTGATCAACATCGGGCTCTCAACGCCCTCAGCGGACATCGACCCCATCACCCTAGCCACTTGGACCACCGTCACCCGCGCCCTCCTCAATCTCAGCGAAACCACCACCCGGAACTAAGACCATGTTCAATCAGCATTCCAACTTCATCAACCGGCGCACCTTCCTCAACAATACCGGCCTTTCTTTCGGCACCACCGCACTTTTGTCCCAGCTCATGCAAGCCGGGGAACCTCTCCCTCAATACCCCGGCCTTCCCGGAATGCCCCATCACCCGCCCAAGGTGAAGCGAGTCATCTTCCTCTGCATGGCCGGTGGCCCATCGCACCTCGAAACCTTCGACTACAAACCACAACTCGACAAACTGAACGGCAAGGCCATGCCGGAATCATTCACCAAGGGACAGCCCATCGCCCAACTTCAGGGCCAGAAGCTCAAGGTTCAAGGCCACCTCACGAAATTCCAACAATACGGGAAATCCGGTCAATTCATCTCCGACTACCTGCCCTGGCATTCCAAAATGGCCGACGATTTTTCCGTCATTCGCTCCATGGTCACCGAGCAGATCAATCATGATCCTGCCCACACCTTCATGAATACCGGCACCGCGATCAGCGGGCGACCTTCGATGGGGTCATGGATCAATTACGGACTCGGCTCCGAATCCCAAGACCTCCCCGGCTTCGTCGTCCTCACCTCCGTCGGTGGCCGCAACCCGCAACCAATCGCCTCGCGCCAATGGGGCTCGGGCTTCCTGTCCTCCAAGTTTCAAGGAGTCGAATTCAATGCCACAGGAGACCCAGTGCACTACGTGACCAACCCGGTCGGAGTCGATCGAGACCATCAAAGCGCCCTGATCCGCACGATTCAGAAGCTCGACGCCCAAAGAAATCACCTGGTTGATAATCCCGAAATTGCGACCCGAATCAACGCCTACGAGATGGCCTTCCGCATGCAGGCCTCGATTCCCGAGCTCACCGACCTCTCCGGAGAATCTCAAAAAACGCTCGATCTATATGGGGCCAAGCCCGGCGATGGTTCCTACGCTTCCAACTGCCTTTTGGCCCGCCGCCTGATCGAAAAAGGGACCCGCTTTGTTCAACTTTACCACCGCGGCTGGGATCACCATGGCGATCTCGACAAATACATGAAGGTTTGCTGCAACCTCACCGACAAGCCGACCTACGCTCTTCTGACCGACCTCAAACAACGGGGGTTACTGGAAGACACCCTGGTGGTCTGGGGTGGTGAATTCGGACGGACTCCCATGTTCCAAGGCAAGGGCGACCCCGGACGAGATCACCACATCAAGGGCTTCTCGATGTGGATGGCCGGTGGTGGCGTCAAACCGGGAATAAGCTACGGAGAGACTGACGAATTAGGATACAACGCCGTCAAAGACGTGGTTCACGTTCGCGACTTCCACGCCACCTTGCTCCACCTTCTCGGCATCGACCACCACCGCTTCTCCAAGAAGTTCCAAGGCCTCGACATGCGACTCATCGGTGTCGAACCAGCCAAGATAATCGAAGGGATTCTTTCTTAGTCCGGGAACCCACAAAAAACGCCAGACCGCAATGCGTCCTGACGTTTTCTCGTTTTCTAATTGGGGAGAGATTGCTGAGCCTAGTGACGGTAGTTGTTGCCGTAGCCATAGGAGGAACCACCGTAGCCATAGGAGGGTGCGCGGTGTCCATAGGAGGGTGCGCGGTGTCCGTATCCATAGTTACTTTTGGTGTGGCGATGATGTTCCTGACGCTTTCCTTTATTCTTACCCATCGAGTAAGCCAAGGCACCAAGGGCGACCGCACCAATCGCAGCAGCACCAGGATCAATGGACTGGCTTTGCCGCCCATAAGAGTCGTAGCCCGTGGTGCAGCTGGCAAAAAGCGCAGCAATCATTGCTAAAGCAGTTGTTCTCACGAAGTTCTTCATAACGGATATGAGACATCGAAGAACGGGATTCTATTCGAAAAATCTCGGGAGGACTTTCCCAAGGATGACTAGTTGTGCCTCAAACTCACTCCAAATGAAAGAGGGTCGGAACCGTCACGACCTCCATCCCAGCAGCAAGAGCTGCCTCAATTCCGGCCCGCCCGTCTTCAAAAACAACACAGTCTGCAGGAGCCACGCCCAGGCGAGAGGCCGCTTCCAGAAAAATATCGGGCGCAGGTTTGCCATTTGCCACTTCATCGTTTGAAACCACCTCGTCGAACCAATCGGAAATCCCGACCATCTGGAGGGTTTTTTCCACCACGATCCGGGACCCTCCACTCGCCACCGCCATAGGAACCTTACCCCGGTTCTGTTCCGCAAAATCGGCAACTTCTTTGATCAGGCCAACCGTCCCCAACACCTTCAAAAAGTGGCGCTTCTTTGACAAGGCCACCCCGTCGGGATCGAGATGTAAACCACGCTCACCATTGATAATCTCAACAATGTCGCGGGTCGGTCGCCCACCCATCGCGTAAAAAACATCTTCCGGAAACACCCCGGGACTGCCGTGGTCGGCAAGGGCCTGACACCACGCCTTGAAATGGGCCGGCATGGAATCCACGAGAGTCCCGTCCAAATCAAAAATCAGGGCTTTGTATCCGGGCTTTGGAAATTTCAACTTAAGATCGCTCATATCGGCGGGAGCGAAATGAGCCAAAGTGAACCGGGTTACAAGCCGCAATCAGAGATCACTCAAAAGAGTCACGTTCAGAGCAAAATCGTCTCGTTTTCGTAGATTCCAGCAGCGACGGTTTTACGATCGCTCGCCTCGTTTGTGATGATGACTTTTCCTTTGATGACAACGCCCTCAGCGAATCGAACCGGACCAGAAACCGTCAATTCATCCGCATCAATCAGGGAAAGCTGACCCAGGGAATCCAACGCCTCCACCAGCTTGTATTCGCCAGAAAGATTGACGTTGGGAGGAATGCCGTTACGGGCAGGCGCGAGCGCAACTTGCCCGTCGTCACTCACCACGTAGGCATCCGAACGAAGAACAAAAAGATCCCCAGTTGATTTTACAGGCGCGAAGCGCGAGCGCGGAACATTCACCGCAGCGGCCCCTTTAAAGCACTCAATCGCAGACCCCATTGCTTGCTCCAGTTGATACACTGGAGTCGATTGCAAGTCACGCGGGTCGACGGTTTTCCCATTGCGGATCACGGGAAGCTCCAAGACGCCGCCGTGGTCCGTCATCACCTTCTTGAGGCATCCGAGATTCACCCAAATATTGTTCGTATTGAAAAATTGGTGACGATGAATGTCTTGAAAACTCTCAAGATCTTCGGCCGCACACTGGGCCACTTCACGGAGAATCAAGCGCCCGTCAGACTTGCGGGTTGCGAGATGACCGCCCTTGCGATCAGCATCCGTCCGCCTGGTGACCTCCATCAGGAATGGCACCCTACTTTTCGCAAAATACGAAAGAAGACGCGGGTCAAGAATCGCCCCCAAATTATCGCTATTGGAAATAAAGGCATAGTTCACCCCCGCCTCAAGAAGGCGATCCAGCCATCCGCTACCTTCAAGGGTCGGATAAACATCAGCATGGCCCGGCGGACACCACTCGAGATCCGGATTGGCAGGATGATCGACAGGATCAAGGGTTTCCTGGACGAGCTTGGGAGCCCAATTCTGCAAAAGCTCCAGATCCGCCGGATCGCCAATCTCAGGCACCGAACTCCGTAGGTAATCCTGGGTGTCATCACTGCTCGCCTTGCTGTTCATCAGCAGGAAACGGACCTCCGAACCCGTCGTCTTCCGGAGCGAAAGGATCTGTCGCGACATCAAATCAAGAAAGGCCATCCCTGGCCGAACTTCCAAAAGGCTCTTCGCCTTCTCAAGCCCCATGCTGGTTCCCAACCCTCCGTTCAATTTAATAACCACCGTTTTCTGCAGCAAGGCCTCGTCCGGCCCACTCACGGGAGGGAGAGCCTCATAATCCAAGACCGCATCAGCCGCGGTAATCTCATCCTCTGAAACCTCCCCACTCGAACCGCTGGCAATGATTCGGTAAGCTCGCTCGAAAGCCAAAATTGCGGCGTGCATCACGCCCTTTGATTCCATTTTCTTCCTAATCTTCGCTGCTTGCTCGGTCATCTTGACCATCTTTTCGGGTGCTCTCAAAAAAAGCAACTCCATCCACCTTTTGATCTAGCCAATATGAATGGCACAAATCCTGCTTATCGATTGACAATCGAGCGAAAAACAGTATCTGTGCCGCACGCAAATGGCCAACGCCTCGCTCCATCAATCGCTCTCCCAGCAGCAGACCCTCGCGCCCCAAATGCGCCAGAGCCTCGAAATCCTACAGGCGAACACGCTCGAGCTCAGCCAGCTTCTCAAGCAGGCCATGGAGCTCAACCCAACCCTCGAGGACATCACCGAGAGCGAATCGTTCGATGAAATTATCGACCGCGAAACACCAGACCCCAATGATTTTGATGACTGGCAAGAGAGCTATCAAGACGACCTTCGCGAGCTCGCCATCATGGAGCGCCGCAACAAGGTCTCTGATCGCGATAACGAAGAAAGGCGCGAACACTTTTATAATTCCATCGTCGCCCCCCTCACCCTCCAAGAACACCTGGCCGCACAGATTCGTGAGAGCGGCTTGGACCAGGTAAGGCAAGATGACGCACTTGTCATCGTAGGGAACCTGACTGACCACGGCTACCTCGATGCCACCTTGAACGATCTGGCGCTCGCTCTCCAAATCCCCTTGGATCGCCTTGAGGACGCCCTCGCCACCATACAAAACTTGGACCCGCCGGGAGTTGGTGCCACCGATTTACGCGAATGCCTACTGCTCCAGCTCGACCACCTCGGACTAGGGGGCGGACTCGAAGCCGAAATCGTGGACGAACATCTCCCTGAAGTCGCCAAGCACCACTTCCCCCAACTCGCAAAAAAGCTCCGCATCTCCATCGAGACCATCATGGAGACCGTTGCACACCTTCAGGCTCTCGACCCGTCTCCGGGATCACGATTCCAGAATGGCGGAAACCCCTACATCCAGCCGGACGTCGCCATCAAACGCGGTGAATTCGGCGACTGGGAAGCCAGCCTGACGGGAAGCTACCTTCCCCGGCTTCGGATCAACGATGAATACAAGGACCTCCTAGCGCGATCATCCGCCGACCGCAAAACCCGCAACTATCTCCGCGACCAAATCAGGGATGGCCGGACGATCATCCGAGCCATCGACCAACGCCAGGAAACAATTCTCGCCATCGCCCGGGAAATCGTCGACCGACAGGCCCCCTTCCTACAAAGCGGAACCCGGTTTCTGAAACCGATGACGATGAACGACATCGCCGAAGTGATCGGAGTTCACCCCACCACCATCTCGCGGGCCGTCGCGGGCAAATACATCAATACCCCTCACGGACTGATGGAGATGAGAAAATTTTTCGCAACCGGCTACCAAACCTCCGATGGGGAAGACGTGTCAAACGAAGGCGTGCGCGAAGCACTTCAGGATCTCATCGAGAGCGAAGACGGCTCCAAACCTCTCTCTGACGCCAAGCTTGAAAAACTCCTCACCGAACAGGGAATCAAGATCGCCCGCCGCACCGTCGCAAAATACCGCGAACAGCTCGGTATTCTCCCCTCTCATCTTCGCAAGAAATACTAGCCCTGAGCCTGTTTCACGCTAAGTTCCCGCCATGACCAATGAAGACCTCCGCAAAGCCCTCTCGGAAGTAAAATATCCCGGCTTTTCCCGAGACATCATCTCCTTCGGACTCGTCAAATCAGCCGAAATCAAAGAAGGCATTGCCATCATTCAACTTCAGATCCAGACCAAGGATCCCAAAATTCCCAAGGAGATTTTTCTGAACTGCCACCATATCCTCGATCCACTTCTCGGCGATCCCGGGAAGGTGAAGGTCGAAATCGACATCCAAGATCCGCCAGACGCAGGGGCCACCTCATCAGGCGGTGCAAATTCCCTGCCGGGCGTAAAGCGCATCATCGCGGTTGGATCCGGCAAAGGCGGCGTTGGCAAATCCACCGTCTCCAGCAACCTCGCCATCGCCCTCTCGCAACAAGGCCTCAAGGTCGGCCTTCTCGACTGCGATCTCTACGGACCCTCCGTGCCCATCATGCTAGGAGTCCCAAATCATCAACCGAACGCCGACGAACAAGGCCACATTATGCCCATCGAAGCCCACGGACTCAAACTAATGTCGATGGGTTTCCTTTTAAACGACAATTCCGCCGTCATCGTTCGTGGCCCACTCGCCACCCGCTACACTCAACAGTTCCTGACTCAAGTTGTCTGGGGTGAGCTCGATATCCTTATTCTCGACCTCCCTCCCGGTACCGGTGATATTCAATTGACGATCACCCAAACCGTCGCCCTGGATGGTGCCGTCATCGTCACCACCCCTCAGGAAGTGGCCCTGATCGACGCCCGCAAGGCCGTCTCGATGTTCGCCAAAGTCAACGTTCCCATCCTCGGATTTATCGAAAATATGTCCTACTTCGAATGTGATCACGGGCAACGCTATCACCTCTTTGGCGAAGGTGGAGCCCGCAAGGAGGCCGAACGACTCAAGGTTCCCTTACTGGGGGAAATCCCTCTCGAGCCCATCGTCGGCAAACGTTGCGATGGCGGTGAACCCGTCGCCTTGCTCAGCCCATCAGAGTCAAAAGCCTCCGCCGCATTTCACAAGACAGCACAGGCTTTATTAAATCACGTCTCTGGCTAGACATCTAACAATCTAAAATCCTGTTCGACACTTTTTCTCTCGCCTCCCCCCTTCCTCGTTTTCAAAGTCAGGTAATGTCGAACCCATACCTGCGCACACCCGAAAAAGTGATCGAGCCTCCGACCGATTTTTGGGGAACGCTCAAGCGCCTCGGGCCGGGTTTCGTTCTCTCCGCCTCAATCGTCGGTTCTGGAGAATTGATCACCACGACTCTTTTCGGGGCCAAGGTTGGGTTCGTTTGCCTTTGGATCATTCTCTTTTCCTGCCTCGTCAAAGTAGCCGTTCAGATCGAGTTCGGACGCTACACCATTTACTCGGGAAAAACCTCGATGCAGGCGCTCGATAGACTTCCGGGGCCCAAATTCGGGAAAGCAGGCTGGGCTGTCTGGAGCTGGTTCGTCCTTCAACTTCTAAAAACACTGCAAGTCGGTGGCGTCGTCGGTGGCGTCGCCCTGATTCTTTCACAGATCTATCGCCTCGGGCCCAATAGCGATATCATCTGGACAATTGTCGCGGCCACCATTGCGATGCTTGTGGTCTTCCGGGGTATCTATAGCCCCATTGAAAAATGGTCCATCATCATGATTGGTCTTTTCACCATCTTCACCATCATTTCCCTCGTAGTCTTACAATGGACTCCTTTCGCCATTTCTGCGGGGGAAATCTTCTCAGGATTCGGCTTCACCTTGCCGCAGGGAGCCCTCCTGCTTGCACTCGCAACCTTTAGTATCACCGGTGTCGGAGGGGATGAAATCCTCGCCTACAATTATTGGCTCATCGAAAAAGGATACGCCTCCTTCACTGGACCCGAGCCGGAAACAGGCCGCGAAGCATGGCTCGCACGCGCCAAAGGATGGATCCGCGTGATGCGAATCGACGCCACTCTCTCAATGGTCTGTTACACGGTCGTCACCGCCCTCTTTTACCTACTCGGAGCCGCCATCCTCAACCGCCAAAACCTCGCTCCAGAAAAACAAGATCTCGTCCCAATGCTCTCCCGGATGTATACCGACACCTTGGGCCCTTGGGCTGAAAACGCCTTTCTCATCGGAGCGCTCGTGGTTCTCTTTTCCACCCTCCTTGCCGCCCTAGCGGCGTGGAGTCGATTATTTTCCGATGCTTTCGGCCGCTTCGGCTGGATCAATTTCGAGGACTCCCGCCAACGCAAAAAATCAATTGCCTTCCTCTCGATTGCCTTCCCCACCATTTGGAGCCTCCTCTACTTCGCCTTCCAAGCACCCGCACTGATGATCATCATCGGCGGCTCTCTGACAACCTTCATCCTTTTTATCGTCGCCTACGCGGCCCTCATCATGCGGTATCGCTGGCTTCCCGATGAGTTAAAACCATCTCGCCAATTCGACCGCATTCTCTGGCTGAGCTGCTTCGCCATCATCTCGGCCGGAGTCTACGCCCTCTACGAATATTCGAAACAACTCTAAACCGGCACCGCCAACGACTCCACGATTTCCTGAACAACAGAGTCGCCACTCTTGCCGGAATAATAGGCCTCACTCTCAAGAACAAGACGATGCCCCACCACTCCGGGGGCCAAAGATTGAATCGTCTCAGGCCGGACAAAGTCGCGCCCTTCAAACAAAGTCAGCGCCTGGGAAATTCGCAACAAATTCAGCGAGGCACGCGGACTCGCGGCCAATTTAACATCAGACCGCGATCTCGTCGCGCCGACCAACCTCACGATGTATTCCTGAAGCGCTGATGATACCACCACCGACTTCACGGCGGCTCTCACCTCGGCAAGCTCTTCGGGTGTCACCACCGCTTCCACTCTCGTGAGCGGGTGCTGACTTTCCTGAGCCTGAAGAATCCCCATCTCCTCCTCTACCGTCACATACCCCAACGCACATTTATAGGCAAAGCGGTCCAACTGAGCCTCGGGCAAGGGATAAGTCCCACGAAGCTCGACCGGATTCTGGGTTGCAATCACAAAGAAGGCCTCACCAAGATCAAAACGATTCCCCTCAATCGTCACCTGGCCTTCCGCCATCGCTTCCAACAAGGCACTTTGTGTTCGCGGCGACGCCCGGTTAATCTCATCAGCCAGCAGAATATCGCTGAAAATCGGACCCCGATGAAACTCAAAACTAGCCGTTCGCGAATCCAAGACACTCACTCCCAAAATATCCGAAGGCAGGAGGTCCGGCGTAAACTGAATCCGCTGAAAATTAGCACCACCCACCGAGCGGGCAATCGCCTTTGCCAGCGTCGTTTTTCCGGTTCCTGGAAAATCCTCCAGAAGAACATGCCCCCCGGCCACCATGGTCGCAAGAACCCGCCGCACCGTCTCTCCCTGACCGAGCACCACTCCGCGAACGGAGTTCTCGAGTCGGGAAACAATTTCCCCAGCCTTCGTCATAAACTATTCGGCTGATTTTTGCTTGTTCCACTCATCCCAGACGGGACGGGCCGTTTTTTCGTGCCAGGCTACCAGTTCCTGGAGTGCCGCAAAGTCTTCCTTGCCCATCTCAGTCTCGAGCGTATCGAGCATTTCCTCATTTCGCATTCTCTTTGCTTTATTCGTCTCCAAAAAAAGTTCGGCATCAACCAGAACACGTGATCCCGACTCTGTCGCAACCACCATTAGCAACGGGCAAGACATCTCAAGCCCTCCACCCTCGTCGACCATCAACGAAAACCCCCGAAACTTACCCGCAGCCTTCGAATCAATAATTTGGTCAAGTTCGCTTGCCGCCCCCGCCCCCGCCCTCACAAACCCCAAATCACGAAGCAACAAGCTGGGCTTCTCCGGCATCTTGCGGATCGCAGATTTTTCCAACAACTGCATCATCGATCCATTCACCAACATCAGACGCCAAGCGATGACGACCCGGCGACCATCCTCTTCAGAGACCGCCGTCCCCTTGAGATCAATCGTCCCAACCGTCTTCCAAAGTTCAGCGAGATACGATTCCTCCATCTTCACCAGATCGCCTTTCATCTCCTTCCACAATTCCTTTCGGACCTCTGTGAGAGATTCATCGTATGAGTTCTCCATGGGGCGCTCCAGGCCCGGAATGACGGCCCATCCGGCCTCCTCGCTCGCCATCCAGACATTCACAAAACTCGGCTCCCATGACCCGAGCGCCGGCTCAATCATGAGCACCCCAAGAGCCAACCCCTCTTTTTGGTAAACCTTTTTCAACACCACATTGGCGCGCTCATCATCATCATAAGCAGTTCCCCACCAATTCACGGACTCTTGATAACGACCGATCCGGCGCTCATCAATTTTACTCACTTCGTCGTTCCCACGCAGCCGAAACCGGGCCGCGGGCGGCAGCTCTTTCAAGTCCTCGAGATCCGGAAACTCAAGATCATCCTCAGCCTCAGCCTCAGCGTCTTCCTCCTCATCAGCTTCAGCCTCGCCTTCTTCTTCCTCTTTCGCCACTTCGCGATAGATACGCCGAAGATAGCCCGTCAAGTTGCTCCCCTTCACCTCATCAACAATCCCTTTCATCACCGCATTGGGATCGGGATCCCGAACAGCCTCGTGTCCTTCCTCGAAGACCCGGCCCATCTCTTTCGAGAGTTCCCGGTCTTCCCAGTTGAACTCTTCCCGGTGAGCAGCGCGATGTCCGCTGCTACTTTCATCGGCATAGGAGAAAAATGCCGGGAGATAAATCCGCCACCCCTTCGCCGTCTTCAACAAATGAAAGCGAATCGGAGTCCGAGTGGCATCATCGGGCTCTACCTCGAAACTCGAAAGGAAGGATACCATGTAAGTCGCATCCTCTTCATCGCCGTCTCCCGCCATGATGACTTTCATCACGCTTCCAGAGGTCAAAACTCTCCAGGCATTCCGCGCATCCTGGCCCTTCATGCCGAGCCGGGTCACCCGGACCTCCTTCTCCCACTGACGGTCGGAGAATTCATCCCGCTCCAGAAGCCCCAACCAAACGAGAACCTCATTCACCCTCCCGTCTTCTGCCGCGTTGAGGAAATGTTGCAGCGCTTCCGCCGCATCGTCTGTGTTCAAAAGATCGGGATCAACTGACTGTGAAAGAGATTCGTTGAACTTTTTTAATTCAAAATCCCGCAAGGCCGCAATGCCATTCACCCTCTCGGAAGCCATCCAATGCTCCAAGGCACCGCTCCGCTCGCGGATTTCCTTTCCAAAGCCAAGACCCACATTGTCGAAAGCCCCTTCAATCGGAGCCACTTTCCACTCACCCTTGTCTTGCTTCAACGCCAGCGCAATCATCGTGGCCGAATCGGGACTATTAGACGGACGCGCTTGAATCAAGACCGCCGCAAGATCACCTGCAATCTTCTCAAAACCCGGCGAAAGCTCTACTTTTTCTGAAAGCAACCAAGAGGCCCGCCTCTCCCAACCATCATTGATCGTCCTTAATTTCCCGGGACCACAGAACGAAGAAATTGCGAGATTTTCGGGAGTCCCCTTGAATGCTTCAGGGTTTTGAAGACTCTTGAGAACCTCCAGAGCGGCCTCCGTCGGAGTGCCGGCCGAGAGACCAAGAGTCGATAAGATCAGAGTGAAGACGAGCAAGCGCATCGCTGACACTTTCGCATTCCTAACACCAGCACACAAGCCGAGTCTTCGGCCCGTCGCAAATCTCTATGGCAAGAGCTTCCAAAGAACGAACATCAACAGTGAGCCCACGAGAAGTCCAAGGGTCATACCATAAAGCGCTGTTTGGACCTGAAACGGCTCCAACGCAGGACCCGCGATCACCGTGGGAGGAACCGCCGCAGCCTTCACGAAGCTTGGCTTAATGCCACGCTCCAAGTAATTGGAAATCTCACTCTGCCCTTTCACGGCAACCTGGTAGAACTCCTGGGTCTCGGTCCAGACGAGATTGGCGTTCACCACTGCGGGAATCTGGTTATAAGGTCCAACATCCAGGCCCGGCCTGGGGTCAATTGGGATATTATTGGCAGCAAAAGCAGCCTTCAAAGCAAGACGTGAGTCCTCAACCTCCTTGAGGTAAGGTTGGATTTCCTCCTTCAACTTTGAGGTTTCAAGCCCAATCCGTTCATCATCTTCGGTCTTAATGCGGTCGGGAATCCCTCTCGCTACCGCATTGGCAATCTCTGCAGATTCCGCAGGTTCATGACGCGTCACCGTGACGCTGAGTTCCTTTTTGTTGAGATTGAGATCAATCGAACTCCTGAGCTCCAAAGCCACCTCGTCCACACTCATGGTCCATCGCTTGGTCAGATCCAAATCGTCAATGATCGACTTCAAGCCCTCATCGGATTCAATCTTACCAAGGGTCCGGTCTTCATTCTCGTTCAGCAACCCGGTTTCTGGTTTTTCGATGCCGAGGGCCGCAAAGGGCTTGCGAATGTCCACCGAAATCACCGAAACGGCCACATACTCCTTCGGAGTATCTTCCCAGCGCTTCTTACCGTAGAAGAATCCTCCCACCGTAGTGCCGATCGTAATCAAGGCCAAGAGCCAGGACCACCACCAAAACCCTCTGCGTCCGCGTCGTCGTTTCATAAGCCGGATTAGAACAGTTGAATCGAATCAGTCACCAAAAAAACAAATCACTTCAATGACTGATGAAAACGATCCTTCGCTCCCAAGCTCTCGACAAACCCGCTCATCAAGGCCGTGGTCGTTTCAATATCGCCATAGGAAACCATCTCCACGACCGAATGCATGCAGCGCAAGGGAATGGAAACCAAGGCACTCGGGACACCGTCCCGTGAATGATAAATACTGTCGGTATCGGTTCCCGTGAAACGCCCCGCGGCTTCATGCTGGAGTGGGATTTTCTTCTTCTTGGCAACCTCAATCAAGCGCTCAACCACGAGAGGGTGACTGGCTGAGCCATGAGTCACGCTGGGGCCGCTCCCAAGATCGATCCGACCATACATGGGCGCGCTCAACGAAGGGGTGTCGGTGGCATGGGTCACATCGGTGCAGAGACAAACATCGGGCTCAATTCTGTGAGTCGCCATTTTCGCGCCATATCCTCCGATCTCTTCCTGCACCGAATTCAGACAAACCAAGGTGAAAGCAGGCTTCTTCTTCGACGCCGCAATCTGCTTCATCACCTGTGCAATCATAAATCCACCAATCCGGTTATCAATGGCCCTGCTCACCAGACGATCCTTCCCCAAATCCGTCGCACCATCGGCATAGACGGCCGGATGCCCGACCCGCAGGCCCAGTTCTTCCACCTCTTCCTTGCTTGAGGCACCCACATCCACCCAAAGCTCGTGAACCTTTGGAACCGATTCATTCGCAATGACGTCGCGACGAAGATGAATCGCCGTATTCCCCACAATCCCATCTACCACTCCTTTGTCACCAAGAATTTTGATCCTCCGACCCCGACCAGTCGCGGCATCACTCCCGCCGACTCGATCCAAGTAGAGAAACCCCTCCTTCGTGATATACTTGATCATATAGCCGATCTCATCCGCGTGTGCTTCCAGCATCACGATCCGATCAGACTTCCCTTTCAAAGTGGCCCAAGTCGAGCCGTAGGAATCGCACTCCACCGAATCGGCAAACTTCGAAAGATAATTCGCCCAGACCCGCTGACCGGGCATTTCGAAGCCAGTAGGGCTCGGAGTTTCGAGCAGTTCGAACAGGAAGGACTTTTCAGCTTTCGTCATGACAAAACCATGACCAAGAGAAGCGGGCCCGGGAAGAGCAATTCCACTTCACTCCTGAAGAAATTGAGCCGCCTTCAAATACCGCTCCCAATCCCATGCCGTGATATCGTGTTTCCCCTCCCGTAGGTGATAACGCATGTGCTTCGCCCCGACTGCTTCACCGGGCTTAGGCCATGACTCAGCCTGAAATGGCGATTCCTGCCAGAGCGCATAGACCGAAGCCGCTCCCTTCAGAGCCAAAAACTCGCCCTCGGGATCCGCCCAATCATCCTCGCTGGCACTCGCAACATAAACCGGGCGCGGCGCAATACAGGCAATCAACTCATCCTGATCCACCGGAAGAGCCTCTTCCTTGTCGTCATACTTCTTGAAATTTCCAGCGAACCAATGCGGAAAGGTTTTGTTGATGCGTCCCACCGTTTCTCCGTGTTTCCGCTTGCTCAGAGCCGCGCCCCCACAACCGGAGTTGTTAGAAATCACCATCGCGAAACGTTCGTCCGAAGCTCCGGCCCACAGCGCGGTCTTGCCCAAGCGGGAATGCCCGATGACCGCCACCTTGCTTTCGTCAATCTCCACCACCTCACTCAAGTGATCCAAGACCCGGCTGAGCCCCCAGGCCCAGCCCGCAATTGTTCCCCAGCTACTCGCAGTCCGCTCCTCAGAAAACAAAGCATGCACGCCATTTTTAAAGCCATCATCCTTGTCCGGATCAACGTCATCGCAATGAATCGTGATGAGCGCAAAGCCCGCCTCCGTAATCAACTTCACCGGCCAACGCCCCACCGCCTTCCCGCGCTCTTCATCGTTGCTTTTGGTGATCCACTCATCGCTCTCGATGGTATGGTTCCCCCCAAAGTTCAGTCCGAGAACTGCCGGAACCTTTTTCCCAGTCACCGGAATGTAAGTCAGCGCCCGCACCTTCAATTGACCACCTAAGGTGAGCACGTATTCGCGACGAGAAACCTTCCCCTCCAAAATCAAACTCTCACGATCAAGAGCCCACTCGCTGGCAACCTTCCCCGATGGCACCTTTCCGTAAACCTCGTTCGCAAAAACTTCCAAGGTCTTCGCCCGCCCTCCGCTCTTCCAATTCTTCACATCCATCTCTGGAAGAGACTGCGCGTGGACAAGACCAAAAAGGAGGGCAAAAGGGATAAATCTCATCCCCCTATTAAAAACAGATTTCCATCGGGCGCAATGAAACTCTCCAGAAGCTTTCGCCACGCACGCCCTAGGGCGAACAAGCAAGGGAAATTAGCGAAAGCCGTTGGTTGCAGGTTCAACGGCCAACTCCGCCCCAACCAAGACCTCAAATCCCGCATCACCTACTCCGCCAAAATAGAAGCCCTCACCGCCGCCGACCTCACCACTTATATCCACACCCAACTCGAACGCGGCGGTCTCCCTCACACCACCTTCACCGAAGCCGCCACCAACCTCATTTGATGCTCCCCTCCGGTCGCCCCCCTTCGGGGCACGCGCCACCAAGCTTCTTGCCGGTCAGCTGTCGTCGAGGACGAGAGTCCGGCCATTGCCGAGCGGGATTTCTTTGGGCTTGGTGGCTCGGGACGGCCGAAAGAGTCTTTAAAAATCAGTGTTAATCAGTGCCCAATCCTCTTAAATCTGCGGTTAATTCCGGGCAATCAAAGCCCAACCACGGATCTTCACCGATCTGCACGAATGTTTAAGAACTTGGTGGGGTTTGGGGAGTTTTTTAAACCGCGAAAACCGCGAAACTAGGCGGGGCTTTAGTCGAAGCACTCGGGCTCTGCGCCGGTGGGGTCTCTTTCCTGGTTGAACCAGTTCAGGTCCGGGTCGTCATCCGGGATCCATTCCTTGATGGCCTGCCAAGGTGGCTCGATGGGTTCCATGGTATGGATGTCGAAGGGCGGTGGTGGCGGACGGGGGAGATGGATGAGGCCTTCCCAGAGGCCGTATAAATTGGCTGACAATTCTAATGGGAGGCGTGACAGCACGCACGCTCTGACCTTTCGACCGACCAAAGGGAGGCGAGTCCGTTCACCGAAACGCTTTGAAGTGGGACGACGACGGACACCAGAGCAGATCTTGGCGGAAGGCTTTCATTGCAGGTTCAACAGCTTGCGCACATTGTCTGACAACGTGAAATCCAAACGAGACGGCGGCTTCCTTCGGGAGGCCGCCGTTTCTTCTGCCACAGACATGGACTGCTTAATGTTCAGACCTGTCCTCGTCAAACTCCAAGACGCTGGCGTATTGATCGGCCGGTTGACCGACAAGCAGGCGTAGGAGCACCGAGGTATCGAGCCCGGCTTGGAGATCACCGTCTCCCATCCCAATTTTTGGAATGAGAAAGGGACAGGTGATTTATGGGGACACTGCAAAATCAGACTCTTCTCTGGAGTCTTGTTCTTCCAAATTTCCACAAATCAATTTCCAAATAAATCTCAAAACCAACCCTCAAATCACAAACACTCTTGTTCTCAGTTTGGTTTTTGGAAGTTGAATATTGGAACTTATTTGGAAATTGGATCGTGGAAATTTCCCTCCTGGGGGTAGGGGACGGTCGCTCCGCGCCGTCCGGCTGTTACACCTTACCCCCCGGGGATGAAGCGTAGATGTTGCGAGCCATTTTGATATCGGGTCGCGTTTCCAAAGTGACGGCGGATGATTTTTCGAGAATTTCCACGCTGTCATCGAGTTTTGTGACCTGTGGGGTCGTACTTTGTGGAGCCCGTTATAGTGGGGTTGGCAATTTTGGGTGAGGTCCGTCCTCTGGTAGGGTTTTCTGGAGGGATGGACAGAGGCTCTTGATGAAATCTCTGTTTTTGGCTATTCTTGGCAGTGTGCTCCCCATCAGGGCGCATTAAATTTGACGATGAGTGGCAGAAAGGTGGTGGCTTGGAATCAGAGTGCTTCGAATTTCCCGGCCTCGCGGTTTTTACGAACTTTCCCAGCCTCAAAAACGCGTCCGTGCATGGCAATGTAGATCCCATCAGGGAGGCTTTGGAGTGAACCCACTGCGGTGCCGATATTGAAGATGGCATCGGTTACCCGGAATCGGGACGGGGCCATGGCTCCGGTGAGGACGATGACTTTTCCCTCGAGGGATTGCAGAGCTTCTGCAGTTTCAGTCATGGTGTCGGTGCCGTGGGTGATGAGGATTTGGCGTTGATGGGATTCTTCGCAGGCCTCTCGAATCTTGATGCGATCTTCGTCGGTCATTTCCAGACTGTCTTTGCGAAAGAGCGAGACGAGTTCGTAGTCGATCTGGGCACCGACATCCTGAAAAATATGAGGGATGGTGGGTTCACCGACTTCGAACTCCGAGGAAGCGTCGAAGTAGATTTTGTCGATGGTTCCGCCGGTGGTCAGAATGAGCATGAGGGGTCTTTTTTTGAGTCGCAGACTGAGGGGCCTACGGTGGACTACTCGCGATCCATCGGGATGGGGTCGGTGGGGAGGATTTTTTGGCCTTCCCAGATCACTTCCTTGGTGGCGGAGTCGTAGGTGAGGATTCTTGAGTGGCTGCCTTTGGCGGGTTTGCGGCTGGTTTTCGGGATCCACTTTTGGTGAGCGGCGATGACGTCTTCGAAGCCCGGTTTTCCGATGAGGTTGGTCCATTCGTTGGGATCCTTGACCATGTCGTAGAGTTCTTCGCTGCCGTCGGCGTAGCGAATGTAACGCCAACTTTCGGAGCGGATGCCGTGGTTGTCGTGATTGTGGGTGGTGATGGCGGGGCGGTCTCGTTGGGTGGTGGCGTCCTTGAGTTGCGGGAGGAGGCTGAGTCCTTCGAGGTGTGCGGGGGGCTTGCTGCCGGTGAGGACGCTGAGGGTGGGGTAGATGTCGAGGAGTTCGGCGGGTTGGTTGCTGACGCCTTGGGCGATGCCGGGGCCGGCAAAGATGAGGGGCACGCGGGTGCCGTCGTCCCAGAGGGAATTTTTTCCGGTGATGTCCTTTTCTCCGATGTGCCATCCGTGGTCGGACCAGAGGACGATGATGGTGTTGTCGGCGAAGCCATTGCGGTCGATGGCGTCCATGATTTTGCCAACTTGGGCGTCCACGAAGGTGGTGCAGGCGAGGTAGCTGCGGGTGAGATTCATCCATTCGTGGTGATCCTCGAGCCATTGAAGACGGGGCTCGGGGAGGGCCCAGTGCAGATACCAAGAGAAGCGCGGGGTGTCATCGCGGTCGCCGCGTTTGATGAGCGGGAGTTGGGTTTCTGATTCGGGGTGGAGGTCGAACCATTTTTGGGTGGCGAAGCAGGGGACGTGCGGGAGGAAGAATCCGGCGGAGAGGAAGAAGGGGCCCTCGGGTTGGGCATCGAGTTCCTTGACGGCCCACTCGGCGATTTTGAAGTCGCCCTTGTCTTCGTCTTTGTGCGGAAAAAGGCCCCAGTCAACGAGGGTCATTTCACTGGGGGTGTCGACGAGTTTCTTTTGGGGGAAGGGGGCACCGGTGGCCCCGGGGCCGAGGTGTTGGAACTCGCGGTCCTTGCCTTGGCGACCGTAGTTTCCGTGGTAAATTTTACCTGCGGAGTAGGTGGCGTAGCCATTTTGTTGGAGGTGCTGGGGCAGGGAAGTGAGTTCTGCGAATTCGGGAAGGTCACGGAACCAGGGGGCGAGTCCGTAGATGCCGGTGGCGTCGGGGCGCAGGCCCATCATGAGGCTGGCGCGGGAGGAATTGCACAGAGGAGACTGGCAGTGGGCATTGGTGAACAGGGTGCCGCGGGCGGCGAGCTTGTCGATGTTCGGGGTGAGAGAGTTCGGGTGTCCGCCAAGGCAACCGATCCAGTCGTTTTGATCATCGATGGCGATGAAGACGATGTTGGGTTTTTCGGTAGCCTGGGCGAAGAGGAGTAGGGAGCAGAGCAAGAGAAGGGCGGTTTTCATGATTTGGGTTTGCGGTAAACTTCGGCGCTGAAATCGACACGTGAGCTCATTTCGGACTCGCGAAGTTGGTGGTTGAGAATAATGCGGGGTCGCTTTTTGACCCATTCATCGACTTGATCGAGCCAGCCATCGAGGACTTCGGTGGGGCCGGTGAGGGTGAGGTTGGTGTCGACGAAGTCGTCGTCGTCGGACGGGGAGATCTTGACGTGATCGATGGTAAGATTGGCGGGAAGGGAAGGGAGTTGGCAGAGTTCGATGACTTGCTCGGCGTCGGCGCGGGCTCCGCGTTGGGATCGCCATTGGTCATAGGTGTGTTTGGCGGCAAGGGTCGCAAGAATGACCAGGACGCAGTTGAGGGAGGTGCGGAGTTGACGAACAGGCATGGAGGTAACGACTTGCCCGAAGGATAAGGGGCGATTACAGCTATCACCAATGATCTATTTGGACAACCACGCGACGACGGCAGTGCACCCGGAGGTGGTGGAGGCGATGCTGCCTTATCTGACGGAGAATTTTCATAACCCTTCGAGCGGCTATCGGGCCGGAAAGATCGTGAAGAAAGCGATCGAGAAGGCACGCGCCGAGGTGGCCCAGTTGATTGGGGCGAAGGAGGATGAAGTCGTTTTCACGGGATGTGGGACGGAGTCTAATAATATGGTGTTGAAGTCTTTGGCCCGGATTTACGGTCGGAAGTCTTCGCGGGTGATCACGCAGGAGATCGAGCACAGTGCGGTCCTCCGCCCGATTCAGGCGATGGAGGAGGTCGGTTTTGAAGTGGTGCGATGCGGGGTCGATTCCGAGGGTCGGCTGGATCTTGAGAAATTTCGGGAAGCCTGCGAGGGCGCGGAGACTGGTTTTGCCAGTATTATGTGGGCGAACAACGAGACCGGAGTGGTGCAGCCGATTGCCGAGGCCGTGGAGATTGCGCGGGCGAATGGGTTGGCATTTCACACCGATGCGATTCAAGCGATTGGAAAGATCCGGGTGAATGTCCGGGAGGTCGCGGTCGATTTTTTGAGCATCAGTGGGCATAAATTTCATGCGCCGAAGGGAATCGGAGCGCTTTATTTGCGGGAGGGGGTGCGTTTTGAGCCACTCATTCGTGGAGGGGGTCAGGAAGCGGGTCGACGGAGCGGGACCGAGAATGTTCCTTACATCGTGGGGCTTGGGAAGGCGGCGGCCTTGATGCGTGAGGCTTTGGAGAACGATGCGCATGCCGGGATTGCGGCGAACCGGGATCATCTTGAAAAGCGACTGGTCGAGGAGATCGAGGGTGTGACTTTGAATGGGAGCCGCGAGTATCGGGTTCCGACTTGTGCGCATGTGTCTTTTGAGCATTGCGAGGGGGCGGGATTGCTCATCTTGCTCGATGAATCGGGCGTGCAGGTTTCGACGGGCAGCGCCTGCATGACGGGCAAGCAGGAGCCGAGTCATGTTCAGAAGGCGATGGGGATTTCGAAGGAGCAGGCGAAGAGTAGTTTACGAATTTCGTTTTCCAGTTTCACGAGTCGGGAGGATACCGATGAGGCGGTTGAGCGGATTAAGAAAGCGGTGAAGAAGCTCCGCCAGGTGCAAGGCGGAGGCGGGGTGGGGCCGGTGGTTGTTTATTCGTAAAGAACGACCGTGAGATTCTTTAGCACGGGCGTGGCGATGGCTGGGGAGGATTTTGTGAAAGGGGTGGCGGCGAGATATTGGGAAGCGATGGGTCGGAAGAATGAACGGAGTCCGCGGCCTGCCTCGGGTGGCGGGGGTTTTTTCGTGATGAGGGAGTAGCCGGGTTTGATGGCGTGCTGAGAAGCCTCGATGGTTCCGTAGGGTCGTGGTTCGGCGTCGCGCTCACTTTCGCCTATTTCGGCTTTTTTGGTGGTCACATTGTCAGTCTGATGTTACCTAACGGCATATGAAATGGTTCAAAGTGACCGGATGCTTGGCGCTCTTTTCGATAATTGCCCAGATCTCTCTGCTGTCTGCAGCTGAACTCCGTATCTGGACTTCAGCTGCTGGGACGACGATTGAGGCCAAATTCCAGAAGATGGATGCCAAGGAAGTCGACCTCCTGACTCCGGAATCCAAGGTGATCAAGGTGAAGATTTCAGACCTCTCGCTCGCTGACCGTCATCATCTCGTGGAATATGCCCAGGCTGACAAAAAGATTCTCACCGAGGTTGCGCTGACGATTCCCGAGGAAGATATTCGCTTTGATAAGAAAACGCTTAAGAACCTTGAAAAGAAGATGGGCTTTGGAGACCGCACCGAGCTCCAGTTTGACCTTCTTGAGTCCGAGCACTTTCTCGTTGCGACCACCGGTCGATTTCGGTCGCAGCCTCTTGCTGAAATGGCCGAGCGCCTCTGGCACGGAATGGCCTTTCAGCACATGAACTTCCGCCAGGACTGGGGCGACAAGAAAATGGTCGTAATCGTGACGACCGATGAAGAAGTCTACGAATCTCTTGGTAAATGGTATGCCAAGTGGCTCATCGAGAACATCACCGACGACGATCAGGCCCAGGCCGCTTCCAACCGGATCAGTAATCTTTGGATGCGGGTCGCCGGAACATCCATTCGTCTTCCCGAGGACCAGCAGACGGAATTCAATGCCTTTGATACCGCCAAGATTTTTCGGATTCAAGACGGTAGCGACACCAGCTACAAGAAAGTCTTTGGACCTTTCCCAACTCATGGTCTCGCCGACATGCTTCTGACCCACCAAATGGGTGGCGTGAGTGAAATCTCTCCGACGGGATACTTCGCGATCACGACCGGGCACGCCTACTTCAAGGAAATCCAGCTTGCTGAGAAGTCTGAAACGCAGCTTCTCGATGCTTCAAATTACAAGGGCGACAACGAGTTTACTTCCGCCAGCGGATTCAAAGATGGCCGATCTTGGGCCAAGACTCTTCGTAAGCTTGTTCGCAAGGGAGAGGTGAAGCCTGACCTTGAGAAGTTGCTTTCTTATAAGTCAGCCGACCTGACTCCGGAGCAACTCGTTTTGATCTACTCCTTTGCTTACTATATGGAGAGTGATTCTGCCCGCATTGCGGCCTTCGCTGATATGGTTCGCCGTATCGAGTCAAACAACCAAGTGCCTGCGTCCATCGAGATGGCCAAAATTTTCGGATTCGAAACCGTCGAAGCGTTCCAAAACGATTGGATCGAGTTCATCAAAAGCACTAGTTTTAAATAAGCGGCCCATGAAATTCATTACCACACCACTTGTTCTCCTCTTCTCTCTGTGCACTCAGTTTGTCAGTGCTCAACAGGACGGGATTGAGCAGGAATACCGCACCTTTACCGGCAGCAACGGCGTTGAGTTGGAAGCTGTCCTGTTGAACCGGGACGACGAAAACAGCGCAGCCCAGCTTCTTCTGAAGAATGGTCGGCGCGCCAACGTGCCCTTCGACAAATTGAGCGCCGAAGATTTGGAATACGTGAAAGCGTGGTCTAAGGAAAAGGCGATCTTCCTGAGATCATGCCGTGGCTTGACCATTCGCCAACTCCTTGAGCTTCGCGGATACGAGCCCATTAAGTTCGAGCTCGAGGGCAATGCCATCATGCTTGAGGGTAAGCTGAATGGTAAGGTTGCCCGTATTCAGATCGACACCGGCGCCGGGACCACTCTGATGCACGCTCCTTTCGTGGAAGCTGCAGGCTGCAAAATTGGCCCGCTTGAGCATAAGATTTGGGGCGTTGCGGGTTTCCAACCTGCCGGGATCGCGCAGGTCCCCAAGCTTGAACTGGGGAGCAGCGTTTTCCTCGACGAGGAAATCATGGCGGCTGACCGCGATTTCAACATGCCCAAGGGCTTCAAGCGCCACGAAGATATTCTCCTCGGTGCGGAATACCTGATCAAGCTGGAGGCCGTCATTTCCTACAAGGAGCGCGTCATTTTCTTCCGCCCGGATAACTCCGACAAAGTCGAAATCGAAAAAGGCGGGGAAGACGATGACGACTTCAGCTTCCGAATCTTCAAGCTGAAGAATGGGAAAGCTCTTCGCGGAAAGATGATCGGTAAGACCGAGAATGGTGCGGAGATTGAGCTTCAGAATGGCAACGTCCAGCAAGTTGCGTTCTTTACGATGAGCGACGAGGACAAGGAATACGCCTTCGGCTGGAGCGAGCAAAAAGCAATGTTCATGCAGCACTGTCGTGCGCTGACCATCGAGGAGCTTCTCGATCTCCGCGCTTATCAGTCCTTCCAATACAAGCGCGAGGGGAACCACATCTTTGTTGAGGGCACTCTGAATGACAACGACGTCGTCTGGATGATCGATACCGGTGCTGACAACAGTCTTCTTCATCTGGACTCTGCCAAGAAGTTCGGCTGCGAAGTCGGGCCGATGACCAAAAAGGTTTACGGAATCGGCGGATCAGCTCCTGCTGCGGCGACTGAGATTAAGAAAATCACCCTGGGGCAAGCCGTTCTTACTAACCGCACTCTCTTGGCGACCGATATGAAACGCAATTCCGAGGATAAGGAACAAGCGTGGGTCGGTCTCTTCGGGGCGGACTACATGCGCGAACTTGAAGCGGTCATTACCTACCGCGAGAGTCGGATTTTCCTGAAGCAGTAACAACCTACTTGGCTCGTGGTCGATGGAACGCCGGCTGCGGAATGCCCGCGACGCTTGGGGATGAGGAGAATCTTGCTAACTTTATCCGCGATGTGCGCAAGGAACTTGGCGTCAAAGATCTTCCCTTCGTCATCGCGGACAGCGGGTTTGGCGGGGTAAACCAGAAAGGGGGCCGCCGCTTTCTTCCGCCCCGCCGATGAGTCCCCGTCCCGGCAAGGCAGCCACTGGAATGTCAACGCTGAGGCCTACTATTTGATTGGTGAATCAATGGGCGAGGGCTATGAAGAAACTCTACGGGAAGTGATCTCCCTCAACGCCGTTGTTACTTCCTCTTGTCCTCCTTGAATCGGAAAGACTTTCCGCCCACGAGATCCGCACTCGTAAATGACGGGCACCAGTGCTGCTCGACGTGCTGGATGACCAGATCCGTTCCGGTGAAATGATCCACCCCCGGCGGCATCTGTGGGTTATACATGGTGTCTGTCATGTCCCGCATCAGAGCCACCTTCTTACCAACTTTGACCATCTGTCGAATGCCAAACGGCCGCCCGAGCACACACATGTTGAGATGCACCCCGCACAAGATGACATTGTCGATTTTGCGCTCTTCTAATAAGTTCCAAGTCTCCTGACCGTTGTCGGTGATGGCATCTCCTGCCATGATCTCAATCGTCTTGATCTGCCGTGTCCACGCCTCCCGGATCTCGCACTTTGGTCCCTTGCAACTGCACCCCATGTCCGTATCGTCGATGGGTAAGACTCCTTCATATTTTGGATCCGGCCAGCACCAGTTTGTGCCCCAGCGCTCCTTCACGCTGAGCGGCACCGGTGATTTCGTAAACGGAGCGGCTTTCGCCAATTTTCGCGGTGCCGTTCCATTGTAGAACGCCACCACGCTGCTCGGCGCATGGATGATGAAGATTCCCTTCGCCCGTGCCGCTTCCACCATCTTGTTCATCGGGCCTGCCAATTCGCCCACTCGCCGCGATGCTGATTTGCACCAGTGGTCGTCCCACATGTCGCAAATGATCAAGGCCGTCTTCCCGGCTTCCCAGTCTTCCTTCACCTCGACCGGCTTCGCCGAGGCCTCCTTTGATCGCGACCGCAGGGTCAAACTCAGTTTCTCTTCGTCAGCCATTATATTGGGAGCAAGCGTTATCCCGATCGCTAACAGTCCAACTACCCGTCTTGCAAGTATCTTCATCCCTGCACAGTAAGGAGCAACTCACCCTTACACAAGGTCAAATGGGTGCCAAACCGATTCGGGCTGTTTCTATTGGCTTCCGCTCATGAATTTTTATGCGAGGATTCCCGAACTCCGATTCCTAAATCTATGAAGAAACCCAACACTCGCCGACAGTTTATCAAGACCTCCGCAGCTGCGGCTACCGGTTTGACCCTCCTGCAATCGGGTTCCGCCCGAACCTATGCGGCCAATGACAAGTTAAACGTGGCGGTCATCGGTGTCGCCAACCAGGGGGCTTACAACCTGGACAATGTCTCAAGCCAGAATGTCGTGGCATTGTGCGATGTCAACGAGAGCTTGCTGGCGGGAGCCGCGCAGAAACATCCCTCCGCCCAGACCTATTCTGATTTCCGACGACTACTCGACCAGAAGGATGTGGAAGCGGTGGTGGTGGCGACGCCGGATCACACCCACGCCGTCGCGACCGCCGCGGCAATTCGAAGCGGGCGGCATGTCTATTGTGAGAAGCCACTGACCCGGACTGTGGCCGAATGCCGGCGCATCCAGGAGTTGGCCCGGGAACATGGCTGCGTCACCCAGATGGGAACCCAGATTCATGCGGGAGCAAACTATCGTCGGGTGGTGGAACTGGTCCAGAGCGGCGCGATCGGCACGGTGGCCGAAGTGCATGTCTGGGTCGGTGGAGGCTTCGGCAACAAGGAATGTCCCAAGGACACGCCGCCGGTGCCAAAGGGACTGCACTACGATCTCTGGCTGGGACCGGTTGAGGAGCGACCTTATCATCCGGATTACCTTCCTTTTGTCTGGCGGCATTGGTGGGCATTTGGTGGCGGAACACTTGCCGATCTCGGTTGCCACTACATGGATCTGCCTCATTGGGCTCTCGAATTGCGGCATCCTCTCACCGTCGAGGCGGAAGGCCCGCCAGTCCACGCGGAGAGCGCTGCGAACTGGTTGGTCGCCCGATACCTCTATCCGGCGCGGGGTGACAAGCCGCCGGTAAATCTGACCTGGTATCACGGGGATCGGCGCCCCCCACAATTTGCGGAGAAAAAGCTGCCAGAATGGGGCAGCGGAGTGCTCTTCGTCGGCTCCAAGGGAATGCTCCTTTGTGACTACGGAAAGCATGTCCTTCTACCCGAAAAAGACTTTGCCGAATTCACGACCCCGGAACCCTTCATCCAGGACTCCATCGGGCATCACTTGGAATGGATCGAGGCGTGTAAACACGGTGGGCCGACCAGCTGCAATTTTGACTATTCCGGGCCGCTGACGGAAGCGGTGCTTCTGGGCAACGTGGCATTCCGTTCCGGCAAGAAACTGGAGTGGGATCCGAAAAAGTTGCGGGCCGCGGGGGCTCCCGAAGCCGACCAGTTTATCGATTATCGGTATCGTAAAGGCTGGACGTTGTGATATCTGCTCGTTTCTCGTCGTGACCCTTCCCGATGGATCCGCCCTTTCGATCCCTGTGCTCCGCGATGAGATCGGGGACGTCGGTGAGGCGCAGTGGGTCCGGCCTTGGCACCAAGTGCGTGGCGGTGGCCACGATGGGCGTCGCGTCGCGTAAAGGGCTGTGCCTCACGCGATTGACAGTGGGCGACGGGAAATCCCCGCGTCGCGCAAAAAAGTCGGTGGGTGGTCACTGCGATCCCTCATCTGATTGAGTAGAAATGTTGAGGTTTGTTAAGAAATTCCAAGGTTTTGAGTCGATGGTTGCAACCGCTTCAACAACACGTTGCCCCTCACTTACGCTGTAACCTATTGGTACCAAGGGGTTTATGGTGGCGCTCCGACCGGGAATCGAACCCAGATCTAAGGTTTAGGAAACCCTTGTTCTATCCGTTGAACTACCGGAGCGATGGGGCGGGTTTTAGGGGGAAGTTCGGCGCTTTGCAAGAAATCTGAGAGCTTCTACCGGAGCAAGAGGGGAACCGGGAGATTACAAATTGACGATTCACGCCGGGGAAGGGGGCGTTTTGCAATGTTGTCTGAGGTGATCATTGAGGTGTTTCCAATCATCGATGAGAGCCTGAGTTTGTCCGGGCTTGAGGCCGCTGAGGTCATACATGAGAACCCAGGAGCGACCGTCGGCGGGCGCGCGGAACCATCCTTCAGATCACGGGAAAACTTTCCGATGAGGCGGAAATTTGGGAGAAAATTCATTCTGCGGGCCCGCAAGTGGTGACAGGTCGGGGTTCATTCTGAACAAGGGGTAAAATGCGCTGTGCGTCGAAACGGCACACCTTTACCTTTGCCATGTCGGGAATTTTGGATAGATTTGCCATCCCTCGAGGCAGGGGATTCTTTTTCCAAGGCCGCGACGGGCACTCCGACATCACAGCACATGAGCGAGCAAGCGAAAGTCCGCATCTATGATACGACCCTGCGTGACGGCACCCAGGGCGAAGGGTTCTCACTATCAGGTTTGGATAAAATTCGAATTGCGAAGCAGCTCGATGCTTTCGGGGTCGATTATATCGAAGGTGGTTGGCCCGGTTCCAACCCCAAGGATATTGAGTTTTTCAAGGCGGCCGCTAAGGAGACTTGGACTCATGCCAAGATCGCGGCCTTTGGCTCGACCCGTCGTGCCGATCTTGCGGTCGAAGATGATCCCCAAGTGCAGCTGCTTATTGATGCCGGCACTCCGGTCATCACGATTTTTGGAAAGAGCTGGGAACTTCAGGTTACGGAAGTCCTGCGGACGACGGCCGAGGAGAATCAGGCTATGATTCGTGATACCTGCCGCTATCTTAAGGCCGCAGGGCGCGAGGTCGTTTACGATGCTGAGCACTTTTTCGATGGTTACAAGGATGGCGTCGAGCACGCCATGGCGACCCTGCGTGCCGCGGTTGAAGGCGGGGCGGACTGGTTGGTCCTCTGCGACACCAATGGTGGGTGCCTGCCTGCCGAGGTTGCCGAGATGAGCCGGGTCGTTCGCGAAGCCTTCCCTGACGTTCCGCTGGGCATTCATACCCACAACGATTGCGAGCTCGGAGTGGCCAATGCCATCGCCTCCGTGGAAGCGGGCGCGACCCAGGTGCAGGGGACGATCAATGGCTACGGCGAGCGGACCGGAAACTGCAACCTGACTTCCGTGATCCCGATTTTGGAACTCAAGATGGGCCTCAAATCGGTCGCTGACGTCTCCAAAATGCGCGATCTTTCCTTCTTCGTGGATGACGTTTCCAACAACCCGCACTTTGCCCGCGCGGCTTTCGTGGGGCGGACCGCTTTTGCCCATAAGGGCGGGATGCATGTCAATGCGGTCCAGAAATTAGCCCGGACCTACGAGCACATCCGTCCGGAACAGGTTGGCAACGAGCAGCAAATCCTTGTGAGCGAACTTTCCGGCCAGTCCAATATCCTCATGAAGGCCGAGCAGCTCGGCCTCCCTCTTGAAAAGGGGAGTGACGAAGCCAAGGCCATTCTCGGCACCATCAAGGAGCTGGAGCAGACCGGGTATTCCTTTGAAGCCGCCGGCGGATCGCTCGAGCTCTTGATTCGTCGCCAACTCGGAAAATGTGAGCGTCCCTGGAATCTCAGCGAGTATCATTGCTCCTTCCGTCAGTATCGCGACGGGCACCGTCCTGTCTGCGAGGCGACCGTCAAACTCGATGTTCAAGGCGTGCCGACCCATACCGTTTCCGAAGGTCATGGTGTGGTCAACGCTCTTGATAGCGCCCTGCGGAAGGCTCTCATGAGCTTCTTCCCGGAGATCGAAAGGGTGCAACTCATCGACTACAAGGTGCGGATTATTGACGGGGGAGAGGCCACTGCTGCCAAGACCCGCGTGCTCATTGTCCATACCGACGGCGAGACCACCTGGGGAACGGTGGGCGTCTCCGACAGCATCATTGAAGCCAGCTGGATTGCCCTCACCGATGGCATCGACCTTTTCCTTCAGCACCGGAAATAAGCGTAAGAAGCCGTTCTTCTTTTTTTCTTGTGCTCTCGCGGCACTTCTCTACTTCTAACAGAAGGTTCATATCAAACACCTACGAACCAAATTGTCCCGCGAGGGACAACCCTCTCCGCAAGGGGAACACATATAAAGGGATGCTCGTCATCCTGGTTGGGCTCATTGAGCCTGACCAAATTTCAACACCGTCTGATTCTCATCATCACCATCGGACGGTGGAATTTGTAAAAAAAGGCAGGGTCGAAAGAGATCCTGCCTTTTTGATGTTTCGGGAGAGCCTGTCCGCAGAGTCGGATCCGGAATTTGGAGGAACCGGCTCAGAGAGAGGGTCCAAGAATAGTTGGGATTGAGCGAATCCTAGACTTGTGTTGTGAGAATCAACCGGCAGAATTCGTATTCTCCCAGTTGGAGAACATAATGAGTAACAAACAACATGAGTAACACAGAAAAACCAAGTATGGCTCTTTTTTGGGGCTGTTTTATTGCCCTGATAACCACGGCATTCGGCTTCATCACCCGGATGTTCCTGCTTGATGATCACACGATTACCCAGGGATTGCTCGGCCTCGACGAGGCAGAGGTGGGGATATTTAAAGGGATTCAGATTTGGCCCTTTGCCATCAGTATTATTCTTTTCAGTCTGATCATCGACAAGGTCGGCTACAAGTTCGCGATGATCTTTGCGGCCTTAAGTCAAATTATTTGGGGAGTGATGGGGATTTACGGCCTTTCCGTGGCAGATACAAATCCTGAGCTGGCCAAGGACCTTCTTTTTTGGGGGGGATTGATTTTGGCTCTTGGTAATGGAACCGTAGAGGCCTTCATTAACCCGGTCGTTGCGACTCTTTTCGATAAGGAGAAGACGAAATGGCTGAATATCCTCCACGCGGGTTGGCCCGGTGGTTTGGTCATTGCTGGAGTCGCGGTGATTCTGATGGGGGGGTTCTCATGGGAAGCCAAGTTGGGGTTGATCTTCATTCCGGCTATTATCTACCTTCTGGTTCTCATTCGTTGCCAATTCCCCGTTCAGGAACGGGTTGCAGCCGGGGTCAGCTATCGTGACATGCTTGGTGAGTTCGGATTTGGGGGAGCGGCAGTCGTTGCCATTTTGATGTTCCTTCAATTGGATCAGGCTATCCCAGGCAATACGACAATGTGGATGGTCCTTTGTGCGGCCATGGCGATTGCTCTTGGTGTTTACACCAAGAGCCTCGGTCGTCCTCTAATGTTCATCCTGATCTTGCTGATGACTCCATTGGCAACGACCGAGATTGGAACAGACGGCTGGATTTCTGGAATTATGGCCAATGCCGTAACCTTCCACGCGGGTTGGATTCTTGTCTACACCTCGCTGATTATGATGGTGCTGCGATTCTTCGCGGGGCCCATTGTTGATTACTTCAAGCCGCTCCCTCTGTTGATTCTGAGCTCGATCTTGGCAATTGCCGGTCTCTTTGCTCTTTCAGGAGTTTCGGGCGTCTTCCTTATTTTTGCCGCCGCAACTCTCTACGCGCTTGGTAAGACCTTCTTCTGGCCAACCATGCTGGGTATCGTTTCCGAGCAGACTCCCCGCGGAGGAGCATTGACTCTGAACTCCGTTTCCGGAATCGGAATGCTCGCCGTGGGTGTTCTTGGATTCCCCTACATTGGAGCACTTCAAGAGAAGAAGGCGGTGAGCGAATTGGCTGCCCTCAAGGAAGCCAAGGATGTTCCCGGTTTGGTGGTGGATGGGAAAATTTCCACGGATGCCCTCGAAGACGGGAGCATTTACTACGGAACCATCCAGTATCAGAGCCTCAAAGCTGACAAGGTGGAAGCCCTTCTCGAAAGCCAGAGTGATGAGGTCAAGGATGCGGTGACAGCTTCCAAGAAAGGAAGCGGTCAAAAGGCTCTCGCCAACATGACAATCTTCCCTTTCATGATGCTGATCGCCTACGTGGGTCTTTACTTCTACTTCAAGAGCAAGGGTGGATATAAGCCTCTCGATCTCTCGGGTGGGACCCACTAATCTTGGGCTTAGATCCTCTGAAATCATTCAAAACGGCGACCTTTGGGTCGCCGTTTTTTGTGCATTTGAACATCTAGAAATCGCCTAAAAAAACGCCGAGTGATTACAAATTTAGATTGAAACGATTTTAAAAACCTCTAGACAACTCCTTCGACGGGAGGCAAACAGCCGCCGCGTACGGGGTTGACCCCATGCCGACACTATGAAAACACTTCCAATGATCATCAGCCTCGCCTGCAGCGTCGTTCTCTCCAGCTGTGGAAACTTATCATCTGTCTTCAATTCGAAGTCGCAGGGAATCCACGACCTCGAAAATTCGAGAATGGGATCGAAGGAAAAGGCACTGAGCGGAAGCGCTTACTGGTCTGCCAAACTGGCCACTGCCAGTTGGAACGAGAGCATCAAGGGTTTCCACCCGACTCCTGTTCCAGAATCTTCCGTGAAATTCGGATTCTCCTACGCCAAAGATAAGCATGGAATGCCAACCTATCGGGATGCCGTCCGCAATCGCGTCGTCCGCACCACTGCTTACTCACACGAAGAGAATGAGCCAGGAGCCCCTTGGAGGAAGAATGCCCTCGGCACTTACCTGAAGTATGGCAGCGTCCGCAGTGCGGCGGCTGACTGGTCTCTCTACCCTGTCGGAACCAAGTTCAAGATCAAAGGCCTTCCCCACACCTATCTCGTTGACGATTACGGTTCCTCTCTCGCTGGCACCAACACCATCGACATCTATCACCCGAATCTTTCCCTCATGCACACATGGGGAACCCGCAATGCGGAAATCACCGTGATCCAGTGGGGTTCATGGGAGCGCACTCTTGCGATCCTCAAAGGGCGCATGGCTTACCCCCACACCCGCCAGATGTACTACGCTGCTAGGGCGAAGGTCGTGTCGGGTAAGGTGGCCATGAACTAATCGTTCCGCTTTTTCCTTTTTTAAGCAGCCCCACGTCAAGTGGCGCTGCTTTTTTGTTTTCCGGAAAGCCGTCTTCCGTCAGCAATAGGCATGCTTAAAAAGGAACGCGCCCGGTTCGTCCACACCAGATTGGAGCAACTCTATCCGGAAACTCCGATTCCCTTGGACCATACCAACTCATTCACCCTCCTGGTCGCGGTATTGCTTTCAGCCCAGTGCACCGATGTCCGGGTCAATCTGGTCACCCCGGCGCTTTTCAAGCTGGCGGATTCAGCGGAGAAAATGAGGCATCTCACCATCGAGAAAATCAATGCCATCGTCCGCCCTTGTGGGCTCGCTCCCCGAAAGGCAACCGCCATTCAGGGGCTTTCGCAAATCCTAGTCGACCACTATGACGGGGAGGTCCCTGCTGATCTGGAAGCTCTCGAAACCCTGCCCGGGGTGGGGCATAAAACGGCTTCGGTTGTCATGGCCCAGGCCTTTGGCGTGCCTGCTTTCCCAGTCGACACGCACATCCACCGACTGGCTCAACGATGGAAGCTCACTGACGGTCGGAGCGTCGTTCAGACCGAATCCGATCTGAAAGAGCTCTTTCCCAGAAAATTGTGGAATAAACTGCACCTCCAGATCATTTTTTATGGTCGGGAATATTGTCGTGCCCGCGGATGCGATGGAACCGTCTGCGAAATCTGCCGAACCCTTTTTCCGACAAGGAAAACTCCCGTAAAAACACGCAAGTGAGAACGCGCTCTAAGCTTGGCGATCACAGGGAGTTCCTAGATCAAGCTGACGCTCGTGTTGAAATTGTAAAATTGCGTAAAACGTCCTTTACTGATTCACTCCACTTTCGAGAATGCTCGTCAGTTTCACACCAAACGTATCTCAAGAAATCATGACCCCAACTTCAAAGTTCCACACCGCTCAAGGATGGCTTGTCGGCTCCGCACTTTCTCTTCTCACAGCCGCTCCCGCTCTTGCCCAGGAAGCCGCTCATAAAAATAAGAGCGCCCTCGATAGCTACCTCCTCGAGGGTGGTCCACTGACCATCTTCATTGTTGCGGTCGGGCTTTTGTCCCTGATCAGCCTCTCGGTGTTCAACTTTATGAACCTCACCAAGGCCAAGTTTGCGCCCGATGATCTCAAAGGAGCCCTTCTTGATCACATGACAAGCTGCCGCGTGCGCTCCGCCATCGAACTTTCCGCCTCCCACCCCAGCTACCTCGGCCGCATGATGGCCTACTCTCTTCCGAACATCGACGCGACCCGTCCCGAGGATCTCGGTCGTGACCAGGTGGAAGATGCCATCGCTGATTTCTCGATCAACGAGACCCGGAAGCAGATGACCTTCATTACTCTTCTTTCCCTTGTTGCCCAAGCGGCTCCCATGCTCGGTCTCTTCGGAACCGTCTTCGGGATGATCGGAGCCTTCGCCCTGTTGGGTGAAAACGCCGGAGCTGGCGCCACCGAGCTCGCTGGGGCCATCTCGGTGGCCCTTCTCACCACGTTGTGGGGACTGGTCGTCGCGATTCTCGCTCTCTTCGCTTACTTCTTCTTCAAGAATCGCTTCAACTCTCTTGTTGCTGATTGTCATAGCACCGCTGAGCACCTTCTCAACGCGTCCATCCAGACCGTGAACGCTGACGCACATCTTGCTAAGATTCCTGAGGGGATTGCCGTTTAACCCGCCGGAGGGGAGGGCTCCCGCTCTCCCCGCCTTGTTGAACCCACCATCCACCTCTTAATCCCATGGCATCCCATAGACTTCGCACCGTTAACAAAGACCAAGGCGAGCCGGCGGAAATGGACATGTCGCCCATGATCGACATGGTCTTCCTCCTCCTCCTCTTCTTCCTCGTTGTTTCCAATCCCAAGACGATTCAGATCGATAACCGGCTTGTGCCACCCATTGCTGACGGAGCCCAGGCCGCCAAATCGATCCACGGCAAGATCGTCATGAACATCCACAAAGACGGCACATTTTACGCCGAGGATATGAAGACCCAATTCGACGACAAGGAAGGCATGATCGGCTACCTTACCAAGGAGAAGGAAAGGATCAAAGCGAAGGGCAACACTCCTGTCCTCCACATCCGTGCAGACAAAGGCGTCGACTTCAGCTACTGCCGTCAGGTCGTCCGTGCGGGTGCTGCGGCCGGTGTCGACCAGGTGGCTTACGGTGCCTTTAACAAGTAATTCAGCCTCAACTTAGAAAAATCCCATGGCACGCCATAAGAAAATGCAGCCTCCCGAGGAGGATGAACCAGGTTTGGACATTTCGTCCCTGATTGACGTGTGTTTCCTCCTCCTCATCTACTTCCTAGTCACTACCCAGATTGTCAAGAAGGAGCAGGAGCTCAATACCGCACTTCCTGCCAACACCCCTTCCGAGGCCCTGCCCAAGCTTTCACCGATGCTCATTCTCCTCGAGGAGAGTGGCAAGGTTTCGTTGATGGGTGAGAGTGGAGTTGCCGAACTGTTGGAGTCAGATCCGGATGCGCGTCTCCTTCCCAACCTCTCGCAACGTCTTGACCTCTATAAGAGTATCGCCGAGCAAGCGGGGACCGAGGCCCTTGTTCAGTTGAAGGTCGATGGTAAGACTGTCCAGCAGCGGGTCATTGATGTTCTCAACGCCCTCGCAAAGGCCGGAGTCACCAAGATTACCTTTACCGATCTCCTTGATCTCACTGACAAATAAGACGATGGCATTCTGCTCAATCCTCCTAAGGAAAAGCCGCCCTACATCGTTCAACGTCTTGCCGGAAGGCTGATGAGCCGCCCAAGCTCTCAGCCTTTCTTTTCTGAAAAATCACACACCCACACCCACACTATGAATTCCATCCAATCGCTTCGTCGTTCTCTCGGCGTGCTCTTGCTCGCCTTCGGAGCCTACTGTGCTCCGGTGAAGGGACAGGCTCTTGCCAACCTTCACGCCGAATCTCTCACTGAAATGAAAGCGGGCAACTGGCCCGGGGCTTACGCTCTCCTCGTTAGAGCCACTGATAACTTTGATGCCCGGGCTCCTCAGCTCTTTGGTCCCAGCTTTGGCTGGTTCTGGTATCACCGTGGATACGCGGAGATCAAACTCGCCAAATACGAGGATGCCATGAAGTCCTTTGAAATTTGCTACACCAAGTACAAGAACGTCGCGCCAAAAGAAGGGGATGCTCCCAGCTTGAATCTCTACAACAAGAAGGCACTTCTCCTTTGGGGTCACGCCGCCAAGGGCGCCGAGGAATGGGACACCTCTATCCGGATGTATAAGAAGTTCCTTAAGGAGCGTGATCCAGCCCGTGATTCCTACGAAAAGGGGGTCTTCTACATCAACATGGCGATTAATCACTTCAAGCTGAAGAAGATCAAAGAGGGTTCCGACTACCTCGAGACCGCGATCAAAGGGAAGGTGACCTTCCCGACGCCGAACAAAGGAATCATGGCGGCCTTCAATGATATGGTCGCTGCCGTGATTGAGAAGAAGGACGAAGCTTCCTTGCTCGACTTCATTTCCAAGAATCGCGCCCACATCAAGCTTGAGCCTTTTGAAGCGCATGAGTTCTCCCAGCTCTTTATGAAGTTGGCCCAGGATGCCAAGGCGTCTGAGATGTTCCGTTCGACCTTCGAACTCTACGCCTTGGTTCCCAGCACGATTGCGGCGATCGATGATATCCAGTCGCGCCTCGCCATGGTTGGAAACTATCCCCGCACCATTAAAGACGGTTCCATGATTGTGAAGAAGGAGGACCTCGAGGCCAGCCTTCTCGACCTTCAGAATGCTGATAAAGACGGCAAGATCAACGAAGTCTATGCCTTTCTCAACACCGCGGTGATGCATGAAGAGGATGGCAACGTCCGCGGAGCTTTCGCGGTCTACGAGCAACTTGAGCGCTACCTACCCAAGGCCAAGATCTTCCGGGACAAGAAGCTCATCGCTGCTCGTGAAGGCAACCTCTACAACCTCGTTCGGACCTCTGCGGTCATTGGCGAGGTTCTTACGACGGAGTATTATGGCTCGATCTTCCTGAAAGACTTCCCAAAAAGCAGCCACGTTGATGAGGTTCGGCGCATGATACTCACGAGTCTCTTCTTCAATGGAGAATACGAGAAGTGTATCGAAGTGGCCGAGCGCATGATTGGGAACCTCACCAAGCCCTCCAAGCCGCACGACATCTGTCTTTTCGTTCTTGGTGGAAGTAAGCACTACACTGCGGCCTTTGTCGAAGCCCAGCTGCTCTTGAATGAGTATGTCGACACCTACGATGGAAAAGAGGCGGACAAGATTCGCATCCAAGCCGCGCTCTACTTCCAGGCCGCCAATTACTCCCGCATGCAGGAATGGACCATGTCCGCCGGACTTCTGGATTCCTTCCTCAAGAAGTATCCCGATCCCAAGTCGAACCTCTACCTTCCCTTCGCTCTCTACGACCGAGCAAACTGCTACTATGCTGAACGTGAAAACGAGTCTGCGCTTGCGAATGTGACCCGGATCGAGGAGGAATTCTCCGGGGTCGCGATCATGGAGAGTAACTTTGCGCTCAAGGGCAACATCCTCGAAAGTTTGACCAAGCCTGCCGAAGCTGAGGCCTACTACAAGAAGGCTCTTGAGCTCGCCGAGACCAAGAAGAATGACCTTGTCGCCGGCGAGTGTCTTTCCTACCTCACCGCACTGATTGGTAAGGAAAAGATTGGGAAGTCTGAGAACCCCCGGGTTGCCGAGGCCGTTCCATTCTACAACAAGTTTTGGGACCAATACGGGGCTGATTCTCCCTTCAAAGCCAAGGTTGCGGTGGCCGGTATTGCCGGAATGGCCAAGATTGGAAAACTCGATGAAGCGCTCGAGCGTCTCCAGGGTGTGATTGCCGACATCGCGAAAAGCCCCGGCACTCCCGGACTTGAAGAAGCGATTGGTTCCTACACTGAGGCCTACCTGAAATCTCACACTCCCACGGAGCTGAAGGAGCACTACTACTCCTTCCCCCAGATTGACTCCCGTGACAAGGCCACCCGCGCTCTTCTTCGTATCGCGATTATTGACGTCTTCGAAGGCGTTCTTGAATCCGTCGATAAGGAGAAGGATCAGAAGCTGGCGATCGATGCCCGGGCGATGATTGACGTCCTCTTCAACGAACTCCGCACGGCCTTCGATCCCAAGGACCTCTCCAATTTCATCCTCGTGAAAGTGGGTGACTTCATCCGCAAGAAGACCTCCAACCCCGTGGCCGCGAAGCCCTACTATGAGGAAGCCCTCGCCCGCACCGATGACCAGTCTCACAAGTATCGTGCGATCTTCGGTCTTGCGGACGTCCTTGGACGTGGCTCCAGTGCTCAGAAGAAGGACGCAATCGACCTCCTCGGTCGGGTCATGGCGGATTCCGATGATGAGGGCGACAAGGAAGAAGCTCTCTACCTCATCGCATCGTTTCACAGCGACAGTGGTGACTACGAGAAGGCCATCGAGAAGACCAACGAGTATCTCAACACGCCCAACTATCGCCGTAAGAAGCTGGAAGCCCGCATGCTGCTGGGTGCCACCTACGACAAGGCTGGTAAAACAGAAGATGCCATGGGCGTTTACGCCCAGATTTGGGGAACCAGCATGGGCGCGATTCGCTACTCTGCTCCAGCGATCAAGCGCTGGCTGGAGATCCTCTGGGACCGCAAAGGAAGCAACCCCAACGGCAAGAGTGATCGCCAGTTCGCTTTCGAAAAGGGGGACGAATATCTCAAGCTCACCGTCAACGCGATTAAGAAGGCGACCACGGAGGAGATGGTCGTTTACAACCAGGTCAAGGAACTGGTTGCCGACTATGAATCACGCTCCGACACCACTCAGGTTGAGAAAAAGAAGTAAAGAGAGATTAAAAACAGGAACCTGACATTGAACAAAAAGATGAAAACCATTTTAACTGCCGCCTTTGCTCTTACGGCCTCCCTTGGATCTGCCCTCGCACAAAAGGAACCCCGGGTTCTCTTGATGACGGACAAGGAAACCTACTCCGGGTTCATGGTCTCAGCGGACAAGACGAATATTCTCTGGAAGGAGACGGAAGCCTCAACGGTGCGTCGTCAGCTCAGCCTTGCGACCACCACGGTTTACTTTATCGAGCCCGTTGAGTTCACCGAAGCGATGGAGCTTTTCAAGAGCCGCAACTATAAGGATGCCCGCACCAAGTTTACCGCGTGCGCCGACCTTTACGAAAAGGTTCGTGAGATGAAGGGAAACTTTTCCACTCTCGCGAAATTCTACGAGATGGAATGTGCCCGTAAACTCGAGGATCTCGATGGACTGGCCGCGCTCCACGCGAAGTTCGATCCGGAGAATCTCCTGCACGAGTATCACAAGTTGCAGGTGAAGATTTACGGGATTTTCTGGGATGCTGTTCGCACCAAGAGCTGGTCACGTCTCGACGGACTGGTGATGGCTGACGAGTGGCGCAAGACCCGCCTGCCGGGCAATCTCCGCGCCCAGCTTGCCTACTGCCATGGACTTGCTCTTGAGGGCATGAAGATGCCCACCAAGGCTCTCAATACTTACAATGGTGCTTTTGTTGCTGACTTTGGAGCTTCCGAAGAGATCACCAAAAAGGCCGCCCTGAACTGCCTCCGGATTATTTCCGAGCACCCGGACGTGAAGTTGACAATGGATCTCTACAAGACCGAAGACTATCGTGATGACTCCAGCGGCGCCTTCCTGATCAAAGAAGGAACGGCTTTGATCAAGCTTTGGGACAAGACTCTTGGCTCCGGGGAAAAGCTCCCTGAGAACTACAAGATCTTCTTGAAATATCCTCCGAAGAACTAAGCGGAAGAGTCCACTTCTTCAAATTTCACAAAGGGCGGAAGGCGAAAGCTTTCCGCCCTTTCTCTGCGCGCGGGCGGCCTGTAAAACGAGCGCCCAAAAATCTTCCCCAGCGCCATTCCTGCGGTAGTCTTTCTCTGTGGACGAAACGACTTCTACCCTCATCAATCTTGCCCTAGCGGAGGACATCGGTCCCGGGGATGTCACTTCCAATTATTTTGTGCCCGAGGATCGCGAGGCCCGCGGATTGATCGTCGCGAAAGCGGCCGGAGTTATCGCCGGGGTCGAAATCGCGGCGGAGGTTTTCCGCCGTGTCGATCCCTCAACCAAGGTTAAGATTCTCCTCGTAGACGGCAGCTGGATTTCGCCCCGGGCCTATGTCATCGAGGTGATTGGCAAGGCCCGTTCATTGCTGGCAGCCGAGAGGGTTGCGCTGAACTTTTTGCAGCGGATGTCCGGTGTGGCGACCAAGACTAAGCAGTTTGTCGATCTCACCGTCGGAACTCCCGCCCGCATTCTCGATACCCGGAAGACCACCCCCGGATGGCGTGCTCTGGAGAAAGCCGCCGTGGTGGCGGGTGGTGGGAAAAATCACCGCATGGGTCTCTACGACCGAGCCATGGTGAAGGACAATCATCTTGTCGCAGAAGGTGGAATCGCAGCACTGCAGGATGCCATTTACCGGCTCAAGAAGGAGAAGGCGGGCGTGGAAATCGAACTCGAAGCCGACCGGCTCGATCAGGTCGAAGCGTTTCTGAAGCTCGAGGGTGTCGACTACATCCTTCTCGACAATATGGACAATGAATCCCTGGCAAAAGCCGTTGAGATGCGCGCGGGGAGGGGGCCGCTTCTCGAAGCGAGTGGCGGAGTCCATCTTTCGACGGTGGCGGACATTGCCAAAACGGGGGTCAATTTCATTTCGGTCGGAGCCATTACCCACTCGGCCGTGGCGCTCGATCTTTCCTTAGAGTTTGTCGAATATGAAGCCTGAACAAGAGTGGGACGGGGAGCTTCTTGGCGAGCTCTCATCCGAGTGGGCCAAGAGGATCATTTTCCTTCCCGAGTGCGGCTCGACCAATGACGAAGCGCGTCGTTTGGCGCTCAAGGGCGCAGCGCATCACTCGCTCGTTTTAACAGAATTGCAAACTTCGGGGCGTGGTCGGCGTGGCCAACCCTGGGCCTGTCCACAAGGGGAAGGCCTCGCGTGTTCGATGATTATCAGGCCAAAATCCCCTCCGGCGCTTTGGTCGCGGCATGCCCTTGCGGCAGGTTTGGCGCTCGCTGAATCGCTTGATGGTTTTGGTTTGTCGGCAGGGGTCAAGTGGCCTAACGATGTCTGGGTCGATCGCAAAAAGATCTGCGGGATTCTCGTCGAGGCGGGTGCCGACTTCGTCATCGTGGGCATTGGCCTCAATATTAACGTGACCGTGTTCCCGGATGATCTGGCTCATCCCGCGACATCCCTCGCGCTCGAAACAGGGGCGTCTGTTTCTCGCGAGGAGGTTCTGATTTCCCTTCTTCAGCGCCTCCGGGTTCGGCTGGGTCAGATCGAGACAGGATTTTCGGAGCTGATGAAGGCGTGGGCAACCCGCTGTGTCCTCACTGGAAATGACATCGTGTTGGAGAGCAATGGCGAACTCATCACGGGCCGGATGGAGGGGCTTTCGGCCAACGGCGAACTTTTGTTGCGCACGCCCGAGGGCGTGAAGAAGTTCTTGCAAGCAAACACCATCCGGCTTCGGTGACATCATGCGTCTTGACCGGTTGATCGGAAAGTGGCTGGAGGCCGGGAAGCGGCGGACCCGCGAAACTTTTGATGCGGGAGACGTTCTCGTGAATGGCGCGGTAGTTTTAGAAGGTGCGGTCCAGATTGGAAAATTCGACCGTGTCGAGTGTCGGGGCAAGATTGTTCGGAACCCAACACGGCGGGCCTTGATGCTCCACAAGCCCTCCGGGGTGGTGAGCGCGACCACTGACGACGAGCATCAGACGGTCATCGATCTGATCGAAGAGGAGTGGGCGGGAGAGCTGCACTTGGCCGGACGACTGGATCGCTTTACAACTGGATTGGTGATTCTGACCAACGACAGCCGTTTCTCGGAGTCCCTCACCGAGCCAGGTGAGAGAGTGGGGAAGCGCTACCTTGTCGAGGTCGACGGTCCCATTTCCGTGGAGGTCATTGCCGACTTCCAGAAGGGAATGTGGTTTGCCAAGGAGCAGGCGATGACAAGCCCGGCAGTGGTGGATCTGTTAGAGGCAAGCCGATGCCGGCTCACGATCTACGAAGGCAAGCACCATCAGGTGAAGCGGATGTTCGCCCGATACGATCTCAAGGTCACCGCGCTTCATCGTGAAGCGATCGGGACGTTTGAACTCCCGGAGGATCTCGCTCCGGGAGAGTGGCGCTCTCTTCTCTGAACTCTATCTCCGGCGACGGCGTCTCTGTGACACTCCTGCGGGAGCTTCGGCTGTCCGGCGCTGACCACCGCCACCTCCGGAGTTGCCTCCTTGGTTTCGTCCACCACCACCACCACCGTCGCGTCGTCCGCCACCGTCGCGTCGTCCGCCACCGCCGCCTCCTTTATTCCCCCCGTTGTCGCGGGTGGAGAGTTTGGATTTGAGGCCGCGGGCATGGAGAGAGGCAAGCTCTTCGTCGTGATGATCGTGGCTGCTATCGACGGGGATTTCCTGTTGGATGAGTTTTTCAATATCGATCAGGAATTCGTGTTCCTCCGGGCTGCAATACGAGACGGCGGATCCGGTCGCTCCGGCACGCCCAGTGCGGCCAATCCGGTGCACGTAGGCTTCAGCCTCGTTGGGGAGATCGAAATTGACGACGAGAGTGACGTCTTTGACATCGACTCCGCGCGCTGCCACATCAGTAGCAACGAGGATGGGGAGGGCGCCCTTTTTGAATTTCTCAAGGGTGCGTTCCCGTTGGGGTTGCGAACGGTTTCCATGAATCGCTTCGGCGGTGAAGCCAGCGGAGTTGATCCAACGGCAAAGCTTGTCGGACCCGTGTTTCGTCTTGGAGAAGATAATGGTGAGGCCTTTGTCCCGCTCTTCTTCGAGATGCTGGGCAAGGAGTTCCTTTTTATTTTCCCGGTCCACAAAGCAAACCCGTTGGGCCACTTTTTCGGCGGTCGTCTTTTCAGGAGCAATCGTAACCGAGGCCGGGTTGTGGAGAATGCTCCGGGCGAGATCATCGATCGCGGGAGAGAGCGTCGCTGAGAAGAAGAGTGACTGACGCTTGCGGGGAAGGGCCGCGATGATGCGTTTGACATCGCGCAGGAATCCCATGTCGAGCATGCGGTCAACTTCATCAAGGACGAAGAATTCCACGCTGGAGAGATCGACATCACCTTCGCCCATGTGGTCGAGAAGGCGGCCGGGGCAGGCGACAAGAACATCGACGCCTTGGCGCATCGCGCGAATCTGTGGGTTCTTGCCAACGCCCCCAAAGATCAGGGTTTTGCTGAAATGAACGTGGCGACCGTAGGTCTCGAAGCTGGCGGAAATTTGGGTTGCGAGTTCGCGGGTCGGAGTGAGAACGAGAACGCGTGCCGAGCGGCTTTTTGGGCGGCGGGGATTTTCGTGAAGGGCATTAAGGATGGGCAGCGAGAAGGCTGCTGTTTTTCCGGTGCCGGTCTGGGCGATTCCCAAGAGGTCCTGACCTTTGAGCAGGGTTGGGATGGATTGTGCCTGAATCGGGGAGGGCAAAACGTAGTTCTGTTCCTGGAGGGCACGCTGAATGGGAGCCGCGAGTGCGATCTCCCCGAATGTAGTTGGGGTCATGTTTTTCTGAGAGGCCGGACGACATGAAGTGTCAACGGGCCGGGATTCGACGAGGGATTTTGAAAACCCGGAACCAGTCTCTCATCGACGTAGATTGGAAAAGGGGAGGGGCGGAGCCCTCAAAGACAGCCCTCCTTTAAGCGTGTTTGCACGGATAGCAAGGATGAATCGAGATCTCACGCGGTGCAAATCCCTTTGAAGGGAATCGGAAATCTGTTACCAGTGCCTTGCACACTATGTCCCAATTTGAAAAACCCGCGGGCCGCTATGCGGTTCCGCTGATCATTTTCGGCTTTGTTTCCCTCCTTCTTGGAGTGGCGACCGAGTTGTTGGGAATTTTTGGTGGTCTTACTGAATCGCTGCGTGAAGCCTGCATGAACGGCGGACTGACGTTCAACGCTGAGATGGGTCTGCCGGATACGACGGGGATCCTTGTTACTGCTGCGGGTGTCTTTGGTTTGGTCGGTGCGATGCTGGGAACACCCGGTGGGGCCCGCCGCACCATCATCGGGGTGTCAGCCTTGTTTTTGACCGTCACCTTGATTCCAGCCTTTGCGGTCTGGGGGATTTTTTGGAAGCCCTTCGGGATGATCATTGCGGTTCTCTGGGGGTGGCTGTCGGCGACAATCTATGCGCACTCTCATCTCATGCCTTGTGAAGGTGTGGTGGGATTACCTGCCGAAAACGTCATCGATCTCGACGGCGGGCTCGGATCTGAAAACTACAAGCGTCATGCTGATGGCCAGAGTTGAATACCCGGAAGAAGTGAGAGCGCTGGTCGCCGAATTGAAGCGTTTGCCTGGAGTCGGTCCCCGCAGTGCGGAGCGAATTGCAGTGCATCTTTTACAAAGCGCCAAGGCGTCACCGGGTAATCTTGCCCGGGTTTTGGACGGGTGTGTTGCGACGGTAAAATCCTGTCCGACTTGTGGATTTTTTTCGGGCGTGACCGGTTGTGCGGTGTGTCGTGAGGAAGGGCGCGAGACTGATCTTCTTTGCGTGATCGAGCAAGCGACCGACGTCCTTCCGATCGAACGCTCGGGTGTTTTTCGCGGACTCTACCATTGTCTCGGTGGTCGACTTTCGCCGCTCGATGATGTGAGGCCGGAGGATCTGAGAATTGGCGGACTCGTGAGGCGTGTTCGAGAGGCACCGGGGGTCGAGGTGATTCTCGCGACTGGCTCGGATGTGGAAGGTGAGGCGACGGCCAACTATCTCGCTGAAATATTGGCGGATTTGGAGTGCACCGTGACCCGTCTCGCGCAAGGGCTTCCGGCGGGCGGAGGCCTAGAGTATGCCGACGAGTTGACTCTTTCCCGCGCCTTTCAGGGACGGCGATCAGCCAAATCATTTGAACTCCAAAGGAATCAAATCAACCGGGAAACGGGGCCGGATCAAACAAAGCGTTGAGGATAATCTCTTGCGGCGTCTACGCGATAAGCGCGAAGAGGTGCTGCGGTTTGTGGCTGATTTCGAGGTTCCGTTTGACAATAACCAAAATTCACTTCGCAGGCTGTGAAAGCGGCAGAATACCATCCCGCTTCATCTCTCTCATCAGCACTTCCGCACGTTCGCGGAGTGCGGTCACCCTCCCGGGAAACTTCAAACTCAAGTCCACCGTCTCCCCGGCATCGTCATCCACTCGAAAGAGCATGGGCGGATTCACCTCATCCTTTTTGATCCCCTCACGAGACACTTGAAGAGCCTCATTCTGCTTTTGAGTAGCCCGCTTCGTGCCGCTTCCTTCGAGGGCATGACGACGATCGAAGAAGAGCTTCCAATCGCCCACCCGGATCGCTTGCGGCTCTGCATCCAGCCCGTGCCAGTAGAGTAACTCCGTCCTCGGATGATCGCCCTCGCCCTGCCAACTCTTCCAGAGACTGACCCCATCGATCTTAGGCTGACCATTGCTGACCGCCTGCCAGTCAATTCCGCAAGCCTCACAAAGGGTCGGAAGAAGATCCATCGCACTCGTCAGTCCGGGTAAGACCGTTCCTCCCGGAATTTTTCCGGGCCAAGTCACAAGACAGGGCACGCGCGTCCCCCCTTCAAGGGCGCTCCACTTCTCGCCCCGGTAGGGAAGGCTGCCCGCCTGCTCACCCGGATTCGGTCCATTGTCAGAACAAAACACCACGATGGTCTCCTCATGAATTTTGGCATCCTGCAGCTCCTGTAAAACTTCCCCAACCCGCGTATCAAGCTCCTCGACAACTTCGCCATAAGTCCCAAATTTCGACTTCCCCTTCCACTCCGGATGAGCCTCCACCGGGAAATGCGGCGCCGTAAACGGCAAATAGAGGAAAAACGGTTTGTCCCCTTGTTCCCGGATAAACCGCCTCGCCTCCGTCGTGAATTTCTCCGAAAGGAGCCGATTCTCAAAGGGCTCTTCCACCAGCTTGCCATCCCGCCAGACCTTTTTTGTCTGGTTGTTACTCATCGTCAAATAGTAGGCCGAGTCGAAGCCCTGCGCATTGGGATTGCTATCCTCTTGATCGCCGATATGCCACTTCCCCGAGAGGCCGGTGGCATAGCCAGCCGAGCGGAAGATCTCAGCCACCGTAAGCGCCTTGGAACTCATGCCATCATGCGCTCCCATCTTGTAGCCCACCACCCCCTGGGTCCAACCAAGTCGGGTCGGATACGCGCCCGTCAACAAGGCCATTCGAGAAGGCGTGCAAACTGTCGCTCCCGAATGAAAATCCGTGAGCCGGATGCCCCGCCCGGCCATCCCATCCAGAACCGGAGTTTTGATTACGGGATGCCCGTAGCACCCAAGGTCCTGATAGCCCAAATCATCGGCCATGATCAGGACGAGATTGGGCTGCCGCGCGGCACCACTCGCAACAAGGAAGGCCGCCCACGCCGCCATGGAGATTAACTTCTTCATCCTAAGATTAAAAGGTTCTACGGCGCAACCGCCGCCGGCCCCCAAACGTCATACATCACCTTGAAACCCTCGGGATCATGCTCACGAAGCTCGGCCGCCACGAAGGGATAAAAGTCATTCCGGTAAAGATACGCCTCGGTCGCCTCGGCAAAGTATTCCTTATGATTGGTGGCAGCGTAGTGCGTCACGATTTGACCATTAAAGAGCTTCACCTTTTCCAAAATCCCTTTCTTCATGGCATGATCATAAGCCCCAATCACGCTCTCATCTTCGAACCCAAGAATCTGATCATGATAAGCGTGCGCCAGCTCATGCAAAATCACCGCCGGGTGTTTCAAGAGTTGCCCCCTCGAAAAAAGGTCGGACGCCTTGGTGATGTGCACTTTCTTGGCAAGACGGGGATCATACCCTCGTCCCTCCAGCCAGTCTGCCCCGGGATGGTATTGCATCGCGCTCAGTTCAGGATGCTGATGCTCGATCCAAATTTCCATCTTCTTCATCTTCTCCAGAGGCTCCGCCGGAAGCAAAATGGCAATTCGCTGAAGATGATTGGCCAACATCTTGAGCGCCTTGCTACCGTCCTCGGCCTGCTTTCCCCCTTCCAAAAGAGCCGGGTCAACATGCACCGTCCATCCCTCGATCTCCTTCTTGACCGGCTCAATCCAACCAATCCTCTTCTGGTCTGACTTCTCGGTTTTTTCGCCGAACGCGACCCACACAAAAGAAAAAAGAAGAATCAGCGGCGCCCAGAGCTGTAGAAATCGAAGACGGGGCAATTTGGATGGAAACGAAACGGACATAGGATGAGACTACGGTGGTTTCTGGCAAGGTGTTACGGATGACGGAAAATCATTTGGGGAGTCAACGACCTCATCATCAGGGCCGTCGTTGACGAGCGCAAAAAACACCCCCGAAGACAAGGACCCTGATCGCGGCCTCCAGCACTTCATCTCCCATGTTCGCACCGGGACAAATTGTCCGGCAATTCAATGAGTCCGGTTGTTTGATCCCATTTTTAGATTGCGAAAATCAGACCGCGTGATACAAGAGACGGTGAAACTCACCGCTGCAAAAACTCACTGATACCCTGACATGGAAGCGCCCTCATCGACCCTCAAGCAAAATTCCCGACCTCTCCGCCCCAAGCGAAGAGATCCGGAATCGAGGTTCGTCGCGCCCCATCTCAAGACCTCTCAAGCCGAATACACCGACCTCTGCACCTACACCTACGAATCCCTGTTACGAACGTCCCGCCCAGTCCCTCCCAATACCCCTACCTTTCCCTCACCCACCATAGGCATAGGGAGTGCTCATGCCCCGAAGTATCACGATTTGTTAGACCCTCGTAGCCATAAGTCACCAGCGCTATCACTACCTCCACCGCAGGCCAGTTCTCGTCCTCCAAGGCGAAATGCCCCCGCCACCTACCCCTATGTCGCTCCACCCGTCAGAGATTGGCCAAGCAGAGATCCGATTGGGGAACGTGGGGGAATCAACCTTTATGGGATGGTTGGGAATGATGCGGTGGGGAGTTGGGATTTCCTTGGGTTAGTTAAAAAATGCAGCCCGGAAATGGAAAAAATTTGGAAGGAGGAAGGGTGTGTGATTCGCTACGAAAGACCGGCAATGGCCTCGTCTCCTCGCATAAGATATGAGACTGTAGATTTAGGTTGGACCAAATGGAGTAAGTGGTCGGAGGTTTTCGGAAAACCCAAATGGCTACATGATGCGGTAGAGTTTGATGTTTTAAGCGTATGGTATCGGGTCAGAACTCGCTATGAAGGAGAAAGAAAATTTTTGACTCAAAAATATGTTCGCCAATGGGCCCACAACAGCGAGAGGGTGAGATCTGTTGGAAGGGGTGCTTACTCTGATAGATGGTGCGCCTGTGGTGTTTGTGAGTTTGACAAAGAGATTGATTTGGGGATTGTGAATAAAGGTATGTCAGATATTGATACTCAAAGGGTTATTAAGCGTAGTCCTCCGAGCAGGACTCGTTGGCATGATTTTCCTGATGATGGTTGGTTTTAAGACGACTTCAAGTTTTCCGTGTTACCTATTACTTGTTTTTGTTAATGACCATCAGATTTGATTTTGTCTTTTTCGCTTGGCTAATTTTATGCCTCCTTGCCTTGTGGATGGTGTTGAGGTCTCGAATCCCAGTTTTACGGAAATTGATCGGCCTAGGGGTAATATTATTTACAGTTGCGGCCCCATTCCTCCGCCTAAGACACTTTACAAGCAGCTTTGATGAATATGGACTCGATACCAGTGGGGTGACCTACATATTAGCGTCAGCTGTCCTCCAGT
>Ga0335396_10000478_pt1 | contig 54206 bp, 43 predicted proteins | sample FRY02_FD_205743 | JGI IMG/M metagenome (GOLD analysis project Ga0335396, IMG submission 205743) | Freshwater microbial communities from Lake Fryxell liftoff mats and glacier meltwater in Antarctica - FRY-02 (spades assembly) (version 2) | ecosystem: Environmental > Aquatic > Freshwater > Ice >...
GCCGGACAGTGCGGGTAGGCAGTCGCCGTTTTATGGTCCAGGAATCCATTCCGCTGCCCGCTGATATGGACATAGACCGTATCGAAGCAGAGGCCCAGGCCCAGGGCCATTCTCTGGTGCTGGTGGCCTTTGATGACACATTGGCCGGGGCGCTGGTGTTGGAGCCGATGCCCCGACCAGAGGCCCAGGAAGTTGTGGACGCCCTGCGTGCCCGCAATCTGGAACTGTATATCATCTCTGGCGATCAGGAAGAGCCGACCCGCAGTTTGGCCCACAGCCTGGGCATACCAAATTACTTTGCCGACACCCTGCCGGAGCACAAGGCCGAACTTGTGGAGAAATTGCAAGCGGAGGGACGTACCGTCTGTTTTGTGGGTGATGGTATCAACGACGCCATCGCGCTCCAGCAGGCGGATGTTTCTATCTCTCTGCGGGGCGCCTCCACCATCGCCACGGATACGGCACAGATTATTTTGATGGATGGAGACTTCCGCCAACTCGAATATCTGCTCAAGACTGTCTCGGCCTTTGATTCCAATATGCGCGGGAATCTGGTCACCAGTCTTGTGCCGGGGATTGTCTGTATCGGAGGCGTCTTTTTCCTCCATTGGGGGCTGGTGACGGCCATCGCCATCTACAATGTGGGGCTGGTGGCTGGCGTTGCCAATGCTATGCTGCCCCTGCGTTTGAAGAATGCCAAGCCAAAGACTGACCTGTTGTCGTAGCTGTTGCATCAATTGCTTATTCATACATAAACCAGAGTTCCAGAACCAAAAGGGGAGTTGTCTATGTCCACGTCTAGTGTGCCTCGTAAAGCTGTAAATCGGCGGCGTTTTCTTCAAATTGCAGGCGGCGTCGGTGCTGCCTGGGCGCTGGCAGCCTGTGCTCCAGCCGCACCAGCGCCCCATACAGGCGCACAGGTGGCTACGTCCGCGCCGGGTACACCCCAGCGCGGAGGGTCCCTGCGTATGGCCTTTGTGGAAATACCCCTTTCCCTGGATCCAACTTTTATCTATGGCTATGTTGATAACGTGATTGGTATTGCTGTCTACGATACGTTGGTCTGGGTCGATCCTTCCGATCTGTCCAGAACGCTGCAACCCCGACTGGCAACATCCTGGGAAGCCAATGATGACTTCACAAGCTGGACCTTCCAATTGCGCGAAGGTGTACAATTCCATCACGGCACGCCTTTTACAGCACAGGATGTGGTCTACACCTTTGAGCGTATCCTCGATCCTGACTTGGGAGCGACAGCCAACTCTATTTTTAAGTTTGTCGATGTTGTAGAAGCCGTAGATGATTTTACCGTGCGGTTCGACCTTAAGACACCCCATGCCAGTCTCCCCAATTGGTTGCTTGCGGAGAATGCAACTCTGATCGTACCCCACGACCGCAGCCCCGATGAGATGGCTACCCAACCGTCGGGAACAGGCCCCTTCCGTTTCGTTTCCTACGATCCAGCCGTCCAACTCTCCATGACCCGTAATGATGCCTACTGGCAGGCTGACATACCCTATCTGGATGAGGTGCATCTGGTATTTATATCGGATTTGAATACCCAGATCGCAGCACTCGTCAGCGGTACAATCGATGTGATGACCCAAGTGGGCATAGCCAATGTCGCTACTCTGGAAGCTGCGCCTAGTATTGATCTGTTGGAGTTGGAGCAAGGTACATACGATGTCTTCGTAATGAATTGCCAAATGGCACCCTTTGATGATGTGCGCGTGCGTCAGGCGTTCAAACTTATGGTTGACCGCGCTGGCCTGCAACAGGTGGTGTTGCGCGGAAAGGGTGAATTGGGGGCCGACCAACCGTTTCCCTCCTTTAGTCCCTATTGGGCAGAGAGTCCGATCCCCGAACGTGACATAGCAGAGGCAAAGGCATTGCTGGCGGAGGCTGGTTACGCTAACGGACTGGATGTTACCCTGACAACCACCGATATTTCACCGGGTATTGTCGATGCCAGCGTTGCTTTGCAAGAGATGGCCAAAGGGGCCGGGATCAATATCAGCCTGGAGCGCGTCCCCCCCGACACCTATTGGGTCGATTATTATCGGCAAAGCGCTTTTTTTGTTTCTGTGTGGCCGACTCGCATCGATCCAGGCCCCATTTTGATGTTGCAATTTACTCCGGGTGGTTATTTTAACGAGGCTAATTGGGACAATGAGGAAATAGATTCTCTGTTGACGGCAGCCCAAGCGGAGTCGGATCCTGCACGCCTGAAGGAAATCTATGGGCAAATACAAGCGTTGATCCAGCGTGAGGGCGGCTCGATTATTCCCTACTTCCGTCCGCTGATCGTGGCCAAACGATTAGCCTTACACGGCTTGGCACCGGACTTAGCTGTTTTTGATGTGCGCTCCGCCTGGATGGAGCAGGGATAGGCTATGGGTGGCTTCCTTCTGCGCCGGCTGCTGTTGATGCTGCTCATTCTGGCGCTGGTCTCGTTGCTGATCTTTGTTGTGACGGAAGTGCTGCCGGGCGATACAGCCAATATGATCCTGAAGCAGCGGGCCACCCCGGAGGCATTGACCGCCTTGCGCGCCCGGATGGGGTTGGACCGTCCGAGCCATGTGCGCTATCTGGCGTGGGTGGGCGGTATCCTGCGCGGGGATTGGGGCGAGTCGCTCTTTCTCAATCTGCCGGTGGGTCCGTTGCTGGCCCAACGGCTGCGCAATACGGCTCTGCTGGCTCTGCTGGCGAGCTTGTTTGGAATCCCGCTGGGCATCGGGTTGGGCGTGGCTGCGGCGGTGGGGCGTGGGCGCTGGCCTGACATGATCGTCACGGTGACCACACTCTTTGCTGTCTCTCTGCCGGAATTCGTCACAGCCACATTCCTGATTATTGTCTTTTCCACCTGGCTGCACTGGTTGCCAGCCGCCAGCCTGATCGACCCAGCCGCCAACCCTTTGCTGTCCGTTCAATTCCTGATTTTGCCCACCCTGGCGCTGACATTAGGTCTGTTGGCCCACATCGCCCGCCACACACGGGGAAGCCTGATCGGCGTCCTGTCCAGCGATTATATACGCACAGCCCGCAGCAAGGGTATGACCTCCCGCATCATTCTCGTGCGCCATGCTCTGCGCAATGCGCTGCTGCCCACCATCAGTGTCATCGCTCTCAATGTGGGCTATCTCTTTGGCAGCGCTGTGTTGATCGAGAGCGTCTTTGCCTATCCGGGGTTGGGCAGGCTGATGTTACAGGCTATCAGCAACCGGGATATACCGTTGCTGCAAGCCGTCGTGTTGGTCGTGGCCGCGATTTATGCCCTGGCCAATCTGGGCGCAGACCTGCTCTATCGCTGGTTGAATCCGCGCATTCGGTATATATAAAATGGAACTTACACAGACTGACAGATTTGCTCTTCGGCAACGGGCAGAGGGCATACTTACTGTTACGCCAGAGACCCATCTGGGGAAATCGGCACGCCAGTTTATCCGCCAGCCTGCCAGTCTGGTCGGTATCTTTATCGTTGCCTGCTATCTGGTGTTGGCGCTGCTGGGCGATCATATCGCACCCTATCCCTACACCGAGCAGCACCTGGCCGACATCTTGCAGCCCCCTTCGACACGCTACATCTTCGGCACAGACCAGTTTGGCCGGGATATATTCAGCCGGGTGATTGTCGGCAGTCGCAGTATTCTGATTCTTGCGTGCAGTGCAACGCTGCTGGCGCTGCTGCTGGGTGTGGTAATGGGGGTGACAGCGGGCTATGCGGGCGGGCTGTGGGATGAGTTGATCATGCGTTTGGTCGATGTGCTGCTCTCGTTCCCGGCCCTGTTGCTGGCTTTGCTTGTTGTGGGCATTATGGGGTCCGATCTGATCTATCTGGTCCTGACGATCGGTGTTGTCTTTGCGCCGGCGATCGCGCGGGTCGTGCGTAGCGTGGTCTTGGACATCAAGACCAAAACGTATGTGGAGGCGGCGCTGGCTGTCGGTGCAACTACAACGCGTATTGCCCTGCGCCACATCCTGCCCAACGCCATGGGAACCATCGGGGTGGAGGCGTCGATCTACTTTGGCTATGTCATTTTGATCGGGGCTGGGCTGGGCTTTCTGGGGTTGGGCGTGCAGCCGCCTTCACCTGACTGGGGTCTACAGGTCAATGAGGGCCGCGTTTACATTCTGACTGCGCCCTGGGTTGTCGCCTTTCCCGCCCTGGCAATTTCGTCGCTGGTCGTGGGGATGAACCTTCTGGCTGACTCGTTGACCGGGGAAAATGCAGCGTAAAAGAGCCGTTTGTACCACAATTCCACTCAGGCCCTTTCGAAAATTGGTGTTGTGTCGCTTAGGCGATTCCAAGAAAATAAGTATCCACAAGTCCCCGGCACTTCACGAACTTCGCTGCCTGAATTACAGAATACAGACTCGCTTGGACAGAAAGTGCCGGGGATTTTTGCCGTATACTTTATTATTTGAATTAGCCTTAGACATTGATTATTGATCTCTTTGCGCTTTCTAAATGTAGTTCTGTTAGAGTGCCTGATGACAGCAAGTTAATTAGTCTGCGCAAACTGCCAGAGAACCTTGCCCATGAACATTGCCCTTCTTATCGCCGCAGGAATCATCGCAGGCGTTTCAGTCAAGCAGCGCTTGGATCAGCGCCGCCGGCGCAGTGCTGCCCGTGGGTGGCTGGCGTCGTCGGGTCTCGTTCCTGTCGCAGCGGGTCCCATCGGCAGCGGGATCGATTCTATTGTGTTGGATCGTCTGGAGCAGATCGCCGGTTTTGAGCCTGTCTACGCCCGGCGACTCAATCAGAGTGGCATATTGACCTACGGCGAGATGGCCGACCTTTCTCCGGCTGCCCTGCAATCAATCGTCGCACCGAATGGGCCGTTCAATCTTTTGGTGGACGATTGGCAAGCCCAGGCTCGCCGCTTGGCAAAGGTGGCCGAGATTCTATGACACAAATCATTGCGGTTGCCAGCCATAAAGGCGGTACGGGCAAGACCTCTCTTGTCCAGAATCTGGCCTATGAATTGGGCCAGACCCGACGGGTTCTGGCGGTAGACTTGGACCCCCAATCCAATCTCACGATTGGTTCGGGTCTGGAACTGGTGGAAGATCGACTGACGGTTCTACACGCCATGCACGCACCGGAGACAACGGCAGATGCGCTGGTGCAGGCCGGCTCGTATAGCCTGCTACCGGCCAGTTTGGACCTGGCCCTGGCCGACCAGCAGTTCGCCGGTCACTATGACCGCAACGACAAATTGAAAGACGCTCTGTTGCAGGTGGCTGACAACTTTGATGTGATTTTGATCGATGGGCCACCCAATCTGGGCTTCTTCGCCTTCAATGCCCTGACCGCGGCCACACAGGTGATTGTGCCTTTGCAATGTCAGCCCTACGCCTTTCGTGCTTTGGATGGCACGCTTCAATTAATTGAACTGGTCCGTAAGGGCAACCTAAAACTGGATTTGCGCGCGATTGTGTTGACGATGTATGATCGAAGGGTCACTCTGACAACCTCAGTAGAAGCCGCAGTCCGCCAACGTTTTGGCTCTTTGGTTCCGCAATCGGTGATTCCGGTCAATGTCTCGATTGCGGAAGCTACCCTGGACGGCGTGCCTGTTGCTGTCTACGCTCCCCGTTCCGCCGGTTCCCTGGCGTATGCTGGACTGGCAAAGGAGCTTTTTGATGGCAACTAAAAAGCAGCAGTTAGACGCCAAGTTGGGTAGTTGGACGGATCAGGCCAGCCTGACCCGCAATCAACCGACTGAGCCGGTCGCTGCGGCACTATCTGAGGCTACCGATAACCCACCCGTGCGCGCTGTCTATGCAACCGAACGAGGGTTGCTGGATCGGGTTGATGCGTGTGGGACAGAAAATAGGTTGACCCAGAAGGAGGTGATTGGTCGGCTGCTGACCTGGGCGCTTGATCAGGTGGACGCTGGCGTATATGAACTGTCCAATTCCCAGTGGGATCCGTCGCGGGGTGGGGAGAAGAAGAACTGAGCGCTAGTTTTTCGCTCCTGACCCAAATTGGGTAGTGGCTGAAAATGACTGATAGACGTATGCTGTGGCAATCTCAAGCCCCAAAGGACCGAAGTCGTCTCGTGTTGAAGACTCGAATTAGCCGCTACAAGCTGTCGCGTGTGAGACCTATCAGTCAAATGTGAACTACTACCCAAAATTTATCAACTGGCATTGCGTACTTCGCTGTATCCAAAAAGGTGGTGTTTCGTGCAATCTCCCAGCACTTCTGCAACATTTTTCGGCACGTATTGTGTATACAACCAGCTAGAAAAAGGAATCAGAAATGGCAAAGCTCAATCGTCGTGATTTTATTAAAGTAATTGGGGTGGGTACGCCCCTGGTGACGCTCGGCGCGTACGGTATCTCCGTCGCCGCGGCCGAACCGCCCAGCGCTGCGCCAGCGATAGCTGCGCCCTCAGCGCCGTCAAGCGCACTAGCCGCTGCGCCCAAAGCCCTTCCCTGGGCACCGGCCCAGCTGGCCCCGGCCAATATTAAACGCGAGCCTACGCGCACCGAACCGGCCAATCTGATGGATTACCAGCCAGCGCGTATGGAGAGCGCAGACGGTGTACTGGAAGCTGAGTTAGTGGCCGCGTACAACAATCCGGTTGTGAATGGCCGCGAATTGAATGTGCGCAACTACAACGGCGGTATCCCGGCGCCCACGTTGGTGGCGCGGCCTGGTGATGTGATGCGTATCCGTCACGTCAATAACTTGCCCGCCGTTGAAGAGCAGCACTTCTCAGACGTCAACATTCCCCATGGCTTTAATGTTGTCAACCTGCACACCCACGGGTTGAATGTTTCTCCCGAAGGTAATGAGGATAATGTTCTGGTGAGTGTGAATCCGGGTGAGGTCTTCTACCACGAATTCTATATTCCTGCGGATCATCCCACCGGCCATTTCTGGTATCATCCCCACAAGCACGGTGCCGCTTCGAACCACCTGAGCAGTGGCATGGCGGGCAATCTGCTGATCGAAGGGGACGGACAACTCTCGGAAATTCCGGAAGTGGGCGCGGCCCAGGAAGTACTCCTGATGTTCCAGGAAATGTACATCGCCGAAGACAATACAGTATTTGACTTCCCCTTCGGCGGCCACATTCCCCAGTACACGGTCAATGGTCTGGCTGTGAATGAGATTGCTGTGGATGGCTCGATTATCCCGCCGGAAATCCACATGCGCCCCGGCGAAGTACAGCGCTGGCGGCTCTGCCATGCGGGGCTGGGTCGAAACTTCCATCACGCCCTGCAAGGCCATCAGGTGCATATCCTGGCCTATGACGGCATTACCCAGGAAAAGGCCGAAGCTGTTGACGACTTCGTATTCGTCTCTGGTCAACGGCTGGATGTTCTGGTCAAAGCGGGCGAACCCGGCACCTATCCTTTCCTGGTCATGCCCTACAACCAGGGGCTGCCACCCTTCCCGCGCGAACCCATGCCAATGTTCAATCTGGTGGTCGAAGGTGAGCCGATGGACATGGCCCTGCCCACCGATCTCAATCCGCCGACGGCCCGTTTGCCCTACATCGGTGACGATGAGATCGTGCGCCGCCGCAACATCACCTTTGATGTGACTGGCGAACTCACTTTCAACGATGCCCACGAGATCATCGGCAACACCCTGGAATTCAAAGTCAATGGCCGGAGGTTTGATCCCAATTATATCAACGAGACGGTGTTGCTGAATACCGCAGAAGAATGGGTGATTACTAGCACGCACCACGAAGATCACCCCTTCCATGTCCATGTGAACTGGTTTCAGGTCATGGAAATCGACGGCGTGAAGCTGGACCCGCCGCGCTGGATGGATACGGTCAATGTGCCCAAGGGTACAAGCGTCGTTGTGCGCCAGCGCTTCGAACACTTCTCCGGTCTGACAGTCTTCCATTGCCACATCCTCCTGCATGAAGACCTGGGCATGATGGCCCTGTTGGATATCGTCGATCCGGCCCCGATGACAGTTCCTCTGGCGCCATCTGGCGGTACTTTTGTTTCGAACGATGCTTTCAAGCGGGTCAGCATACTCTTCCCGCCCAACAGTGTCTCTGCTGATACGGAAGTGACCTACACTCACCAGGATCGGCCCGCAGAAAATCTGGGCAAGATGATGGGTGTGGACCGCTTCTTCGAACTTTCGGCCACTCAGGGTGGTGAATCGATCACCGACATGGACCGGGGTGCGATCATTTCGGTACAGTATGCGCTACAGACAGACCCAGAAGTTCTCGACAATCTGCGTCTGTATCGATTGGATGGTATGGAGTGGACGGCGGAAGGCATCAACACCCTTTCTCGTACGGGTACTTCGTTGACATCTACAATCACGGAGTTGGGTCAGTATGCCGTCTGTTGGGTCTGCGGCCCCGATCATAAGTCCCAGAAGATTGACGGGGAAACCGCTACAGCTGCTCCCGGCCACTGATAATCGTAATAGCTGTTATGAGTGGATTCTCGGAAGCTCTGTGGGTTCCGGGAATCCACTCGGTTTGGCAAAAGTAGTCGAATCCAGATACGACAGCACCGAAGCATTGGTACTGTGTAAGAATCGTGGACGACCGGAATGAACGGTCGTTTCAAAAGGAATGTCCGATGGCCTTCACCGATGTTGTAGCAGCCAGCAACGCGCTGTACGCTGAGTCAAAAGCCTATATAAACCGCCAACGCAAGCCAAAAGTGGCTCTGTTTCTGACTGACCCGGAAGAGGTCGGACCGACTGGACATGCCTACGGACAAAATGGTAACGGGCGAAATGGCAACGGGCAAAAGGGCAACGGGTCAGTACCCATTTTTGAACAGACAAAAACAATCTTGCACAAATTCAAACGCGAGCAGGTGAATCCACTCTTCAACGGGCAAAGCCGAGAGATTGCAGACGAAGTGGCTGCCATCGCCTCTTCGCTGGTTGGCGAAATACAGGTTGCCTACCAATTGGGGGTAACGTCTCTTGGGGAGAATGTAAAGCCACTTCTCAATGGACACAGCCAGGGGTTGGGTGAGGAGATCAGCGCGGCGGCTTCGGCTGTCTATAACGAAATGCATAATGCCTATCAGATGCTGGCACGAGAGGGATTTTCCTCGCTCCAGGGCAGTGATCTGCGCCGTCAGCATCTCAGTGAACTTGCTACTGGGGAAGTCCCGAAAATCAGCAAGGCCGAGGAGGAAGCCAATCGCAATCTGGTGGTTTCTGTCAGCGCTATGGGGGCGGCCTTGGCGGGCACGCTGCTCTTTCCGCCTCTGCTCTATCTGACTGCACCGGCTATTCTCTACACGATGGTTCCAGTCTTCAAGAAGTCGTACAAAATGCTCATAAAAGGGCAAGTTGGGGTGGATACCCTCAGTGCCATCACCATCACTGGCTGTCTTTTCCTGCAATATTTTATGGTGGGGGCCACACTGACGCTTGTCTACACTGCCTCCCGTAAACTGTTGCTAAAAGTGCAGGACGACTCTCGCAAAAGCCTGATCGATGTCTTCCGGCAACAGCCCCGCACAGTGTGGGTGCTGGTCGATGGCACAGAAGTCGAATTGCCCTTTGAGCAACTTAAACTGGGCGACATTGTTGTGGTGGACGCGGGCATGACCATCCCGGCGGATGGCCGGATTGTGGATGGCATCGCCTCGGTCGATCAGCACGTGCTAACCGGGGAAGCCCAGCCCGCGGAAAAGAGTGTGGGCGATGAGGTCTTCGCTTCGACAATCGTACTCTCCGGGCGCATCCGTTTTGAGGTAGAGCAGGCGGGTGCGACGACTACCGCAGCCAAGATTGGCGAGATGCTCAATAACACCGCCGATTTCAAAACCCATACCCAATTGCGGGCCGAAAAGATGGCCGACAAGACGGTTATGCCCACATTATTGCTCGGTGTTCTCTCCATCCCGATTGTCGGCGCGTATGGGGCGCTGGCAATTCTGAACTCCCATTTCAAATACCGGCTGGGCATTGTCGCACCGATTGGGATTCTCAACTTTTTGAACCTGGCATCCCACAATGGCATTCTGGTGAAAGATGGGCGTACGCTCGATCTCCTCAATCAGGTTGACACAATTGTCTTTGATAAGACCGGCACACTGACCAAAGAAGTACCCCATATCGGCGCTGTCTATGCCTACAACGGCTACGAGGAAGACAAGATTCTCACACTGGCCGCCGCGGCAGAAAACCGCCAGACCCATCCCATTGCCAGGGCAATAATCCAAGAGGCACGCAAACGTCGCTTGACCCTGCCTGGCATTGACGAAGCCGAATACAAATTGGGCTACGGGTTGACGGTACGCATCGAGGATCAACTTGTCCAGGTGGGCAGCGCTCGCTTTATGGTGATGGCTGACATCGAGGTTCCAGAGACACTGATTGAGATTCAGGAACGTTGCCACGAGCAGGGGCATTCGTTGGTAATGGTTGCGGTGGATAGCCAATTGATCGGTGCCATTGAACTGCGCCCAACCCTACGCCCCGAAGTCAAAGAGGTGATCGCCCAGCTACGGGGACGCCCCAATATCAAGACGATGTATATTATTTCGGGGGATCACGACACGCCCACCCGTCTGCTGGCCCACGAACTGGGCATCGACCACTATTTTGCCGAGACACTGCCGGAAAACAAGGCTGATATCATCGGGCAATTGCAAGAGGAAGGCAAGTTTGTCTGCTACATCGGCGATGGCATCAACGATTCGATTGCCCTGAAAAAGTCCCAGGTTTCTGTCTCCCTGCGCGGGGCATCAACCGCAGCCACCGACACGGCGCAAGTTGTGCTGATGGATGAGAGTTTGAAGCAGCTTCCCGTTCTGTTCGATATCGCCCATGAATTCGACGCCAACATGCGTGCTGGCTATATGTGCCTGCTTGTGCCGACAATCATCGGGATCAGCGGGGTCTTTCTCCTCCAGTTTGGGCTTGTGCAGACGATGATATTGACTACCGCTGGCCTCAGCGCCGGGTTGGTCAACGCGATGCTGCCCTGGTATCGACACAAGCGGGAAATCACAGGGGAACAGATCGAGAAGCAGAATGAAAAACGTCTGGCTTCCCTGTCTGTCGAACCGGAACACAAAACAGAAATGCCGTAGAACTGAAGTCCAAATCGTACACATTTTTACAGGTTTTTGGGAGGTAGAGAAGAGCGATGCTTATCGTCTGGCTGGATCAGAGCGCAGGACAGGAGACAGCCCTGGTGGGTGGGAAGGCTGCCAACCTGAGTCGTTTGGCCGCGGACTGGCCCGTTCCCCCAGGATTCTGCCTGACGACAACTGCTTTTGGTCAATGGGCAAATCACCGGGAGGGCGATCCTTTGCCCGCCGAGGCGCGAGAGTTGGTGGCCGCCAGCTATGCCCAGTTGGCCGAACGCCTGGGCATAGCCGTGCCACGGGTGGCCGTTCGTTCTTCGGCTGTGGGCGAGGATAGCCAAACAGCCTCGTTCGCAGGACAGTACGATACCTACCTTAATCTTGAGGGGGCCGACGCTGTTGTTGATGCGGTAGCCCGCTGTTGGGACTCGGCCCGTTCCGAGCGGGTGTTGGCCTATCACCAGCAGCACAGCCAATCCGTCAGCGAAATTCGCCTGGCCGTGCTTGTACAACTTCTGGTAGCAGCGGATGTTTCTCTGGTGGCCTTCAGCGCCAATCCGGTCAACAACAATCGTTCCGAAATCGTGATTACGGCTAGTTGGGGCCTAGGCGAGAGTGTAGTGAGTGGCACTGTGACGCCGGATACCTTCATTGTCAATAAGGAGACATGGGGCGTCAGCACTACGATTGCTGACAAAGAACGGATGACAGTGATTGCACCCAACGGCGTGCGCGAAGTAATCGTCCCCCGCCCTATGCGCAAGCTACAAACCCTCACCGATGCTCAGGTGATGGAGGTGGCACAACTGACTCAGCGGCTGGAAACCCACATGGGCTGGCCGGTAGATATCGAAGCCGCTTTTCACGGGGAGACGCTCTATTTGCTTCAATGTCGCCCCGTTTCTACCCTGGCGGACAAAAAGTGAGCCAGGAATCAAACACTGTTTTTGGCATGAACATCGAATTTCGTCGTTAGTAGTAATTCTGAGAAAGGAAACAATTGTGGCAGATCACGGTATGCACGATCACCCTCCTGTTGTTCTGGAAGTACCACCCAATTTCCCTGTGGAGTGGACAGGGCCGCATGATGCTCAAATCCCGTGGGAACAGGAAGCCGTCCATTTTCCAGAGCCAGTCACGCCGATGGATTATGACTTGACGGTGTCGAAGATTACAGAGGGCTTCAATAAAGGGACAGCTTTCTATCGCCTCCCTATGCAGCAGATGTTGCGCTATCTCAACACCTATGCCTATATTGCCAACGGGCCGGCACCTTCGCCGGAAGGGCCGGACGAAGAGAAACTTAAGGGAATGATCGGTCACCTGGGCGATCAGTGGAATAATGTATGGCTACCTGAAATCAAAAAGCAGATCGGCGCGCTGGACGCGTTTGATCTGAAAGGCGCTGATCTGCCTGCCCTGCGTGCCCATCTGGATGTGATGGAGGGCTGTATCCGCCAACTGTGGTCCATCCATTTCCAACTTGCCTTTCCAATGCTCATGGCCGTCAGTTTCTTTGAGGAGATGCACCACGATCTCTTTGCCGAGGACGGTCAGCTCGACGCCTATGCCCTGTTGAACGAAGTTGACAATACAATGGTGGAGAGCGCGCGTGCCTTGTGGCAGCTCAGTCGCGATGCCCTGGCCGACGATGTAGTGCGCCAAGTGATCGAAGACTCTGAGACCGAACAGGTGGCGTCAAAGCTCTCCACTACGCCAGCCGGTCAGGCCTTTCTTGCCAAACTGAACGATTTCCTCGGTGAATACGGCCAGCGGATTGACAAGCTCTATGTCAGCTTCCCGGCCTGGCACGAGGAACCCGGTTCTGTAATTCGCACGCTGAAGGGCTATATAGCCCAGACCGAGCGCGATCTGGACGCCGAATTGACAGCTATTACCGCCCGTCGGGAAAGCGCGATTGCTGATGCCCGTGCCCGATTGGTTGGGTATCCCCAGCCGGTGGTGGGTGAATTCGAGTTTTTGCTCGGCGCGGCCCAACAGGCCCGTTTCCTGAAGGAAGAACACACTGCCTGGCTGGATTTCCCGGCCACCTATTATGCCCGACAGGTCGTGATAGAGCTGGGTCGCCGCTTGCAGACCGCTGGTGTGCTGGATAGTGCAGACGATGTCTTCTATCTCTATATGGAGGAACTGCGTGCCACCCTGGACGCATCTCCGATGCCGAATCGTCGGGAGTTGGTGGCCGGACGTCGGGCCAACGAAGCCCACTTTGGCGCATTGACAGCACCGCCCCGTCTGGGCATTCTGCCTCCTGGCCCGCCCCCAGACAACCCAGTCATCCGCGCCGTGATGAAAGTCTTCGGCGCACCACCGCCCGTCTCCGACAACCCCAGCGTGCTGTTGGGTCTGGGTGGTTCCGCCGGTGTGGTGCGTGGGCCAGCCAAAGTGCTGCGCTCTCTGGCCGAGGCCGACAAACTGGTGGTTGGTGACATTCTGGTGACAGCCACGACTACGCCGCCCTGGACACCGCTCTTTGCCAATATCGCTGGTGTCGTCACCGATGCGGGCGGCATTCTCAGCCACCCTGCGGTGGTTGCCCGGGAGTACGGCATTCCTGCGGTGGTGGGCACGGGACGGGCTACATCTGCGATTGTGGATGGGCAGATTATCGAAGTAGACGGAAGCACGGGTTCCGTGCGGATTATCGAATAGGTACAGTCAACGAAATTGATTTAGCAAGCAGAGCAGGCATTCCCTGATGCCGCATTCCCTGATGTCACATTTTCGAATAAGGCCGCATTCAGGACCGCCTGCTCTGTTTTTTGATGAGGAAAGATAAGATATGGGTAGAGAGATGTTTGATGCTATTGTGATCGGTGGTGGACCAGCCGGAGCCACCGCGTCCACGCTGATCGCCAGGGATGGGCATAAGGTTCTGCTGCTGGAACGGGAGCGCTTCCCCCGCTACCACGTGGGTGAATCCCTGTTGCCCTCCACCGTACACTTTATGCTGGAATTATTGGGATGTCGGGAAGAGGTGCTCAACGCCAATTTCTTCCCCAAGCCCGGGGGCGTTTATCTGTGGGGAGCCAGCGCAGAACCCTGGCACTTCGACTTCAAAGAGAAATACCACAAGGCCAATTATGCCTTCCAGGTGAAGCGCGACAAATTTGACGATATTTTGCTCAAAAACGCAGCGCGCAAAGGTGTGGATGTGCGGGAAGAGCATTCGGTCTTAGGCCCGATTCAGGACGAAAATGACCGGGTGATCGGTGTTCGTTTCAAGGATGACAAAGGGCAGGAGAAAGAGGCCTACGCCACTTATGTTCTGGATGGATCGGGACAGGCGGGGCTGCTGAGCAACAGCATTGGCGAACGGGAGTACGACAAATACTTCCAGCATATCGCCGTCTATGCCTATTTTGAGGGGGCCAAGCGCTGGCACGATCCTGAGAGACAGGGCGCAGGTGTCTTTGCCTCTTTCGATAGTGGATGGGTCTGGTATCTTCCTCTCAGCGACACGTTGACCGGTATCGGCGCGGTTGTGCATCGGGACGAAGCCGCTGTGACACTCCGGGAATTGGGTGCAGAGAAGGCATTGTACAAATATCTCGATGCCTGTCCGATCATCAACGAACTTCTGGAACCCGCACACCGGGTGACAGAGGGAGACTACGGCCAGGTACGGATCGTCAAAGATTATTCGTACCGCAGCGACAAGTTCTGGGCGCCCGGCTGCGCGCTGATTGGAGATGCGGCCTGCTTTATCGATCCGATTCTCGCCACCGGTGTCCATCTGGCTACCTTTGGCGGTTTGCAGGCGGCCCGGGCAGTCAACACCTGCTTGCGTGGCGGGGAAGGCATTAGCGAAGAAAAATCTTTCGAGGAATTTGAGCAACGCTATCGCCGAGAGTTTGCCCTCTGGTATGGCTACATGGCGAGCTTCTATGAAATGAACCGGGATGAGTCTTCCTTTTTCTGGGAAGCCCACAAGATGCTTCAGCCGGAAGGCAGCAACACCCCGGCGGCGGCCAAAGATTCGTTTATTCAGTTGGCTTCGGGTCTGGCCAATACGGGTGAACCTCTCTTCCAGGATGGCGATTCCTTCCTGAACGCCTTCAAAGACCAACTCAACGTCACCCAGCGTCGGATTGATGTGGCCCAGGGGGGCAAGGAACTGACCACGGAAGAGATGGAATTCATAGACGACAACCGGGCGCGCGTTTTCCAAGGGATGAATGACACCTATACGATTGCCAGCGCTGGACGCGATCCAGTGGCTGCGGCTGCGGCTCGTGCCAAGGTTAAGCCGGTTTTCGAAGGCGGTCTGATTCCCTCTATTGATGGTTTGGGCTGGGAAGCCTTCTCGCTGAACTGATAGGGAGTACTCTATGGCCCAGGATTTTCCCGCCGAAGGAATGGCGCTCACTCACATTCTGATCATAAGCGATATGGAGCGCTCGCGTACTTTCTATCGGGATGTACTCGGCGCAACAGTCTATCGGGAGTACGGCGGCACGTCGTGTGTATTACAGTTTCTGGATGCTTGGCTGCTGCTTGTCACAGGGGGTGGACCCACAGAGGACAAGCCCACTGTGACCTTTGCAGAACCCGGCGAACCGGATCAGGTGAGCCATGCCATGACGATTCGTGTGCCCGATTGTCAGGCAGCCTATGAGGTACTGCTGGCACGAGGGGCGGAGTTTTTGACTCCGCCCCTGGACCGGGGCTATGAAATCCGCTGTTTCTTTCGGGACCCGGATGGACATTTGTTCGAGATCAGCCAGGCTTGACACTCTCAGCAGGCAAGAGGAGGGAGCGACGTGACCATTAAAGAGACTGTACTGATTGCCGGTGCGGGTCCGGTCGGACTTTCATTGGCGATGGCCTTGATTCATAAGGGCATTCCAGTGCAGGTATTCGAGGCGCTGCCAGAGTTGAGCAGTGACTATCGCGGTGGGGCCTATCATCCGCCCACACTTGAGATGTTCGCCGAATGGGGCTTTCTGAATCAGGTTCGGGAACAGGCGGTGCATGTCACTGAAGTGCAGTATTGGGAACGCTCCACTCGCGAGTTGATTGCCAGCTTCGACTATTCGCTGATCGAGAAGGACACGGCCTATCCCTTCCGTCTGCATCTGCCCCAGCATCTGCTCACGCGCATTCTGAAACCGATGGTAGAGGCTTCTCCTCTGGGCGAAGTCTTTATGGGCCATGAAGTCGTCGATTTTGTCGACCACGGGGATTTCGTAGAAGTGAATTGTGCCACGCCGGACGGGATGCGCACTTTTCGGGGAAGCTATCTCTGCGGCACAGACGGGGCCAGTAGCACAGTGCGCAAAGGTCTGAATCTGACCTTTGAAGGCAACACCTACGAGGATCGCTTTCTGGTCTTGAACACAGACATCGATCTGGGCGCTGTCTTCCCCGGTATTGGCCCGGTCTGTTACATCTTCGATCCCAAAGAATGGGTCATCACATTACAACTTCTGAAAGACCTGCGGCGCGTCGTCTTCCGTGTGGCCGACGACGAAATCGAGGAGGAAATTGTCCAGGAGGCTCGTGTCCGTGAGCGTGTGGCCCAATTCCTGGGCGTGGACCTGGACTTCACACTGGTGCAGCACGCTGTCTATCGGGTTCACCAGCGGGTGGCGGAAAGTTTCCGTCGGGGTCGTGTACTGTTGATGGGCGACGCTGCCCACGTCAACAATCCAGCGGGCGGGATGGGGCTGAACAGCGGCATCCACGACGTACACAGTCTGGTGGATAAACTGGTAGCGGTAATGGGTGGTGCGCCGGAAGCACTGCTTGACCAGTATAGCGCAGAACGGCAGGCCTTTGCTCTGGAAACTGTGCAGAAAAATTCCCATAGAAACTACCGGGACCTGAGCGCCCAGGACGACGAATACCGGCGCAAACGGGATCAGGAACTGAAGGACAAGATGGCCGATCCGAAGCGCGGTCGCCAGCAGTTGTTGCAATTCTCAATGATGGCGGATCGTGGGGGCAAGCACTACTCGATTGGAGAGTTTGCCGAACGAGTGGGTCGGTCACCCGGCACACTGCGCCGCTGGGACAATACAGGCAAGCTCTCGGCCAAACGAACATCGCACAAACATCGCTATTATGTTGAAGCTGACATACAAAGAGCTTTTGGGCTGATTGCCCAGGCAGGATAGGGAAGGTTTATCCGCATGTTGGACAAGAAAAAGAATGGGCGCAACGGAGCCAGTTTGCGTACCCGTACACCTGTGGATGACTGGATTGTCCGGCCCGCACCCAATCCAGACGCCCGGATGCGTCTCTTCTGCTTCCATTACGCAGGCGGCAGCGCTTCGCTCTATCAGGAATGGTCCCAAGCGCTGCCCGATGACGTCGAAGTCTGTGCCGTGCAGTTGCCCGGACGGGGACATCGTTTTGTCGAACGTCCCTTCAACCGGCTCGGTCATCTGGTGACTGCTTTGACGGATGTGCTGGAGTCTCAGTTAGACCGCCCCTTTGCGCTGTTCGGTTATAGTATGGGGGCGCTGGTTGCCTTTGAATTTGCCCGGGAATTACGCCGCCGCCAACTCTCTGCGCCGCAGCATCTCTTTGTGGCCGCGCGACGTGCCCCACAGCTTGCGCCGCCGCTCAATCATCAGCTATCTGGTATGGCGGATGACGAATTGCTGGCCTTTCTTGTCGATTCCGGCAATATCAAAATGGACAGCATTGCGGGCGGTGGTACCTTTATGCGCATGATGCTGCCCACCCTGCGCGCCGACTGTGAGGTGGCAGAAACCTACACCCATCAGGTGGAGGAGCCGCTGGACTGTTCGATTTCGGCTTATGGCGGTGTTCAGGACCCGTATGTGCTGGAAAAGCATCTTCAAGAATGGCATGCCCATACTCGCCATGATTTCGATTTGCAGATGTTCGAAGGAAAGCACTTCTTTTTACACAATTCTATACCGTCCTTACCACAGAATATTGGCCTGCATTTGCAATCAGCCATAACCGTAGCAGAAAGAGAATCATTGTGAATAACCGCGAGAGAGTTTTGAATACCCTAACCGAAGTTGTGGAAGAGCATGCGATGGCTGGCATGATCGACGACATCCACGACGATACGGAACTGCGAGAACTCTCGCTCGACTCCATCGTCTTTGCCGTCCTGATCAACCGACTGGAAGAGAATATGGGCTACATCCCAGAAGCTTGGCAGTCCGGGTCGTTCTATCCGACAACGGTGGGCGATCTGGTGACGATCTATCAGGAGCCAAATGGCGAGGTCGTGTGATCTTTGTAGTCCGTAGCGATTAGCCTAAAGTCCTGAGTCACGTTTGGTGGCATTGGGGTCTGCTGAATTTGGCAGCATCTAAAACAGGTGACTGCTTTTGCTTCCAGCTATAGATATTCAGAATTATTTGTGGGGGCGCTGCTTGTTGCGCCCCTACGCTCTACAAATCTTTTTCTGAACAACTCTGCAAACGCATTTCGCGACCAGAATTTGTAAACGAATGGTGAATTATGCTTAAAGAAAGAAACGATACAATGTCTCCATTATCAATCAATCAAGACCAGATATACGATGTGGCGATCTGCGGTGGTGGATTAGCTGGCCTGACTTTGGCTCGCCAATTGAAGCGTGCCCTGCCCGAAGCCTCGGTTATAATCATCGATCGCCAGACTTTGCCCCTGCCTGTTGCTGCCTTCAAAGTCGGTGAGTCGATGACCGAGGCCGGCGGATATTACTTGGGCGAAGTACTTGGTCTGACTGACTATCTGGAAAAGAATCATGTGGTGAAATTGGGTTTCCGTTTCTTTTTCAACGACGGCAGCGAAACATTTGCCGAGCGCCCGGAATTTGGCCTGTCTCGTTTTCCCAAAGTCGATTCCTACCAGGTGGATCGCGGTACGCTGGAAACCGATCTGTGGACTATGAACTTGGAGATGGGCGTTGATATCGTAGAGGGAATGTCCGTGCGGGACATCCTGTTATCGGACGACGATAACACACCCCACACTGTTCTTTTCCAACGCCAGGGCGAAGCGGACAGCCAGGCTGTGCAGGCGCGCTGGGTGGTGGACGCAATGGGGCGGCGGCGCTTTTTGCAGAAGAAGCTCGGCCTACAGCGCGAACGTACCCGCCAACAGTTCAACGCTGCCTGGTTCCGCTATCTGGGCGAGGTGGACCTGAGCGATCTGGTGCCAAGCACGGATGTGGAGTGGCACGATCGGGTTCCCAGCGGGCGCTACGATTCCACCAACCATTTGATGGGTCCAGGCTATTGGGTCTGGCTTATCCCGCTGGCCTCTGGCTATACCAGCATAGGCATTGTGGCCCACGAGGGGCTGCATCCCTTCGAGACCTTCAATACGTATTCCCGGGCTGTGGAGTGGTTGTCCGAAAACGAGCCTGGTTTGCACAGGATGATAGCGGAGCGCGAACCGGAAGATTTCCGGGTGATGCGCCACTATAGCTACACCTCGCGCCAGGTATTCTCTGCCCAGCGCTGGGCCTGTTCAGGGGATGCCGGTGTCTTCGCCGATCCTTTCTATGCGGCTGGCACCGAAATTATCGGCTTTTGCAATACGATCACGATTGAGATGATACGTCATGACATGGCCGGTACTCTGACGCCGGAACAGGTTACTGGCTACAATCAATTTGTACTCTCCTACAACGATGCACTTACCGACAATATCCAGGTTGCCTATCCCTTCTTTGGCAATCCCGTGGTAATGACGGCCAAAGTCCTATGGGATACGACGGCTGCCTGGGCTTTTGTGGGTGTGCAGATGTTCAATTCCACCTATCTGGATGCAGAGAAGAGCGCACGGCTGCGCGCTGTAACGGCTCCCTTCTTCTTCCTCACCCGGCGTATGCAGCAGGTATTCGTGGATTGGGCCGAGCGTTCGCCTGGCCGCCTGACCTATGAATTCTTCGACTTTCTCACCCTCGACTATCTATACAAGTTGCGTGTACGCAACCTGCGCGCAGACCGCTCCATTGATCAGTTGATCGCGGACCAGGAAGAGAACATGGCCCGCATTGAGGAATTGGCCCAGGTTCTCTTCCTGCTTGCCCTGGAAGATGTGATGCCCGAACATCTGGACCAGTTCCAAGAGCCAGTCTGGCTGAATGCTTGGCGTTTGGGGTTGAACCCAGACCGTTGGGAAGCTGACACCGTCTTTCGTCCCAAGTCTGAACCACGGGATATTCGGGAGATGCGGCGACAGATTCGGGCCATGTTCAAGCGCAAAGAATCGGGAAACGAGCCTGCACAGGAACCGGCAAAGGTATCAGCAAACGGAATGTCTTTCGTCAACGAAACCCTTGAACTGGCGACAGCAGAGCGATAAGCAACTCTGTCCGTTGTGGGTGTGCGCTTCTTCTGGATAGGCGCACCCACAATCTGATCCGTCAAGGGCGTACTACCACTGGAAAGAAACTGGGTTTGGTATGAAAGCCGCAGATCTGCCCGTCTACTACAATGCAGTCGATATTCTGGAACGAAACCTGACCGAGCGGGGCGATAAAGTCGCGCTCTACAGCGCCGACCGGGAGATGACCTTTCGTGAAGTCTCGGATGAGGTCAACCGGGTGGGCAATGCGCTGATGGGTCTTGGCGTCCGCCGGGGAGAGTATGTGGGCATTTTGGCCTCCGACAGCGCCGAGTGGGTCACCGCCTTCTTCGGTTCCATTAAGATCGGGGCCGTGGGCATCTGCATGAATACGCTGTTGCAGTCGCCGGACTACGACCACATCCTGACCGATAGCCGGGCACGGGTGCTCATTGTCCACGAAAGTCTGCTCCCTCTGATCGAGCCGTTCCGGGACCAGCACCCAGCATTGGAGAATGTCATTGTCATCGGGGAAGCCCAGCGTCCAGACGATCTCTCTTTCCACAGTTTGATCGAGAACGCCTCGACCCAACTGGCTGTGACCCCAACCCATCGGGATGATTTCTGTGCGCTCTACTATTCGAGCGGCACAACGGGGCAGCCCAAAGGCATTCTGCACGCACACAAGGATTATCCGCTGACCGCCCAATTGTCCGGGGTTGAACTCTTCGGACTCACAGCGGAAGACCGTACCTTTTCCGTGTCAAAACTCTTCTTTGTCTACGGCATGGGTGGCAATCTGATCTTTTCCTGGTATGTGGGAGCCAGCCTTGTACTCTACAGTGGCACACCGCGTATGGTCAATGCTGTGCTGGAAACGATTGAGCGCTTCAAGCCCACCATCCTCTACTGTGTGCCCACCGCTTACATCGCGATAATGACCAATAAGAAATTCGCCGAACGCTACGATCTGTCTTCGCTGCGGATGTGTATTTCTGCGGGTGAATCTCTGCCGGCATCGGTCTGGCATGCCTGGAAGGAAAAGACGGGGCTGGAAATTCTGGATACGATTGGCTGCACAGAGAACTTCCATACCTTCCTGGCTAATCGTCCGGGCGCTATTCGTCCCGGCAGCAGTGGTATGCCTTCCCCCGGTTACGCCGCCAAAATAGTGGATGAAGAGGGAGCCGAAGTCTCACCCGGAGAGACGGGTAATCTTCTGGTCAAGGGCGAGTCGATGGCGCTCTTTTATCTGCACCAGTATGAAAAGAGCCGCCAGGCATTTCGCGGCGAGTGGTTCTTTACCGGCGACAAGTATTATGTGGATGCTGATGGCTACTATTGGCATGTGGGGCGTGCCGACGATATGTTCAAAGTTGGTGGTCTTTGGGTCTCACCGGTGGCGGTGGAGAGCGCGCTCTCCGGCCACCCATCTGTTCTGGAGTCCGCTGTCGTGGGGCAGAACGATACGCTCGATCTGACGCGGGTGAAGGCGCTGGTCCGCCTGAACGAAGGGTATACGCCATCACGCGAATTGACGCGGGATCTAAGCATCTATTGTACGGAACATCTGGCTACCTACGAATCTCCCCGTTGGATTGAGTTTGTAGACGAACTGCCCAAGACCGCAACCGGAAAGATTCAACGCTTCAAACTGCGTGCCAGCCAGCCATAGATCGCCGCGTTAATGAGACTATTTGTTTATAACAGGAGAATGTATAATGAGCTTTACTAACGGCGATGGTACTTTCCCCCCTATTGAATGGCAAGGCAAGAATGGGATGTTTGATCCCTTTGCCGATCTTTTCAGCACCCAGCAGGCCAGACCAGCACAATTGGGTCAGGTCGATCTGCGGACGCTGACGCCTTTTCAGCGCGCGCTGCTTGTCATTGACGGGACTGTAACCAAATTCCTTGAGGCCTACACCCTCGAACCCGTGGAGGTTGTTCTACTCAAACAGGATATTCAACCCTTGGCTGCGGACCACAAATGGCTGGAACTGCCCAAAGATACGGAAATTGTAGCGCGCCAGGTGCTGTTGCGTGGACGCTATACTTCCACGGTCTATGTCTATGCTGTATCTCTGCTTGTGCCCGAACGGTTGCCGTCAGAAATGCTGGGGCATCTAAAGGTGGAACCCAGCGGATTGGGCCGTGTTCTATTGAACAGTCAGATCGAAAACCGTCGGGAGATTCTCTGGTATGGGCACGAATCGTTGGACAATCTGCCTTCCGAGATTAGCCATTACACGGGCAATGACTTCATCAGCCGCACCTATCGTATTGTTGCTGGCGGTAAACCCACGATGCTGATCAATGAGAAGTTTCCTGCCAAACTCTCTTATGTAGGGTTGCCCCCTCTGTCTGCACCGGTCAGGAATGGGAAGCACGAGGTCGTAGCCACTAATTAGGCTATTGCCTTGCCGTCTATTGTCTATGAAATCGGATGATTTTCTGTAGGGTTGAGTCACAAGCGGTGCAGCCTGCCAAATGACCTTCCCGGTTTCATTATAGCAAAACCAAAGAAGTTGTTGTGCGTGGATTTGCAAGCAAAGTCATTATTTTTGCCTTTATCCTAAGCCCAAACAATTTCTTGGAATCGTTCAGTTGTCACGGAAAGGAGGAGCCGCCTGCCAATCTGCCTAATGGATCATCCCGTGTTCGCCGAGTTTCATGTGAATTCACCTAAGATTACCTAGGAGAGAAATGATGAAAGTACGAAGTAAGATATTCAAAATAAGTACAATCGTGTTAGTTTTCGTTGTGCTGCTGACCGGTTGTGCAGCGCCTGCAGCGCCTGTTGCCGAGGCTCCTACGGCTGAAGCAGCGGCTGCGCCAGAACCAACGGCTGCACCCGCGCCAGAGCCGACAGCAGTACCGGAGCCAGAACCCACTGCTGAACCTGTGGCAGAGGAAGTGGATCCGATTACGGCTGCGACAATGGCTGCTTGTGCCAATATGCCCGCATCGACTGTCCAACTGACCATTGCCCACACCAATGACATCTACGAAATTGGTGCTGTGGCCGGTGGCACGCTGGGTGGAACAGCTCGCTTGGCTACCCTGCGCCAACTGCTTCTGGCTGGCAACCCCAACACAATCCTGACCTTCTCCGGTGACCTTTACTTCCCCTCCGGGATGGGCAATGCGGTTGTGGACGGCACCCGGTTGGACGGCGAGCAGGCGGTTGATGCGTTGAATCATGTGGGGATCGACTACATGACCTTTGGCGATCACGAAATCGACTTCATCGCCCAGGAAGAGTTCGACGCTCGCATGGCCGAGACCCAGTTCCCCATTGTGAGCAGCAATGTCTTTGGTCCCGATGGCGAACCCTTCGCTGGTGTGACCCGTAATGATGTCCGGGAATTCACCAACGCAGCCGGCGATGTGATGACGGTTGGCGTCTTTGGTGTGACCAAGCGAATTCGTCAAGGTCATGTAGAATTCAGTTGGACTGATCCTATCTCAGCGACTATCGAACAGGTTGCCGAATTGAGCGGCAATGTCGATGTCTTGCTCGCCTTGACCCACCAGAAGATCGGCGCTGATGTGAAGTACGCGGGCATGTTCCCGGAGATCGACCTGATTCTTGGCGCTGATGAGCACGAAAACATGGCTGTACCCGGCGCCGACGGTTCGGCTATGATCTACAAGGCTGACTCCAATGCCCGTTCAGCCTACATTATCGAAGTCTGTTTCGATACGGCTTCCAAGGAGTTGAATATGGCTGCCCGTGTACAGCCATTGGATTCATCGGTTGCCGAGGATCCGGAACTCCAGGCCATTATTGATAAGTGGAAGGAAATTGCCTACACCGCGTTGGCTGCCGATGGCACGATGGATCCGGGCCGGGTTGTTTCCATCACCCCGGTCGAATTGGATGCCTTCATGCCCACCATTCGTAACCACCCGAGCGATTTCACCTACCTGGTGGTGGATGCGATTCTTCATGCCAGCGCGCCGGACACCGAATTGGCCCTCATCTATAGCTGGGAGCTGCGCCTGGACGATCTGATTCCTGCCGGCGCTGAGGTGACAGAATACGATGTGCTGCGCACGCTGCCCATCCAGAATCCTCTGGTCCGCACTGCGCAGATGCCTGGCAGTCGGCTTCAGGAGATGTTCGACAGAAACATGAAGGAGGCAGGCAGCGGTTACTACCTGCTCTTCACCGAGAATGTGCAGCAGGCTGCGGACGGCTCCTGGACCATCGACGGCGCACCCCTTGACCCGGATCGGATGTATCAGGTGGGCACGGTGGACAATACCTTTGACGACCCGTGTCGCTGTCCCTGGCCGGATGATTCACCCATTCTGGAAGATGGCATTGATCTCCGCCAGGCTCTGATCAACGAACTGACTCTGGATTCGCAGTAGTCCCGTGTTGCCGTATCATCAGTTCCTCCTCATACCTGGCTGTGTTTGTCTGCCAGGTATGAGGATTATTCTGTAGGGCTAATAAGTACCAATCTGGGTAAGTTAGTTGGTATTCATATTTCCGGTGCGACGCGCTTACCATAGGCAGTTAGTAGAGCAACCTACTGCTGGCAGGTGCGTCGCACCTTTGATGGTGTGAAATGGTTGCAAAGAAGCAGGGCGAAAGAGATTGATTCGATGTTGTTAACCGGTATGATCATTACAGGTAGCGTTCTTTGGTTCAACAGGATTTCAGGAGGTTACAAATTTTATCCCCACCCAACCTCCCCCATGCTTTTCCATTTTTGTATTCTTAGCGCGCTGATGTTCTATAATGTCAGTATGTTTGGTGGCGTGATCAACGCTATGTTGCCTGCATTGCGCAACAAGCAGCCAGCCAAACTGGGTCCAGAACTTCTTCCGCAAGTTCGACTTCTTTGAAAAGTCGAACTTCGACAAAACATAATTTGTGGTGTAATAAATGGTCAACAATACCCTTTCTTCTCCTTCGAGAGCCGAGACTTTGCGTGAACAGATTGGTGCGCTTTGGCGTGGACTCGGCCATGTCCTTGCTCGGCAGACCCGACCAGCCCTGGCCGAGTCCAACCGGACACTGGCCGCTTCCACAGCTTCGGTCGGGCTGACAGTCGCTGGGGTTCTGACGCTCCAGCCGCTGTTGATTCTGGCGGGTGTGCCGTTGGTTCTTTATGTCTACACGCCCGCGTTTCGTTCCGCCTATCGCTCCATCCGCAAACAGCGACGCATTGATGGCTCTGTGCTGGACGCCACCCGCATCGCCGTCTGTGTGCTGATGGGCTACTATGGCACAGGCGCCGCCAATGCAGCGCTCTACGCGCTGAGCCAGCGAATGTTGGCCCAGAGCGAGGATGACTTTGAGGAGAGCCTGCGCAATCTGCTCGGCTTGCAGGAAGAAGCCTGGGCTTTTGTGGACGGGGTGGAGATGCAGACCCGTGCGGATGAGATTTCCAGCGGTCAGATTCTGGTTGCCAATGCCGGGGATATGCTGCTGGCTGGGGGGACCGTCCTCTATGGCTCGGCCCAGGTAGACCAGCGGCTGGCGACTGGTGATGTGGCCCCGCTGGAAAAATCAGCCGGAGACCCCGTGCTGATGGCGAGTCGTGTTGTCTCTGGTCAGATTGCGGTGACGGTGGGTGATAGCCCAGAACGGCTGGATTTGAATGATCTGCGCGAAACGCTGCGCCGTGCTGTGCAGGGCAAGACATTTGTTCAGCAATTGGGCGAGGGCAGCGGCAGACGGACAGCTCCCCTCTCCTTTGCCACTTTTTTGCTGACCGCTCCGTGGCTGGGGATCGATCTGGCCGCCTCATTTTTGTGTACCTCCTTCGGCGCCAATATGCAGATACTCGGACCCGTGGGCGCACGCCACACCATCCAACAGGCGACCCAGGACGGCATCCTGATCAAAGAGAGCCGGGCATTGGAAATGGCAAACTTTGTCAATTGTCTGGTCATTGATGGCAAGACGCTGTTGGACCCCGCTGTTCGTCTTTATGCGACGGAGATTGTTCAGGAATTACGCCAGCGCAACTGGCAGACCACAGGTCTCTTTGGCCGTCCCTTTGCCGTCTATGTGCTGGCGGATCGGGAGCACGACGGGTTGCGAGCGGCGGCAGCCAGTCTGAACGCGGAGGAAGTCTTTGTGGAACCCCTCTCGCTTGGCCGGGCGGCAGCTATCGACAACCTCCAGCGCAGCGGACGCGCGGTCTGCTATGTGGGCAACGGCCAGGACGACGGCCCGGCGATGGAAAAGGCACTGGTCAGCGTGGCGCTGGGCGGTGCGCTCTCTGCCTCTACAAGCCCGGCCCAAATCATTTTTGTGGAAAAGAGCCTGGCCCCATTGCTCTCTCTCTTCGAGATGTCCACCCAGTTTTTGCGTAAAGAGCGCTTTAGCCTCCTCACGCCGATAATGATGGATATGGTGGATGTTGCCACTACTGTGATTCTCCACTTTGGGCTGATCTACTCCACATTTTTCAACTATGGCAGTCTGATTGTTAGTTTGAAAAATGCGCGCACACCCCAAACAAAGCTGCCCAAAAATGAGGCCCAACCGGTGAAAACGGTGGCAATCGTCCCTGTGTCGGTGCAGCAACCCAGACCCCAAAAGACCGCCGCAGAACGAAAAAAGCAGCAGACCGAACGCCCTGACTTTTGGTTTTGGCGCAAGAAGGGCGGACCTTCTTGGCTCCAGGCATAATAGTAAACTTCTTTCACCTGTGCAGAAATAGGATTTGGCCCTATGGTTCAGAACAACATTGACGTACTTCTCGAAACAGCGGCCCGTATTGGCTGGATTCTCTTTGCTATCTATGTACTAACAGTATTTCTGATGGCTGTCCGCCAGGCAGGATGGGTTCCTGGTGTGATCCGGCTCTTCTCTTTTCGCGTTCTGCTGCCCCTGCTTCTGGTTCTCGGTGTCCAACTTCTCAGTCTGGCGATTGTCTTTGTCATACCCCAACAGGTAGGGATCGTTGTGTCGGTTGTTTCCCCCGACGGTATCCGTCCCCAGCCTTTGCGCTCCGGGTTGCATTGGATCATTCCTCTTCTGGAAACTGAGGCGTTATACCCGACCTATTGGCAGACGTATACAATGTCCAGCACGCCGGGTGAGGGCAATCGGGTCGGCGACGACTCTATCCGCGCCCGTACCAGCGACGGTCAGGAAGTAAGTATGGACTGTTCGGTCATCTATAAAATTGATGAGGAGCAGGCCGTGACCATCCATGTGGATTGGCAAGAGCGCTACTCGGAAGATTTTGTGCGCCCCGTTGTGCGGGCTATCGTGCGTCGTCTGGTTTCCGGATATTCGGCGCGAGAGGTCAACAGCGTCCGGCGCAAAGACTTGGAGGCCGCGCTGGGCCAGGTTTTGACCCAGGAGTTTGGCGATAAAGGGCTGGTTCTGGATCAATTCCTGCTACGGGATATTACCTTTACGCCTGAGTATTCCAACGCAATCGAAAACAAACAAATAGCATTGGAAGGTAAGGAGCAGACCGTATACGAAGCTGACCAGATGGAAAACCTTGCTGATGGCCGGGCGCGGTCTATCGAAAGAGAAGCCCAGGGCCTGGCGCGGGCTATCCAGATCGAGGCCGAAGCCCAAGCGAATGCGCTGAGCCTGATCGGGAAATCCTTGTCTGAAAATCGTGACCTGATCACCTATGAATATGTACAGAAACTCTCTCCCAATATCCGGGTAATGCTCGTGCCCAGCACATCGCCGCTGATTCTTTCCATACCCGATATGGACGCGATGAACGATGTGGCATCTACTACATCTATTAGCAGCACTGTGCCCATGACCGCTACAGTGACTTCGCCTTAAATGTCGGTCTCTGAAAACTGAGGAGGAACAAAATGGAGCCAATTAGTTTAATTGTTCTCGTTGTCGTGATCGGTGGTGCGTCGATCTATTTGGAACGCCGATGGAAGGCGCGCAAGAGCAACGAGAACACAGACGCGCCGGCGTCTGGCGAAGAAGAGCAGGCCGCGCCTTTCATGTCACAGATGTCCAGCCAGGCCCGGTCGCTCGGAAGCCAGGCTGTAAACCGCGCCAGGGAAATCGGTATCCAGGCAGGCAGCCAAACCCAGACATTGGGCGGACAGGCAGCGACGCAAGCGCAAGCATTGCGTGAGCGCATCTCCTTTGGCCGGCCCAAACCGTCCCTGGCCCCAGGCTTTCGTGCGTGGGCTGTCGAAGCGGTCAAAGAGGAACCCATATTACAAAACTGGCTCTCCTCACTCCGGGATGATCAGTTTGTAGATTTTACTGACAATGTAGCTGATTTCTGTTCCACCATCGGTTTCGAGTTGGAATGGTTGGTGCATGAGGAGTTCGACCGTATGCCCCAGCTTGCCGAGAACGCTGGACAGGCTGTGATCAATTATTGCCGTTCGTGCCAACAGGCCGCGGCAGCCCAGGCCGCGCTGGACCTCTTCCGGGCTTATCGTGAATATACCGAAAATCCTGGCAGCAGCCGAGGAAGGGTCTATGGGGAGGAATTGCTGGATCGTCTGCTGGAAGCCGGGCTAACGTCGGTCTCGATTGCCGATTTCCTGGGTGCAACGGCCAAAGCCAAGCAAGAGCAGGTCTTTCAGGCGATTCAATCCGCGGCCGAGAAGCACCCCGCGGCCTTCAATCAAGCCTTGATGGCTATGACCGAGTCGGTGACACCAGTTCCCCCGGTCAAGGAAGTTGAGAATGTCAAGGAAGTTGAGAATATCGAGGAAGTCGAGGAAGTCGTGTTGCCCGAAGCTGCCGCTGCTTCTGCTACAGAATGAAAAGAGACAGATTGAGGATCGGATGAGCAGGAGAAGGGTGATTTGTCCAGATCGCCTTTATTCCCTGCCATCGATATCCTGTTACCCCATCTCTTCCTATCAGTAATTGAGGTACTATGACCCGTTTCATCTTTGTCCGTGTGGGCGCCGTTTTGCTGATTGCCGTTGTGGCCCTACTTGTGGCGCGCTATTTTATCACCCAGTCGCTCAGTTGCGTGCCTGCCTGTATCAACGCCAGCCTGATCAACCGCGACCTGCGCAACACGGACCTGAGCAAAACCTCTTTTGTCGAGGCCAATTTACAACGCAGCAATCTGACTGGTTCTAATTTGCGCTGGGTTGATTTCTCCGGGGCCAATTTGAGCAACGCTGTATTGGCAGATACCGATCTGCGCGAGGCCAAGCTGATCGGAGCGAACCTGACCGGAGCCGATCTGCGGGGGGCCAATGTGAAGGGTGCCGATATGAGCGGCGCTGTGCTGGACGGTGCTGATCTAACCCAAGTGGACTTGACCGAAACCCGCCTGAACGGCATATCCCTGATTGGCACAAAACTGGTGCAGGCCAATTTGACCCAAGTCCTTCTGGCTGGGGTCAGCCTTACCTCGGCAGACCTAAATGGGGCCAATCTGACCGGGGCCAATATATCGGGAACCGCTATGAGTCGGGCCAATCTGAGCGGCGCGATTATGGTGAACAGTGACGTCGCCGGCACCTGGCTCAACCTGGCGAATCTGACCGGTGCAGACTTGACCGGTGCGGACCTCTCCGGGTCGAGTCTGATTGGTGCCAACTTGGCTTCGGCCCGCCTGGGTGGAGCCAGGCTGACCGGTGCTAATCTGATCGGGGCACTCTTTTTGGGCACAGATTTGCGCTCGGCCTCTTTGCAGGGTATACGCCTTGTGACAAGTGAAATACTGCCACGAGACTTTGCTGATCCGGAACTCGCCGATCTGAATGAAATAGACCTCAGTGCCGTCATTGTGGATGCCAATCTGCGTGGTGTGCAACACAATGATGAAACCCAGTGGCCCAGCGGCAAGCTGATTTTGCTGGCGGGTCTGTTGGGCCAGGAGTTTGCCGAGGTTGTGGCGGCCCAGGAAGCAGCCGTGCCCACGCCCGAACCGACACCCATCCCGGCAGAAGAAGAAGCTGTAGCCGCTCCTCTTATCGGCCAACCAGAGGAGGAAGGTCCAGCCATTACGTTTGCTCTCAGCGGGCCAGGCCGAGCGAACACAAAGAACCTCTACAATCTCTTCCAGGCACAAGGATATACGGACACTATAGGCTTCTGGGACGTGTCAACCAGCGCGGCAATCCCACTTCTCTGTGAAACCAGTGAAGTGGATGCCATTTTGATGGCAAAGGTGATAACCGACGGTGAAATGGAAGCCTGTCGTGCAGCCGGCCATGAATTGATCGGCATTGAGATCGGCACAGCGCCGCTCGTTTTTATTACTGACCTGGGCAACACGTTTTTTACCGATCTTACATTCTCCGAAATTCCCCTGTTTTTTACGGCAGAAAGATGGAAAGAGATTCGCCCCGACTGGCCTGATGAATTAATTATGCGCTTTTTCACCGATCCGGGGTTAAGCGCGTTCGCCGGTCTCCGGCAGGAATTCTTTGGCGAGAGCGAGAGCGATCCTATCGCTACTGCACCCAATACGATTTTCGAATCAAGCGAACCCTTATTGGTGCAGGCCATTGCCAACACGCCCAATTCGCTGGGTCTTTTTAGTATGAACGTTTTTGTGCAAAATGCAGAGATTCTGAAAATGGCAACGATCGGTGGTATAACGCCCAACACGACGACCGTTGCCAGCGGCACTTACACGCTGACCCAACCACTGATGCTCTATAGCGATCTGGCGCGCACCCAAGAGAAGCCAGAGGTGGGGTATTTCCTCTGGTATCATTTGGACAACGACAAGACGCTGCTTGAACGGGCAGGCTTTATTTCCTCCAGCCCGGAGAGACTGGAGCAGAGTCATCAAAACCTGGCCTTTATTCCCCGTTCGCCATTGTTCCCTTTGTCCGGGGAAGGTGCGGGTGGTGGATCTGCCCCGGAAACGGGCCAAGGATCGCCAACCAGTACGCCTACGCCATAAGCCCAGGAAGGAAGCGGTAGCGCGGCTACGGGTGGATTACCAATCGTTCCCTCTTCTCCGCTCACCGAGACAATTCAGGCCAGGCTCACCGCAACTGCTACGGTGCTCTCGGTTGTAGCGGAGGAACCCACATTGACAGCGACTGTTGTGCCACTGACGCCTGTTCCCATAGAAGAACCAGTGATTACAGCGACTGTTACCTCGGGTACACCAACACTGCCATAAGGCGAATCGGCGTAATTACTCCGGCTTTGAGTGCGTCGCACCTGAGCAGTTACAATTTATCGTATCTATTCCGCCTTCGTGATAATCATCCTGGATGTCTTTATGACTCGCTTGCTACAAAAACGATTTCTACCTCTATTTATTTTTCTGTTTTTGGCGCTGTCGAGCTGTAATGGGGGGTTGCCCAGTCGCTGCCCGCCCGACTGCTCGGACATTTTCCTGCGCAAACGTAGCCTGGATGGGGTTAACCTGGATAAGGCCAATCTATCCGGTGCTGTATTGGTCCAGACCCGGCTACAGGGGGCCAGCCTGCGTGAAGCAAACCTTTCCGGGGCCAATCTGGTAAACGCCAATCTGGTGCGGGCTGACCTCACCGATGCGGTGTTGATCGGCGCCAATCTGCGCGGAGCCAACTTGGCCGGCGCGACTGTGACCAACGCCAATTTCTCTGGCGCAGACCTCACAGGTGCTATCCTAACCCGGGTCGATCTGACGACAGCCGATCTCACAGCGGTTGTATTGACCAATGCCCGTCTGATCGGCGCACGGCTGTGGGGTGCTCGTCTGACGGGTGCTCAGTTGGTTGGGGCCGATCTGCGCGGTGCCAATCTGGTGGGCGCCAATCTTTCGGGCGCAACCTTGACTGGCGCGCTGCTCCAGGGTGCGGATATGCGCGGCATCAACCTGCGCGGTTCGGAATTGTCGTTAGCCGAGGTGTGGGGGGCCGATCTAGGCCGTGCCAATATGAATGAATCGACAGCCACAAATATGTATTTTTCCGGCACAGATTTTTACAAAGCCGATCTGTCCGGTTCTCGATTTGTAGGTGTGGACTTCAGCGGCACGCGTTTGAATCTGGCACAGATGACAAATATAGAGTTTCGCGAAGTAACCTTTGGCGGTGCCCGTGTACTTGGCACAAATCTGGATAAGTCTGTCTTGACCAAACCCGATAGTTCGCTTGACGCCAGTGAGTATCGCTTTTTCACCGATCTCAGCGGGGTTCGTTACGATAGCGCTACCAAATGGCCCGAAGGCTTTATACCGCCGACCAACGCGGTTATGATCGGAGGTAACTGATGAAAAAGTTTCTGAAACAGGGGTGGCAACGCCTGCTTCTGTCCGTTTTGATCCTTGGGCTTGCGGGGTGTACCAATCCGTTGGACCTTCTTTCCAACCGTTTCTCTCCATCAGATGAGATAGGATTGAGCGGCAAAATCACAGTCTATACACCGATGAGCGACGAGCAAACAACGGCCTATCTGAACCTCTTTCAAAAAGCATACCCAGACATTGGCGTAAATCTGGTTACCATATCAACCGGAGATATTTTGGCCCGTCTGCTGGCCGAGCGTGCAGACCCCCAAGCGGATGTGGTATGGGGGTTGTCTGCCACATCGATGACTCTGTTGCAATGGCAAGACGCCCTGTCGGCCTATAAACCAGAGGGCGTCGAACGTATTTATGTTCAGTTTCGCGATGCGGAAACCATACCCTATTGGGTCGGTTTCGGTGCCTGGATGTCGGCTTTTTGTGTCAATATGCCATTGCTGGAGCAGTTAGGGCTGCCCAAGCCTGAATCCTGGGCAGATATCTTTGATCCGATCTATGAAGGGCAGATCGCCACACCGAGTCCTACCACATCGAGTACGGGTTACATGATCGTTGAGGCCATTTTTGAACACTTTGGCGAGGTCAAAGGATGGGAAAATCTGGATAAACTGGACAAAAATGTGGTTGAGTACACGATCAACAACGTCAAACCCTGTGAAATGGCTGCCAATGGAGAGGTAGCCATTGGGATTTCTGACGAAATGACACCCATCAAATTGGCGGCCCAAGGCAAGCCAGTGCAGGCGATCTTCCCTAGCGAAGGGACGGGCTGGGATATCGCAGCGAATGGGCTGGTACGCAGAGATGAGGAGAAGGAGATAGCCAAAATATTTTTGGATTGGGCCATCAGTGACGAAGCAATAGCCGCATACGGCCAGACTCGATCACTCCTCGCCATGCCCCTGGCAGGTTACTTACCTCCGCCTGGTTTTTCAAAGGAGCCGCTTACCTTGATCTTCGACAAAAACTTCCCCTGGGCCAGCGCCAACTTTGAACAGATTTTGACTGAATGGACCCGTCGCTATGGGGCAAAGGTGGAAGGGCCACGCGTAATGACCGACTAGCAATCGTCGAGAAGCAATCGTCGAGAAGCAATCGTCGAGAAGTTCCTAACTACACTGATTGGATGGATGCCACAGACACAGTTACACCCCTTTGCTAAGATGATTTTGAACTTATTGCCAACGTCCCCTGATTGGAGAATCGCCGATGGAACCGCTTGTGCGTCTGGCCGGTCTGAGCAAGTCCTATACCGAAGCAGGCCAGGAGCGGGCTGTACTGGAAACAATTGACTGGTCTTTTCCCGGTGGACAATTCACTGTCCTTTTTGGTCGATCAGGCAGCGGCAAGAGCACACTTCTCAATCTTATCTCTGGTATTGACAAGCCAAAGGGCGGCCAGGTTTTCGTGCGGGAGAACGATAGGGTAGTAGAATTGACCGCTCTCAGCGAACACAACCGTACCCTCTTTCGCCGACGCAACATCGGCATCGTCTTTCAGTTTTTCAACCTCATTCCCACACTGACTGTGCTGGAGAATGTGGCCTTGCCTGTGGAGTTGGCAGGCGAAGAACGCAAGGGCCATCGCCGTGCCGAGGCGCTGTTGGAACGAGTGGGGCTGGGTGACCGGCTGGATACATACCCGGACCGACTCAGCGGTGGGGAACAGCAGCGGGTTGCCATTGCCCGTGCGCTGGTCCACGATCCGGTGCTGCTGTTGGCTGACGAACCCACGGGCAATCTGGATGAGGGCACAGGCGACGCTGTATTGAGCCTGCTCTTGGAATTAACGCGTGGTGCGGGCAAAACGCTGATAATGGCAACCCACGACCCTCTGATCGCCCAACACGCCGATCAGGTCCTCTACCTGGAACATGGCAAATTGATGTCATATTCGTCAGCATCAAAAGACTTGCCGTCAACGGAAGAATAAACGGAAGAATAAACGGAAGAATAGACGACACACCTGCCGCTTGCACCTCCCTTCTCCAATCTCTAACAAAACGCTTATCATTTTTGCCCCTATCCGTCTTGCCAACGGGTGAAAAGTGGGGTACACTATTCTGCGGGTTAGCACTCTCGTACCGCGAGTGCTAATTCATCAATCTGATTAGATACGCGTTTTACCATCTTTCAGTTGTTTTATTCAATCCCACAATTTGGTACAAAGTCTGTCAAGGAGGATGAACGTATGAATCTGCGACCTCTGGGTGACCGCATGGTCATTAAGCCCACCGAGCAGGAAGAAGTAACGAAATCGGGTATCTATCTGCCCGAGACCGCCAAAGAGAAACCCCAGCAGGGCACTATCATCGCTGTTGGCCCTGGCGCGCGGGATGATGATGGCAAGCGGATCGTCATGGACGTTAAAGTCGATGATGTGGTGCTGTACGCCAAATACTCCGGCACGACCATCAAACTCGACGGGACAGAATATCTGATCCTGAAAGAGGCCGATGTTCTCGCCATTGTTGAGCAGTAAGGTCGAGAATTAAGGCAGAGTCCGTTGCTGGTGTAATCGCAGTTTGTAGTACCATTCGCAATTGTTCGTGGAGTACCTGTCAAGGAGAAACTATCGGTATGGCAAAGCAACTTATTTTTCAGGAAGATGCACGTCGCGCGCTGAAAAAGGGCGTTGATGTATTGGCCAATGCGGTCAAGACCACACTCGGCCCCAAGGGCCGCAATGTGGCGCTGGACAAAAAATGGGGCAGCCCCACCGTCACTCACGACGGCGTAACCGTTGCCAAAGAGATTGAACTGGAAGATCCTTTCCAGAATATGGGTGCCCAGCTACTTAAGGAAGCCGCCACCAAGACCAACGACGTGGCTGGCGATGGCACAACCACCGCCACCGTTCTGGCCCAGGCCATTGTGACCGAAGGTCTGAAAAATGTCACCGCCGGAGCCAACCCCATGCTGCTGAAGCGGGGCATTGAAGCGGGCCGTGACGCGATTGTGGCCGCCCTGCGCGAGATGGCTACCCCGGTTGCGGGCAGAGCCGAGATTTCCCAGGTTGCCAGCATCTCCGCCGCCGACAAAGTCATCGGTGATCTGATCGCCGAAGTGATGGACAAAGTGGGCAAAGACGGCGTTATTACCGTCGAAGAGAGCAAGGGCCTTCAGTTCGAGACCGAGTATGTGGAGGGTATGCAGCTTGACCGCGGCTACCTCAGCCCCTACTTCGTCACCAATTCCGAGCGCATGGAAGCCTCGATTGAAAGCCCGTATGTGTTGATCACCGACAAGAAGATCAGCAGCGCCCAGGACATCGTGCCTGTGTTGGAGAAGCTGGTCCAGTTGGGCAAGCGCGAGATGGTCATCATCGCCGAAGATGTGGACGGCGAAGCCCTGGCTACCCTCGTGCTGAACAAACTGCGCGGTATGTTCAATGTTCTCGCCATCAAAGCCCCGGGCTTTGGCGACCGCCGCAAGGCTATGCTGCGTGACATCGCCACCCTGACCGGTGGCCAGGTGATCACCGAAGAATTGGGCCGCAAGCTGGAAACCACCCAATTGGCCGATCTGGGCCAGGCGGACAGAATTGTCAGCACCAAAGATACGACCACCTTCATCGGCGGCGCTGGCGACACTGCTGCCATCAAGGGCCGCATCGACGAAATCCGCGCTGAGATCGAAGCCAGTACCAGCGATTACGACCGTGAGAAGCTGCAAGAACGTCTGGCCAAATTGGCCGGCGGTGTGGCTATCATCCGTGTCGGTGCTGCTACCGAGACCGAACTGAAAGAGAAGAAGCACCGCGTGGAAGACGCTTTGAGCGCCACCCGTGCGGCTGTGGAAGAGGGCATTGTCCCCGGCGGCGGTGTGGCGTTGATCAACGCCGTGCCTGCCCTGGACAGCGTACACCTGGAAGGCGACGCCGCGACTGGCGTTCGCATCCTGCGCCGCGCCCTGGAAGAACCCATGCGCATGATTGCCACCAACGCCGGTCTTGACGGCGCAGTGGTTGTCGAAAAAGTGCGCGGTCTGCACAGCGAAGGCAAGAGCACAACCGGCTACGACGTGATTGCCAACGATTACGTGGATATGCTCCAGGCTGGTATCATCGACCCGGTGAAGGTCACCCGCAGCGCGGTGGAGAATGCCTGTTCCATCGCCGCGATGATCCTGACCACCGAAGCCCTGATCACTGACATCCCCGAACCCGCAGCACCGATGGCTGGTGGCGGCGGTGATATGGGTATGGGCGGCATGATGTAATCCCAAACGGGATTTCATCGCTGCACAAAAGCGTTCCAAGACGCCGGGGGCATTGTCCTCCGGCGTCTTTCTTTTTTGTCCAGTGCAGTCGTGACGGGAAACAAATGCGTGTGGTAGAATAGAGATATGACACAAACTGGTATGAAATCCCCCAACGAAATAACCGTCGTTGTCGCCATGAGCGGCGGCGTGGATAGCTCTGTGGCCGCGGCGCTGCTTGTGGAACAGGGCTACAACTGCATTGGAGTGATGATGCGCCTGTGGGCCGAGACGGGCGCGGGCGAAGGCTCTACGAATAAGTGTTGTAGCCTGGAGAGTGTCAACGATGCGCGCCGGGTGGCGGACCAGTTGGGTATTCCCTTCTATCTCATCAATGTGGAACAGCCCTTCAAGCAGAATGTGGTCGATTTTTTCATTGACGGCTACAGTGCGGGGCTGACCCCCAATCCCTGCCTGGCCTGCAACCGCCATATCCGCTTCGACTATCTGCTCAACTACGCACGCCGCCTGGGCGCAGACTATCTCGCCACCGGCCACTACGCCCGCCTGTGCCGTCAGCCCGATGGCACAGTCCATTTGCTGGCTGGGGTGGATGAGGGCAAAGACCAGAGCTACGTCCTCAGTGTGATGGGCCAGGACGAATTGCAGGATGTCCTCTTTCCTATCGGTGACTACCCCAAGTCTGAAGTGCGGCGAATGGCTGCGGAACAGGGCTTGCCCATCGCCAGCAAACACGACTCGATGGACCTCTGCTTTCTGGCCGACGACGACTACCGTCGCTTTTTGCAGGACTGGGCACCCGCGGCTATGCGGCCGGGGCAGATTGTGGACCGCACGGGAAAGGTGCTGGGTGCGCACAACGGCCTGCCCAACTACACCATCGGTCAGCGCAAGGGACTGGGCATCGGCGGCGTGGCCGAACCGTTGTATGTGTTAGAACTGGACTCCGCCCACAACGCGCTGGTGGTGGGCGCGCTGGACGAATTGGGCAAGAGCGAACTATTGGCAACCGGCGTCACCTGGACACTGGACGCGCCTATGGCCGATGCAACCCGCGCTCAGTGCAAAATCCGCTACCGCAGTCGGGCCGCGGATTGCACGCTCCATCCCCAGCCCAACGGCGACGTGCGGGTGATCTTCGACGTGCCCCTGCGCGACATCACCCCCGGCCAGGGCGCGGTCTTCTACAACGGGGATCACTGCCTGGGCGGGGGGATCATCGCGCTGGAAAAGAAGATGCCAAACCCTCACCGTGCATCTATTGCGCTTGCCTGAGAATACCCAATGGCCGCTCTTCTCAACCCCACACTTCTGCTCGCTCTCCTGCTGACAATTGGCTATGCCAGCCTTTTTCACCTGTGGGCAGGGCGCAGCCTGCGCGATCTTTTTGTCTATTTGGCTGCGGCGGGTCTGGGTGTTGTCATCGGTCAGTGGATCGGTGGCACTCTCGAACTGAATCTTCTGCGTATCGGCCAACTCCACACGCTGGAAGTGACGGTCGGTGCGTTTCTCTCTCTATTGATTGTCCGAACCTTCGAATTGTAGAAGGAGCCTTCTATGATCAGCGGCGCGATTCGCGATATCGCCATTATTTTTGTAGCACTGGAAATTCTCATCCTCAATGCCCTGCTCATTGTTCTGGTCTGGCAGGTCTGGCGGCTGGTAAAGATGATCCAGACTGAAGTCAAACCGATTATCCAGGATACACAAGAGACCGTGGGCACTGTGCGCGGCACGGCAGATTTTGTCAGCGCCAATGTGATAGACCCGGTGGTAAAGACGAGCAGCAAACTGGCGGGCTGGCGGCGCTCGGCCAGTGTTCTGGCGGAGGAAGTACGGGCCACCGCCAGACAGGTCAATCCATCTGGGCCAAAGCGGACCGGATCGCCTTCTGCATCGCCCGGTATGGGTGGACCCGTAAGCGGCGGAGAGTAGTCAGTGGCCTCGGCAATGAACTTTTGGCAGACTGATCAGATACGATTGCGGGGCGTAGAAGTTGAAGACGCGCCGACCTTCTGGGCCTGGAATCAGGACAGCGAGATGGCTCGCCATCTGGAATTTGTCTGGCCGCCGACTTCCCTGGCCTCTGTGCGTGCCTGGGCGGAAAAGCAGACCCAACACCTGTTTGAGGAAGACCGCTTTCACTGGGTGATCGAAAACCTGGCTGGCGAAGCCGTCGGAGGGATCAACACCCATCACTGCGAACCCCGCAACGGCACATTTATGTATGGCGTCCACATTGCCCGCGAGCATTGGGGACGGGGCTATGCCTCCGCGGCGATTCAGTTGGTCCTGTGCTACTATTTTTACGAATTGCGCTACCAAAAAGTGACGGTCAGCGTTCACGGAGACAACCCCCGCTCGGTGGTCCTGCACGAAAAGCTGGGTTTTATGTGCGAAGGGACCTTCCGCCGGATGCTCTTTACGGGCGGGACGTATGTGGATGTCCATTGGTTTGGGATGACCCGCGAGGAGTGGGAGGAACGAAACGGCTACCAGACAGTCAAGTCCTGAAATAAGTTGACAGAAGAAATGGGGATGAAATGCAAGGCATCCGGCTTTTTTCCAGCAAATAAACGATTCATTCTGTCCTATCATCTCCTCCTTCAACCCAGAACAACCTGACAATATTCTATACCAATTCGACCGGCGGTGCAACCAATTGTTGGAAATCTTCCTCCACTCCAATCGGACCAGCGACTGGGCTGCTTTCATAGACGAGAGCCGCGCCCGGCTGGGTGGTGCAGATAATCCGTCGCTGATGCCTGCTCACTACCTTCAGGTCATTTTGCCTAAAATCGGTGGCTATGGATTGACCGTACAAACCGCTGGCAAGACCTGCGGCTACGGCTTTCTCTTTCCCTGCGAGATGGACGGGGATACGGCTGTTTATACGTTGCGCTATCATTCACTAGCTGGCACATCTTCCGTGAACCCGGACGAATTGACCAGCCAGTCAGCCCGTCTACTCGGAGGGGAGAGTCGGGTCATCTTCTACGATCCACATGCATCCCACTCCTATGCCCCCAGCCATCGGATGCTTGGCGCTGTGGACTTTGGCCGTCCGAGCGCCGACGAAGCCAAAGCTGCGCGCGCAATCCAGCAAATTGTCTGGGACAACCCTCCCGAAGTCCTCTATCCCCCGGATATACACAGCACAGAGTTTGCGCTGGCTACATCTTTGGTGGCACGGGTGGACGGCCAGACGGCGGGCTTTCTGCTTGGAATGACCAAATTTGGCGGCACACCACTGCCCACGCTCTGGCAAGAGCGATTATGCTATCAGGTGCGCCTGGAATCCCAGGTGATGGCCGTCTTGCCCGTCTTCCGCGGCAAACACATCGCATTTTCTTTCAAAAAACTCCAGGCAGAAGATGCACTCGCAAAAGGCATTGACGTCATCAATTGGACTGCGGACCCGCTCCAATTTGCCAACGCCGCTCTCAACTTCACCCGTCTGGGCGCGGTGGCTTACGAAGCCTATCCGACCCTCTATGCGTTTCACAACGAACTCAATCAGGTGGCGGCTTCTCGATTCAGCCTGACTTGGCTGGTCGGGAGCAAACGGGTGCAGCGGATTCTCTCCGGCAATCAGTCCACCGCAATCGTCGATCTGACCCGTCGGTCTGAGATTGTGCGGGTGAACGACGGCCCAGCCACTGCTCGTTTCGACGCAGATGCGCCGACGATTGCCTTTGAAATTCCCGCTGATTGGACTGGGCTGCAAAAGAGCGATTTGCGCCAGGCACAGCGCTGGCGTGAAATCAGCGATCTCCTTTTTGTTCATTATTTGGGCCACGACAGCGGGCGCTATAGTATCACTGGCGCGGGTGTGGATGGCGAGCGACGCTATCTCATCGGGGAGCAGGTGACCGACGCACTGCTGGAATCATTGCTATGAAAGGTAACTCAATGGCTACCCCTCTCTCTTTTCTGCAAGTCATCGCCTATGCGGGCGGGCCAAACCGGGAAATCGACGTGGCCTGCGGCAAGGAATTGGTGCGCGGCGGGCTGGCAAGCTGGCGTCGCCACGGCGTTCCCCAGCTAAACTGACAATTTTAACGCAAAGGTGCAAAGAAGCAGAGTGAGTCCGTTCAGTTTATGGTTTTGCGCCTTTGCATCTTTGCGTCAAGACGCCATTCTTTACCATCCAAAGAATCCGTGTAAATCCTTTCGATCCGTCCAAATCCGTGTCCTTTTGTTGACATTTTCTACAGGAGAAACCAGTGAAGACAGACCTTTCCGCCGCGCAGATTGAGCAGTACCGAACAGATGGCTTTCTGGTCATCGACAGCTTTTTGGACGCAGACGAACTGGCCGTCTGGCGACAGGCCACGGACGAGGCAGTGGAGCAACGGCTTTCCTCCACAGTCGGCTTGAACAACCAGCGGGACCCGGAAGCCTTCTATGCGCAGGTTTTTACCCAATGCCTGCGCCTGGCGACGACCCACCCGGTGATGCACGATCTGATGTTCGACCCGCTCCTGGGCGAAGTGGCCGGGACGCTGGCCGGTGTGGACGGCATCCGCATCTGGCACGACCAGGCCCTCTACAAACCACCCTACGGCAACCACACCGGCTTCCATCTGGACGACCCCTTCTGGTCCTTCTATTCCCCCGACGCCATCTCCATTTGGATGGCCCTGGACGACGCCACTATCGAAAATGGCTGTCTCTGGTATCTGCCCGGAACCCACAAAGAGGCGTCCTTCGAGGCCACACCCATCAACGAAAACCTGGGCGGTATCTTCAAAATGTACCCCCAATGGCGGCAGACTGCCGCGGTGGCTGCGACCTGCAAAGCGGGCAGCGCTGTCTTTCACAACGGGCTGACAGCCCACGCCGCGGGGGTGAATCTGACGCCCCGTCCCCGGCGGGCGATGACCTGCGCCTATATGCCCGACGGCAGCACCTTTAACGGCCAGCGCAATATCCTGACAAAGGAATACTTTGCGACACTGACTGTGGGCGATACGCTGGACAACGAAGACGAAAATCCGCTCATTTGGCGCAAAGCATAAAGGAGAAAAAACGATGGCAGAACCCTTTCAAATCGGCGTCTCGTCCGACTTTCGTACGGATGTGCCGGGCGCGCTGGAACCTGTGCTGGCGCGCATTCTCGACCCGCTACCTTACGTAACGTGGGCCTACTACGACTCGCCGCCGGATCGGGCCGTCTCGCCCGCGGCCATCGCCGACTGCGACGCTGTGATTGTGCTGGCCTCCCACTTCCGGGCCGAATCCTTCACCGGCAGTGACCGGCTGGCGGTTGTCGCCCGCTGGGGTGTGGGCTATGACCGCGTCGACACAGACGCTCTCACCGCCAACGACGTGCTGCTGGCGATTACAGTCGATGCCGTGCGCCGTCCCGTGGCCGAGGCGATTGTCACCCTTCTGCTGGCTCTGGCGAAGAAGCTGCCCGCCAAAGATCGCATTGTGCGCACAGGCCGTTGGGATTTGAAGGCGCAGACTTTCGGCCTGGGGCTGACGGGCAAGACCCTCGGCTCGGTGGGTGTGGGCAATATCGGCGGGGATATGTTCCGCCTGCTGGCTCCCTTCGATTTGGGCCGTCGCTTGGCCTACGACCCCTACACCAGCCCGGAACGAGCCGCCGAACTGAATGTGGAACTGGTCGATTTGGAGACGGTCTTCCGCGAGTCGGACTTTGTGACGGTTAACTGCCCACTGACGCCAGAGACGAAAGGGATTGTCAACGCGGCGCGACTGGCGCTGATGAAGCCCACAGCTTATCTGATCAACACCGCCCGCGGCCCGATTGTCAACCAGGCCGATCTGACCGCGGCGTTGCAGGCCGGACAGATTGCCGGTGCTGGTCTGGACGTTTTCGAGGAAGAGCCGCTGGACATCAGCCACCCGCTGGTGCAGATGGAAAACGTCATCCTCTCGCCCCACGCCCTGGCCTGGACCGACGAACTCTACCAACTCAACGGCGAACTGGCCTGCGAAAATGTGCTGGCCGTGCTGTCTGGCAATGCGCCTCGCTGGCCGGTCAACCGGGACGTGCTGGCGCGGCCGGGCTATCAGGCGAAGTTGGCCGGACTGCGGGAACGCTGGAATGCTTTGACCGGTGGTGCGTAAACCAGTACACACACCACGCACCATCAGTTTTACGAAAACAACAAACGAAATCCCATTCACCCCCCAAAGGAGTCCCCGATGAAAGTAAATCGAAGCCGACGCGTTCTGGCCGAAGGCAAAGTCGCGGTCGGCCATATGCTGATGGAGTTTGCCACCCACGGCATCGCCCAAATGTTGGACACAGCCGATTTGGACTTTGTACTGATCGATATGGAGCATTCGCCCTTCACCGCCCAGGACGTGGCCCGGCTGGTCGCCTGGTTCCAGTCCACAGAGATTGCGCCCTTTGTGCGTGTGCCGATGCCCCAATACCACTTCATCGCCCGCTGTCTGGACGCTGGCGCGCTGGGTGTGATGGTTCCCAACGTCAAAACCGGCGCACAGGCGCGGGAGATTGTCGAGTGTGCTAAATACGCGCCGCTGGGTGCGCGGGGCGTGGCTCTGGGCGGCGCGCTGACCGGCTATCGTGCGGTCAACCCGGCGGACTTTCTCAACGAATCCAACCGCAACACGACGATTATCTGCCAGATTGAGAGCGAAGAGGGGCTGGAAAATCTGGAGGCCATCGCCAGCACAACCGGCGTGGACTGCCTGTGGGTGGGCCACTTCGACCTGACCCAATCGATGGGGATTCCCGGCCAGTTCGATAGCCAGCGTTTTCTGGACGCGCTGAAGCTGGTGGTGGAGACCTGCCGCAAGCACGGCCTGGCCGCGGGCATCCAACCCGGCAGCCCGGAGCAGGCCCGGCAGTGGATGGGGATGGGCTACAATATGATTTCCTACAGTGCGGATCACGCGCTCTATCGGGCCGCGGTGGTGCAGGGCGCGGCGACGGTGCGGGGGATTGCGGCAGGAAAATGACCGCGGACCGCTGACGGCAGACCGCACCACAACTCCGAAATCAAAGCGGTCTGCCGTCCGCCGTCTGCGGTCTACTGAAAACCGACAGATAGACAATCACAGGAGAAACCAAATGTTCACAGGACTCGATCACATCGCTATCGTCGTGCCGGACACGGACGAGGCGCTGAAGACTTTCCGGGATAAACTGGGGCTGACGCTCCTTTACAGCGAAGTGGTGAACAACGGAACCACGCGCCTGACCCATCTGGACGCGGGCAATACCCACGTGCAGTTGGTGCAGCCGTTGACGCCGGAAAGTCCCCTGCACGCGCAAATCGCGGAGCGGGGCATCCATCTGCACCACATCTGTTTCAAAGCCGAAAATGTGGACGACGCGATGGCGGAAGCGCCCAGCCACGGCCTGCCCCTGGCCCAGGCCAAACCCCATCAGGGCACGCAGGGTAAGCGAGCCTTTTTCATCGATGCGTCCGCGACAGAAGGGGTGCGGGTGGAGGTGACGGGGAAGTAGACGCGAAAAAAACCTGCCGGGTTTTCCGAAACCCGGCAGGTCTGCCCGATATTTATCGCCCCAGAATAAAGAGCCCCCCTAACCGATCCGCCACGTAAATCCGATCCTCTGTCATCTGGACACTGTAGGCCGCATCCGGACTGTCAAAACCCATTACTTCGACAGGTGTGGTCGGCTCCGCCACATTGAACAGGTGCACGCCTGCTTCCCCGTCGGCGATGACTGCCAGCGTACCATCCAACTGCACATCCCGGCTGGTCCCTGCCGAGCCGATAGCGCCGATTTCTTTGGGCGCATTAGGGAGAGAGACGTCGATCAACCGTACCCCGCCTTCCCAATCAGCCACTGCGGCCAGCGTGCCCGCCACGGAAACGCGCCAGGCCGAGCCGGGTGTGTCCAGCGTTGCAATGGACAGGGGGGAGGCTGGATTGCTGATGTCCACCAGCAGAAGTCCTGCTTGTCCCGCGGCTACATAGGCCACGTCCCCGACTATTGCCACCCCGTGGGCCTCTCCACCTGTTGCATAGGCTGCGATGGGCCGGGGCTGATTCGGGTCGCTCACATCGACCAGCAGCAGGCCAGCTTTGCCCGCCGCCACATAAGCGATGCCGTCGCGCACGGCCACCCCATAGCCTTCGCCGGGGAAGCCCAGCGTACCCAATGGGACAGGCGTGGCTGGATTGGTGACATCCACAATATGCAGCCGTCCGTTCCAGTCGGCCAGATAGGCCATTGAGCCGTCGACGGCGATCTCCCATATCTGGCCCGGTGTGTGCAGCGAGCCGAGCGCCATCGGCTGGACCGGGTCTGCGATGTCCACAATCTGAAATTCGCCGTTCCACTTGGCCGAGAGATAGGCGTAGGAACCGCTGACCGTCACATCCCACACCGCGCCAGCCGAGTGATAGAGGCCGAGTTCTGCCATCTGCGCCGGTTGGGATGCGTCTACAATGTGCAGGCCGCCTTCGCCATCGGTCAAAAAGAGCCGTCCATTCGTAGCTGCCAACCCCATCGCCATCCCTGCTGTCTGATAGCTGCCCACCAATACGGGCGCTGTCGGCAGAGACACATCCACCGCCCAAACCCCTGCGCTCTCCCCGCTGACATAGACCAAATCGCCGTCCAGGGCCAACCCACAGGCACAGCCCGGCCCCTGTAGCGCAGCGATCTCCACTGGGCGTTGGGGCTGGGAGATATCCAGAATGCGCAGACCTTCGCTGTCACTGGCGACAAAGGCCAGTGTGCCCTGCACGGCCACCGCTACTGCCCTTTTGGGTGAGTCCAAATGGGAGACGACCCGCGGCTGGCTGGGGTTCGCTATATCCACAATCGTCAGGCCGTTGTAGTTGCCTGCCACCAGCGCGTAGTCGCCGCTGATCGCCACGTCCCACGCTGTGTCTGTGGCAACAACGCCGATCTGACGGGGCGAACGGGGATTGGAAATATCCACTATTAGCAGGCCGCCCCGTTCGTTGGCGAGATAGGCCAAATTGCCCTGCACAGCGACGGCCAGCGCTGTATGAGAGACTGGCAGTTGGCCGACAGTTTGGGGATTGTTGGGGTCGGTAATGTCCACGATATGCAGGCTGTTCCGGGAGACCACATAGGCAAAATCGCCTTGCACAGCCAAGTCGTAGGCGGGCAAAAGCGCAAAACCCACTCGATGGGGATGCCGGGGAGCGGAAATGTCGATTACCGCCAGTTCGTGGCCCAGAGCCAAATAGGCGTAGGAATCCTGCACAGCCACGGCCAGACTGGGGCCGCCCAAATGCCCCAGGAACGTCAGTTGCGGCGCTGCATTTGACTCTGCATTTGACTCTGCATTTGACTCTGCGTTTGTCTGTGCGTTTGTCTGTGTCCCTGCCAGCGCCATCACTATTGCCACCATCACGAACAATCGTTGTACCTGTTTCATCTTGCCCATCTCCTTGCCTGAAAAGTTGGAGTTCGTCGTACTGATTTCAGGATAGGCGTTGGGTGTTTGGGCTTCGGCTGGTAGCGCGGCTGGGGGCGCGTTTGTTGGAAATTGGGTCAACAAACGCGTTAGTGCATCATCCATGCCAAAACGTCGGGTCACTCCTATCACCAAATCTGAATTTTTAGCGTGGATGACGCACTAGTGCATCATCCACACTAAAAAAGCGGCTTTTCCACGGGCTATGAAAACCGAATTTCAAGAATAGATGATGCACTAGTGACTTCGACACCTGACAGGTGCGCAGCGTTCGCGAACTTTCAGTGTAGGAAATCTCTGTGCAGGAAATCTCCGTCTGCGCATCTGTCAGGTGTGAATGGGCCAAATGGGCCACCGGGCGTTGACTTACACCCACGATGTGCGATAATGGGTGCAAATGGACGGTAAAGAAGAAAGGGAATCTACTGGTGGGAGAATTGCGGCTGGCTTTGTTGGGATCGCCCCAGATATTTGTGAATGGGGAAGAGAAGATTCTGCGCGAGCGCAAAGCGATTGCGTTTCTGGCTTGGTTGGCCCTGGAACGGGGCGCGCAGAGTCGGGATACCCTGGCCACACTCTTCTGGCCGGAACACGATCAGCAGCGGGCGCGGGCCAATCTGCGCTATTTGCTCTGGTCCCTGCGCAAGGAACTGGGTGCAGAATGGCTATCCACAGAGGGGGATCAAATTGCACTGGCTGGCGAGGATGCGGTGTGGGTGGATGTGGCGGAATTTCAACAACAGTTGGCCGAGTGGCGCGCCCATTCCCACCCGGCGGACGAGTTTTGTGCCGATTGTACGACGTCGCTGGAAGCTGCGTTTGCACTTTATCGCGGCGACTTTTTACAGGGCTTTTCCCTGGACGACAGCTCCCAATTCGACGATTGGCAATTCTTCCAAGCCGAGGAGTTGCGCCGCAATCTGGCCGGCGCGCTGGAAGCGCTGGTGGAGCAGGAGATGACCCGGCAGGGGTACGACGCGGCCATCGACCACGCCCGGCGCTGGCTGGCACTGGACCCGCTCCATGAACCTGCCACCCGCGCACTGATGAAACTTTACGCCTGGACTGACCAGTACGAGGCAGCCATCCGCCAGTTCCACCGCTGCGCGCTGGCCTTGCAGGAGGAGATCGGTGTGGAGCCAGACGTCGAGACGAGCGAACTCTACGCGCTGATTCGCAACCGGCGTTTTCCTTCACCTGTCGGGAATATCAACAGCACACCTTCTGACGAACCCCAGCCAATCCCGGTTATAGCCAAGCCAGTCGGCAATCTGCCCCCGTCAACGACAGCCTTTGTGGGTCGTGAAGCGGAGTTGGCTCAGATTGCCGCTCACCTGGCCGACCCGTCGATGCGTCTGCTCACAGTTGTGGGGCCGGGTGGGATGGGGAAGTCGAGCCTGGCACTGCAAGCTGGCAGTGCCGAAGCCGGACGTTTTCCGGATGGGGTTTGGTTTGTCTCTCTGGCCGAGTTGGAATCGTCCGAGCAGGTTCCTGCTGCGATTCTCAACGTGCTTGGGGTGTCCAGCGGAGGAAGTTCTGCCCGCCAGCATCTGCTCCGCTATCTGCATGGCAAGCAGTGCCTTCTGATTCTGGATAACTTTGAGGATGTGCTGCCCGCGGCCGAATTTGTGGCCGAACTGCTGCCCGCCTGCCCACAGGTCAATTTGCTCGTCACTACCCGGGAACGGCTGAATCTGCACGAGGAATGGCTGCTGATATTGGGCCGTTTGGATTTTCCGACTGATAAGGAGAAGCGAACAGACGCCACAGCGTTGGCCCAATTCAGCGCGTTGCAGCTTTTTGCGCTGTGTGCCCAGCGGCTACAGCCGGGTTTTGAGTTGAATCAGGTGAGTCTGCCGCCGGTGATTCGCATCTGTCAGCTAGTGGATGGGATGCCTCTGGCGCTGGAAATGGCCGCGGGCTGGATACGGGTACTGCCTGTGGTACAGATACCAGCCGAAATTGAAAAGAGTCTTGAATTTCTGGCTACCCCAACCCGGAATGTGGTGGAACGCCACCGCAGCATCCACGCGGTCTTCGATTCTTCGTGGCAGCTTTTGCCCGAACGAGAGCGCTCGCTGCTGCGCCAGTTGTCGGTTTTTCGCAATGGGTTCAGCCGTGAAGGAGCCGAAGCTGTGGCTGGCGCGTCGCTGCTGGAACTCTCTGCCCTGCTGGACAAATCCTGGATTCGGCTGACCAGCGACGGGCGCTATCGTATGCACGCCCTGGCCCAACAGTACGCTCTGGAAAAGTTGCACAGCGGTACGGTTGAAACTGTTGGGGATGTCTTGCAACACCACAGCCTATTCTATGCGGCGATGGCTCCGTCCAATGGCCGCTTTTCGGATGATGACGCTGGCTTGTCCGCGGCTGAAGTGGAGAACCTGAGACTGGCATGGGAGACGGCTCTTATGCAGCGCAATTGGACCGCTCTGAGACAGATTGACGAATCCAATTATGTGATGAGGGATGGTCGGGGGATTCCGGGATTATTGCCATATATGGAACGAACGATCACCCAAATGAACGCGATTTTGGAGTCGTTACCACCTGATGAGGAAGAAGAGCGAGTAGCAGTTGAGACGGTGCTGGTCAAAATCATGCAGATAGCGGGCGAAAACCAGATTGATTTGAGCGATACCAAGCGGGCGATCCCACGCCTGCCCAGAAGCCGTTCTTTGCTCGAAAGCCGTCAGAGCAACGATCACCCGGCCAATATAGCCTACGCCCATCTTTCCTCAACATTGGGTTTTGCCTTTTACGCAACCGGACAATTTGCGAAAGCAGAGGCATTCTTTCAGGAGGCGTTGACGGCTTATCAAACCATCGAACATCAACCTGGCATGGCAAATATGTATATGTATCTGGCAATGGCTTACGATCGGCAGGGACGCTATAGCGATGCGGAGGAAGTAATGCATCTGGCTGGCAGAGTTTTGGATCGGTTCCACTGTAATGATGTAATGAGTCGGAGTTTGGGCCGAGTTCTGACGAAACAGGGACGTTATACGGAGTCCCGTTCCATTCTGGAGGAGGCGCTGATTGTAACCGGATACGAGTATCAGTCACACGCACTACTCTTTCTCGGATCGGCGGTGCGTGGGCAAGGCGAGTGGGCAGAGGCAATGGAGATTCTGAAAAAGGGACTTGCCATAGCGGATGAAACTGGCGATCTGCCCGCTCAGGCAGACTTATTACTGGAGTTGGGCCTCACGACGGTACAGACTGGCGAATCAAAGGTGGCGCACGACTATTTCACTCGCTCCCTCACCATTGCCAGAGAGATCGGGCGGCAGCGCACTGTGCCGGTGGCGCTGATGGGGCTGGGACAGGCGGAAATCCTGGGCAGACATTTGGCGAATGCGCGGGACTATTTGGCGCAGGCACTTCGCGCAGAGGAAGAGGTGCAGGCTCCACCGGATCTGCTGGATATTCTGGTAAGCGTCGGGGAACTGTATGCAGCCGAAGGGAAGCTGGAAGCGGCCAGCGAACTTCTCGTCCTGGCCTGTCAGCATCCCGCCACAACCCACGAAACCCGCACCCGCAGTCAGCAGATGCTGAACTTATTGGGTGTCGAGCCGCCAGCATTGGACGCTCCACCCTCCTGGGAAGCGGCCCAGATGCGTTTGGATGAGAGCGTGCGCGCGACACAACGAGAGCTAGATAGGGATTCGACGCCAAGTCCCGTAGCGCCCGCTGGTATCTGATCCGCGCCGCGATGTGCCACACAGACACCCACTGGGATTATGTGCCCGATTTTGAGGAGTCGAAGCGTTTTGTACGTTGAGGAAAAAGGCGCTGGCAATGGAAAGCAAAAGCCGCCGGAATTTGACTCCGGCGGCTTTTGCTTTCCATATTGTAACCCGCACTGTTAGTGCGGGCTGGGCCAGCGCAAGCTGACAGCTTGCGTTACTGGGCTACTTTCAGGTCGGCACTGCTATGTGCCCGCAGCCATCCGAATCAGCACCCGCTCGGCCTGACTTTGGCGGATGCGCTGTTCCAATTCAATTGGATTCCAGTGGGAGAGCAGTTGGGCGCGCATGGAATCCCGCACTTCCTCGTAATCCGGATCACCTCCCAAATCGTGAAATTCGTTGGGGTCTGTTTCCAGATCGTAGAGTTCTATCGGATCGTCCAGGCTGTAGTTGAGTTTGAAGCGCCCACGACGCAGCATCGCCATAGGCCGGGCCACGCCGTGGGCCAGATATTCAGAAAAGGCTTCGTCTTTCCACGCCGCCAACGCCATCGACGCCGCGCTTTCCTCGGCTTGGGCCAGGGGCAGCAGACTCTCGCCATCCAGCGGGGCGAGAGTGGGGGCATCTGCCAGATCGAGAACCGTCGCCACCAGATCGACCAGCGAAACCACCTGCGTCACCCGTCGTCCCTGGGCCAACTGCTGCGGCCAGGAGATGACCATCGGGATACGCGCCGATTCTTCGTAGAAGTTCGACTTGCGCCACATGCCATGCGCGCCGGCCATCTCGCCGTGATCGCTGACGTAAATGATGACGGTGTTGTCGAGCTGCCCTGTCTTTTCCAGCGTTTCGATCAGCCGCCCAATCTTGTCGTCCAGATAGGTGATCAGCCCGTAGTAGCCCACCCGCGCCCTGCGCAGAGCCGCCTCTGGGAAGTCGGCCAGACCGAACATTTGGCGCATACGCTGGTAGACCGGGTGCTGGTTTTCCAGATGGCCCTCTGGGATGTGAGGCAAGTCCACCGCTTCTTCCGGGTACATGTCCCAATAGGGCTGGGGGACGATCAGCGGAAAGTGGGGGGCGATAAACGAGACGTTCAACGCCCAGGGCTGCTCCTGACGCGCCGGGTCGGCCAAATAAGCCAGGGCCGCGGCTTCGGCCTGATCGTCTACTTCGATTTCTACGGTCGTCCCGGCCCGCGCCTGATCGACGCCTATCCAGGGTTTCTCTGCCGGGACAATCCCGTCGGCCCAGGGATGCAGGGCGTGGAGATTCCCGCTGTGCAGGTCACGGGCCAGTTGGGCGCGGAAGCCGTGCAGTTTATCCGGGCCGATGAAGTGCTGCTTGCCCGATAGGACGACGTCATAGCCCACGGCCCGCAACAGATGCGCCCACGTTACCGCGTCCGAGGCCAGTGGCGACGAATTGTCCCAGGTGGCGATGTGGTGGATATAGCGCCCGGTCATAAATGACATGCGGGAGGGCGCGCAAAGGGGCGAATTGCAGTAGGCGTTCTCAAAGAGAACACCCCTCTCGGCCAACCGGTCCAGATGGGGCGTGCGGACAAGCGGATGTCCATACGCCCCACTGAACATAGGCGCGTGCTCGTCGGACATTATGACCAGGAAATTGGGCTGTTGACTGCTGTTTGTCTGGCTCATCATTCAACCCTTCTATGCCCGTGGCTGGTCCAAAATTTCCTGGCAGGCGTCCTGTACCACTTGCATCCCCTCATCAAAACTTAGATCGCCGAAGAAGACATCCGGCGAGGTGTTGGCCCAGTTGTCCTGCAATTCGTCAAAACGCAGATTGTAGGGCATGGGGAAAGGCCCCTGCACATCTTTGGCCAAGAAGAGTTTGTTGAGCGCCCGCTCAATGACCGGATGGGATTTCTTCAGTACCTCTTCGTTGCCCCAGACCGATTTGCGCCCGTTGGGCTGGCCGGTTCCCTGCTCCAGGCTGGCCCACAGACCGGCCTCGGTGGAGGTGAGATAGAGCAGCAGATCGACCGCCAGATCGGGGTGTTGTGTATCGGCCCAGCAGGAGAAGTTGGAGTGGAAGGCGGTGTAGCCCCGGATGCCCTCTGGCCCCAGGGGGAAGAGTACATAGTCCTGGCGGAATGCGTCGCCGATCTGTGTCATCGCGCCACTGACCCCGTAGGTTCCCATCACGCCCAGGCCGACAGTGCCCGAAACAAAGTCCAGCCCTTCCATGCCTACATTGCTGCGGGTAGGTGCCGCGTTCATTTCCGTGCGTAGACTGGTGAGCCAGCGAGCGGCTTCGATGTTCTTCTCCTCTGTGGCAAATTGGAACTGCTTGCGTTCCGGGTCCATCATATCCGTGCCATAGGCCCGGGCCAGGGATTCAAAGTCGTAATAGCTGCGGGGGATTGCGGCAGGAAAATGACCGCGGACCGCTGACGGCAGACCGCACCACAACTCCGAAATCAAAGCGGTCTGCCGTCCGCCGTCTGCGGTCTACTGAAAACCGACAGATAGACAATCACAGGAGAAACCAAATGTTCACAGGACTCGATCACATCGCTATCGTCGTGCCGGACACGGACGAGGCGCTGAAGACTTTCCGGGATAAACTGGGGCTGACGCTCCTTTACAGCGAAGTGGTGAACAACGGAACCACGCGCCTGACCCATCTGGACGCGGGCAATACCCACGTGCAGTTGGTGCAGCCGTTGACGCCGGAAAGTCCCCTGCACGCGCAAATCGCGGAGCGGGGCATCCATCTGCACCACATCTGTTTCAAAGCCGAAAATGTGGACGACGCGATGGCGGAAGCGCCCAGCCACGGCCTGCCCCTGGCCCAGGCCAAACCCCATCAGGGCACGCAGGGTAAGCGAGCCTTTTTCATCGATGCGTCCGCGACAGAAGGGGTGCGGGTGGAGGTGACGGGGAAGTAAATGATGGGATGCTGAGATAATTGGGCGGTGGCGTCGTTATCTCTCAATTTCATCATAGCCCCTCCCGTGAAGACGATTGCCATCTCTGCGCCCCGGTGATACACTCCCTTTTGCTGCTTCCATCCACACAAGGAGACAAACCCAATGGCTCGTTTCGATCATCTCAAAGGCGTTTTCGGTCTGCTGCCCACCCCCTATCAGGACGATCTGGAAATCCACATCCCCGACCTGCGCGCATCGGCGGACTTCTGCTGCCGCAGCGGACAGCACGGGATTGTCTGGCCGGTGATGGTGGGCGAGTTCTACTTTCTGGGCGAGCAGGAGCGCATCCGCGGTCTGAACGAAGTGATGGAGGCTATCGACGGTCGGCTGCCGCTGATCTTTGGCTGCTCTGGCGTCTCTGTTCCGCAAGTGCTGCTCTTTGCCAAAGAGGCCCAGAAAGCGGGCGCGGATGCGATTATCGCGATGGCCCCGGCGCGCACGAACACCGCCACGGCCATCGAAATGTACAAGCGGATGGCCGATGTCTACGACGGGCCGCTGGTGGTGCAGAATGCGGACGCCTACGCCCCCCTCACCGGCGAACAGATCGCCCAACTGGTGGCGGACGTGCCGTCGATTGAGTACATCAAAGAGGAGCGCCAGCCGGGGCCAAAGCATATCGCCGAAGTTCACAAACTGGTGGGAAGTCAGGTGAAGACGATCTTTGGCGGCGCGGCGGGCAAAGTAATGACAGATGAATACATCCGGGGTGCGAATGGCTGTATGCCCGCCTGCGAGATTGCCGACCTGCTGGCCCAGGTGATGGAACTGCTCTGGGCTGGGGACGAGGAGGCGGCGCGGGAACTGCACCGCCGTTTGCTGCCACTGATTATTCTGGAAAATCACGCGTTTATGCGTTACATCCTCAAACGCCGGGGCGTCTTTACTTCAACTGTCGAGCGCGCGCCCGCGGGCAAGCAGGCGTTGGACGCGGATGATCGGCGGGAGATCACCCGGCTGATCGCGGCGATTGAGGGGGATGTGAAGTCGTACCCATTCGGGGCGGAGTGATTTGGGGTGATGGGATTCTGGCGTGCAACAAACCAGAATCCCATCATTTCTCCTACACCTCAAACCTCAAACCGCACGCCCTGGGCCAGTGGCAGACTCTCCCCGTAATTGATCGTCACCGTCTGCCGCCGGGCATAGACTTTCCACGAATCCGAGCCGCTTTCGCGACCGCCGCCGGTCTCCTTCTCCCCGCCAAACGCGCCGCCGATCTCCGCGCCCGCCGTGCCGGTGTTGACACTCGCCAGCCCGCAGTCGCTGCCCTGCACGCTGAGAAAGCGCTCCACCTCCCGCATATCCGTGCTGAAGATGGCCGAAGAAAGGCCCTGATCCACCGCGTTGTGGATTGCCAGTGCCTCGTCCAG